>Ga0181588_10001707_pt1 | contig 19333 bp, 16 predicted proteins | sample 071ome_26_FD_148607 | JGI IMG/M metagenome (GOLD analysis project Ga0181588, IMG submission 148607) | Coastal salt marsh microbial communities from the Groves Creek Marsh, Skidaway Island, Georgia - 071409BT metaG (spades assembly) | ecosystem: Environmental > Aquatic > Marine > Intertidal zone...
GCCTGCGCACGTCGCCTCGCAGCAGGCTGCGGTCGACAAGGCGCTCAGCGCTGCGCCGTCGCGCGCTCGTGACGCAACGATGGTGATCCAATGGAATGCAGATCACACGTACGACGTCCTGAAGGAGGGCGACGGTCCCCTCGTCTGTTACGATCGCTCGGACGAGGCACGCCGTGCTGCGTTCGACGTGCAGTGCACGTCGAAGGGGAACCTCGATCGTGTGGCGCAGAGCCGCCGCTTCCGGGCTGAGTCGGCCGATCGTGAAGCCGAGAATGCGATGGTGCAGGCGGCCGAGGCGGACGGGACGAGAATCTCGCCGGTGTACGGTTCCATCTGGTGGTCGCTGCGTGGTGAGGATCAGGCGAGCGCCCGGGTGCACATGACGGTCGCGGTTCCGTTCGCGACCGCGGAGAGCACGGGCTTTCCGAACAACGGGCGAGAGGGCGGTCTCTGGATTATGGCAGAGGGGACGAGCACGGCACATCTGATGGTACCGGGTCGCTGATCGCAGTCGGGCCAGCGGGGCGCGCCAGGCCGGTCGACGGCTGGCGTGTCTCGCCGTGCGCCGTGCCTCCGAGCTCTGAGTGCGGTCCATCGGTACTCGGGTGACGAACGACCGGCTCGGAGAAGATGCCCCGCGGCGCCGTGTCGCGGTTGCCGTCATCCATGGAATCGGGGGCCAGGAGGCCAGCTTTGCCGACGAGATGGTGGAGGCGACTCGGCGGGCCTTCCATCGGTTGGTCCCGGAGGCTCCTCGCGACGCACTCGTGTTCGCGCCTGTTCACTGGGCGCCCGTATTGCAGTACGGCCAGGACGAGCTGGCCCGACGCGTCCGGTCGGAACACGAACTCGACTGGAACTGGTTACGTGACGTGATGATCTCGTTTGTGGGCGACGGGGTCGCGTATGAACCGACAGCTCATGACCGGCGGGTATACGACGCTATTCATGCCGTCATGGCGCGGGCCCTTCATCGGCTCGCACTCGATGCCGGTGCCGATGCGCCGCTTTGCGTCGTTGCCCACTCGCTGGGATCCGTGATTGCGAGCAACTACCTCTACGACCTTGGCAAGCCGGAACTGGTCAGCGACGAGGTGCGTGCGCACATGACCGATGGCCCGCTCGAGCGGGGCGAGACATTCACACACTTCTTCACGATGGGGAGTCCGCTGGCGATCTGGGCGTTGCACCATGAGGGGTTCGGGTGTCCTCTCACCGTGCCGTCGACCGCGCTTTCGGCACATCACCCCCATCTCTCCGGGGGGTGGCTGAACTTCTTCGACCGCGACGACGTCATCTCGTACCCGTTGCGTCAGTTGAACGAGGCCTACGCCGGGGCCGTGACCGAAGACGTCGGGGTGAACGTGGGTGGGCTGATCGATCGGAAGACCCCTCTGTCTCACAACGGTTACGCCACAGACGAGCACGTCGTCGACCGGATGGCAGCTACGCTTGCCGAAACGTGGCGCCGCATGGGGCCGGGCGCGTAGAGTCCATTCCGCCCCCGGAACCCTTTCTCGCGAGCCCGCCCGTGACTCGAGCCTCCACACTCCGCCTGAGCCTTCTCATCACCGCCGCCCTGGTCACCGCCTGCGCGTCCCCTGAGGAGGGTGAGCCACCCCGGAACGATAGCCCGGCCGCCGACGTTCAGCTGCTGGACTGGTCTGCGCAGATGGCGGTACGTGACGGTTGGCTGGACACCCGTCACGAGATGCTCCTGCCGATGATGCGTCGGCATGACGTCGAGATGTGGATTGTCGTGAACGAGGAGTTCCACGATGACCCATTGACCGAGTACATCGCTCCCGCACGCCCGTATACCGGTCGCCGAGACGTCTTCGTCTTCGTCGACGCGGGCTCGGACGGCCTTCGGAAGGTGGCGGCTACCGGGTACTGGGAAGAGACCGTTGCGCGGTACTTCGAGTCGCCCATCGACCCTCGCCCGTCTGCCGATGTGCTTCGAGAGTTGTACGAGACGCATCGCCCGGCTCGCATCGCGCTGGGCTTCGGCGGCAGCCGCGGCATGACTCGGAGCCTCACGCATGACTCATATCAGTTCCTGGCGGACGCCATGGGCCCGGAGGCGGAGGGCCGATTCGTCAGTGCCGGCCCGCTGATCAACGAGTATCTCGCTACGAGAATCCCGGCGGAGTTCCATGTCTATACCGATCTCGTGGCGCTCACCGAGGCGATCACGAAGCGGGCGCTTTCCAGCGAAGCGATCACGCCGGGGACGACGACGGTGGGCGACGTGCGCCGCTTCATGTATGACGAACTGTGGCGTGCCGGTGTGCGGACGTGGTTCCAGCCGGATCTCCGGGTGCAGCGTCGCGGCATGGCTGAAGTGGGGAGTCGCGGATTTCTCGCGGTCGCTCCGGAGAACATCGTCCTGCAGCACGGGGATCTCGTGCATGTCGATTTCGGGATCTCTTACATGGGCCTCGACTCCGACTGGCAGAAGATGGCGTACATCCTTCACCCCGGTGAGGACGATGTACCGGAGGGCCTCAAGGTTGCCATGGCGAATACCAACATCCTCCAGGATGCGCTCATGCTGCGCGCATCGCGCCCCGGTCGTACGGCCGGGGAAGCGTATCGACTGACGATGGAGGAAATGGAGGAGCAGGGAATCACGGCTCAGGTCTACTCGCACCCGCTCGGCAACCACGGGCACGGCCTGGGGCCCAGCATCGATTTCCGCAGTGCGGGCCGATCCGATGTCGATGCCCGCCCGCTCGTCGAGGGCGCGTACATCTCGATCGAGCTGAACACGAAGACGGCGATCCCCGAGTGGGACGGGCAGGAAATCTACGTGATGGCCGAGGACCCCGCGCACCTGACTCCGGAGGGATGGCGCTTCTTCCGGCCTCGTCAGGAGGCGTGGTATCTGATCCGCTAGCGCGGGAACGATCGAATTCGAACGTTGGGATTCCCCGGTGTGGGACTCATGACAGGTTCACCGAGCATCGTCGCCGTTGCGGCAGAGGGAGCCATAATGAACGACATCTCGACCAGAATTCGAGCCGCGTTGGGCAATGCGATCGTCTGGGGTGGTGCGTGGGCGGTCGGGTCGATCGTGCTCCTCACCTTGTCGGTACCGTTGGGGCTCGTACCGGTCGTGCCACCGGGCGCGGCCCTGCTGCAAATTGCGGGGCGCTTCGGGCTCGCGGGATTCGCGGTGGGCGCCGGGTTTTCCGGCTTCCTCGCATTCGTCTATCGGGACGAACGGCTCAACTCAATCCGGGCGATACCGTTCACCCTCGGAGGTGCAGTCGTGTCGGCGATCGTCGCCCCCGTGGCGGGTGCGTCGGCGCTGGTCGGCGCTGTGCTGGGCGCGCTGACCGCTGGGGGGACATTGTCCCTCGCCAAGCGCGCGGAGCGGCAAGCTCTTGGGCCGGGCGAGGGAAATCGGTTCCTCGAAGGCTGATTTGCCTGAGCGCGTTTTCGCGATCAAGATGCGTATCAGTTTCCGAAAGACGACGGAAACGATTCTTCTGCCTGAGGGATGCGAGGGTCCGATCACCGTGTCCGACGAAACGGTTCGCGGCTATTACGAGCGCTTCCCGGAGGAGCGCAGACTCTCCACGGGGGTGTCTCAGCTCGAGGCCGCTCGCACCAAGGCTTTGATCCGTCGGTTCGCTCCTCAGCCTCCTTCGGCAGTCTTGGACGTCGGAGGCGGAGCCGGAGCGTATGCGTTCTGGCTCGCGAACCAAGGGTATGAGGTCCACCTGATGGATCTGAGTACCCGACTCGTGGAACTCGCCACAGATCGAAACAAGAAGGCGGGTCACCCTCTCGCGTCGGTGGGAGAAGGAGATGCCCGAGCCCTTCCGATCGCGGATGGGTATCTGGATGTCGTGCTTCTGCTCGGGCCGCTCTATCACCTGACGCGGGTCGAGGAGCGGGCTCAGGCCCTTGCTGAAGCTGCGCGTGTGCTCAAGCCCGGAGGTGTCCTGTTCGCGGCCTGTCTCACACGTTGGGCCTCGCTCTTTGACGGGCTCGTTCATCGACGATTCTCAAACCCGGCGTTCGGAACGATGGCCAGCGAAGACGTCGCCACGGGCCAGCACCGAAATCCCGGACTCCACCCCGACTGGTTCACGACAGCGTACATGCATCGACCAGATGAGTTCGCCGAAGAGCTTCGATCCAGCGGACTCGAGGTGGTTGGCATCTTCGGACTCGAAGGCCCGGCGGTACTCCTCCCCGATTTCGATGAGCGTTGGGCCGACCCGACCGAACGCGAGGCTATGATCGGTGTCGCTGAGACTGTCGAGTCCGAGCCGGCGCTACACGGGGTCAGCCCCCATCTCCTGGGCGTCTGCCGGGCTTGAGCCTCGAGGTCGTCACCGTCGCCTCGTGCGCCCTCCCGCCGTGTGCTTCGGAGTGTGACTTGGCAGGAACCGTGAGGAACGCTGTCGACGCATAGGTGTTGGCATGGCATCGCCTTCGGTTTCGAGGCTCAGAACGAGTGACATGAACAACCAGACGCTGACCAGACACCGCCTCACCCGGATCCTGCCTATTGGCCTGGCTCTGGGGTTGATGAGCGGCTGCGGCCTCGACCTCCCCACCGAGGTCGAGCGAGACGACCGCACGCTCCTGGTGTGGGGCTATGTCATGTCCCGGGGGAACCCCGCGCGAGGAGGGGCCGGTCTGGTCGACCCGGCGGGCTTCGTGGTTGCTACGACCCCGGTCGAGTTGGGTAAGTACCTGATCGGCCTTGAATTGCCTCCAGGGACGCGCGTGTGCGACGGGTACCGGGTACGCGTGGCTGTCGAGGTTGGTCGCTCCTCTGAGCTCGACGAGCGCCTGCTGGAGCCCTCGAGCGGAGGCTGTGTCGTCCCTGATCAGGGTCCGGTCCAGCACACGCTCGACTTTTCGTTTCCTGAGGACGCGGACTCGACAACTGGAGGCGCGCCGTGAGCACCGAGCCGGTCCACCTAGGTAAGAAGTTCGAGCTCTTCTCAGACCAGTGGCAGCCGAGAGTCGTAGCGGAGATGAACGACGTGCAATTCAAGCTCGTCCGCGTGGAGGGTGAGTTCGTCTGGCACGATCACTCCGAAACGGACGAGGCGTTTCTGGTGGTAGAGGGTGAACTGGAGATCGATCTGCCAGATCGCACCATTCGGCTCGGAGAAGGTGAGCTGTTCGTCGTTCCTCGAGGTGTCCAGCATCGCCCCAGGGCCGTATCGGAGGCGAAAATCATGCTCGTCGAACCTCGCGGGGTCACGAACACCGGGGATGCCGGTGGCGATCGAACCGCCCCGAACGACATCTGGATCTGAGGATGGCCACGACGCGACCGCTCCGCACCCACCCGAGCCGCCTGGGGCCTCTCGTCTTCATTTGGTGGCTGGCGGCCGCGTGCGGGGGAGAATCTGTCGTCGCACCCGCGCCGAGCAATCCAGAGGGCATCTGGCAATCGACCCGGGTCGGACTGTCTGAGTCGACGCTCCGGCTGGCGAATGACGGCTCGTTCACACGGGTGGTTGCCGATCTGGCCGGTAGCGGGTGTGAGTCTGCCGCGGGGACTTGGCGCGTGGAGGGAGAGACGCTTCGCATTCAGGTCAGCACGGTGAACAATGAGCCGGCGTCTGCGGCGGAGAGTTATCCGTTCTCGCTCGAGGGGGGCAGGCTTCGGCTCGACGGATCCAGCTCGACCGAGGAGTTCAGCAGGATCTCCTCCATGGTCAGCTGCGTCGACTACGGGTTTGGAAGCTGGACCGGCCTCTTACGGGCGGAGGTGGACGGGGCGCCGATCGATTTCGCCGCCATCGCTGTCCGCGTGGACGTCGGCGGGGGCACGGTCGAGATCGAAGGACTCTATTCGAACGAATTCGACGACCGACGGTTGGTTCTGCGGGTCGACGGAAGCCCGGGGCCGCTGGAGCCCGGACTCTTCACGGTCCAGAACGTTCCTCGCGCGACCGACACCTTCTACGGCCTGTACCACCCGGAGCCGGGCTCCGTGATGTTCAGCGGGTTCGACACGACTCGGCTCTTGCCCCCGGGGTCGTTCACGCTCGGTGCGATATCAGCCGAGCGTGTGGTTGCTACCTTCAGCTTCCGGGGGAACCCCAGAGTGGAAGGGGAGGTTGGACCCGGTGGGGCGACCTTCGTGGAGATCGCGGCGGGTCGCATCGAGCTTACCTACCGGTAAAGCCTCGAGGTCTCCGTCAACCCTGCGCGGCCTCGAACCAGATCCTGAAGACGGCTCCTCGACCCGAAGTCGTCCCCAAGCGTACAGCTCCACCATTCAGGGCCACCAGGCGTTCTACCGTCGCCAGTCCGAGACCGCTGTGCTGCTCACTCTTGGTCGAGAAGAACGGTTCGAAGGCCCGGTCCAGTGCTTGGTCGGAAAAACCGGGGCCAGAGTCCGTGAACGTCAAACAGACCCAGCGCTTGTCACCAGCCAGCATACCGAGCAGTGCGGGCTCGAGGTTCGCATCTTCTGATATTTCGCACGTGATGTCCCCCTTCTTCTGCATCGCCTCCGCCGCGTTGAGGGCGAGGTTGATTAGGATCTCCTGGAGGGCGCGTGGGTCGCAGAAAATCCAGATAGGCCCTGGCGCCGGTATGCTCCACGAGACCTCCGTTCCCAGCGCGGGCTGGACCAGGCGCTGTGCACGGCCCAGGACCTCGACGAGGTCGACACGTTCTATCTCGACGGCCCGGTCAACACTCAGATTCTGAATCTGCCTAATAAGGTCCGCCGCATCTGTCGTCGCGGCCCGAACCTGTTCCAGCCGCTGTGATACCGCTTCGAGGTCACCCTGCCTCGCCGAGATCTGGGCCAACTCGACATGGCCTTCCATGAGTGCCAACAGGTTGTTGAAGTTGTGCGCGAGGCCTCCGGACACCTGGGCGGCTACGTCCATCCGCTGCCGACGTTCTGCGTGCTCCTGTAAGACCCGGGCTTCCGCCTCGGCCTGCTTCATGCGCCGATTGGTCTCAGCCAGGTCCGAAAGCATCGCCTCCCTGGCTTGGGCCTGAAGGAGAAGGTCGCCGCGGGGGTCGTGCGGAGGGAAGTCGGACAGCTGCAGGCGAGAGGCGGTCATCACCTCCAGTGTCGATACCCACGGTCCCCCGAGGAAATAGCACGAGTCTCTCCCGTCAATCGTAACGAACTGCCCCGTGAAGCGTACGGGGGACTCGAGGATCTCGATCACGACGAGCCTGTCAGTCGCGTTGGTGAGTACCGTGAAGTCCCAGTGTAGAACGGGTCGCATGACTTTGGCGACATCGGACAGGGCCGCGCCCACGTGCATGGTCGGGAAACGGTCGTCGAATCCGTGACCGGTGTTGATGAGCCTCAGATCGCGTCCGAACTCGAAAGAGAACGGAAACAGGAAGTCCAGCGCGGACGCCAATCGATCAGAGTTCACGTTGGTCGACCTTCGTCAGTGAGCCGCGACCGGACGGAGCAATCCATATCACCAGCGTAGATGAAAAGCCTCATGCACGAGACCGGAATCTGTCAGCGGGTGAATCTCACGGTCCACGGTCACAGCCAGGTTGAACCGATCACCGAGACCCTTCAGGAGACCCACCATCACCGGCCCCAATCCTTCGCGGTGGGAGTAGTAATGGAGCGTGAGTGAGTCCTCTGTCTCACGGTCGACTGCGAAGGTCGGGGGGTTAAGGTTCTTGAAGCTGAGTGAGACTCGGGTGTGGAGGTCGTCGAGGTTGTGGAGGAACTCCGGTAACGTGTCTCCGGACGCGTCCAAGAGGTCGGCGTACCCCTGCGCGCCGGTGAACTTGATCCAGTACTCGCCGAAAGCTTCCAGGGCCTGGGCAGCCTCCAGGCCGGTCTCTTCGCACAGCGCTCCGACCAGGCCGTAGGTCACAGAGTCTGGGTACTGCTCCATGGCGTGGAACGCATCACTGTCGACTTCGGCCCGGTCGAGGACCTTGCTCCAAACTTCGTGCCCAAACGTCTCAATCGTAAGGTCGCGTACTGCGCGGTTCAGCAATCCGTACATGTTTCAATCCACCAATCGGTTGCGCTGGAAGCCTATCCCCAGCTGAGTGTGAAGCGTTCGATTGAGCCTGACCCTTCGCTCGGCAGGGGCTCGCGGGCGATGGTCACGTCCTCGCCGAAGTGCTTGATGAGCCCAATCAGTGTTCCGAGAACGAAAGGGCCGAGCCCGCTCCTACGGCTTCTGTACACCAGCTGCATGCCGGCGTCCCGGTCTCCGTGTGCTTCGAAGTCGGGTACATCAGATCCCGGAAAGACGAGGGCTACCCTGGTGTGCAAAGCCTCGAGCCCGTGCAAGGTGCCTGCGAGGTCGCCCCCGGCGTCATCGATCAACGGGCCGTAGCCGCGATCGTGAGCGTATGTGATCCAATACTCGCCAAAGAGGCTGAGGGCGTCGTCCAGAGGGACAGAAGCGATGTCGCAAACGTGTCCCGCCAGTTCGAAAGTGAGTTCGTCCGGATACGTCGAAGTGGCGACGATGACATCACCGCTGATCCCCGCGCGAGATGTCGCCTCCTGCCAAGTCGCTTCTCCGATTTGCTCTATTACGAATTTCGCAAATGCTTGGTTTACGATCCCGATCACGTTCTACACCCCTCGCGTCAGCGTATGGGTTCGTCGGATCAGGCAGCTGCGCTAGCGAGCGACTTCACTGCTGTCCCACACCCGTATACAAACCACGGTACGGGCCGAGACTGTTGGTGTCTAGCCCGCCGTTTGACCGTCGCTCGCATCGGCTCAGGGGCGCGAGTGTCGTACGACCAACTGGTCGCCTCGGATGCCCGAGGGTCCAAGCCGAGCGTCGTCGCGGTCGTACATTTCGTCTGTCCCCAGAGGGGGCCTTCTGCGTGGCTCTTGGTTCTTCAGCCTCCTTCGGGGAACTTCTAGCTCCGGTGACGTGTTTCGCCGGAGTTGACCATCTCAGCACACGACACGAGGCTGATCATGACTCAACGCCTGTTCTATGCTGCGCTCGCGCTCACACTGTCCACGCCACTCGCCGTGTCCGCTCAGTCGGTGGCTGAGTCGCTGACCGGACTCTACAACGTCACCCGGACCAATGTGATGGCGGGCGCGGAGCTGCTCGACGAAGAGCTGTACGCGTTCCGCCCGACCGAAGAGGTCCGGTCGATGGGTGAACTCTTCGGCCACATCGCGAACGCTCAGTACACCTTCTGCGCCGCGGCCGCGGGTGAACAGAGTCCGGCGACCGAAAACTTCGAGCAGACCCGGACCACGAAGGCGCAGATCCTCGAGGCGCTCGAGATGGGCTTCGGCTACTGCGACGAGGTTCACGCGAACATGACGGACGAGGCCGGTGCCCAGGCCGTGAATTTCTTCACCGGCCCGAACACCGCCTTTGGTGTACTGGCGTTCAACGCGGCGCACAACTTCGAGCATTATGGGAACCTGGTGACGTACATGCGTCTGAACGGGATCACGCCGCCGTCGTCCATGCAGTGACGAGCCGGTCCATTCGGACCGAGTGAAACGATCGGCCCTCCCCGTCTTCGAGTGACGGGGAGGGCCGGTCGCGTTCGGGTTCTCAGCGTCACGGGGCCGATATCTGCTGTTCACCCGGCGGGTCACGAACCCTCCGTTTTCCCGAGCTGTCCCGGACGCTAATGTGCCTGTTGGACGAACGGGGGCCGCGATCCGCGCCACGCCCCTGAACCATTGAGACGCGCATCATGGCCGGTGACCTTCGGCGACACCCGATCCTGATCCTCTTCTTCGTCACCCTGGCGTCGTGCGGTGGCTCGGGTGGGCCCGAGGCGGTCCCCATTGCCGAGGTCCCCGGCGACGGATCGCATGCCGCGCTCGTCGACTTCTTCCTCGAGTGGCGGGAGTTCGAGCGTCCCGGGTTCGATGGTGAAGTGCCCGACTATTCGGCCGCTGCCATGGCTCGACAGGCGGCGGAGCTTCCCCGATGGATGGCCCGGTTGGCCGCGTTCGAGATCGACGACTGGACCGTGGCCGAGCAGGTCGACTGGCACATCGTGCGGGCCGAAATGAACGGACTGTCCTTCGACCACGCCGTGCGACGGCCTTGGGCGCGGGACCCGGCATACTACGTCACCATCTACGCTGCACGCAGCGACGTACCGGCGCACGAGGGCTCGGAGCATCACGGGTCGCTCGACCTCTGGGCCTTCGATCGTCCGTTTTCAGACGTGGATCGAGCGTTCATTACGGACCGTATCGCCGCGATACCGACTCTGCTCGATCAGGCCCGAGGGAACCTCGCAGATAGTGACGCCCGCGACTTGTGGATGGCAGGCCTGCGGTCATTCAGCGGGCAAAGCGCCGACCTCCGTGACTTCGCAGAGGAGGTCTCGGGGCAGGACGGAGCACTCGACGAGGTGATCGCGGCCGCCATCACCGCGTCGGACGCCTTTCACGACTGGCTCGAGGTGCAAGCGGACGAGAAGACGGGAGCCTCAGGTGTCGGGAAGGACAACTACACGTGGTACATGCAAAACGTGCACCTCGTCCCGTACTCCTGGGAACAGCAGGTGACGATGATGCGACGCGAGCTCGCCCGCTCACACTCGTCGCTTCGACTCGAGGAACATCGGAACCGGGGGCTGCCGGAACTCCAGCGCATTAAGACACCAGCCGAGTTCGATCGACGGATGAATGCGGAAGTCGACAAATACCTTCGCTTCCTCGACCAGGAGGAGATCCATTCCGTGTATGACTGGATGGATCCCGCGCTGCGTGCCGTGAACGGGCAGTTCACGCCGGCAGAGCCTGGAGAAATCCGCAACTTCTTCAACGAAGTGAACTACAGGGATCCTCTCGTGATGCGAACGCACATGCATCACTGGATCGAGCTGGCCCGGGCGCCGGCGCCTGGTGCGAGCCAGCTTCGCATCACCCCCCTGCTGTACAACATCTGGGACGCTCGCTCCGAGGGACTGGCGACGGGTGTGGAAGAGATGATGATGCACGCCGGTCTATTCGAGGGACGTCCCCGTTCGCGGGAACTCGTCTGGATCATGCTGGCCCAGCGGGCTGCGCGTGCCTTGAGCGGCCTGTATCTCCATGGGAACGAGTTCGAGATGGAAGAAGCCGTCGAACACTCGATAGAGTGGACCCCGCGTGGATGGTTGCCCGACGGGGCCCTGGTTCGCGGTGAACAGCATCTCTATCTCCGCCAGCCCGGGTACGGGACGAGTTACCTCTCAGGGAAGATCCAGATTGAGGAGCTCCTGGCCGAGCGAGCCCTGCAACTCGGAGACGACTTCACACTCCGGTCGTTCTTCGATGACTTCTTCGATGCCGGGATCATTCCGACGGTCCTCGTGCGCTGGGAGATGACCGGTGAGAGGGACGCGATTCTGGACGGACCACTCGGGTATCAGTGAGGACGCGACGCATCGTGGCCGATTCGGCTTGGTCGAGCGGCGGGGCGTTCCGTTCCGGTCCTCGGGAGTCGCGGCGTGGCTCGAACCCGCTGCCTGAAGCTTGCGTAGCGCGGTTCCGTAGGGCACGTACACCGACCCGATTCAACGGTCGACCACCACCCCCCGACATGTCCGCCTCATGATTCGTTCGACTCGTCTGCCCTTTGCACCGACGTTCGCCCTCGCCCTCACGCTTGGCGTTGCCACACCGGCCATGGGTCAGGCCGAACTGCACGAAGGGCGCGAGATGCGCGGAACCCTCCAACCCGGAGACACGGCGCGGTACAGCGTCGAGGTTGGAGAGGACTATTACGTCTACGGGGAGGTCGATCAGATCTCGGTCGACGTCGTGATTCGCGTGCTCGGCGCCGAAGGAGAACAGGTGGCGCGCGTCGACGGGCGGGCCCGTGGGGTCGAGACGTTCGCGGGCGAGCTGGGTGATCCGGGCGCGTACACGATCGAGGTGACGCCTCGGGAGGACGAGGCGGGCGAGTACGAGATCGTGCTCCACCGCATTGAGCCTGTGGAGACCGACCCCGCGAAGCTCGCCGAGCAGCTCATGTCCCGATACGACGGCGATGACAGGCCCGGTGCCGCGATCCAGGTATGGCGAGACGGCCGTACGGTGTATTCGGAGTCGTGGGGCATGGGGAACCTCGCGTACGGTCTGCCGTTCGAAACCGACATGCGTACCAATATTGGCTCCACGTCGAAGCAGTTCACGGCGATGGCGATCATGCTCGAAGCCGACCGGGGCGCACTCTCTCTGGACGACGACATCAGGACTCACCTGCCGGAACTGCCGGACTTCGGTGAGACGATCTCGGTCCGGCACCTCATAACGCACACCTCGGGACTTCGCGAGATCTTCAACCTCCTCGTGATGGCGGGTCGCCGGATCGATCGAGGCGATTTCGTCGATCGGGACGAGATCATCGAGGTCGTGCAGGCCCAGCCCAAGCTCCAGAACGCTCCGGGCGCAGAGTGGAACTACAACAACACAGCCTACGCGCTGGCGGCGATGATCGTCGAGCGGACGTCTGGTACACCCTTCCCGCAGTACATGGAGGAACACGTCTTCGCTCCTCTGGGCATGACCGGTACCATGGTGCGAGCACATGCGGAATCGATCGTGCCCAATTCCTCCCAGGGTTACCTCCTCGGGCGTGATGGCTTCACGGAGGCCCGTGACCTCGGGGCCGCCCTGGGCGCTGGCGCCATCTACTCGACCGTCGAGGACCTCCAGCGTTGGGTGGAGAATTACGCGAGCTCCGATCCGGTTGTTGGATCGCCGGCGATATTCGAAGAGATGATGACGCCGTTCGTGCTCACCGACGGAGATGAGACGGGGTACGGCTACGGCCTCATGATCGACGAGCAGGGTGGCCAGCGACGCGTTCATCACGGGGGCGCGGATATCGCGCATCGGTCGCAACTCGTGTACTACCCGGACATCAACGCCGGCATCACGACCCAAAGCAACCACGGGGCATTCAATAGCAACGTGGCGTTCCAGCTCGCCGCTGCGTTCTTCTCCGATGCGATCGCGTCGGGAGACGAGGCTGAACGGGAAAACGCGGAGTTCGACCCCGAGTCGTACGACCCGGAGGACTTCGACGAATTCGTGGGTCGGTACGCGATCGACGCGGCGCCCAACTTCATCCTCTCCTTCTTTCGTGAAGACACGACGCTCTACACGCAGGCGACCGGTCAGCAGCGGATCGAAATCGTACCCACGTCGGACTCCACCTTCGCGATCGAGCAGGTCGACGCATCGATCGTCTTTCATCGAGACGACGAGGGTCGGGTCGACGCGCTCACGCTGAATCAGGGTGGGGCGCAGAGGGCGACCCGCCTTGACGACGATGCCGGAGAGTGGGAGCCCAGCGGGGAGGAGCTCGAGGCGTACGGCGGCCGCTACTTCAGCGAGGAGCTCGAGACCTTCTACGACATCGTCGTCGGGGATGACGGCCTGATCGCACACCACCGTCGCATCGCCGACGTCGAGCTCTCGCCGGGTGAAGTCGATCGTTTTTCGGGAAGCGAATTGAACTTCACGTTCGAGCGTGACCGGAACGGGATGGTCATCGGCTTCTACCTCGATAATGTCCGAACCCGGGACGTGAGATTCGAGCGGGTCAGATAACGGCGCTCGGGATGTGTGCTCGACGGCTCCGGCGTACCGGCCTCGCGCTGGCCGCATGTGCCGCGACCGCGTGCGTCCCCGATCGACCCATTCGGACGCCGCTGGACGCGGTCCTGACCGATGCGCAGTGCGCGACTGCCGCGCGTGAGGTGCTGCGGTCGCTCGGCGCGGGCGTGACCTTCGTTCAGGCACCACCCGGTCCCGACGGAGGGCAGAGTGTCCGCATCCCAACCCGGAGATTCGCGGAGTGGGTCGCGCTCACCGTACCGGATGGTGCCCCACCGGTGGCATCACTTCTCACGCCCGACTCGATCTCGGAGATCCGGCTCCGGGGGGATTGTACACCGATGGAGCCGGCTGTTGTGGCGCGTACCCTCTCCCACGACCGGCCCGCCTTCACCGATGTGTACCTGCGTCAACTGGTCGAGGCGGCGGCGCCAGCCCCTCTGGTCGTCTACGTCTGGTCGCCCCACATGCCGCTGTCACCGGACGGTTGGCCGGAGATCGAGCGCGCGGCCATGAGCGCGGGTATGCGCGTCGCACCGGCGCTCATCGCACACGGTGACCGCGCGTTCGCATCTCGAGAAGCCCGACGCGTCGGCATGCCCGATGAGGGACTCAGAGAAGTCACGTCGATCGAACTCATCGCGCGGCAGGCACAGGTCCATGCTCCGTCAATCGTGATCTTTGGAACGGAGCGTGTCTCTCCGGTGCTTCCGGGCTACCGCGATGCGGTGGGTTATCTACGGTACCTGGGTGCGTTCCTCGAGGAGCACTGACGAGTCGCGCGGTCGCTGGACTAGGGCTCGATCGCCACGCAGAGCGTCTCGAGGGCCGCCCAGTCGCGTTCCTCGGCGAAGTCGCCCTCCCTGGCATCGCGGACGAGGGCGCCGCACTGCGCCGGCGTGAGTGACATGGCTTGGCCCGCGAGCTCGTGCTCATCCAGAGGGTAGGGATCGGCCCCCGGGGGTGCATTGGCAATGCACGCGCGCTGCCACAGCGCGCCGAGATCACGCCACAGCGCCGCGTCGGCGCTGCTCTGCATCCCGCTCGTGCGCCACCCTCTCGACGTCGGATCTACCACCCTGAAGCGGAATCGCTTCTCCGTCTCGGATTCGCGCGGCGATGTGTTCGACAGGAAGAAGAGGGCACCATCGGGAAGAAACGCCGGAAAGTAGCTTCCCACACCGGCGGTCAGCGATGTCGTCAGTCGCTGGAGGCCTGAGGATCCCTGGATACGCCCGTCCGCGTCGCGATCGAGTCGGGCGACCATGACGTCGGTGATCGTCGACTCTGAAAGCCCTCCGTTCACGAACGGCGTCAGGTACTGCCCCTGGCTCAGGTGGAAGGTCAGCATGGTGCCGTCGAAGCTGAAATCCGCCTTCCCCGCGACGAAGCCCAGGTCGAGAACCTCGGCGCACGACGTGCTCCCGAAGGCCGGATCGGTCGAGGTGATCTCGTAGACCTTCAGCGACGCACCCTGTGCGTACGCGTTCCCGGGGACATCGCTCGTATATGCGGCGACGTGGCGCCCGTCCTTGGACATGAAGGGCGTATTCAGGTCGTTGCGGATCTCGGGGCAGATCGTCATCGGATCACTCGCCTGCACGTCGAGCAGTTCCCCGGTATCCGCGCTGTGACGGAAGAGGTAGTCGACGATCCGGAATCGGGAGTCGTGCGCGGTTCCGGAGAACATCAGGCGGTACGTCGTTTCTAGGCCGCTGTCCGTATCCACCTCGCCCACGATCGCGGTGGACTGGTAATAGACGCGGTGCATCGCCGGGTGGTCGTGGATGAACGCGGGCTCGAGGTCGGCCACATCCCGACCTTCGGCGAGCGCCTCGAGCATCGGCTCAACCGGATAGAACCGGGTGTTCGAGTCGGGCGTGTAGTACGACGGCACGGTCATGTACCGGCCGTCGGGTGTCGCGACCGCGTCCGACCGGTCCGGAATCATGACCCGCTCGTCGGTCGTCAGGTTGTAGAGGTAGTTCTGGTCGTGGCTGGCGAAGGCGATGATCCAGTCGTCGCCCGGATGAGGAACCGGGCGAGCGAACCAGTTCACGTCGTCGACCGGCTCCGCATCGGCTCCCGGCAGGTCGGCGAGGACCTCGAGCGCCATCTGGGGGATCGCGCAGTAGTCCTCGCTCGATGCGAGCATGGCCTCGGGCAGGGTGAACTCGTCGGCGTCCGCTACGGACGCGTCACCTCGGCAAGACGCCGCGGCGAGCAGGGACACCGCGAGCATGAGGTGGCGGGCGTCCTGCGCCAGGCGGGCGACTTCGGTCATCCGCCCGGCAGTGCGGCAGTCGGCAGGGTCGGGATGATACGCTGTGCGTTCTCGTAGTAGAGCGCTCTGAGCACATCGTCCGGCAGGTCCATGCCGTAGAGCTTCCAGAAGGCGTGGTAGTCCCGGTAGTAGTCGAAGTACTCGTCCGCGGTCTCGAAGACCCGGAAGAAGTACGGGTATTCATCGGGCTGGAACGAGTCTTTTCCGAAAAGGATACGGTCCTTGTAGCGGGCGAAGAACTCGGCGGCGAAGCGGGGCTGGCGTCCGAGGTCGTACAGGACCGCGCCGACCTCGCCAAGCACATTGGGATGTGCGTCGAAGATCTCCCCGAGGCGTGCGAGGTCGGCCGTATGCCACCCCATATGCGCGAGGATCCATGTCGTGTTGGGATGCTTCATGAGCATCCGGTTACGCTCCTCCATCAGGTCATCGAAGGAGGGGAAGCGGTCGCGATCCATGAATCGGCGATTCTCGAAGAGCGCGAGCTCGAGCCACCGCTCGTTCGTGTAGTCGAGTGGTTCGAAGAACTCGGGGGGATCCGCCGTGTGGACGAAGACCGGGATGCCGAGTCGACCGGCGGTTTCCCAGACGATGTCCAGCTCGGGGTCGTCCATCTCGAGGCGAGAGCCGTCCGTCTTCGTGTAGTAGAGTCCGAACGCCTTGCTGATCTCACCGATCCCGACCGCACCGGCGGCCACGTCCTCTTCGAGTTGTGCCGCGATTCGGGCACCGGAGCCGGGGCCGACGTTCTGGAGATCGAGAGACGCGAAGAAGACGAAGCGGTCTTCGTGTCCGGCCTCACGCACGGCTTCGATCTGACTTCGGAGTCTCTGACCGGAGCTCGGACGCGCCTGAACCATGACCCCGATGTTCAGCCGGTCCATCTCACCCAACACGCGTTCGATCGTCTCCCGGCTGTCGAGTGTCGGCGGATGACCGTGGATGTCGACGAGGGGGAAGCGGGCACGAGGAACCTCGTGCTCCGGCACCACCAGCGTGGATTGCGGCTTGTACTCCGTGATCGACGGTGGTGGGATCGTGGGTTGTCGGTCCTGCCCGGGACGACGCTGCTGCGCGTCACATGCGATGGGCGCGGCGCAGACGATGATCAGGAGGAGGGCGCGTGGGCGGGTCATGAAACGCATCGGAGTCGACTCGGGTCGTTGGGATCGGGCCAAGCTGGGGCTGGCCACGAATGCTGTACAGAGTGGAAGAGGGAGCGTTCCTGGGTCGGGGGCAGGAACCGCCCTGTCTCGCCACAAATTGGGCCGGGGCTTCCGGGTGGCCCGCCCCTCGCCCGAGGGCGATCTTGGGCGATCTCGATTCGAGCCGGTCCGCCCGGAGCTCGAGTAGACTTTCGCCAGGAGTGCAGGATGTCGAAGCGTGTTTGGCTGCGTGGGGTGCTGTGTGCCGGGTTCCTCACTGCAGCATCGGCGGTTCCGTCTCAGGCCCACGCCCAGGATCAGGACGAGGTCGACGAGGCGACCGAGCTTCTCAAGGAAGGTCTCCCGCTGACCCCCGAACGCACGCTGTCGGGGACCTTCACGGAGGGCTCATGGATCTCCGTGGACGTGAGCCCCGACGGACAGACCCTCGTCTTCGATCTGCTCGGCGATCTCTACACGATGCCCTTCTCCGGCGGACAGGCGACGGCGCTGACGCAGGGCATGGCCTTCGATGGTCAGCCGCGTTTCAGTCCGGACGGTCGATCGGTCGTCTTCGTCAGCGATCGCAGCGGAGGTGACGCCGTCTGGACGATTTCGCTCGACAAGGCCGACACGACCCGGATCACGCGTGGCGAGCGGAGCGCATTCCAGTCACCCGAGTGGACTCCGGACGGGAACTACATCGTCGCGACGCGTCAGAGCCCGGGGCAGGGCAAGCTGTGGATGTACCACCGAGAGGGTGGCGGCGGCATCCAGCTGATCGAGGAGCCCGGGAATGCCCGGACCACCGGGGCGGCGTTCGGCTCTGACGACCGGTTCATCTGGTATGGTCGCCGGACGGGGACGTGGCAGTACAACTCGCCCGGACGGGACTATCAGCTCTGGGTCTACGACCGGGAAACCGGTGAGAACAGTGCGCGGTCCGGTCGATACGGCGGTGCGTTCCGGCCGACGCTGTCACCGGACGGTCGGTGGCTCGTGTACGGGAGCCGACACGTGTCGGAGACGGGGCTCCGGATCCGTAATCTCGACACGGGAGACGAGCGCTGGCTCGCCTTCCCGGTGCAGCGGGACGAGCAGGAGTCACGGGCTGCCCGAGACGCGTACCCGGGCATGAGCTTCACGCCGGACTCACGTGAGGTGGTGGCCTTCTGGGGTGGTAAGATCTGGCGAGTACCGATCGACGGGAGCGAGGTGGTCGAGATTCCCTTCCGCGTCGATGTCGAACTGCCCATGGGCCCCGAAGTCGACTTCGACTACCCGATCGAGGACGGCCCGACCTTCGTCGCCAAGCAGATCCGGGATCTCGCGCCGTCTCCGGACGGACGGCACCTCGCCTTCACGATCATGGGGGACGTCTACGTCAGGGAATTGCCCGACGGGGAGCCGGAGCACATCGCCTCGATGGAGGCGATGGCTGCGCAGCCTTCGTGGTCGCCGGACGGTGAGCGCCTCGTGTTCGCCTCGTACTCGGACGCCGAGGGTGGGCAGCTCTACACGGTCGATCCCGACGGAGACGGTCTCGAGCGGATTACCTCCGAGGCCGCGTTCTATACGCAGCCAGTCTTCTCTCCGGACGGCGCCCGTGTGGTCGCGATCCGGGGGCCGCGCATCGCCTACGAGGAAGCCCTGACCCAGGGGGTTCCTCGCGGCTCGGTCGATCTGGTCTGGGTGCCGTCGACCGGAGGAGCGGCGTCCGTGATCACCCCCGTTGCGGGCTTGAACGCCCCCCACTTCGTACGGGGATCCGATCGTATCCACGCGACGCAGTCGGGTGTGGGTCTGGTCTCGATGCGGTGGGACGGGACGGACCGGCGTGAGCACGTACAGGTGCGGGGAGCGAGCCCGGGTGGAGGACAGGGCCCGGCCGCATCGATGATCCGCATGGCGCCCGAGGGCGACCAGGCGATGGCGCTCGTCGGGAACCAGCTCTACGTGGTGACCGTGCCGTACGGCGTCGGCGCCGAGGCCCCGACCATTTCGGTGGCGAACCCCTCGTCGGCCGCATTCCCGACCGAGCAGCTGACGGATATCGGGGCCCAGTTCCCGGCATGGGGCGCGAGCGGACGGGAGGTGCACTGGGCGCTCGGAAACGCACACTTCGTCTACGATCTGGATGCCGCGCAGGCGTTTGCGGACAGCGTGGATGCTGCGCGCGCGGCCGAGGACGAAGCGGAGGAGGAGGCCGGTGAGGAGGAGGAGGCCGATGAGGACGAAGCCGACGACGAGGATGATGACGAGGAGGACGAGTATCGGCCTGCCGAGTCCCGCATCACGGTGGAGGTGGAACGTGACACGCCGGAGGGCGTGCTCGCTCTGACCGGTGCCCGGATCATCACG
>Ga0181588_10001711_pt1 | contig 19298 bp, 12 predicted proteins | sample 071ome_26_FD_148607 | JGI IMG/M metagenome (GOLD analysis project Ga0181588, IMG submission 148607) | Coastal salt marsh microbial communities from the Groves Creek Marsh, Skidaway Island, Georgia - 071409BT metaG (spades assembly) | ecosystem: Environmental > Aquatic > Marine > Intertidal zone...
GATGTCGCGCATTAACGCGAGTTGTGCTTGGCTTCGATCCGCCAACGCTTTCGAGCTCAATACAAAGAAGCTGTCGCTGGCTTGTTCGTCTTCGCGATGGGCGCGACTGCTCACCGACGCGCTAAGCGAGCCCACGGTTGCGGAGTGACGATCCTGGGCCTTGAGATAGTCCATGTCGCCAATCCCAACTTCTGCCATGAGCGCGGTGACCAGCGGCAAGTGTTCCTGCTCCGCGGCGGTCAGCTGGGGTAGGGGGCTGACCCATTGTTGATATACCAGACCATTTGTCCCCGCGGTGTAGCGGTAGTGCGTGCTGCCCTCTTGATGAATAACGGGTACCGGGCTGCTGATGTCAGCGGGGATGTCCGACAGAGCGACCCGCGGTAGTACGTCGGGGTCGTCCTTTTGCGCCTGGCGTTCGCGCAGTTTTGCCGCGAGATCAAGGATATCTGCGGTGCGCTCACTTCCGAGTTGATCTTTCATCGTCGCCAGTCGACTCGCTTCGCTCGCTTCGCGTCGAGCGGTCAAGCCAGGGTCAGGAGCGACGGTGAGACGGACGCGGTGCGGGTTATCCAGCAACAGCTGGCGAATCAGCGAGGGTATGTAGTCGGGCGAGGTGGCGCGCTCGCGCAGGGTGGCGATGACCGGTTCGAGGTCCAGTGCCGCGACGGCATCGCCGTAGTGCGTTGCCGCACCGAGCGCCCTCAGCATGAGGTTGAGTCCGTAAGGCATGCCGTCACCGCTGACTTCGCGCTGATGCAGCTCGATCTGCCGTAGGATTGCGTCGACCTTATCGCCAGCAATGCCCGCCTGCGCCACCTGCTCGATACACGCGAGTACCTCGCGCTCAAACTGCGCTGCATTGGCCGTTTCGCTACCTTCAATACCGCAACAAAACACCATCTCTCGCATGGATTCTTCCAGCCCGCACAGGGGGGAGGGCGCGGTACCGAGGTCAGTGGTTTCAAGATACTGCATCAGCGGTGAAGCGCTGTTTTCCATCAGCACCGAAGACACCAATTGCGCCTCAAGCATCGCTGTGAGGTCAGCGCTCTCGCCTAGCTTCCAGCCCATTATCAAATGCGTTTTCTTATCACAGCCCTCTTCGGGATCAACCGCGTAGGGGTGGGTTGCTTGCCGAGGAGCGCCAAAAGGCGCCTCCAAGGCGACCTCGATTTTGTGCGCTAGTGGTTCGAACCGATGCAGTACGGCGTTTTCAAATACCCGCTGGTGGTCGTCTGCGGGAATATCGCCAAAGGTCAGGAACAGGGCATTACTCGGATGATAGTGCTCGGCGTAGAAATCCCGGAGCGCTTGATAGGTCAAGTCCGGAATCGCCTCGGGGTCGCCGCCACTGTTGAAGTGATAGGTATTTGAGGGAAACAGTTCAAAGCAGAGCCGATCCCACAGAATCGATGAGGTGGAGGACATGGCGCCCTTCATTTCGTTGAATACCACGCCCTTAAATTGCAGCGGCTGGCTCGCGTCGTCGTTTTCAAACTCCACCCGATGGCCTTCCTGGGCGAAGTCGAGGGGGTCGAGTCGCGAAAAGAACACTGCGTCTAGGTACACGTCGAGCAGATTGCCAAAGTCCTTGCGGTTTTGTGTTGCAAACGGATACGCCGTCCAGTCAGAGCTGGTAAACGCGTTCATAAAGGTATTGAGAGACCGCCTTAGCATCATGAAAAACGGATCGCGAACCGGGTATCGCTCGCTACCACAAAGCGCGGTGTGCTCGAGAATATGGGCAACGCCCGTGGAGTCCTCGGGCACCGTACGCAGTGCCACCATGAACACGTTTTCCTCAGACGCACTGCTAAGGTGCAAATGGGTGGCGCCGGTGGCGGGGTGGCGATATTCCTCGACCGTGAGATTCAGGCTCGGAATCGGGACTGCGCGCTCCAGCGTGAAGGTGTTGGGATGTGCGCTGGCCGCTGAAGTAGGGGCGGGTTCGTTCATTGTCGCTTCCACTGTTTCAAAGTCGTTTCAGAGTCGTCGTATCGAAGTTATGGGGTCAGGGCCCCGGTTTTTCCAGTGCAATCTCATAGAGCCACGGCCAACGCTTGCCGGTGACCCAGATGGCCCCGGTCTCAGGATCCACCGCGATGCCATTGAGCACATCGGTGTCGCGGAGCCGCGCGTCTGCGGGCAGCAAGCCCGAGAGATCAATCAGTCCCACGACGACACCCGTCGCTGGGTCAATCTGGGCAATCTCGTCCGTCTGCCACAGGTTAGCCCAGATCTGCCCGTTTACCCATTCGAGTTCATTGAGATTTCGCAGCGGTTTGCCGCGTAGGGTAACGGGCAGAGCGGTGATCTTGCCTCCGGCCCCCAGATCGGCGGAATACAGTCGGTCCGAGCCGTCGCTGAACCAGAGGGTGTTCTCATCATGAGTGGCGCCCCAACCCTGGCCGGGCAGGGGGCTTTGGCCGATGAGTGTCAGATCTGGCAGGGCATAAACCAGCATCACTCGCTCCCGCCAAGACAGCAAGAACAAGCGTTCGCCGATGATTGTTAGCCCCTCAGCGAAAATGCGGGGGTCTATCGGGACGGTCTGTAGCAAAGACATGTCGGGCAACTGATAGACCCGGATCATGGATTTTCCGTAGAGGCCCGAGCTCACGTAGAGCTTGTTGTCATGGATCTCGAGCCCTTGGGTGAAATTTTCTCGGTCAAAGCGCCGCTGCGACAGCACCCGATAGCTATACTCTGTGACCGCGGCCTGTAGGGCACGGGTCTCGCCGTTTTCGATGCCGGTCGGCTCGGGCGCGTCTGCCATCCCCAACGCACTGCCGATCAGTACGGTGAGTAACGCAATGGTGCTCGCGGTCATTGCAGCAGGGTTATCCCGCGTGCCCGGTCTCACAGCGGCGTGCCTCGTTTCAGCGCCCGTTCTGCGAAGCGGGCCGGCGACACCGCCCGTTGCAGATAGCGCGGCGTGCAGGGCGGTGCGGCGAACACGTGATCGGCCAGCATTTCCGCCGCCAGGGGGGCGGCAGATAAACCGCGTGATCCGAGGCTTGTCAGTAGCGCGAGTCCCGTTTGAACGGGGGCGAGCGCCGCAATTACCCGTTTGCGGTCATGCCGCAGCCGATCATAGCGTTGGTTAAATAACGCCAGATCAGGCGCGGTACCGACCACCGGTAAATAGTCGTTGCTGTTGCAGCGCCGTGCCACGCGTCCGCGCCACCCACCATCGGGGGGGGTCAGTGCGAGGTCGGGGAGGGCGTGGCTCATCATGTCGATATTATGCGCGTGCTCGCACGAACGTTCATCCGGGGCGTCATCATCCGGGACAAAACTGGCGCCCAGACAGTGCACCCCGTCTCTCGCCGGGGGCAAATACCCTTGATCACACAGAGCAACCGATAGCCCCGCCAGGGAGGCAGGGCTATCCAGATGGGTGGTTTGACCGCGAATGGTCGCCAGCGGCAACCATTCCAAGCCCGGGTGCCTACCGACCTGTTGCGCGGTGGCCAAGATCATCAGTGGGCCAGTTGCCAGCGCCTCGCCCACCGCGTTACGTGCTTGCCAATGACCGTCAGGCTGGGTGGATACCGTCACGGCACCGCAGTGTTCACGCACGGTGATCAGCGGGTGGGTGAGCAGCGCGCGGCAGACTGCACGGGGATCGAGCCACCCCCCGCGCCGGTAATGAATGCCTCCCGCGCGCGGGCGTTGTCCGGTGAGGTGTTGAACTTCGTTCGCAGTGAGTACGGTGGCAAAATCCGGCGCGAGCGGCAGCACGGTCTTTAAATGTTGCAGCGTCGCGTCCTCGTCATGGAGCTGAATATAGCCCCCGGTACCCATGTCTTTACCCGCGCACAAGGCGCCCGCCAACAACAGTTGCTGATAACAGTCGGTGGCGGCACTAAAGGCCGCGACTGAAAAATCAGTCAGCGGATTATGTTGGTGTGACAAACGGGTGTAGGTCACTCCTTGCAAGTTGCTGGAGCCTTCGCCGGCCACGACCCCCGCCTCGAGCACGGTGACTGAGATGCCCCGCGCAGCCAGTGTGGCTGCAACGTGGGACCCGGCAAGGCCCGCGCCGACGACCACGGCTGTCTCGCAGGTGAGCGGCTCCGGGTTGAGATCCCAAGGTGTCAGTTGCGGCGTGGCGGGTCGGGCTTCCGCCAGCGAGCCTTGCAGTGCTTCGCGCTTACTGCCAAAGCCCGGGCGTTTGTTCACCGCGAAGCCTGCGCGCCCCAGTGCGCGTTTGACCTCGCCGGCTGCGGTGAAGGTGGCGAAGGTCGCATGCGTTCGACTGAGGGCTGCCATCGCGGTGAAGATATCGTCCCGCCACGGCCCAGGCTCGCGTGCGGGCGCAAAGCCATCGAGATACCAGGCGTCGACCCAGGCTCGTTGATGGCTGGCGAGGTCGCTCAGGGCGTCCCCGGCATCGCCCCACCACAGATCCACGGTGATACCCCAGTCTGAAAAGCGGCGACGCTGACAGCCGGGCAGCGGGTCGGGCCAACGCGCCAATATCCTATCGGCAATCGGGGTGAGCGCCGGCCAATGACTGAGCGCGCGCCGCATGCTCGCGATATCCATCGGCGCGTGCTCGAAGCCGATGTAATGCAGGGTCGCGCCGGCGGGCCGTTGTTCGAGCCACCGGGCGATGGTCAGACACAGATTTAACGCGGTCCCCACACCGATCTCGGCGAGGGTAAAGCGCGCATCGGCGGGAAGTGACGCCCAGCGCGTGGGCAATTGGTTGCCCTCGACGAATACATACTGGCTTTCTGCCAGCCCGTCCTCGCTCGAGAAGTAAATATCACCCGTTGCGCGCGACACGGGCACGCCCTCCCGCCAGTCGAGCGCGGGTGCGGCCAGCGGGGTCCAGGCGTGTGAGGTCAGTTGGATCAAGGTGGACCTTAGTGTCTTTTCACGTGTCGGGCGGACGCAGCACGCGGGTAAGTTACCGAGTTTATCAAACCCCTCTGGCGCCCGCTGTCCCCAAAAACCGGTGCTAACAGAAGCCGCTGTTACCAAAGCTGCCGTTACCAAAAGCTGCCGTTACCAAAAGAGAGTAGGCCCGCACCGGCGCGCACGTTACACTCGCTCTCCGACGACGGAGGCTCCATGGCGGCAAACGATAAAACGCTCACTGACAAGGAATTCGCGACGATTAGCGCGAATGTCATCCATCAGTTTTTGATCGATGTGTCACGCACGGTGGGTAAGCGGATGTTTCGGGAGCTCGAGGCCGGTAAGCGCATCGCATTGACCCAGTTGCGCATGGAGGATGGTGGGCAGGTCCGATTAGATCTCAAGCTCGACCACAGTGAATTTAGGGGTGCGCTGAACTTCTCCATTTTCCGCGATTCGGTGGTGGTGTTATTGACGCGTCTCTCTGACGCGCTGCGCGATGAGGAGAAGCCTTTTACCTCCATGCGCATGCTGGATCCGCAGGGTCAGGCCACCTCAGAGCGCCGGTTGTTTGGCGTGCCCGGCGTGGTCGCCGTCGATGGTGTCGCGAATATGTTGCTAATGGGTGCGACACCCTCTGCGACAGAGGCGGTGGTACTGATTGAGCTGATGTACATCGATCCCGACCAGTTCAGTCAATCAGCGTCAGACAGCGAGGCGGCCTCCAGTAGCTGAATCGCTGGTGGCGGTACCACCGTCACCGTTTCTTTTTCGGTCGGCGCCGCCACCTGTGCTTCGCCTCGCGCGACGGCCTTCCCCTCTTGATTGGTGACTTCGCACTGCAGCGTAATCCAGGGTCGTTTGGCGTGCTTTTCGGTGACCGTGAGTGTCACGGTAAGGGTGTCCCCCAAAAAAACCGGCGCGCGAAACTGGATGCTCTGATTCAGATAGACCGAACCGGGGCCCGGGAGCTGCATAGCGATCGCCGCGCTGATCAGCGCGCCGGTCAGCATGCCGTGGGCGATGCACTCCCCAAATGCCGTGGAGGCGGCGTACTCCGGATCCAGATGAATCGGGTTGTGGTCCCCTGAAATGGCCGCAAACGCCTCGACCTCCTGATTTGTGATCAGGCGGGTGTATTCGGCATTGTCACCGATCTCGATCTCGTTAAAGGTCAGGTTGGTAATCTGCACGGCAAATACTCCGGTTTCTGCGCCATCTGTCAGTTGCGGAGGTTGACCCCGCTGCGAGCGATCCACATCATACCCAAACCAACCGTATTACCCGAGACACACCTATGACGGATCCGGTTCAGACTGCGATCGCGGCGCGGCTTGATGCGCTAGGGATTCCGCAGCGCATCGACACCGACCTTTACCCTTCTATCGTCGCGCTGTTCGAGGAGGCGCTGGCCACCTATCGTGACGAAGCGGCCTGCAGTAGCGTTGGCCACACGCTGAGCTACAGCGAGCTTGATCGTTTATCCGCGCAGTTTGCCGGTTGGCTGCAGCACGACGCTGGCCTCCAGCGGGGCGATCGCGTTGCGATCCAGATGCCAAATCTTATTCAGTATCTGGTGGTCTGCCTTGGCGTGTTGCGCGCAGGAATGGTCGTTGTGAATACGAATCCACTGTATACCGAGCGCGAGCTAGAGCACCAACTCAACGATGCCGCTGTGCGCGTCATGGTGGTGCAGGCCAATGTTGCGCAGACCGCGGCGGCGGTTTTGCCGCGCACCGCGGTCGAGACGGTCGTGGTGACGGAGATCGCCGATCTGCACCCCCAGCCCAAGCGCACGTTGATCAATTTTTTAGTCAAGCACGTCAAAAAAATGGTGCCCGCATTTCATATCGCTGGCGCCCTTAAGTTGAATGCGGTGCTCAAGGCGGGCGCAAAAACACCCTATAAGGCGGCGATTTTGGCGCCGGACGATCTGGCCATGTTGCAGTACACCGGTGGCACTACGGGCGTGGCAAAAGGCGCGATGCTGACGCACCGTAATCTGGTGGCCAACGTGTTGCAAAGCGATGCTTTTTTCGCGACGCACTCGATGGAAGGGCGGGGCCAAACGGTGTTGCAACCACTCCCCGTTTATCACATCTATGCCTTCACCGCGTCGATGTATGCGCTGCGCATTGGTGCCCATACCGCCTTTGTACCGAACCCACGGGATTTGGCGTCGGTGGTAAAAGCCTTTGCCGAACACCGCCCTGCATTGTTCTGCGGCTTGAACACGTTGTTCGTGGCCTTGTGCAATGACGAAGGTTTCCGCGCGCTCGATTTTTCTTCGCTGCAAGTCACTCTCTCCGGGGGGATGGCACTGACCCATGACGCCGCGCAACGTTGGGCAGAGGTCACCGGATGTCGCGTGTCCGAGGGGTACGGGCTCACCGAGACTTCGCCTACGGTGTCGGGTAATCCCGGCAATGGCATACAAATCGGCACGATCGGCGTGCCGGTGCCGAGTACTGAGATCCAGATTCGCGATGACGCCGGCAATGTACTGGGGCTCGACGACCCGGGTGAGCTCTGCGTGCGGGGTCCACAGGTGATGGCGGGTTACTGGCAGCGGCCCGAGGCTACCGACGAGGTCATCGACGGTGCGGGGTGGTTTGCCACGGGCGATATCGCGCTGGTGCAACCCGATGGTTATCTGCGCATTGTGGATCGCAAGAAAGACATGATTGTCGTATCCGGTTTTAACGTGTACCCCAACGAACTTGAAGATGTCCTGGTGGCGCATCCCGATGTCGTCGAGTGTGCCGCGATCGGTATCCCCAGCGAGAGCACCGGCGAGGCGATCCGTATGTTTGTTGTGCGCAGTAATCCGTCTCTGACCGAAGACGCGGTGCGCGAGTTCATGCGCGTTGGCCTGACGGGCTACAAGGTGCCCAAGTCGGTGGTGTTTAAGGATGAGTTGCCCAAAACCCCGGTGGGGAAGATTCTCCGCCGCGAGTTGCGCGACCTCGACTAAATGAGCCGCGCCCCCTCGGTACCAGCGCGCGCGGTACCGGCGCACATCGATTTTCCCGAACAACTGCCGGTCAGTGAGCGGCGCGCGGATATCGAAACGGCCATTCGTGAGCACCAGGTCGTCATCCTCGCCGGTGAAACGGGATCGGGTAAGACGACGCAGCTCCCCAAAATTTGTCTCAATCTGGGCCGCGGGCGCGAGCAGCGTATCGGTCACACTCAGCCGCGGCGTATTGCGGCGCGCACCGTTGCCCAGCGCATTGCCGAGGAGCTCAATACCCCCCTCGGTGAGTTAGTCGGTTATCAAATCCGCTTTAACGACACGGTATCGGATGCCAGCGCCATCAAGCTGATGACCGACGGCATCTTGTTGGCCGAACTGACCCACGACCGTGACCTGAGCGCCTATGACACGCTCATTATCGACGAGGCCCACGAACGCAGCCTGAACATCGACTTCCTGCTGGGCTACTTGCGCCAGCTGTTGCCGCGGCGCCCGGACCTGAAGGTGATCGTGACCTCCGCGACCATTGACGTCGAGCGATTCTCGCAGCACTTCAGCGACGCACCCATTATTGAAGTGAGTGGCCGCACCTATCCGGTCGATGTGCAATACCTGGGTGAGACGGAGGATCGCGACGAAGGTGTTCGCCAGCAGATCGCAGACCTGTTGGCCGACATCGAGCAGGGGCGCTTTGGGCCCCGCGGTGATGCACTCGTGTTTCTCCCGGGCGAGCGAGATATACGCGAATTAGCTAAGGCGCTGAGATACAACGAGCGCCTTCGCGTGCTGCCTTTATATGCGCGTCTGAGCCAGGCCGAGCAGAACCGAGTTTTTCAAAGCGGTGGCGCGGGCATGCGGGTGGTGCTGGCTACCAATGTCGCCGAGACTTCGCTGACGGTGCCTGGCATTCGCTATGTGATCGACCCGGGTGAGGCGCGCATCAGTCGCTACAGCGCGCGCAGTCGCTTGCAGCGGTTGCCGATCGAACCCATCTCACAGGCCAGTGCTAACCAGCGCATGGGTCGCTGCGGCCGCTTGTCCGACGGCGTTTGTTTCAGGCTTTACAGCGAAACGGATTTTCTCGGGCGTCCGGCATTCACCGACCCCGAGATTCGGCGCACTAATCTCGCCGCAGTGGTGCTGCGCATGCTGGAGCTAGGGCTGGGTGATGTTGAGCGCTTTCCGTTTATTGATCCCCCCGATCCCAAGGTGGTGCGCGACGGTTACCGACTGCTCGAGGAGTTGGGGGCGGTATCTGCGCGCGGCAAGCTTACCACGCTGGGTCAGCGGCTGGCGCGGTTGCCGGTTGATCCCCGATTGGGGCGGATGTTGCTCGCAGCCCATGAGGGTGGGTGCCTTTCTGAGGTATTGGTGATTGTCAGCGCGATGTCGATTCAGGATCCGCGCGAGCGTCCGGCTGAAAAGCAGGCCCAGGCTGACCAGGCTCATGCCCGCTTCCAGCATCCGAGGTCAGATTTTTTGTCGTGGTTGGCGCTATGGCGTTATTACGAGGAACAGCGCCAGGCACTCAGCCAAAATCAGCTTCGTAAGCTGTGTCAGCGCGAATATTTGGCCTTCATGCGAATGCGGGAATGGCGCGACATCCACGCGCAATTGGTGATTGCCTGCCGGCAGCTCGGCTTTCGGGTGCCGCCGCAGCTTCCCGAGGAGGAGGCTTACGAGGCCATTCATCAGGCGCTGTTGACGGGGCTGTTGGGCAATGTCGCGCAGCGCGATGAAGGCAAGCAGTTCAATGCGACTCGGAATCGTAAGATTGTCGTATTTCCCGGATCCGGGCAGTACAAGAAACCGCCACCGTGGTTGGTGGCGGGGGAGGTGGTGGAAACCACACAGGTATACGCCCGCCAGTGCGCCGCGATCGAGCCCGAGTGGTTGCTTCGCGTGAATCCGCGCGTCTTGAAGCGCCACCACTATGAGCCCGCGTGGCGGCGTCGTAGCGGCCGCGTGATGGCAAAGGAGCGCGTTACGCTCTATGGCCTCACCATCAGCGACGGCACGCGGGTGCATTTTGGCGACATTGACCCAAGGGCGGCGCGGACCATTTTTATTCGCGATGGACTGGTCAGCGGGAACGTGATCAAGCCGCCGTCGTTTCTCAAAGACAACTTGTCCCTGATGCGCTCGGTGGAAGAGCTGGAATCGCGAACCCGGCGTCGCGATTTATTGATCGAGGAAGAGGCGCTCGTTCAGTTTTATGAAGAGCGACTGGGTGATCAGTGTGTCGGGATGACCTCACTCATCAAATGGCTCAAGCAGGACCCCAACCGCGAGACCAGCCTGCGATTAACCCGAGAACAGATTCTGGTGCGCGATCCCGGTGCCGCGGTGGAAGCGCAGTTTCCGCCTACGCTGCATTGGCAGGGTGTCGACTACCAGTTGCGCTACCAGTTTGAGCCCGGTCGCCAGAACGATGGCGTGTCGATCACCATACCCCTGCCGCTGCTGAATCGCGCACCGCGTTATCTGTTTGACTGGCTGGTTCCCGGTTTGCTGCGCGATAAATGCATTGCCTTGATCAAGGGGTTACCCAAGGGGTTGCGCAAGCAGCTGGTGCCGGCCCCCGACGTGGTCGATGCTGCGATCAGTGAGCTCGTTGCCGAAGACGCCGATCTGTGTGCGGCGCTCAGTCAGGTGCTCAAGCGCCAGCGGGGCGTTCAGGTCGCGCCGGGAGATTGGCAGACCGAAGCGCTTGAAGATTTTTATCGCATGAATATCCGAGTGGTGGACGCCAGCGGCAAACTGTTGGGTCAGGGGCGAGACATGACGGTGCTGGTGGCAGAGTTTCGCAGTGGCGAGCCTGCTGCTGCCGCGCCGCAGGCCGACTCTCCCGAGCGAAACCAGGTTGAGCGGTGGGACTTTGGCGATTTACCGCCGGTGTGGAAATCCCGCGCCGCGGGACTCGAGGTGATAGCGCACCCGGCCTTGGTCGCGGAGGAAAATCACTTGGCGATTCGCCTGCTCGATTACCCCGGTGAAGCGGCACTGGCCCATGCCGATGGCTTGGTGGCTATGGCGATCAAGCAGGCCAGCCAGGTAGTCAAGTCCTTACGCAAATCGCTATTGGCGGGTAATGAACTGACCTTGGTCTTCGCAGCAGTGGAGATTGACCGCAAGCAGCTGGTCGAGGATCTGATCGCGGCGGTCGCGCATCAATCCTTGCAGTCGATCGAGGCGCCGCGTTCCGAGGCGGCCTTTAAAGACTGGTTCGATAGACTCAGGGCTGACTGGCACAGTGAAGCGGTGCGGCTTGGCGAGCAAATCGCCGAGGCGCTCAAAGCCTGGGCGGCGGCGCGCGGTGCGGCGTCTCGCCTCGCGAGTAACGACTATGCAGACAGTCAGCGTGACTGCTGGGCCAACATGGCAGCGCTACTCACCAGCGAGACGTTGCGCGCTGCCGGTAGCGAATGGTTGGCGCAGTATCCGCGCTACGCCAAGGCCGCGGAGCACCGGATGGGTCGTTTAAACGGTCAGTATCTCAAAGACCAAAAAGCGTTGGCGCTACTCGCGCCTTGGTTGGCGCAGTGTGAGTCGGCCGAGGCGAGTTATCCCGGACTACTGCGCTTATCGGCAGCGGCGCATCAATTCCGTTGGATGCTCGAGGAATTTCGCGTGTCGCTCTTTGCGCAGCAAATGAAAACGCGCCTGCCGGTTTCGGCGAAGCGACTCGAGCAACAGTGGCAGCAGGTCAATCACTGGATCGAGAAAAATCCCCGATAATTGCCCCCGTGACCCGCAGAGTCATTAGCGTTACAGTAACGCCAGCAAGGAGCCCAGAGCGACTCTCTATGTTGCGGTACGCGACAATTCGTTTCCCACTTTTCGACCACCGGCGTCCGGCGCTTGTCCCCTGTGCGGTGTTTTGCCTCTTCACCATGCTCGCTATGGCGACGCCTCTGCGCGCAGAGCCAGATCCCGACCCCTGGGAGGGTTACAACCGCTGGATGTTTGAGTTTAACGATACCTCCGACCGCGTTTTTATCCGTCCGATAGCGCAGGGGTACGACAAAATCATGCCCGAGGTTGGGCGCATCGGCGTGAACAACTTCTTCAGTAACTTCTACGACTTTAACGGCATACTGAATGCCCTCTTGCAGGGCCGCATCGAAGACGCGTTGAACAACACATTTCGCGTCGTGGCGAATTCGACAGTGGGGATTTTTGGTCTCTTTGATGTCGCCAGTAAAGCAGGCATACCTCGCTACGAAACAGACTTTGGTCATACCCTGTCGATTTGGGGCGTACCGCGCGGCAACTTCGTCATGCTGCCTTTTATCGGCCCGGCAACGGTGCGCTCGGCCTCCGGCATGGCGGTAGATGCTTTTGCCTCGCCCACCGGTCAGATGTTCAACGACGAAACCTACTGGGGCTTGCGGGCGTTTAACCTGCTCGACATTCGCGCAGGGCTTTTAGATGCCGAACAGGTTGTGACCGGTGATCGCTATGTCTTCTTCCGCGACGTGTACTTACAAAACCGAGCGGTATTGGAATCCGGCGGTCAGGTCAAAGATGATTTCTCCGAGTTCGACGGTGGTTGGGACGAGGAAGAATTTTGATGACGAACGACTGGTGTTTGCTGCTCCTCTGATATGACCCAGCTCGGTGCGGTTCTGGTAGTCGATGATCAGCCCGACCGGGCTGCTGAGTTGGTTGCCGCTCTCGACGATCCCCATCATCGCTACGAAATTACCCCTGAAGCGCCCGATCTTGAGGCGGTACTGGGTCCAGATAGCCCCTGGGACTGCGTCATCTGCCACGTGGAGTTACTCAATGTGTCCTGGGCCTCGGTTCGCCGCGCAATGCGCTCCTTCGACGTTCAGGTGCCGGTATTGGCGGTGAGTGATCACCGGGATATGGACAGCATGACCACGGCCCTGGGTCTCGGCGCGGCGAGCTTTTTTGTGAGTCCCGCCGAAAAACCCGGCTTGGTGCGACGCGCCATTGAGCGCAGCGTGCACCACCGACAGCTGCAGCGGGATCTGGTGGAATCCAACGAAAGTCTCGAGCGCGCCAACACCGAGTTGAGCCATTCGCTGCGGATCCTCGAGCAGGATCAGGCGGCGGGTCGGCAGGTGCAAAAGGCGATGTTCCCGGCACATTCACTGAAAGCCGGGGATTACTGGTTTAGTCACCGGATTCTGCCCTCGCTCTATTTAAGCGGAGACTTCACCGATTATTTTAGGGTCGGCAAAAATAAAGTCGTATTTTTTCTTGCCGATGTGTCGGGCCACGGGAGCTCCTCGGCGTTTGCCACGGTGCTGTTAAAGAATTTGTTTGCGCGCAAACGCTCTGATTTTCTGCGCCGCGACGATAAAACCGTCGTTTACCCGATCGAGATGCTGCAGCTGGCAAACCGCGAGCTGCTCGAGCTCCATGTAAATAAGTACGCAACTATGGTCGTGGGGTGCCTCGACTTCGAGAAGCACACCCTGCAATACTCTGTGGCTGGTCACCTCCCAAAACCCGTGCTCATGACGCCTGGTCACATCGAATATCTGCCTGGAGAGGGCATGCCGGTCGGACTCACACCGGATCCACAGTATGGGCTTGAGGAAACCACGCTTCCCGAGACTTTCATGTTGGTCTTGATGTCAGACGGTGTGCTCGAAACGATCGACGAGGTGGACCTTATTGAGCGCGAAAAAACCCTGTTGCAACGCCTTGGCGGGTCGCTGGAAAAACCGGGCGATCTCATTCGTCGCTTGGGCTTGGGTGAGGTCACGTCGCATGACCTCGCTGATGATATTGCCGGGCTTTTTGTGAGCCGAGGCGTCGGATGAGCGAGTGCCGTATTTGCGCCGCATCGAACGCCGGTGCACATGTGCTCAAACTCGAAGGTGACGTGCGCCTGACCATGTGCACGGCGCTGGACCAGTATTTTCAGAGTATGTTCGCCGAGCCCGATTTCGTTAGCGTTTGGGTGGACGTGACCGAAGCAGACGGTCTCGATAGCACCACGTTAGGGATGCTCGCGCAGCTGGCCATGCAAACCAAAGAGCGGTTTGATTTTCGGCCGGCGATTTTCAGCACCAACCCCAGTATTAATCGCTTGCTGGACACCATGGGTTTTGATCAGCTGTTTGAACGCCGTGCTGAATGCTGTAACACCGATGAAGGCGTCGCCGAGATTCCTGCGGTGCCGTGCGAAGAAGGTGAGGTAAAAAAACAGGTGCTCGCCGCACACCGTACGCTAATGGCAATGAACGACTCCAACGCGGGCGCGTTTAGAGATCTGGTCAGGACTCTCGAGCAGCCCTGAGGGGTGATATGGCCTCGGCTGAGCGCGCGCAGTAACTCGCCGCGGTTTTCAGCACTTCAACGTCCGATTCTGATTGATGCGCGTGCTCGCTCAAATGCCGCCGATACTGGCGGCCACCGAATTGCCCCTGATAGAGCCCCAGCATGTGGCGGGTCACGTGATGCAGGCGCGCCCCCTCGGCGAGCTGCTGCTCAATGTAGGGCACCATGGCGTCAATCGCGGCTTCGCGATCTGCGCAGACCGCATCGCTGGCGCCAAACAGTCGCGTATCGACGTCACTGAGCAGCCAGGGGTTCTGATAGGGCGCCCGGCCGAGCATCACGCCGTCAACCTGCTCGAGGTGAGCCTCGCACACCTCCAGCGATTCGATGCCGCCATTGATAACAATGGTGAGCTTGGGGAAGTCGCGCTTGAGGTGATACACCCAGTCGTAATTCAGGGGTGGGATCTCGCGGTTCTCTTTGGGCGAGAGTCCCTGCAGCCACGCCTTGCGTGCATGCACAATGAATACCTCGGCACCGCCCGAGGCCACCGTGCCGACAAAATCGAGTAGCTCTGAATAGCTCTCCTGATGGTCAATGCCGATGCGGTGCTTGACCGTTACGGGTACGTCGCAGGCGGCGCGCATGGCGGCGATGCAGTCACGCACCAGGGCAGGCTCGGCCATTAGGCAGGCACCAAAGCGGCCGTTTTGCACGCGGTCGCTCGGGCAACCGCAGTTCAGATTAATCTCGTCGTAACCCCACTGCTCGCCCAGCTTGGCGCACTTGGCTAGATCCGCGGGATCGGCGCCGCCGAGCTGGAGCGCGACGGGATGTTCTTCCTCGTTAAAGCGCAGGTGCCGCTCGACATCGCCATGTAGCAGTGCACCGGTGGTGACCATCTCGGTATAGACCCGCGTATGGCGCGTGAGCGTGCGCCAAAAGCGCCGGCAGTGCCGGTCGGTCCAGTCCATGCAGGGCGCCGTACTGAAGCGCCACGGGATATGGGCCGTCTCGTGGGGCTGCAAATCTGTCACCAAATGCCACCTGTGGGCGGCTGTAGGTTGATGTGGCCTGTCATCATACTAAGTCGCAATGCTCACGGAGGTTGGTAGGATACCGCCTCCAGCCAAAATCCCCAGTCGCCGCCGCGGTAAAATCACCGGTCGACTGGTAATGACCCGATCAAAACGGAGTTTTATTGCCCGCACCTGATCACATCGCTAAACCCTCATCCGGCCTGCTACTAGTCGCAGCTGTTGCGATGCTGATTCTGTGGCCACCGCTCCTCGCGATTGCAAAAGAGGGAACTCTCTCGGCGGAGGCACTGGCCGAACGTGATGCGGCAGCAGAGGAGAGCACAGATGCGCTTGCGGATACTGCTGTGGCCGATGGCAATACGGTGGATGGTGACGTGGCGGTCGGTGACGATGCCGATGAGGACGTCCTCACTAGTGAGCTGGTGCCGCCGGAAGAGAGCTTAATCGAGCGCAGTGCGCGGGCCTTTACTGAATCCGATCTGGTGTTTGCCAGGGGCTTCAGCAACGCACCGTTTTTGCCGGTCGCGTTTTTGGGCAATACCCATTACGGCGACGCAATGGTGAGCGAGGAGGGCGCCACCCCCGAGACTGCCGGCACGCGCTATAGCGTGAACTCCACCAGCCATTACGGCGGCATTCCTTTTTTGCTCAGCAAACGCAGCATGGCCGTGCTCGGTGAGTACGTCTCCTACTCAAACTTTACGGTGGAGAACGGCGAAGATTTCTCGGTCGCCAGCGCGTCCCTCGCGGCGGGCTACCTTTATCAAGTGAACCCCGACTGGCAGGTGATCGGCGCGCTGTTGCCCTTTTATAACCACTCAAGCATTGGTGAGCGTGGCAAGGACTACTGGCAGGTCATGGGCGGTGCCGTGGCCCGGTACACCCGCAACGACCGTCTGTGGTGGCTGTTTGGTGTGGGCTTTGACGACTCCGACTTTGGCACCACCTGGCTCCCCTATGTGGGCGCCTCACTGATTCTCAATGAGCGCTGGAGTATCAGCGCCATCCTGCCCTGGCCACAGGTGATGTACGCCCCGAGCAAGGACTGGTTTGTGTCACTGGGGGCCGCCTATTCCGGCAACAGCTGGGCGGTCGACACGGGCACGGGCAAAGTGGGGCTTAATCTGAGCGGTTTTGATTTTGGTTTTGGCGGCGGCATGCGACTTAAAGGTCCGCTTTGGCTAGAGGGTACCGTGGGGGTGGGCGGTTTGCGTGCACTCACCATTAACGATGGCGAGCTGAGTGGCCCCAGCATCGACGTGAGTAGCAGTCCGTTTATTAATTTCAGTCTGACGTTCAGGCCGTCTTTTGCCGACTGAGAGTGTTAGTGAGCAGATAGCCTTGAGGGTGTGATGGGGACGGGTTATCTGGCAAGGGGACGGGCCGAGTTCAGCCGCGCTAATAGGACAGCGAGCGCCGTTACCGGACTGTCAAATCTCCCTCATAATGCGACCTTTATGGCCGTTACGCGGCCTGACACAGGTCCTGTTCAACCGCTATCGCAAAGGGATTGCTGATGCCCACAACCTTCCGCCGTCGTTCTTTACTTCAAGCCACTGGTGCCTCCCTCGGCGCGCTTTCATTGCGGGGCTTTGCCATCGATAAACCCGCCGCTGCCCATTTCACCCACGGCGTCGCCAGCGGTGACCCGTTGGCTGATCGGGTGATGCTGTGGACCCGCATCCTGCCCGGTGACGGCGTGACTCGGGCTGTGAACTGCCGCTGGGAAGTCGCGCGCGATGCGACTTTTGAAGCCATCGTGGCCGAGGGGGTGGCGACGGCCATCCCCGAGCGCGACTACACCGTGAAAGTTGACGCCATTGGCCTCAAGCCGGATTCCCGTTTTTGCTATCGCTTTGTGGCCGAGGGCGTCACCTCGGCCGTGGGTTGCACTCGCACCCTGCCCGCGGGGGCCGTAGGCGAGTTCAAGATGGCGGTGGCGTCGTGCTCGAATTACCCGCAGGGGTTTTTCCATGCCTTCCGCGACATCGCTGAGGCTGACCTCGATGTCGTGCTCCACCTCGGGGATTACCTCTACGAGTACCCGGTGGGTGAGTACGTGAACCCGATTGCCGAGGAACAGCTGGGACGCAAGGTCGAGCCCGCGCACGAGATTTTGGTGCTTGAGGACTACCGCATGCGGTACGGCCTGTACCGCACTGACCCAGACCTGCAGGCCGCTCATGCAGCGCACCCGTGGATTACCGTGTGGGACGACCACGAGATGATGAACGACACGTGGCGCGCAGGTGCTGAGAATCACAACGAAGGCGAGGGCGATTTTTTTCAGCGTATTCACGCGGCTCGGCAGGCCTACCACGAGTGGATGCCGATCCGCACCGGGCCCGAGGGCGATCAGGGGGTGATCTATCGTGCCTTTCAGATCGGTGGCCTCGCCGACCTCATCATGCTCGACACGCGTTTAGTGGGCCGTGATCAGCAGCTCAATTACGGGCGTGATATTGAGCCCGCTGGCGGGCTGGAAGCGTTTATTAAAGACCACCTCAATGCGCCCGACCGGCAGTTGTTGGGCGCCCAGCAGGAAGCTTGGCTGGAGGCTGCGTTGCAACGCAGCAAAGCTCGCGGCGCCACCTGGCAGGTGCTCGGTCAGCAGGTACTTATGGGTAAATTGAACCTGCCAGTGATTCCCGAGGACATGCTGGCCGGTTTGACACTCTCGAAGTACGCCCGACCGCGAGTCGAACAGGCTCAGCGGCTCGCTCCCTACGGCGTCCCCTCCAACCTCGACGCCTGGGATGGCTACCCCGCCGCCCGTGAGCGGCTCTTTGCCATGCTCACGGCCCACGCCACCAACCCGATCTCACTGGCGGGCGACACCCACAACGGCTGGGCGTTTAACCTGACCAATGCTCAAGGCGAGGCAGTGGGCGTGGAGTGGGGCACTCCCGGTATTTCAAGCCCGGGATTAGAGACTTACCTGCCCCTCCCCCCTGAAGAGATGCGCGCATTACTGATGGCGGCGAGCCCGGAGCTTATGGCGGCGGACACCTCACAGCGCGGTTGGACCCACGTCACGCTCACCCCCGAGGCAGCAACGGCCCAGTGGCGGTTTGTGTCGTCGGTGGTGAAGCCCCGCTATGAAGCGAGTCCCGGGGAGCCTTTGGTGACCCAGCGCAACGCGCGCAAACTCGCCTGATTCCTCGCTACCGCGACCCTGTAAAAACGGCTCCGCAACCGGCTGCGAGTGACACTTAACTGAGGGGGGCTAGCAGGAGCCCCTTTTGCTCTGGATTGTGTGCAAAAAACGACAGTTTGTTCCAAATCCCCACTATTAACGGGCACATACAAGAGGAAGTGCCGTGAAATTCGCATAATAGTGCATCGAGCAATGTGTCAGCGGCTTAGGGAGAAACGCATGCTAGCGGCACTTTTTAAGCGCCTATTCACATGGGTTAAGTCCCTAGGCTCAACTGCCTCCAGCCTACTCAGCATTGGCTCGTCGCTATTGCAGTTAACGCATCATTCACTGACATCTCCCAAGGCCGTCTCCTTGGTCAACCAACAGCCCAGCAAAGGAGTTCCCACGGGGGACATATCACCGCGTCAGTGGCGTTCTTCTACAACCAAGCACCAACCGGGATGGGTCGGGCGTTTGTTCCCGCTGGCGCTCCTGCTCGCCAGCAGTGTGCTAATGGGCGCCGCGCCAGCGCACGCCACGGATGACATTATCGACGCCATCATGGGCGGTGGTACTGTGATTGGCACAGAGTGCGTGAACGGCAAAGTCGACGTGCTAGGCACCGATGACGCTATTCCCTACGGGCCAGATCAGACGCTTTACGTGAAAACCTCGAGCAAGACTCGCCTCCGCAAATACGCGGGCTATACCTGGGTAAACGGCTCAGGCGATTTGAACAAAGACAAGGTGAGCTTCGTCAGCTTAGCTACCGGTCAGTCTGAGGGCGTCGCGCATTATTTGGTCGGCGGGACCGCGGCCAACGAGGTGGCCGAGTTTGGGACCAGCAGCGGTGGCACGGCCAGTGTCATCACGGGCCAAGGCACCCATCAGATGCAGTTCGTCAGTCAGACAAGCGGGACTATCACGCTGGGTACCATGTATACCGCTGAAGCAAGCGGCGGTTATCCAACGGAGTACAGTTGCGTGCCGCCCGATCTGCTCCCCCCCGACA
>Ga0181588_10001713_pt1 | contig 19282 bp, 15 predicted proteins | sample 071ome_26_FD_148607 | JGI IMG/M metagenome (GOLD analysis project Ga0181588, IMG submission 148607) | Coastal salt marsh microbial communities from the Groves Creek Marsh, Skidaway Island, Georgia - 071409BT metaG (spades assembly) | ecosystem: Environmental > Aquatic > Marine > Intertidal zone...
TATCGATCGATCGATGGATGCTGACCCGAAGAACGATGTTACTCTCTCTGTCTCTCTCTCTCTTTCATTAATGCGTGTTTTTACACGATAACAGAGAGCGGCGATTACTGCAACCGGCGCGACCGCGAGCTATTATTCCACCAACGCGGACGCGTACGCGAAGCTCAAACCGGGCATCACGTGGCCGAAAGCCTGTAACGACGATTTGAAAACCGTGGACCCGGAAATTTTTGACATCATCGAGAGAGAAAAAGAGAGACAATGGAAAGGTTTGGAGTTGATTCCGTCGGAAAATTTCACGTCGGCTTCAATTTTAGAAGCGCTCGGTTCGGTGATGACCAACAAGTATTCGGAAGGGTATCCAGGGGCGAGATATTACGGCGGGAACGAGTGGATCGACAAGGCGGAGAGTTTGTGCCAAAAGAGAGCGTTGGAGGCGTTTCATTTGGACCCGGAGGAGTGGGGAGTGAACGTCCAATCTTTGTCTGGCTCTCCGGCGAACTTTCAAGTGTACACGGCGTTGTTGAACCCCGGGGACAGAATCATGGGCTTGGACTTGCCGCACGGTGGCCACTTGTCGCACGGTTTCCAAACCGACGCCAAGAAGATTTCCGCCACGTCTATTTACTTCAACTCGATGCCGTACAGATTGGACGAATCTACGGGTTTGATCGATTACGATAAGTTGGACGAGTTGGCGGGAGCATTCAGACCGAAAATTATCATCGCTGGTGCGTCCGCGTACTCGAGAAAGATTGATTACGCGAGAATGCGAAAGACTTGCGATGACGTCAAGGCGTTGATGTTGGCGGATATGGCGCACATCTCCGGTTTGGTCGCCGCGAAGTTGATCCCATCGCCGTTTGAATACGCCGACGTGGTCACGACGACGACGCACAAATCTTTGAGAGGTCCGAGAGGGGCGATGATCTTTTACCGCAAAGGGAAGAAGGGTGTGAACAAGAAGACGGGCAAAGATATCATGTACGATTACGAGGAGAAGATCAACTTTTCCGTTTTTCCGGGATTGCAAGGCGGTCCGCACAACCACACCATTTCTGGTTTGGCCGTCGCATTGAAGCAAGCGCAAACGGAAGAATTCATCAAATACCAACAGCAAGTGATGAAGAACATGGTTGCGATGGTTGACAGATTGAAAGAACACGGCGTGAAGATCGTTTCGGAAGGCACGGACAACCACTTGGTGTTGTGCGACTTGAGACCGTTTGGCGTGGACGGCAGCCGCGTGGAGAGAGTGTTGGAGTTGGCGCACATCGCGTGTAACAAGAACACTGTTCCTGGTGATAAATCTGCGTTAGTTCCGGGTGGTTTGCGTTTAGGTACCCCGGCGTTGACGACGAGAGGTTTCACCGAGGAAGACTTTGTCAAGGTTGCGGATTACATCAAGAAAGGCATCGATATTACGGTTGAAATTAGTAAAGAAGTTGAAGGGAAGAAGTTTTCGGACTTCAAGAAGGTTTTGGACGCCAAAGAGTTCCCGGCGATTGCCGCTTTGAAGAAGGAAGTCGAAGCTTTGGCCGAAGAGTTCCCGACCATCGGCTTCGATAAGGCTGAAGGTAAGTACACGAAGTAAGTAAGAATGCACTTGATGGAGAGGTTGTCTTTGTCGTCGTCGTCGCGCGAACTACGTATTACTACTGCGAGAGTTTTTAAAAACAAAATGTTGTCAAAAATACATATACATTAATCGGGATTTAAGCAAGTTCGTTTGGTGTACTTTTTCGATTAAATCTGTACGAGTTGTTGTTTTCTTGGTATGTGTATCGGTTTGTTTTCTTTCTTCTTTCTTTCGTTATGCGTTCTTTCGATTATCTCGAGTAGTCGTTCCGTTCGACTCCTTTTCGTTAATTCTCTTCTTTTATGCTCAACTTTTTTCTCTGGTTTCTTATTAAATGTATTGCGAGACCCATCTAAAACCTTCTCCGTAACCCATCCTTCTCACCACCGAACACATAAACACCTCAATTGGTCGCATATTCGACGCCTCTAAGTTCACTTTCCCCTTCCCAGTCGTGTAATTCGACAAACCCAAGCAATGTCTCAACTCCTCTTCGCTCGCCGCGTGCGGCACGTCGATTTTATTTCCTAATATCAAAAACGGTACTCTCGCCAACGAGTCGTCGCCTAACAAGTGATCGAGCTCTTTCTTCGACTCGATAAATCTCTCCTTATCCACCGCATCGACTAAAAATACGATCGCGTCCACTTTCGCGTAATAATCCTTCCACACTCTCCTCGCGACTTCGTGCCCGCCAAGATCGAACGCCTTAAATCTGATTTGTCCAATCGACAACTCCTCGGAAGTTGGGTATTGCGTCGGTTGGTGCTGCGCTAATCGTTCGTCTTTGAGCATGTGCATCAGGGTCGTTTTCCCGGCGTTGTCTAAGCCCTGTTGTTGTTTTTATCGATGAGATATTTTCCGAGCGTCAGAGTAAAACGTTTCGTGTGTATATTCGCGCGCGCGCGCGTGACGTTTCATTCAAAAACGTGCGTCTCAAGTCTCTCTCTCTCCGATCGAACAACACATCGCGCGCGTTACGGTTTTGCGACTCCCCGACGAATGGATTGTCAATCAAAAAAAAAGCAGAGCGATGAAACTCTCCCTCTCTGTCTCGCCGATGACTCGAGAGCGCATCGCCCCACCACGCGCACCGTCTTCGACAGAGAGACAGAGAGAGACAGAGAGAGAGGAAACGATTGGAAAAAATAAAAGAGAGAGAGCGAGAGAGAGATCTCGCTCGCGTGCGATGTATAAAAATATAGCGTCTAAAAAAGGCGCACCAGAAACAAGATCTTCGCGTCTTTCTTCCACAAACCCAAGGTGGAGAGAATGTCGTAGAACCAATCGAACGGCCACATGATCGCGCGTGTCGTGTCGTGTGGTGGGTTTTTGCGTTTTGCGCGCGCGCGTACGATTTTTGTGGCGCTTTGATTTTTTGTAGTCTCGTCGCGGGGAAATTTCTTCGTCTCTTTGTGTTTAGGGTTTTGGTACGATTTTGGGAAGAGCAAAAAAGCAGAAAAGTAAACTCTTCAGTTACAAAATGCGAGCGGTAACACCCCCCGGGAGTCTACTTCTTCTCGCGAGTCGATGCCACGACTGCCACCACCACCGTGACCACCGACGACGACGACGATTGGGAAACAAAACGAACGCAGTCGCAGGTTTTGGAAAAGGTAAAAGAACGAGAGGAAGAAGAGGTGCTCCGCGCGCGGCTTTGAGCAAAAGAGGAGGAGGAGAAGAAGAAGAAGAATGTTTAACGAGAAAAAAAGATACGGAAAAAAACGACGACGACGACGACGAGAGAAGAAGCGTAACGAGAAGAAGAAGAAGAATAAAGTGCGTGATCGTGCCTGGATTTTTGCGAGGGTTCGAAAGCTACGACGAAATGCGAGAGAACGTGGAGATAGCGGTGAGGGAGCGATTTTATGGCGGCGTTGATGGTGATGATGACTGCGAGATTGAAGTTTGCGTGGCGAAAGTGGAGAAAGCTTTTTGGATTCCGGTTACGTTTCGAGGCGAAAGTTTGAGAAAGATTTTAGACGCGATCGAAGACGCCGTCCTCTGCTCCGCGGGAGGAGACGAGGACGACGAGAAAATTATTCTGATTGGCCACAGCGCGGGTGGATGGATCGCTCGACTGTTTCTAGGCGGGAAATCGATAAAGTACGACGGGAAACTGTACGACGGTTATCGACGGGCGAAAAACGTGGTGGCTTTGGTTACGCTCGGCACGCCACACAATAGCGCAGAGGCGTATCCGTTTGGACGAGTGAAAGAGAAACGAACGAGGTGCGATGATAACAATGACGACGACGAGACGAGTTTACAGGAAACGCGACGATTGTACCCGAACTGCTTCCTAAAAGCTAATGGAATGAAGTACGTCACCGTTCAAGGAACCGGGTTTCGAGGGAGACCGTTCAAGTTCACCGACTTCATTCCATCCTCTTCGACCACCACGGACTGGAAAACATTACTCGGAGAAATCAAGCACGGCATTTCGTACAAGACAGATTGCTTGGATCCTAGCTCCGACGGCGACTCCGTCACTTGCGAGTCCTCGGGTCATGGTTTAGGCTCGGAAGCGGTGCAAGTTTCCATCGAAGGCGTGAAGCACGAGAAGGATGATATTTATCCGTGGTACGGGAGTTTAGATGTCGTTCGGACGTGGATGCGAGCCGTGCTCGAGATGCTCTAGTGTATTAATATGTTAGTAACTTAGCGCAAATAGCGTAGCGTTTATAGTTTCATACAAACAAAAATTCACACGCACTTCATAACAAACACTCTCTTGTCTCTCCATCTTCTCGCGCGACGTTCGCGTCAAAAAAACAAGGCAGATGAGCACGCCTCCGCGAGTGCGCGTGGAAGTCGCCTCTTCGTCGTCATCGAAGAAGAAGAAGAAGAAGAAAAAGCTCGTCCTCGACGTGCCGTCGTCGTGTAAAACTGTCAAAGACTTCATCGAAAAGAAGTTAGTTTCATTAGTTTCCCGAAGACGGGGAAGGAATGTCGAGAAGAAGAGCGAGAAGATTCGATTATCCTTGGAAGGAGGATACGAGTTGCTCGAATCTAGTCCCATGAACATTTTGAGAGACGACGAGCGGGTTTTGGTGCGGTACGGCGAGGAGAGCGACGGCAGCAGCAGCGAGGAGGAGGAAGATGAAGAGGAGGCGATTTTAGATACCAAGACAACTGTAAAAAAAAGGAGCCGAAGCGCGGAACGGAAAGCCAACAAGAGAAGAATCAAAAGAGAAGAGAAGAGAGAAAGTTTACTAGGAAGAGGAGGAATAGCGCAGAAAAAGCGAATAGCAGAACTCGCCGATAGCAAAGGGAGCGATAGTAGAAGCGGCGGCGGTAGTAGCAGCACTAGCAGCAGCGACGAGAGAGAACGAGATAGGAGAGTGAAAGCGATAACCGACGGGGACGGTTTTCCGGACGAGAGGAGAAGATTTGGAGAGAAAGAAGAAGAAGAAGAAGAAGAAGAAGAAGAAGAACCGGAACGGTATGCGATTAGAGCGTTTGAAAAGTCGAGAGCGCAGAAGAGGTTTGGGAAGAACGACGCGTTGGTCGATTGGCCGAAGAACGATAAGGAGTGGCAAAAGATGAAGAGGATGAAACCTGAAGACTACGTCGCGCATAAAGAGAAGCTTGAAGAGCAATTTAGCATTGAGGAGAACGAAAAGTTAGCCGAGGATGACCCGCTCGCCGCGTGGATGCATATTTTTAGGTGCGACGAGGACGTGGACGATATGCTCGCGAAGGAAGAGTTGGAGGAGAAGAAAGCGAAGCTTTTAGGTGAGGAGAGGAAGACGATGCAAAGAGCGAAACGAGTGAAGGACATATCAAATGTTCTTCGCTCGGATATTTTAGCGTACAAAACGTTGACGATTAATGAAACCGACGGCACTCCTGAAGTGTCTACTTGGCTGAGAGGTTCTGTCCAATACGTGGACGTGAAGAATAAAACAATCAAACTTCGTCCGAATCCCGAGGATCGCGCGATTTCTGCCGGACGATTGTGGTTTTCGAAACAGTTACCGGCGCCACCACCTTACCAGTCAAACGGGCTTTTAGAGCTTCCCTTTGACGAATTTGCTGAAATTGCGTGCATTGGTGGACGTTCGATCTGGAACCAGTTAGACGTGACGGCTGAGTTCAGAGACGTGCCGAAAGAGTTGAGAAATGGCGCGGGGGCAATACCACCGTCCGCGCTAGGCGTTCCGCGCGGACACGCACCTAAAGAAACTCAAGAACTCGCAGAGAGGGAAAATAAACAACAGCAATTAGAATGGTGCACGAACGATAAGTGCGCTGGAAAAGAATGGCACTTGAAACGAGACTGTCTCGAAGGCTTATCCGCGGAAGAGTTAGAAGCGAGAGGAATGATTATACTCCGCGACGAGGAAAACACCGCAAACGGCGGATTCCGCTATTTCGTCCGTCCGGAGAACGCGTTCGGTAAAATTCTTAAAGACCATCAAGCTCGGTACCTCTACGAGACGATCGAAAGCGACCCTCGCGCGGAGATGGAAGTGGGCCAAGAAGCCGAAGATACCATCAAACGATTAAACGTGTTGGATGAAACCATTGGACCAATGCGACCGTTATCGCACTTACCTCCAGATTGGCGCGTCAATCCGCATGCACAAGCGCCTTTGCCAACATGGGCGAAAGGTGAAGCCGTACCGTTAGCCTCCGATGCGATCGTTCCCGCGTCCGAAGTCGAAGAAGAAGACGAAGGAGAAAAGAAGAAGAGAAAGACGCCATCCGCACCGCCGAGTAGTCGAAGCAAGCAGAACAACAACGACAACAAGAAAAAGAAGAGGAAATTCTCCAACAAAAGTAGCGGTTTAGGCGTCGCGCTGTCTTTATTCAGAGACACCGGCGACTTGTAATAATATAATAAATAATACACCTATCTGTGCGCGCGAAAGAACAGGAAGAAGAAAAACAGGAAACCTCGTTTTTTTTTGCTTCATTCTGCAAGAGGGCTGCTTGGAACGGTGTGCGCACCTAAAAGAGAGAGAGAGAGAGAGAGAGAGAAGACGACGACGACGAGATGGGCTCGTCTTCGCGCCATCGCGCTCGTCGGTTCGTTCCCAAGCACGACGTCCAAGAGGTCATCGAGAATCTCTCCCACAAAAACTCGCCTCCGATGAAATCAACCTCGTCGTCGTCTCTCGGTAACATCAACAACAACAACGAGAAGACGACGACGGTAAACGCGATCGAAGCGTTCCAAAAGCAACGACAGCGAGAACAAGAGGAGGAAGAAAAGCTTCGAGCTGCCACGCTCGCGGAAGAGATGCCGCGAAGCTCAACGGATGCGAGCAGCACGTCGTCCTCGGAAGCCTTCGGGAAAGATATCGAGGCGGCGTGTGCCAGTCGAATCGAGGCGGAGGAAAGAAAAGCGCTCGCGCCGCTGGAAGCGGGAAAAGGCACCACGTCTGAAGAAGACGCAAATTTACAGAAGATTAAAGAAACGAAACGCAGAAGCGAGAGGTGTTACGGATGCTCCAGTTGCGAATATTACTGCTCGCTGAAAGAGTGCGAGTTCTGCGCGAGCATGTTGGTGTTCGCGTCGTCGCGCGGAGATAGGGGTAGGACCAAAAGACGAGCAACGACAGAAAAGACGAACGGTAAACATCATCGATCGAGTCAACATTACACGTGTTGCGACATCGACCGATTGCGAAAACAAGCGAGAGAAAGAGAAGGAGAAGAGGACGAGAAAGTCTGGTTAGTCGCGCACGGGAACGTGTACGAAGCGTCTGCGTTTGTGCGGTTTCATCCCGCCGGGAGAGCGGTGATGATGAAAGGCGCGGGGAGAGACAACTCAGAGGACTTTGACATGCACTCGAAGAGAGCGAGGGAGGTTTGGAGAGAGCTGCGGGTTGGGGAGTTGGTCCAGTGTCCAGAGAAAGGATTTGGATGTTATCAACCAAAACCCGGTTTTTCGGTGGAGCAGTGTACGATTATGTAGTACTTAGCAGTAAGGTAGGAAGTATAGTTTTTAGATTTTAGAAGACGCTTTAGACAGAGCGGCGCTTATTATTAGTCTTGTAATTTTGCGGAAGTGCGTAGAAATACGACTCGTGAATCAATAACGATAGTGTACAGTATTACTCTTTTTTTTTTCTCCTATGAGATGACTTTTGACATAAATCGCTATGTGTTCTCTTCGCTATTCCAGCGCAGTTGTTGCTATATATTTAGTAGTGATACATTGCTTTCTCTCCATTTTCTTTTACTCACTCCATGCCGACGATTTTCATCTTCTCGACTAAGGATCGCCCAAACGACGCTTGCACGGAGTTCATCGCGCGAGGATTTTCTGCCACAAACTCTCTCAATTTGTTCGTATCCCACACCATGACTTTCGCTCCTTCTTTTTGAACGACGACGGTACCGAAAGCGGCGCCGTGACTCAACGCCATCTCGCCGACAAACTTGCCTCTGCGCAAGATATTCTTACCGGCACTTGACGACGAGGATGCGGTCTTCGTCGTCGTGGCTGCCGTTTTCTCTCGCACGCTCGCCGCAACTGGCATCGCCACATCGTCTAACGTCAACATAGCTGACCCGTCTACAATCGCGTAAATGTTTTTATTCACTTTTCCTTTCACCGCAATCACCTCGCCTTCTTTCAACTCTTTCCACTCGCCCAGTTTTACCAACTCTTTAAAATCACTCGGGTGAATCTGATGCGTCCGGTATGTCTTTGTCGTTTTCTTCGGCGCCGCCGATACTACTTTCTCGCCGCGACTATCTTTCGTCTCTTCCACTTCCGACGACGACATCGTCACAACTTCTTTCTCTTTAACTTTAAAAAAAGCATCGTATACCTCCCTCTCCTCGCTGCTCAAGTCTTTTAAAGATTTTTCGCTGTACTCGTTCAACATCTTTGCTATCCAAATCATGTTCACCCCGACAAACAACACGTTCCATCGAATCGGCAACCACAACGGTTTCTCTCTGAAAAACTGGAAACATATTTGCGCGGTAAAACTCGCCGTGGCTAAACATCGCAACAAGAACGGATCGTCGACAACGTAGGACCATCCGAGCAAGACAAACGCCGAGTGACCGCACAGTTCCGTGAGCGTCATGCCGTTTCGACTGGACGAGGACGTGCACCGCAAGAACGGTATCGTCTTTTGGAAAAACTTCGTCTCGTTTAGCTTCAAATTCGCGATGGAACAAATTTTCGGGAGCAATCGGAATTCTTCTCCGCGCCGTTCTCCGGCGACTGCCGTCGCGTCCGAAGCGAACCTCCTTCTGCCGTTTTGCTGCTGCTGCTGCTGCTGCTGCTGCCGCAGGTTTTCTGAAATCTTTCGACCTCTGAGCTTTTCCTCTTCTCTCCTCACTCGCGCGAGCGCTCCTTCCTCCGTCCGCATCACCGACGAGCGATGCCGTCCTCCTCCACCACCACCACCCGCGCTGCTGCTTTGAAGTCTTCGAAAGCGCGAAGAAGAAGAAGAAAGAGAAGAAGATTTCTGGGTCGTCGTCGTAACGACATCCGAAAAAAAAACGAACCGGCGAGACGAAAAAGAAGAAGATGAAGAAGAAGATGCGAAATCAAACGCTCGCTTCCGTCCTTCCCTCGCCGCCGCTGAAAAAAACATCGTCTCTCTGTCTCTCTCTGTCTCTCTCTCTGTCTCTCTCTGTCTCGCAAAGAGAAAGGAGAAAGGAGAAAGAGACGAGAGATTAATAATAATAAACGATGTGTATATATAAAACGTGTCCGGCTTTTCGAGAGAGAAAAATTAGTATCGAAACGTCGTGTCTCGTTTCGACGCGTAACATCGTAACTACTTTTTTCTGTCGTAGGGTTTAAGGTTTCAATTTTTTTAGAGCCAAGGAGAGGGGAATCCACACACAAACTCTCTCCCACACAAAAAAAAGAAGAAAACTTCTTCCCCAGAGAGAGAGAGAGAGACAGACAGAGACAGAAGGGATGACGACTTCTTCCGTTCTCCTTCGCTGTTCTTCGAGCGGTGGTGGTGGTGGTGGTAGTTTCTCCCCTACTTTCTGTCAGAGAGTGGTGGTTTCGAAACAGCGACGACAGCAACGACAGCAACAACAAATTTCACCGTCGGCGGGTGGGGACAATTATCGCCATCATCAGAGCGAGAGGAGGAGGAGCGAGAAGAAGCGTGTAGTAGCGTGCGCTTTTACTAGGAACAGTGATGACAATAACATCGACGATAACGTTCGAGCGTCGTCGTCGTCTTCAGTATCAGTAGCGAGCAGCAGCACGAGCACGAGCACGAGCGGTGCAATCGTCAGGAGCAGGAGGAGGAGAAGCCAAACGCATCGTCAGAGGAAGAAGAAGACAACGCATCGCAGCGCTGCGTCGGCGTCAAACTTTCGATTTTCCAATTCCTTCGACCCGTCGTCGTCGTCGTATACCAACTACAGCTTCGAGAAGAACGAGAACGGTCCAGACAACAGATCTTCGTCATCGCCCAGTTCTCCGAATAATAAACCGCAGTTGACGCAATCGGAGCTGTGGTGGCGATGCGCGAAGCTGCCGATGTATTCGGTGGCGGTAATTCCAGTCGTGGTGGCCGCCGCATCGGCGAGTTATCTTAACCTGATTGACCCAAAAATTGCTGGAGCGAGCGCGATGAACTTGACGTTACGATTACTCTTGGGCGCGTGTTCGGTGATCGCGTGGTTGAATATATCGAACGACGCGTGGGATTATCAAACTGGAGTGGATAGTGGGAACAGGAAACCGGAATCGATTGTGAATTTATTGAACGGGGACGCGAAGGCGGCGCACGTAACGAGCGCGTTTTTTTTAATCGCCGGGGTGGTGACTTTGTTGCCGCTGTTCGCGAACGCGCCGCTCGTGGCGCCGAGTGCGTTGTTGTTAGCGATTGGGTGTGGGTACGCGTATCAAGCGCCGCCTTTGCGGTTATCATACAAAGGGCTAGGAGAGCCGTTGTGCTTTACCGCGTTTGGACCTTTGGCGACGAGCGCGTTTTTCGCCGTGTTTGCTGGCGCAAACTTGCCGAGTTTTTTGAACGTGCCGCCGTTGTTGTGGGTCAACGCGTGGATGGTTGGCGTGACGACGAGCATGATTTTATTCGCCAGTCATTTACACCAAAGAGAAGGGGATGAGATTAGCGGTAAGATGTCGCCTTGCGTTCGATTCGGGGTGGATTTTTGCGTCAGCTCGATTCAACACGTCGTTTCCGCCTATTACGCCTTGATTGCGACGTTCGTCTCGTGCGGATGGTTACCCTCCGTCGCCGGAGCGATGATTTTCATCACCTACCCGTTAGCGCGAGCGATGCAAAACTACGCGTTGGATAACATGGAGAACGAAAAGATGCTGTTCAAGACGAAATATTTCGCGGTGAGATGGCACGTGGCTCACGGCGTAGCGTTAGCCTTCGGGTTGTGGTTGAGCAGAAGGTTAGCGGTGCCGTTTTAAAAAAAAGCGAGAAACAGCAGCAGCAGCAGCAGCAGCAGCAGAAATGCTCCTATTTATATACATATAGTAATAAGTAATAATCCAAAAGCCGAGAGAGAGAGAGAGAGATGCGAGAGAAGAAGAAAGAGAGAGAAGTGGCGAATGTAAAACTATTGTCAAATCATGAGAGAGAGTTTGAGAGAGTGCGTGTGTGTGTCAGAGAGAGAGGAAGAGAGAGAGAGAGAGAGAATTTAATAATGAGAATAACAAGTGTAAATCTGAGAGCGAGTTTATAGAGAAATCATACATACGCGCGCGCGCGTGCCCGCGCAAACACACGCTTCCCGTAGTGATACACGCCATCTGTGTGAGTGATTTTTTGCCCTTTCGCGGGCAGATTTTTTTCCCGAGAGTAACTGTCAATACAGATCACTCCTCATTACCGCGCGCTTCTTTCTTTCACGCGCATTTTAAAATCAAACGCGAGAAGAGTAAAAGAGAGAGAGAGAGAGAGAGAGAGATCGCACCGGAATTCTCTCTCGTCATGGGGTGCTGTTTCTCGACCGAGCAGCGGCATCGAGATGGCAACGACACCCAGGATCAACAGCAGCGACATTCTCAACGAAGGAATTCGTCGTCCTCTCGTCAACGCAACGCGAGACGAGAAATGGACGGACGGTTTCGTCAGCATCAACACCGAGGACACCGAACGACGATGTCTTCGGAATACGTGTTTGGAGTGAAGAATCCGTTCGCGAAGTTTGTGGGGAAAGAAGAAGACGGAGAGGAAGACTACCCCCCCGCTGGTGGTGGTGGTGGTGATGACGGAGAGACGAGAGAAGAAGAGGAGCTTTCGATGGAGCGAGCGAGCTCGGCGAACACGATCGGTGGAGACGACGAGATAGAGACAGGATCGGACGTAACCGTCTCGAACGGGGAACAGGTGAGACTGTTGAAGAAAGAGAGGAAGCTGAGCGACGATCGGGAGGGCAAGAAGGCAGAATCTTTGTCCGCGGCGTTCATGCGGAGAAGCTTTGGCGTCGGCGCGAGCGGGAGCGTGAATCACAACAACAACAACAAAAATAACAACGAAAAGAAGAAGAATAAACATCGAAGGACGGAATCAGAACCCCCAATGAATGTGATTGGACGCGGTAATAATAATAGTTTCAATAGCAGCGGGAAGGAGCAGCCGAGCGGTGGAAGAACTTCTCGGATAGCCAGGCTGGTATCGACAACCGCGGACGATAGTTATAAAGCCTTTGAAGACGACGGAGAAGACGAGCAACAGGCGCAAATAGAAGAACAGAAGAACAACATTGTCCGGCGAAGTGCAACGATAGCGACCAGTACCAGTACCGCTAAGGCGAGGCACTTCAGGAGTCTTTCCGTGTCGGCGGCGAAATTTGAAAGAGACGGGTCGAACAACAGCAAGGAACCGAACGATTTGCGCGCTTCCATCTTCGAAGCGCTCGAAAAGAGTAACAACAACAACAACAGAGAAGACGTACAACCACAGGAAGACCGTCCAGCGACGCCTTTTGACGACAACAACTGTTGTCCAACGTGTTTCGAGGAGTACCAAGAGGATAATCCGAAAATCACACTAGCGTGCGCACACCATTTCCATCTGGCGTGTATCGTCGAATGGAACGAACGAGGCCACAGCGAATGTCCTACGTGCATGACCGACGTTGGTTTTTACATGGACGACGACGCGTGAGTGAGATGAAAAGAGCGCGCTTCTTCTTTTTTATCCTCGCTCATGTAATTCCAAGGAGTACCAACAGTAGTTTAGCACCACATCCATCATCATTTTATTTTTGTATCTAATAAAAAATACGCGAAATTCGAAGGAATATCTCGCTCGCTTTCTTCAAAACTCGAGCGCGCCGCGTTCAGAACAACGACGATGCTCCTCCCGCTCGGACATTTCGCGACGTTACATCGAACGTCGTCATTTTCTTCTTTATTAACAAAGAGGAAGAAGCATACGAAGAGAATCGTTCTCGGTCGCGCGTCGTCGTCGACGAGAGAAGAAGAAGGAGAAGAAGAAGTTCCCGCTTCGGTGTTGGGACCGTCGCGCGCGAAGATCCACTCCTCCTCGGTGGAGAAAGAGACAATCGCGAACATGGATCCGAGCGAGCGCTTGAAACGATACCAAGAGATCTATGAATATTCGATCCGACACGCAGGCGCGTTCTGGGCGGAGAGAGCCCAAAAGTTCTCTTGGGAAAATCCAGAGTTTTTCAAGCGCAACGAGCACAACGAACGAGAAAATTTCGACGCGAGGAAAGGCGACGTGAACATCGAGTTCTTCAAAGGCGCAAAGACGAATTTAGCGCACAATTGTTTGGATCGAAACATCGAGAATGGGTTGGGAGATGAACCGGCGATTATTTTTGAGTCCGACAAAGGCTTCGAGCAAGAGAAACGGTGCGAAACGCTCACGTATTTGCAGTTGAAAGAGAAGAGCGATAAGTTAGCCAATCACTTGATTTACGTGTGCGACGTAAAGCCCGGAGATGTCGTGGTATGTTACATGCCAATGATTCCAGAGCTCGTGGTGACGATGATGGCTTGCGCGAGGATTGGCGCGGTGCACAACGTTGTTTTTGCCGGATACTCGGCGGAGGCGTTGGCGAAAAGAATCGTAGATAGCGAGGCAAAAGTTTTGGTATCGGCGGCGATGTCGTATCGAGGTGGAAAGGCGATTGAGTTGTTTAAGATTGTCGCTGAAGCGGAGAAGATTTGCGAGATGCAAGGACACAAAATCGAGGAGAGGGTGTGTCACTTTAATTTACCCGGGAGCGAGTCGCACACGGATTGGCCAAAGGAAAAAGCGGAGATATTCGCCGCATTCAAACAACGACACGGAGGTAATGAAATGTCACCCGCTTGGACGGACGCGCCGCATGGCACCATTCGTCCATATTATGGTTTACATCTTTTCAAAAGTAGCAAACTGACGCTAACTTCTACTCATTTTTTCTTTTTCCTATAAAAATACACAGGTTTCAATTTGGCGTTGGACGAGCAAGAGTCGCGACCGCCCCCGGTGACGATTTGGCGAGATGCAGAAGACGCGGCTTTTATTTTGTATACGTCAGGATCGACGGGCGCTCCTAAAGGAGTCGTGCACGTTATTGGCGGTTATATGGTTCACGTTGCGGAGACCATGAAGGAAGCTTTTAACGTAAAAGTTGGCGACGTGACGTTTTGTACTGCCGACATCGGATGGATCACGGGCCACTCGTATCTCGTCTACGGTCCGTTGCTGAACGGCTGCGCCTCGATTTTATATGAAGGTAAACCAGATTACCCGAACGCGAGTCGATTGTGGGAAATTTGCGATAAATATGGCGCTAAAGTTTTATACACCGCGCCAACCGTTATCCGATCTTTGAAGAAACAAGGCGACGAGTGGGTCAAGAAAACGAAACGAGATTCTTTGGAAATCTTAGGGACGGTTGGAGAACCGATCGGGGAATCCGCATGGAAGTGGTTCCACGACATCGTCGGCGAAGGGAAGCTGCCAGTCGTCGATACGTGGTGGCAAACCGAAACCGGCGGACACGTCATCTTGTCTTTACCGAACGTTGGCGAAACAAAACCGGGGCGCGTTGGGCTTCCTTTTTACGGATGTATTCCAAGCATTCTCGATCCGCAAACGGGGAAAGAGTTAGATGGACCAAACGTTGAAGGTCTTCTCGCGTTGAAACCCCCTGCGTTACCGGGGATGTTTCGGGACATTTACAAAAACCACGAACGATACGTGAAGTCGTATTTTCAAGAGATTGACGGCTACTACGTTTCCGGTGACGGCGCCAGAAGAGATGAGGATGGACAGTACTACATCACCGGGCGTGTCGACGATGTCATTAACGTTTCGGGCCACAGAATCGGTACGGCTGAAGTAGAAAATGCACTCGCTCGTAACATTTTCGTAACCGAAGCCGCAGTCGTTGGCATTCCGTCGGAAATTAAAGGCCAGGAGTTGTTCGCGTTTTGCTCGCTCAAAGAAGATATTCAATTTTTGAAAGAGAAAGAGGAATTGAAATCATCCACGTACACCCCGGAGCAATTGATAATAAAAGATCTCATGAACACGTGCGCAAAAGAAATCGGTTCCTTTGCGAAACCAACCGGTGGTATTTTACTTCTACAACCGGGTACGGGAATTCCAAAGACGCGCTCGGGGAAGCTAGTTCGCAGAGTTTTACGTAAGATTGCGAAAGGTGATTATTTGACTGACTTTGGAGATTTAAGCGCGGTGGCAAATCCAGAATCAATTCAATCCATCATTCAAGCGAAGAAGAAAGCGGACGAAGCGGGAAAGTAGAGAGAGAGAGAGAGAGAGAAAGAGATGAAGCGAATGCGATACATACATACATCAATTTTACTACAAAACACTCACAAATCTATTGCGCCGCTAAACAATCATTTTTTACTATTTTGCATACCTTTGCAAAATGCGCATCGCTGCTTCGTCTACGCGACGCGAAATCTCTTCCTTTGACGAGAACATCAACGCCGCACACAACGCGGTTTGGGAAAGTTTTGTCGTCAAACCGTCGTAAAATGCAAATAATCCGCCTTCGTTGGCGTATAAATCTTTCACACAGTCTAAGATACCTTCGTATTCTTTCCTTTCATTTCCGTCGTCGCCATCAGCCGTGGCGATGTTCTTTTTCGTTCCTAAAACTTCTCTCCTTCCAACCTGTAACCTTGATTTGATCACCAACATCGGGTACGTAGCCAAAGTGGCTCCGATTTTTGCCGTCGCTCCCAAAATGAACGCATCCAACGCACTAATGGTGGTGGCGGTGGCGTTGCCATTCCGCCGATTACTATTGCCTCGTTGTTTCTGCCTCAAAGTCTCGTAGATTGCAAACTGCAACGCCGGATTGGCAACCATAATCAACGATGCGGATAATCCTCCGTAAAATCCAGGGACACCGGAAGTTTCGTACACTTCCTTTGCCAAGGTCCAAAATCCAAGCGCTTTTGCTTCGTCTTCTTTCTTAGCGAGCGTGGCGTCTGCGCTCTTCGAAACTCTGCCCTTCTTACGATTCTTCGCCGCTTTCATCGCCGACCACTTGTGGGCCTCCTCTTCGCTCTCGCTCTCGTCTTCGTCGCTCTCTTCTTGAATACTATTCGACGACTTCCTCTTCGATGCGACTTGCATCTTCGCCACTACCGTCCATATTGGCAGCGTCAACAACACGTTCACGCACCCGGCTAAACTCGCCGTGAATAAACTCTCGAGCGGCGTTAACACGACTTCGCTTCCCATCATCGGTGGCGGCGGCGGCGCTCCATCGCTCCCTCTCCTTTGTTGCTTTTTAATCCGTAAATATTCGCTGTTGAACACCGAAAACCAATAGTAATACACGCCTTGCGAACACACCGTCCCAATCGAGGCTGGTTTCACTCCCACGTAGAGTTTCTTCACCTTTTCCAAAGCGCTCGATTCCTCCTCCTCCTCTTGTTCCTTTTCCTCTCGTTCTCCTTTCGCTGCGGCAGAAGCGCCTATCGACGTCGTCGTCGTTGTTTTTGCCGGCGTCGACAACAACCGCACTCTCGGTTTCTCTCCGCTCTTTCTCCTCCCCTTCCCGCTTTTATTAAATCGATATTCGCTCTCGCTCGCGTCTATTTCGTCGTCTTCTTCGTCTTCTCCTTCTTTCCCATCGCGACGCGTTTCAGTCGTCGTCGTCGTCGTCGTCCTTCGAACTCCTCCTTCTCCTCCTCCTCCTCCTCCTCCTCCTCGTTTCTTCTTCTCCCGCACGTGCTGCCGCGTGTTTATCGTGATGAGAGGATACGTGGCGAGCAGCGCCAAGACGCCCGCGATGGCGCCGGAGACTCCTTCCACGCGGTTCTGGTAGCTTTGCGAGCGAAGAGTCATGTGTTTCTGGGGAAAAACGAGAGACGAGAATCCGCCACTTTTGTGTTCTTTTTATCCTCTCTCTCTCTCTCTCTCTCTCTCTCTCTCTCGCTATATAGAGATGATAGCAGACCTGGAGGACTCCTCCTCCGCGCTCGGCGGCGGCGATTTATTATTGTCGTCTTCCCAGCCGGGTTCACCGACGACGACTGGCACTCACAACAACACCGGCGACTACCGCAAAGAGTCCGTCCTGAAGATACTCAAAGCACGAATCGGCTGGCTGAGCGCTTTTTTTCTCGGATTAATCTTAGCCGCCGTGGTGGTCGAACGATTCGAGGAACTGCTGACGCACGAGGTGGAACTGTCGTACTTTGTCCCTTTATTAATCGGGCACGGGGGGAACACCGGGTCGCAATCGGTGGCGACCGTTATACGCGCGATCGCGTTGAAACAAATCAAGCCAGAGAGTGGTCGAGAAGTCGCGCAGGTTTTGTTTAAAGAAGCGATATCGGGGTTCGTCATGGGCGGGTTTTTAGGAGCGCTGGTGTTTGTGCTCTCTTTGGTGTGGGAAGGCATATCGCCTTTGATTGGTTTGGTGGTGGCGATATCGTTGCCGTTGGTGAGCGTGTGGGCGAACGTGTTGGGCGCCGGGTTGCCGCTGTTCGCCGTGCGGATGGGTTTTAATCCCGCGGTGACTTCGGCGCCGCTGATGACGACGATTGTCGATAGCAGCGGGCTGGTGATTTATTTTTTAGTCGCGCAGAGGTTAATGCCAGAGACTTTAGGGGATGTTGCGGTGAAGATAGCGGCAGAAGCGGTTGGGGCGGGCTCGGATGGGAGCGCGACGTGACGCGCGAAAAAAGTTTGAGAGAGAGAGAGAGAGAGAACGTTCTATAGCATGTAGAGATGTATTCGTAGATGTAGTTGTTATATAGAGATGTAATTTTTAGAGAGATGCTCGATGCAAACGCTGTTTCGTACTATTCATTATACTGCGATAATTTTCTTAAAACCTTATTATTTCTCTAATCCAAGTACTCTCGATTGCCTCTTCTGCCTCGTCCTCGTCTTTCGTCCGGAGACCTCGAGCGCGAATACGACGGCGACCGGTTTCTTCTTCGGTACGGCGCGTCTCTCCTAGATGACCTTCGATGTCGTTGTCTACCGCCATCATCATCGTCGTCGTTATCGTCGTCATTGTCGTAACTCCCGGACCTTCTTCTTCGCGAAGGCGGCGAGCAAGATCGCGAACGACCGTGCCGTCGTCTTCTGCTTTGCGGGCGTTCGTCTCTTCTGCCGTACCGCTCTCTCGAGCGAGAACGAGATCGAGAACGAGATCTCGAATAGTCTCGTCTTCTCCCTCTGTTTCTTCCTCTGTACGTTCCACTATCTCTCCTCGGCGGCGGCGGCGAACGTGACCGCGACGAACGCCTGCCCCCGTATTCTCTGCCGGCGCCGTTATCGTATCCGCCCTCGAAATCTCTCCTCCCTCTAAAAGTACCGCTATCTCCTCTACCGCTGTCTCTGTTGTTGTTCCTAAAATTGTTATTGTACACGTCCCCGTCGCCGTTCCCGAACCGATTCGCTCCTCTCCCACCTCTTCCGCCTCTCGAAGAGAACTTCAAAAAACTCTGCTCCCGCTCCTCCGCGGCAACCGCAACCGACGCCGTCGTCGCGCAACTCACCGAATCCACAAACGCCACCTTAATCTCCCTCCCATCGATTTCCCCTCCGTTCAAGTTCTCCATCGCGTACTCCGCGTCTTCGATTTCTCGAAATTGCACGCGGCAAAATTTCCTCCCGCGCCCAAACGACACGTTTTCGATCCCTCCTTCTTTCGACTCGTTGTTGTTGTTGTTGTTCCCGTTCAGCTGGTACGCGTTGAAAATCTCCCTGACGTGATGTCCAGTCAATCGAGGCGAGATGTTCGCGACGTGCAAGAATCTCGTCGGGATTTTGCTTTCACCTCTGATTGTCGTCGTCGTCGTCGTCGTCGTACCATCGTTGTTGTTATCGATCATATCCTCGTCGTCGTCGTCGTCGTCGTCCTCGTCGTCGTCTCTTCGTCGTCGTCGTCTTCTTCTTCTTCTTCTTCCATCGTCGAAATCGTCCTCGTCCTCGTCCTCGTCCTCGTCGTACCAATCGTCTTTCCTCCGCGCCGTCGTCGTCCTCGTCGTCCTCGCCGCACCACCAGCGGTCGCGTTATTATTATTATTAGTAGTGTTATCAAAAGTCGACGGTCGTCTGTAGTTTACTCCCATCGCGTGTTGCGAGAGATATGTGTTTGTTATGTATCTGACGCGCTCTTAAGAGTTTAGAGTAATGAGAGAATTGGAAAATTTGAGATCCACTTTTTTCGATTTTGGACTTCGCTCTCGTCGAATATCTTCTTCACACCGTATACCGTTTTCTCGCGCGCATACACATATCGTCAGAGAGAATTAAAGGT
>Ga0181588_10001717_pt1 | contig 19266 bp, 15 predicted proteins | sample 071ome_26_FD_148607 | JGI IMG/M metagenome (GOLD analysis project Ga0181588, IMG submission 148607) | Coastal salt marsh microbial communities from the Groves Creek Marsh, Skidaway Island, Georgia - 071409BT metaG (spades assembly) | ecosystem: Environmental > Aquatic > Marine > Intertidal zone...
CTTCGAGGATCACGACCACCACGAGCACCACGAGCACCACGACTCCCATGACGAGGAGGGCTGGCCTCTCCTCGCCGAGCTGCTGCGCGACCGCTGGGAGGAGTCGCATTCTGAAGAGGACCACGACCTGCATGACATGATCCATGGCGCGGTCCACGATGCCGTCCACGATGCCGTCCATGAGGCCCTGCATGAGGCCGTCCATGAGGCTGTCCATGAGGCTGTCCATGAAGCGCTGGAGGAAGCCCTGGGCGGTCTGCGGGGGGGCCTTCCCCCCGGGTTGCTCGGGGGGGCCCGGATCCTCCGGGGCTCCGACGAGCCGGGTGGTCCCGGGGACGCCGGAATGCGCGGGTTCCTCGAGCGTATGCTCGAGGAGCGTGGTCTGAAGCCCGGCCCCTCGCCGCACTTCGAGGTCGAGTCCCGGGGGATGGTCATCATCGACGACGGCGAGTCGCGTCGGGTGATCCGCCTCGGGGATGCCGCTCCGGATCAGCCGGGCCGAGGGGGAGCCGCGGGCTCCTGCGAGGGCTGCTGCGGCTGCGCCGGAATCGACCCGGAGCCGCCGGCTCCCCGCCGGATCGAGCGTCGCGTCGAGCGTCGCGTCGAACGCCGCCCGGCGGTCCGCGAGGCTCCCGAGATTCGCCGGCGCTGGCGCGCGATCGCCCCGGCCGGGGAGAGAGGGCAGCGTCGCGCCGAGGTGATCATCGAGCGAGAGGTGCAGGAGCCGCGCCCGAACCGCCGGGGAGGACGGCCGTTGGGCCTCGTCGGCCCCGGTCCCCAGGAGCGCGTCGTCCTCCTCCCCGCCGAGGTGGAAGCCCCGGCGTGCTGTGAACCGGCTCCCCGGTCCTTCCCGGATCGCGGGCGCCTCTGAACTGAGAGAAGTTGATTCGAGACACCTCTCCCGCCTTGGTGGTGGGGGAGGGAGACACCAAGAGTCCTCACTCAAAGGCTCGCTCGCGCGATACGCGGGTCCCGCGCGGGCGGCTGAGGGTTCGCGGTGGGGCGTCGGGTCTCCGGATGGTCCGGAGACCCCGCCTTTTTTTTTGGGGGAGGGGGGAGCGGACCGCGCCAGAGCTCGGGCGCTGCCAAACCCGCCGTCGGCCCGCCCCTCGCTGGCTCCCCTAAGCCCAGTCTTTGTTATCGCTTATGGAAACTTCGGACTCCGTCCGGACTTCAGCCGCTGGACTCCCGGCGGGAAATCCTGAGAATTCTCGCAGAAGTCCTCAAGTGGAGAGCGATCGCGACCGAGAAAGACCGATGACGACCGATCGATGAGCGAGGCGCTCGGATGCGCCCCTGTCCCGATCGGCGGTGAGGGTGTCCGGCGAAGCGGCCCGCGTCGCTTCCGGCCGCGCCCTGACCCGCGGCAAGGAGCCGCGTCGAGTCACCCGAGAGAGGGGGGATCATGAACATTCAGAACACCGGTGGCGTCCAGGGACCCCAGCCGGTCCAGCCGAACCGGGCCGTCGCGAAGGCGTACCAGGCCCAGACCACGCCGAAGACCGCGAAGGTGGACCAGGCGGAGATCTCCGATCAGGCTCGCTTCCTCGAGAAGCTCTCCCGGCTCCCCGAGGTGCGGACCGACAAGGTCGAGGCCGCCCGGGCGGCGATCGCCGAGGGCGCCTATGACTCCGAGGATAAGGTGCGCGCCGCGGTCGAGCGCCTCCTTGACGAGTCCCTCTGACGAGGACGGCTCGCCCTCTTCGACACTCTTCGAGAGCGCGCCCCCGGGTGCGCTCTCTTGCATCCCGGAGGCCCCGCCGTCGGGCGTGCTCCGCGGTTCCCTCCCATCCTCGTCGTCGTCCCTTGCAGCCCGGTCCCTCCGCCGCTATCACCACCTCCCCGGGAGGACGCGGCCGGATCGGGTCGTGGCAGCCTCCCTCCCCGGTGAGCCCCCGGCGGCGGGTCCCGCCGCGGGCGGTCGAGCCCGAGAGGATCAGCATGGACACCATCCCCTTCGATCACTTCGCCAAGGTCGAGCTCCGGACCGCCCGGGTCCTGGAGGTCGCCCCGCATCCGGATGCGGACCGTCTCTACCTCCTGCAGCTGGAGGGAGGAGAGGTCATCCCACCCTCGACCGACGCCTCCACCGAGGGGGAGGAGGGCACGAGCGACGGAGATGAGGCCCCGGTCGAGGCGGGCCCGGAGCGGCGCCAGATCGTCGCCGGAGTTCGCGAGCACTACGCGCCCGAGGAGCTGGTGGGTCGCACGATCGTCGTCGTCTGGAATCTCCAGCCGGCGGTGATCCGAGGTCAGAAGTCCCAGGGCATGCTCCTCGCGGTGGGAGACGGCGACACCGTCTCGATCCTCGGACCGGACAAGCCGGTCGCGCCCGGCTGTCGTGTGACCTGAGGAGGGTGGAGCCCGAGTGCTGATCCAGCTGACGATCCGAGACCTGGGCCTCATCGAGCGAGCCGAGCTCGACCTCGAGGGAGGCCTTCAGGTGATCTCCGGCGAGACCGGGGTCGGGAAGTCGATGCTCCTCGCATCGATGTCGCTCCTCGCGGGCGAGCGACCGCGCGTCGACTGGATCCGGACCGGCGCGGAGGAGGCCCTCGTGGCCGGGCTCTTCGTGATCGAGGATGCGGCGCGCGCGCGGGCGCTCGAGGAGGTGACCGGCGTCGAGCTGGAGGACGGTGAGCTGCTCATCGAGCGGCGCCTCCGCCGCAAGGGGCGCCACCGGGCCCGCCTGAACGGCCGCGAGGTCCCGGCGAGCCTCCTGCGGGAGGCCGGCCGTCGCCTGATCGAGATCCACGGACAGCAGAGCCAGCTCGAGCTGCTCGACCCCCGCGCGCAGCTGGAGATCCTCGACTCCTTCGCCGGGCTGATCGAGGAGCGTCGGGCCTTCGCCAAGGAGTTCCGGCGAACCCGCGCCCTGGAGAGCCAGGTCGCCTCCCTCCAGCGCGATGCCGAGGGGAGAGCGGAGCGCCGCCTCTCCCTCGACCATCTCATCGCCGAGCTCGAGGCCGCCGATCCTCACCCGGGCGAGCGCGACCGCCTCGAGGAGGAGCTCGCCCTCCTCGAGGGGAAGGACCAGATCGGTCAGCGGATCAGCGAGGCGCTCGAGGCCTTTCACGAGTCGGAGGACTCGGTGGTCGATCGACTCGCCTCGACCGGACGCGACTTCGCCGGGCTCGAGCAACATCGGGAGCTCGCCGAGTTCGGGGCGCTCTGCACCAGCCTCGCCGACCAGCTCGAGGACGGGCTCCGAGGCCTCCGGGAGCTCGCGGAGGGGCTCGATGTCGACCCGGGGACCCTCGATGCGATGAGCCGACGGTTCGACCTCCTCGTCTCGCTGGAGGAGCGCTTCCGTCGCCGGGGTGACGAGCTCGTCCGGTACCGGGATGAGCTCGTGGAGGAGCGGGAGGCGCTCGCGGGTGCGGAAGACTCCCTCCCGGCCCTGGAAGAGGAGCTGAGGGAGTCGATCCTCGCCCTGCGGAAGCGGGCGCAGGGGCTCACCCGGCGGCGCCGCAAGGCCCTCACGACCTTGTCGGAGCGCATCGCGCAGGAACTCGGCGACCTCGGCATGGACCGCGCCACCTTCCGAGCGGAGCGGGTGGCGCTGGAGAGCGGCGCCATCGCCGGATGCGATGAGACCGGGGCGGATCGGATCGAGCTGATCTTCGGGCCGAATCCGGGGGAGCCGGAGCGACCCCTGCGGGAGATCGCCTCGGGGGGGGAGCTCTCGCGGGTGATGCTATCCTTGAAGCGTACGCTGGCGGAGGCGGGCTCGGTCGCGACACTGGTCTTCGACGAGATCGACACCGGGGTGGGTGGTCGCCTCGGCGGCGCCCTCGGCGCGAAGCTCCAGGAGATCGGGAGCCGTCACCAGGTCCTCTGCGTCACCCACCTCGCCCAGCTCGCCTGCTATGGAGCCGGTCAGCATCGGGTCGAGAAGAGGGTGATCGAGGGACGGACGGTGACGACGGTCGAACGCCTCGACGAGGAGCGGCGCGCCCTTGAGATCGCCGAGATGATGCGCGGGACCCAGCGGACCGAGCGGTCCGTCGAGGAGGCGCGCGAGATGCTGGAAGCAGCCCGGATCGACCGGGCGGAGGAGCCCGCATGACCCGGGAGCAACGGATCGAAGTCCCCGCGGGCCGACCGTCCCTCCCCTGTCCAGCGGGCGCGGAGTCGGAGCGGGTGGCATGGTGAACTGGGCCGAGCGCGGACATGTCTGCGCGACGAACACCGAGGACGTCGTCTACTGTCAGGTCGTCGGCGCGGTGAACATGAACAACAGCGCCCCTTTCGAGAGCTACGCTCGTCGCCAGCAGCAGGTCGGCTGCAAGGAGTTCATCCTCGACTTCTCCCTCTGTGCGGGTCTCGACTCCACCTTCCTCGGCATCGTCCTCGGCCTGCGCCTCGGTCCGGAGTCGGGAGGGGACCCGCCCCGGATCACCGCGGTCAATGTGTCGCGGACCGTCTTCAAGATCCTGCGGGAGGTCGGAATCGACCGCCTGATCGAGGTCCGGGATGAGCCGGTCGACCCCCCGGGGGTTCCCCTGACGAAGCTCGAGGGGGAGTGCTCCGAGGAGGAGCGACTGGGGATGATCCTCAGCGCCCACGAGTCCCTCTGCGAGATGGGAGCGGAGAACCGCGCCCGGTTCAGCTCCTTCGTCGAGCTGCTGCGGGGCGAGATCGACGGGGGCGTCGCCCCGGACGAGAGCGGGGACCAGTCCGGTTCCTAGGACGGATGTCCCGGAAGATGCCGAGCAAGCCCCACTCCCCGTTTCTCCTCACCCCCATCGCCGTCCCCCGGGTCTGGGGGGGGCGTCGACTCCTCGACGAGATCCATCCCGAGCTCATCTCCGATGCGCCGCGCGATGCGGACGGGGAACTCCTGCCGATCGGCGAGACCTGGGATGTGTCCGATGTCGGAGACGATCCCGCGCTCCATTCCCGGATCGCCTCCGGCCCCCGGGCGGGAGACACGCTGCGCACCCTGCTGCGGGAGGACCCCAGCGGGGTCCTCGGGAGCGCCGGCCGGGGGGCCTCCCCGACCGGAGAGCCGGAGCTGCCCCTGCTCTTCAAGTTCATCGACGCCCGCGAGGACCTGTCGGTGCAGGTGCACCCCAGTGACGCCCTGCTCGCCGAGCGAGGGCTGGAGGGGCGTGGCAAGAGCGAGGCATGGGTCATTCTCGATGCGGCGCCGGGCTCCCGGCTGATCGTCGGCTTCGAAGAGGGCTGGGACTTCGCGCGCTATCTCCGGGCGGCGCGCGCCGGGCGGGGTGAGGAGGGTCTCCGCGCCGTCCCCGTGACGCGCGGGGATGTCATCGAGCTCCCGGCCGGGCTCGTCCACGCCATCGGCGGGGGGATCCTCCTCGCCGAGATCCAGCAGTCCTCCGACATCACCTGGCGACTCCATGACTGGGATCGCCTCGGCCTCGACGGCGCTCCCCGCGCGCTCCACCTCGACGCCTGCGAGGGGATCACGCCTCCCCGTCCGGAGCCGCCCTGTCCCCTCCCCCCGATCCCGGCTTCGGCGGGGCTCCGGCGGGCGATCGACGGGGAGCACTTCCGGCTCGAGCTCGTCGGGGGACGCGACTTCGATCCGACCGGCGGGGAGGGAGTGGTCCTCCGCCGCCGTCCCGACCGCTTCGGGATCCTCGCCCTCCTCGAAGGGGCCGCGACCGTGGTCGGGCAGCCGGGGGAGGAGCTCGCGCTCCGGGCCGGATCGGTCCTCTTCGTCCCGGCGAGCTCCCCGCCGTCGCTGCGCCTCCAGGTCGAGGGACCGCTCTGGGCGCTCTGGATGGAGCCGGGTGGGGGATCCGGACCGGTGGCTGCCGACGATTGACCCCCTACGGGTCGAGAGATACCCTGCGGGTTCGATCCGGCGTCCTCTCGACCCGCGGGGGGCTCCTCGGATCCGCCTGCCCCTTCCCAGCGGAGGGGGCGGGGCATGGAGTCCGGCCTTCCTGCTCCCACCGCGGGAGGGCCACCCTCCGGGGCACCGCACGGGGAGCGGCGCGCCCGGCTCGGGTCGAGGAGCCTCGGACCTGGAGAGTCCGATCCTCCGGCCCTCCCCGGGGCATCCTGGTCCCGGTCCTTCCCCGCCCATCAAGGAGTGAATCACCGATGAAGCCCAGCCTTCGCCCTGCCACGGTCGAGCCCCGCCCCCGCGAGTGGGGAGGGGCGCCCCCGGCCCTCATGATCAGCCTCCTCGCGATCATCGTTCTCCTCGTCGGGGTCGTCGGCTACGGCCTGATGACGAAGGGGCGGGGGGGAGAGCCCACGGTCGGGGCGAGCCCGCCGGACAACTCGGGCGAGCTGAAGGCGCTGCTGAGAAAGATCGGCGAGGCCGAGAAGATGAAGAGCGAGGCGATGCGCCTCCGCACTGACGATGCGCGCCAGGAGGAGTTCCAGGCGAAGCTCCAGGCGACGCTCGACTTCGTCCTCGAAGTGAAGGACGAGTGGGACGCCATGCTCGAGCCGGTGCGACTTCCGGATGGCTCCCTCCCTCCCGAGTACGAGGGGTACAACAAGGACGCGCAGAGGCTGACCTACTTGTCCCAGGACCTCGTCAAGATGCTGGGCTTCTGAGAAGCCCGAGAGCCAGGCAGGAACGCGATGATGGCCTCCGTCCCCCGCAACCCGCGCTCGAGGAACCCCTCGCCCGAGACCTCCGCCGTGATCCCGGCCGAGGAGGGGGCGAGCGTCGACCCGATGGAGTGGGTCCTCGCCGTGATCTACGCCGTCGCGATCCCCCTCGTCACCTATGCGGTCCTGAGCTCCGTCTTCAGCGACGGACTCTCGAGGGCGGAGGAGATGGAGCGGGCGGAGCAGATCCAGAACGTTCGCGCCCCCGTCACCGTCCGTGAGATCCAGCTGCGGCTCGATCGGATCCGACCGGTGCTCGAGACGAACGTCCCCGAGTTCATCAAGCGGGCGCGTCAGCAGGAGACACCGAGCGACATCCATCGCGTCTGCCGCTACGCCTACCGCGCCCTCGGATGGTCCGCCGCGGAGCTGGAGCAGGTGCTCGACGAGATCTCCACGAGCCCCGAGGTCCGCTCCCATCCGGAGATCGAGCAGGAGATCCGCCGGTACCTCGCGTTCATCGAGACCGAGAAGGACAAGGTGCGGAAGATCACGCCCCACCCGTACGATCTGCCCAAGGACCCGTCCCCGGAGGGCTAGGGCTCACGCCCGCCGACGACCGGACCCGGAAGGGACCACCATGTCGATCGAGGACGTCCTTCTCGCTCTGCGCGCGGCGGACGAGGGGGCGATCGATCGCGAGGCGCTCTCCCGCATCCTCTCCATCATCGACACCTGGGACCGGGGCGGTCTCCATCGCAGCGCGGGGGAGCTCCTCACCCGTGAGTTCCGGGTCGATCCCTCCCGGGTGCGCCGCTGGGAGGGGGAGATCACCGGCCGCTCCCGTCGCCGGATCGGGCGTTACCAGCTGCGGCGGAAGATCGGACAGGGGGGGATGGGGGTCGTCTTCGAGGCCCGGGATCCCAACCTCGGTCGCCCGGTGGCCCTGAAGCTCCTCTCGAGTGATCGCCTCGACAGCCCCGAGAGCATTCAGCGCTTCCTGCGCGAGGCGAAGAGCGCCGGCAGCTTCAACCACCCCAACATCGTGCACGCCTATGACGCCGGGATCGACGGCGACCTCCCCTTCCTCGTCATGGAGTATGTCGACGGGGAGAACCTCTACCAGGTCCTGAAGCGGCGGGGCGCCCTCCCGGTCGATGAGGTGATCGACTGGACCATCCAGGCCGCGAAGGCCCTGGATGTCCTGCAGCGGCAGCGCTGGGTCCACGGGGATGTGAAGCCGAGCAACTTCATCCTCACGCGGAGGGGGAGCGTGAAGCTCGCGGACCTCGGCCTCTGCGGACCCCCCGGTCGCCCGCGCGCCGGAGTCTCTCCGCACGGAACACCGCCGTACATCGCTCCGGAGGTCCTCGCCGCCGACTTCATCGATCACCGTGCGGATCTCTACTCGTTGGGGGCGACGGCGTATCACCTCCTCGTCGGTCGACCTCCCCGCCTCGCGCGCAGCATCGAGGCCCTGCGGGCGGAGATCGAGGATCCGATCCGTCCCGCCTCGGAGCTCCGCGCCGAGATCCCCCCCGCGCTGGACGCCCTCCTCCTGCAGCTCCTCGAGAACGATCCGCAGGCCCGCCCGCCCGGGGGGCGCGCGGTCGTCCAGGAGCTTCGGCGCCTCGAGCGCGCGACCGAGTCCGAGGGAGGGGGGGCGCTCTCCCCTCCGTCAACGGAGGACGGGGCGGGGTCCTCCCGGCGTTGGGCCGTCGTCGCTGCGGTCATCCTCCTGGGAGTCCTCATCGGCATCCTCGCCGGTCCCGGGGAGACCCCACCCCTCACCTCCCCCACGGGGGAGACGACGCCACCCGATCCGATCGAAGAGTCGACCGGTCCGGAAGAGGCGCTCGAGGCCCGATGGCAGGAGCTCCTCTCGACTGAGCCGCGGGACTATCCGGCTCTCCATCGCTGGCTGGATGAGCGGGATGCCGCGGATCCGTCGATCGTGGAGTGGCGATCCGAGGTCGCGCGGCTCCTCGAGGCGGAGGCCGCGCCCATCTGGCGGGAGATCGACACAGCCGCTCGCGCGGCGCTGCGCGAGGGGAGGCTCGAGTCGGCCCTCCTCCTCCTCGACCGGCTCCCAGCGCGACTCGCGGCGGGGAGCTTCCGCCTCGCTCGCGAGGAGCTCGTCGCCGCGGTGATGCAGGCACGCCGGGAGCGGCGCGCGGTGGCTCTCCTCCGCATCGAGAGCGCTCCCGATGCCCGGCGGGCGGTCCGGATTCTGGCCGAGGGAGCCCAGCTCGAGCCCGCGGATCGCCGCTGGCTGTGCGAGCAGCTCCTCGCCGCGCCAGCCGTCGGAGAGATGCTGCGCGCGCTGGAGGAGGAGCGGCGCTCCGCCGCGGCAGAGCGGCTCGACCGGCGGATGGTGCTCGCCGCGGCGATCGAGAGCGGCGTCCTTCCCCCGGCTGAGCTGCGAGCTCCGAGCCCGGAGGACCTGCTCCGGGAGCTCGCGCTTGCGTGGGCCGCGACGCTCCCCCTGACCCCGGAGGATTCGCGCTCGCTCCTCGAGCGGCTCCTCGCCATCGATGCGCTGGCGGATGCCGACGCCCGCCTCCTCGAGCAGCTTCTCCCCCGCGGAGCGACCCAACCCGCGGCCACGAGGGAGATCGAGGCCGCTCGACACGCGCGGGAGCTCCGGGCCGCGCTGGAGGCCCTCGACCGGGATGGCGCGGAGCGAGCCTGGGGACTCCTCTCCGCTCCGGAGTGGATCGGCGACCGCTGCCGCGCGGGCCGTTCTTCGGACCGCGGCGGAGGATCGCTCCCGGCTGCGTCGCGCCGCCTTCCTGCACTCCGACGCGTTCATCGCCGAGGTGGAGGGGGGCTGGAGCGGCCCCGTGACCTTCCGCTGGCTGCCGTCCCATCCACGGTTCGACGAGGAGTGGCGACGGATCGGCCGCTTCACCGCCGAGGGGGAGGGGCTCCTCGCCGCGGATCGAGGAGACTGGCATCCGCTGGAGCTCGCCATTCCCTTCCGTCCCGGGTTCCGATGGTCCGCGCCCTTCGCGCCGCCGGAGGGGGAGTGGGTCCTCGCGATCGGTCACGGTCGCACGGCCCTCCTCGTCACGGGGAGCGGGGCGGCAGGTGATGTCCGGGTGCAGGTCGGGGATCCCGAGGAGAGCCTCAACGAGCTTCGCCGAGGAGGAGGGATCGACGGATCGCTCCCCCGTGACCCGGCGGGGAGAGGACTCCTCCTCGAGCTGCACGCGGGGGTCGGCCGCTGGAGCCTCCGCGGCGCGGACCCCTTCCCGGTGGAGGAGAGCCCCTTCCCCCGCTGGATCGCGCTCTCTCTCCCCCCCGGCGGCTGGATCGGGCCGATCCAGGTCGTCGGCGAGGTCGTGGAGCCCTGGCTGGAGGCGCGCATCGAGGCCGCCCCCCGCGACTGAGGACCCCCCGCCTTCCCCCGATTCGCCGCCCTCCGGGCGGCGTTGTAGACTTCGGGGAGAGGCGTGTCATCCGCCCGGATGGCGAGCAGGGGGGATCGTTCCGACGCAGGGGTGCCATGGGGACCGGATCCTTCGCCGCCGGCGAGTTCATCAGCAACCGCTATCGCGTCCTCGAGAAGCTCGGGGCGGGAGCGATGGGCACGGTATACCTCGTCGAGGACATCGTCAGGACCCACCGCAAGGTCGCGCTGAAGATCCTCAAATCGGAGACCCTCGACGACACGGAGGTGTGGTCGAAGGGGGAGTACGAGGCCCTCACCCGCCTGCGCCACCCGAACCTCGCCCGCGTCCACGACTTCGGGCGCATCGCCGACTCCGACGACTACTACATCGTCAGCGAGTACATTCGCGGGCACGACCTCTTCTCCGCCACGAGAGACCTCGGAGAGGAGCCGCTGCACGATGTCATCGTGCAGGTCTGCCGCGCCCTCGAGTACATCCACACCCAGGGCTACGTCCACTTCGACATCAAGCCGGAGAACATCCTCGTCACCTTCGACCGCTCGATCGGCACGGAGGAGTCCTCCAAGGTGATGTGGAGCCCGGACGCGCCCCCGCCCTCGGATCCGGGCTCGGGTCCCCCCCGGGTGAAGCTCATCGACTTCGGCCTGGCGGAGCAGCTCTCGGGGACCTTCGACTTCGCGATCAAGGGGACGCTGAACTACGTCGCTCCCGAGATCATCCAGGGGAGGAACCCCGACAAGCGGGCGGACCTCTACTCCCTGGGGGTGACGCTCTTCCAGATCATGACGGGCAAGGTCCCGTTCATCGGAGATGAGGGGGCGGCGGTCGCCCGGGAGCGGGTGAACTGGCGCGAGGAGATCCGGGAGGCGCTCTCGGGTCAGCCGGCCTACGTCGCCGACATCCTCGTGCGGCTCCTCGAGGACCGCCCGGAGCGACGCTTCAACTCGGCGCGCGAGATCATCCAGGCGCTGAACGCCGGCGCGGGGCGACACTTCCAGATCGAGACCGCCGAAACCCAGGTCTCCTACCTCTACTGCTCCCGACTCGTCGGACGACGCACCGAGCTGAACCGTCTCCGGGACGAGGCGGAGGCGATCTTCCAGGAGCCCCGTCCGCGCGTCGCCGCCGACGGGAGCCGGGGAGGGACCTCCGTCGTCACGAAGCTCCTGCGCGAGGGCTCCCGTCGCCGGGCGCCGATGATCCTCATCTCCGGTGAGATCGGGATCGGCAAGTCACGGCTCTTCGAGGAGTTCTCCCACTTCCTGAAGATGCGGGAGGTGCCGGTCCATGTCGGCAACTCCTACGAGACCGCGAGCGATCCGTACCAGCCGTTCCGGGAGCTCATCGAGCAGCTCGCCCTGTCGATCGGGCTCGACTCGGAGGCCTTCCTGAAGCACGCGCCGGCGGTGACCCGCCTCTGCCCGAAGCTCCGCTCCGGGGATGCAGCCTCCGGCAGCGGTGCGGGCTATCGCCCGGACAAGGAGCGGCTCTTCTTCATCGACTCCCTGGCGAGCTTCATCGTCGAGGCCGCCGCGGTCCGCCCCTGCGTGGTGAACCTGAACAACCTGCACTGGATGGACGATGCCTCGACCGAGCTCCTCGCCCGTCTGACGCAGGCGATCGAGACCGCGGATGCGGCGCGAACGACCCCGCTCCCGCTGCTGCTCCTCGGGACGCTCCGCTCCGACGAGAGCCTCCCCGAGTCGCTCCGGACCCTCCTCAAGGAGATGCGCGAGGAGAGCCGCGTCCGCGAGGTCGCGCTGCGCCGCTTCAACCGAGCGCAGATCGCGGAGCTGATGCACCACATGCTCGCGGTGGAGGAGATCCCCCGGGGGTTCCTCAACCGCCTCGAGGAGCGCACCAGCGGAAACCCGCTCTTCATCGTCGAGATCCTCAAGGTCCTCCAGGAGGAGGGGATCATCGCGCGGGATGGGGACAGCTGGAAGATCCGCCCCGGCACCGATCTCCAGCGGGTCGAGATGCCCCAGGGCATCGAGGCGATCCTGCTCCGACGCGTGAAGGTCCTCGATCCGGAGCGACGCGGGATCCTTCAGTGGATGGCGGTCTACGACAAGCCGATGTCGATCAAGCTCATCGGACGCATGCCCGGACCGGCCTCGATCGGACCCCGGCGGGCGCTGACCGAGCTCGAGAATCGCGGGATGACGATCAAGGTCATCGACGGGGGGAAGCCCCTCTACACCATCGCCCAGCCGAAGCTGCGCGAGATCGTCTACGAGGACATCCCCGAGGATCGCCGGCGGGAGCTGCACGGGCATCTCGCGGATGCCCTCCGCGCCGAGTACGAGGGGCACGAGGAGGTGATCCTCGAGGACCTCGCGAGCCACTACCAGAGCTCGGACCGGGCGGGCAAGGCGCTGGAGTACACGATCCGGGCGGGGGATGCCCTCCGGAAGATCTTCGCGCACAAGAGGGCGATCGATCACTACCGTCACGCCCTCCGCCAGATCGAGGGGGACCCGGAGCATCTCGCCACCTGGTGCGAGACCCACGAGAAGATCGCGGATGGCGCGACGATCGCGGGGGACTACGAGGTGGCGCAGGCGAGCTACGAGCTGCTCCTCGACCTCGAGGAGGGGGACCTCGGTCACCGCGATCGCGCGCGCCTCCTGCGGAAGAAGGGGAAGCTCGACGAGATCCAGGGCGACTACGCCCGGGCGCTGCGGGGCTACAAGGAGGCGGCGGAGCTCCTGCAGGACGCCGAGAGCGTGGAGGACCGGAGCGAGAGCGTCCGGGTCCACTCCTCCCTCGCTTGGGTCCATGTCTGCCTCGGTCAGTACGAGAAGGCGATGAGCATCTCCTCCGAGGCGCTCCGCCTCGCCGAGGAGCTCGATCAGCAGTCCGAGCACGCGATGATCTTCTCGACCATCGGGAGCGCGAGCTTCTTCCGCGGTCACTTCGAGGAGGCGGTCGAGTTCCACACCCGCGCCCTCGAGATCCGCGAGCGGATGGAGAACGCCCCGGAGATCATCATCTCCCTCAACAACCTCGGTGAGGCCTACATGGCCTCCGGGGAGTACATGGAGGCCCTCCGTCACTTCGAACAGGCGTGCTCGGCGGCGGAGGAGATCGGGGATGCCTTCGGCCGCGCCATGGCGCTTCATCGCCTCGCCGAGGTGCATCTCCGCCTCGGCGCGAACGACGAGGCGGCGCGCTTCCTCGACGACTCCCTCAAGCTCTCCCGCGACTACCGGATGCGCTTCCTGAACACCCGGAACTACCTCCTGCGCGGGAGGCTCAACCGGCACCTCGACAAGCTCTCCAAGGCGGAGGCGGACCTGTTCCGCGCGCTGGGAGTGTTCGCCCGACAGGGGAGCCGACTCAATGTCGCGGAGTGCCTCCTCGAGGTCGCCGAGATCCACGCCCTGCGGGGGGACTGCGATCAGGCCCTGCAGCTGATCCAGGAGGCGGTCGGGAACGCGGTGGGCCTGAACGTGACGATCCTGGAGGCGAAGGCGCGTCTCCTCGCCTGCCGGGTCGAGCGCGAGGCCGGGAGGGCTCCGGCGGAGGAGCTCCTCGACCGGCTCCAGATGATCGCCGACCTCCTCGACGGGACGAAGAGCACAGAGCTGCTCGCCGCGGTCCAGCTGGAGCTCGCCGAGATCCATGTTCAGGGGCGGAATCTGGAGGAGGCGCGCAGCAGCTACCGCGCCGCCGAGAACACCCTGCGGGAGGTGGTCGATCGGCTGCCGCACAAGTACCGGGACAGCTACCTCGCGCTCCATCACATCACCGGGACTCCGAGCGGCGAGAGCCGGGTCGCGGTCCGGGAGGTGGGACTGGACCGGGAGGAGCCGATGCGCGCCTCCGACCGGGGGGACCGGACCATTGTCGTGAGGAAGCCGTCGGAGACGCCGTCTCCCGCCCGGCCCGATCAGGAGCGGGAGCTCCTGCGGATCACGACGCTGCTCCAGGAGCTCGGTCAGGGCGCGAATGTCTGCGCGATGCTCCCGAAGGTGCTGAACTGCCTCATCCAGGGGAGCGGTGCGGAGACCGGGATGCTCCTCCTCCGTCGGGGGGACGAGGTGCGCCTCCTCGGCGCGTACAACCGGCGCGGAGAGCCGCTCCGTCAGGCCGGGGACCGGATCTGCCTCGAGGCCCTCGAGCTCGCCTGGGACACCGGGGATGCGATCCTCGCCCCCCGGGTCGTGGACGACCCGAGGGTCGGGGAGTTCGAGGCCCTCTACGAGAATGATGTCGCATCCCTCGCGGTCCTGCCCGTGAGGCTCGACAGCTCCCACCGTGCGGCGGTGTACCTGGTGAACGCCGACACCGAGCAGCTCGCCCAGCCCGCGGGTGGGCCGCTCCTCGTCTCCTACCAGAACCTCCTGGCGCTGATGCTGCCCCGGGTCGTGGCCGAGCGCCCGACCACGGTGCGCTGACGGGCCGGGGGACCGGAGGAGGCGGCCGGGCCGGGGCTCGCGCGGGGTTGCGCGAGTCCGGCCCTCCTTTCTTCGCCCCGCCGGCGAACCCCGCTCCGCTCCCGTCGACCTGACCGCCCCTCCCCGCTACCCTGTCCCCATGCGCATCGCCTCCCTCACCTGCTCCAACACGGAGATCGTCTGCGCCCTCGGGTGCGGCGATCGCCTCGTCGCGGTGGACGACCACTCCGATCACCCGGCGGAGACCCTCGCCGGTCTCCCCCGGCTCGGCCCCGATCTCCAGATCGACATCGATCGCCTCGTGGCCTGCGAGCCGGATCTCGTGCTCGCCTCCCTCACCGTGCCCGGCCACGAGGCCGTGGTCGAGGCGGTCGAGGCGGCGGGGCTGACCTCGATCGCCCCGGCCCCCGAGCGCCTCGAGGACATCGAGCGGGACATCCGGGAGATCGGCGCTCTCCTCGAGGTGGAGGCCCGAGCCGAGGCTCTGGTGGCATCGATGGCGGATGAGCTCGCCGTGATCGAAGCCGCGATCCCCCCGGGAGCGCCGATCCCCATCCTCGTCGAGTGGTGGCCGAAGCCGGTCATCGTCCCCGGGGCTCGGAGCTGGGTCACCGATCTCCTCGCTCGGGTGGGGGGGGTGAATCCGTTCGGGGAGAGGGATGCGAAGAGTCTGCCGATCGAGCCCGCGGAGGCGGAGGCGGCCGGAGCGGCCGCCATCGCGATCTCCTGGTGCGGGGTCGAGGAGAGGAACTACCGCCCGGAGAAGGTCTGGGGGCGCGCCGGTTGGGAGCGCGTCCCGGCGGTCCGGGATCGTCGGGTCGCCCCGATCTCCGAGGCGTACCTCGGCCGCCCGGGTCCCCGGGTCGTCGAGGGGGCGCGGAGGCTCGCCGCCCTCGTGGCGGAGTGTCGTTCCGGTGACCCCCGGGAGTGAAGGAGAGGGATCATTGAAGAAGATCGCCTGGTACTACCACCGCAACGGCTGAACGAGCTGCAAGAGGGCCCAGGAGTTCCTGGGTGACGATCCGCCGATCTCCGATCGGTCCGGCGAGTTCATTGATGCCAAGAAGGTGCGCAAGGGTCCGGAAGAGGCCCTTGCCCTCGCGCACGGCGCGAGCCGGGTCCTCGTGGCGAAGGGGAAGAAGCTCATCTCCTACGACATGAAGAAGGACGCCCCCGCCGACGAGGAGCTGGTGAAGGGGATCATCGGCCCCTCCGGCAACCTCCGCGCCCCGACGATCGTGGTCGGGAAGACGATGCTGGTCGGCTTCCATCCGGAGGCCTACGAGGAGGTCTTCGGGTAAGCTGATGGAGAGAGGTGGCGGGGCGCTCATCCGCCACCTCTGCGTCAGCGCACCGACCGGGGAAGGGGCTCGCCGTGGGGATCGGAGACCGCGACTACATGGGAGGCGGAGGGTTCGCTCCCCGCGTCCGCGGCTACGACCCCGTCTGGGTGATCATCGGGATCAATGTCCTCGTGTTCATCCTCTGGCAGGTTGCGGATGGTCGCTTCATGCGGCTGAACTTCCTCGTGAGCCGCGAGAGCCTCGAGGCCGGACGGGTCTGGACCCTGCTGACCGCCGCGTTCTCCCACAAGAGCCTCTTCCACCTGCTCGTCAACATGCTGGTTCTCTTCGGCTTCGCCCAGGCGCTCCGGGCCCGGTGGGGAGATCGCCGCTTCGTCCGGTTCTACCTCGCGGCCGCCGTCTTCTCCTCCGCCTGTCAACCGCTGACCGCCTACCTCGGCTGGGCGGCCAACCCTGCGCTCGGCGCCTCGGGCGCGGTCTGCGGGGTCGTCGCCTGCTTCGCGATCTACTACCCGAAGGCGACGATCCTCCTCTGGGGCCTGATCCCCATGCCTGCCTGGTTCCTTGTTGCGGCGCTGTGCGCCTACGACCTGTATGGGTTGATCGAGACGCGAAGGAGCGGGCCCAGCGGAATCGGCCACGCGGCCCACCTCGCAGGGGCGTGCGCGGCCGCGGTCTTCGTCTACTTCATCGAGCCGCGGCTCGGCGCGGCCGGGTCGAGGCGACGCGCCCGCCGTGCGCGGGAGCCGAGGGGTCGGGTGCTGCGCCCGGATGAGTCGACGTGGGGGCGCAGCGATGTCGATCACGGCGACGCCGCGCGCGATCCGGACGACCAGCTGCTCGACATGCTGCTGACGAAGGTCCAGAAGGGGGGGCTCGACTCCCTCTCGAGCGAGGAGCGCCACCTCCTCGAGCGGATCTCCGAGAAGCGACGCTCGGGCCGCCGCTGAGATGCTCCGCGGATGGCGCCGGCGTCGCCGACTCGATCGACGCGCGCGGCGCCTCCTGCGGGGGATCCTCTCCGATCCCCGGAATCTCGAGGGGACCTCGCTCCGACCGGCCCACGCGAGTCGGGCCGACCTCATCGAGTTCGAAGCGGAGGGGGAGGAGCTGCGCTCCCTCTCCTTCGTCCTCCTCCGGCATCCCCGTCCGCACCCCTTCTCGACCCAGCACCATCTGGTCGCCGAGCGGTGGCAAGTCTCCCTCTCCGACGGTCCGCCCTTCAGGCCGGAGCGACTCCGCGGCCTGAATGTCTCCCGGCTGAAGGGGGAGTCGGACGGGCGGCCGGCCGGCTAGGCCGGGCCCTCCGGATTCTCACCTGCCCCGTTGACCCGTCGGCGCTCCTGCCGGAAGCTCCTGAGCCGGGGCGAGGTCGCCGCGCGTCCCTTCGCGCCCCGGTGAGACCAGCAAGGAGGCATCGATGGAGCTGCTGAAGGAGCTGTGCGAGGCGCACGGCGCCCCTGGCCACGAGGATGCGATCCGCGCGATCTTCCGTCGGGAGGTCGAGCCGTACTGCGACCGCATCGAGGTCGACGGAATCGGCAACACGATCGCGATCAAGGAGGGGAAGGGGAGCGATCCCCGCAAGGTGATGCTGGCCGGTCACATGGATGAGATCGGCTTCGTCGTGAAGCACATCGACGACAAGGGCTTCCTCCGCCTCTCCCCTCTCGGCGGCTTCGACCCGAAGACCCTCATCGCGAAGCGGGTCTGCGTCGAGTCGAGCCACGGCGGCCACAGGATGGGGGTGATCGGATCGAAGCCGATCCACATCATGAGCCCCGAGGACCGCAAGCGGATGCCGACCGTCCCCGAGCTGTTCGTGGACATCGGGCTCGACGGGGAGACCGCCCGGTCGACGGTGGAGATCGGGGATCCGGTCACCCTCGAGCAGCCCTACTATCAGGATGGGGATCGCTGCGTCGGCAAGTCGATGGACAACCGCGTCAGCATCTACACCCTCATCGAGACGATGCGCCGCCTGAAGGACCCTGAGGTCACGGTCTACGCCGTGGCGACCACGCAGGAGGAGATCGGCCTGCGCGGGGCGATGACCGCCGCTCACCGGATCGAGCCGGACATGGGTGTGGCGATCGATGTCACCCTCGCGTGCGATGTGCCGGGGGCGAAGCCGGACGAGACGATCACCCGTCTCGGCTCCGGCGTGGGGATCAAGGTCCACGACTCCTCGCTGATCAGCCATCCGAAGATGCTCCGCGCCATGCGCGACCTGGCGCGGGAGCGGGAGATCCCCTTCCAGATGGAGATCCTCACCGCCGGGGGCACCGACGCCGGGGGCATCCAGCGGGGGGGGAGCGCGGTCCCCGCGATCACCCTCAGCGTCCCCTGCCGCTATGTCCACACGGTCGTGGAGACGGTCAGCGCCCGGGATCTGGAGGGGACGGTGGCCCTGCTCACCGCCTTCCTGGAGACGGCGCACGACCTCGACCTCTCCTACGCCTAGAGCGGGGCGCCGGGACAGTTCGGAGACCTCGGAGAGGGGAGCGGGCCCGGAGCGGGTCCCGCTCCCCTCTCTCATCCGGAGGAGCGCGCCCCCCGGTCGGCTCAGGGACTTGCGCGGAGTCGAAGCCTCGCCGAGACCGGGTAGTGGTCGCTGGGGAGCTGGCCATCCCGGGCGAAGGTGTGGATCCGGGCCTCCTCGACCACGGCGACCCCCCGGGTGAGGATCCAGTCGATCCGGGGTCCCCCCTCCACCGGGGGGCGGTAGCCGTGGAAGGTCGCCACCTCCGGGGAGCGCTCGCTCGCCGCCTCCCAGGTGTCCCGCACTCCATCCTCGGTGAGGATCCGGAACGACTCGCTCGTGCCGGCCGGCGTGTTGAAGTCTCCCGTGATGATGATCGGGAGCGCGCGATCGAAGGTCCCGACGAGGTCCGCCACGAGCCGCGCGCTGCGGACCCGCGAGGCCTCGCTCTCATGATCGAAGTGGGTGTTCAGCACGATGAACCGGGCATCGCTGCGTCGATCCCGGAGCTTCACCCAGGTGACCATGCGGACGACCTGATTCCCCCAGCTCTTCGAGCCGACCTGCCGGGGGGTCTCGGAGAGCCAGAGGTGATCGAAGGCGAGGGGCTCGAAGCGGTCTCGGCGATAGAAGATCGCCATGAACTCACCCCGACTGCCGCCCTCCCGCCCGGTCCCGATCCAGTCGTGCCCGGGGAGATCGGCGTCGAGGTCCCTCAGCTGGGCGTAGAGCCCCTCCTGGGTCCCGATGATGTCGGGGGCCTGCGCCTCGAGGAGCTCCCGGGTCACGGGGCGTCGCTCCTCCCAGGTGTTGCTCCCGCGGGAGCTCGCGTAGCGCAGGTTGAAGCTCCACACCTCGAGCGGGGAGGGGGGCTCCCCTCCGAGCCCTCGCGCGCCTCCAGCCGGGGGCTCTCCCCGGACCTCTCGGCTCGCCGTGAGCGGGGCGAGAGCGGCGACGACCCCCACGAGTCCGGCCAGAGCGAGCTTCCGGAGGCTTCTCCCGGGATTGAGGCGGATCGAGGCCATGGCATCTCCTCCTTCGTCGACGGGTCGTGAGACGGTGCCCCTCGCGTGGGAGGAGGCCCGGGTGGGAGGATCCCCTCAGCGGGGGGGTGTCTCAAG
>Ga0181588_10001719_pt1 | contig 19260 bp, 19 predicted proteins | sample 071ome_26_FD_148607 | JGI IMG/M metagenome (GOLD analysis project Ga0181588, IMG submission 148607) | Coastal salt marsh microbial communities from the Groves Creek Marsh, Skidaway Island, Georgia - 071409BT metaG (spades assembly) | ecosystem: Environmental > Aquatic > Marine > Intertidal zone...
GCGACGACGACCACAGCGACGACGACCACAGCGACCACGACGAGTCCACCGACGACGACCACAGCGACGACGACCACAGCGACGACGACCACAGCGGGCCAGACCACAGCGACCACGACCACAGCGGGCCGGACCCCCATCTTTGGCTCGACCCCGTCCTCGTTGCCGATCTGGTCGACGGCATTGCGTCAGCCGCCGTCGCTGCTGGGTGGCCGACCACGGTCATCGACTGCGCGGCCACCTACAGCGAGGAGCTTCTCGCTCTCGATGCCGAGATCGCCGACGCCGTCGCCACCCTCGACTCCGACGCACGCATCCTCGTCACCAACCACGACGCACTCGGGCGTTTCGCCGACCGATACGACTTCGAGGTGCTCGGGAGTGTCCTGCCGTCACTCAGCACTCTCGCCGAGGCAAACCCCGCCGACCTGGCCGAACTCGCAACAACGATCACCACCACCGGGGTCACTGCCATCTTCGTCGACGCCCAGTCCAGCGACACCGATGCCAAGGCTCTCGCGCGCCGACTCGACGGCGTGGAGGTCGTGACGTTGCTCACCGGTTCGTTGACATCGGGAACCGATGGCGGACGCGACTACCTCACGATGATGCGCACCAACACCGGCCGCATCGTGGACGCCCTCGGCAACTGACGCGCCACGTAGGCTCCGCCCGTGCGATGGCTCACCGACCCCGGCGACTGGTGGGTAACACCGTTCACGGATAATCCCTTCATGCGCGACGCCGCCGTGGCGGCTCTGCTCACGGTGGTGTGCACCTCCATCGTGGGCACCTGGGTGGTGCTTCGCGGCCTCTCATTCTTGGGCGATGCCCTCGCGCACGGTGTCCTCCCGGGCATCGCGATCGCGTGGGCAATGGGCCAGAGCACCGCCGTCGGCGCCCTCATCGCTGCCATTGCCATGGTGGCTGGGGTGAACCTGATCCGGTCGTCATCACCGTTACCCGACGATGCATCGATCGGCGTGCTCTTCGTTGGCTTTCTCGCGCTGGCGGTCGTGATCATGTCGGCACGCGGTGGAGCTGGTGATCTAAATCGTTTCCTATTCGGGTCGATTACCGGTGTCGACGCGCCCGGTCTCACCAGGTCTGCAATCGTGGCCGGGGTCACCATCATCGCGGCCGTCATCGGGCACCGGGCCATGGTGATGACCACCTTCGACCCGGCACAGGCACGCATCGCCGGGTTCTCCCCGCGCATCACCCACCTCGCACTTCTGGTGATGACCGCGCTGGCCGTGGTGGCCTCGTTCGAGACGGTGGGTTCGCTGTTGGTGTTCGCCTTCTTGATCGCGCCGCCTGCCACCGCATCACTACTCGCCGGCACGGTGGCGCGCATCATGGTCACCGCGGTCGGCCTTGGCTGTGTGGCAGCAATCGTCGGCCTGCTGATCAGTTACCACCATCGCACCGCCGCCGGGGCAACGATGTCGCTGGTCAGCGTGTCGCTGTTCGCCATCGGGTTGGCGATCCACAACCTGCGATCTCGACAAAGTTCGACCTGAACCCACGCGGTACCCTCCGGTGAGGATGGACATCGGCACGCGCCCCCTCATCGTGGCTGCGAATCGGCTGCCGGTGCGATGGACCGACGACGGCTGGGAGACAAGCCCCGGGGGTTTGGTGCGCGCCCTCATCCCGTTACTGCGTGAATCTGGCGGCACATGGGTCGGGTGGAATGGCACCGTCGGTGGGCACGTCGACCCCTTTGAGGTCGAGGGTGTGTCGATGCACCCCATCGCCCTCGACGCCGATGATGTGAGCCGCTACTACGAGGGGTTTGCCAACAACACGCTCTGGCCTCTCTACCACGATGCCATCCGCGACTCGACCTTCGATGGAGCACATTGGCAGCGATACCGCGATGTCAACGAGCGATTCGCGGTCACGTTGGCCAATGTCGCGCCGAACAATGCTGTGGTTTGGGTGCACGACTACCACCTGCAGTTGGTGCCCGGCATCCTCCGACGCCTGCGACCCGATGTCGCAATCGGCTGGTTCAATCACATTCCCTTTCCGCCACTCGAACTGTTCCAGCGCCTGCCCTGGCGCTCAGAGATCATCGAAGGCCTACTCGGGGCCGACCTGGTGGGTTTCCAGCGCGACCTCGGTGCGCGGAACTTCGTTGCGGCGGCACACCAGTTGGTGAACGTCGTCGGCGACGCCGACGATCACTGGCTACATCATGATGGCCATTCCACGATGGTGGGTGCCTTCCCCATTTCCATCGACGTCGAGGAGTTCGAAGAGCGCGCCGCCGGACGCGAGACACGACGTCGCGCCGCCGCCATCCGCGCCCGACTTGGTGATCCCGAGGTTGTGCTACTGGGAATCGACCGTCTCGACTACACCAAGGGCATCGGCTCACGACTACGAGCGGTCGGTGATCTCTTCGACAGCGGCGACCTCGACCCGCACCGCCATGTGTTCGTCCAAGTGGCCACCCCGACCCGTGATGGGGTGGACCACTACACCGAGGAACGCCATGAGATCGAACGACTCGTCGGCGCGATCAATGGTGATCATGCGCGTCTCGGCTACCCGGTCGTGCACTACCTGCACCGGACGTTGGACCTCGATGAACTGGTGGCGTTGTACCGCGCTGGCGACATCATGCTCGTCACCCCATTCCGCGACGGCATGAACCTCGTGGCAAAGGAATACGTCGCCACCCGTCTCGACGACGACGGCGTGCTCGTCCTGTCGGAGTTCACCGGTGCAGCCGACCAACTCAGCGAAGCTGTTCTCGTCAATCCCCACGACCCCCACTCACTCACCGATGGCATCTCCGCTGCCGTCGATATGCACCGCCACGATCGACGCGCCCGGATGAGTGCCATGAGAGCGACCATCAACCGCCACAACGTGACTCACTGGGCCGACGGCTTTCTCAAGGCCCTGGGAGCGAGATGACCCCAGACCGCTGCGATCCGGTCTCGGCGGTGACCTCCAGCATTGTCGATGCACTCACCACCGACACCTGTGTGGTGGGCATCGACGTTGACGGTGTCCTGGCACCCATCGTCACCCACGCCGACCAGGCCACAATCCCCGCCGAGGTATTGGACACGGTGCACGCCTTGGCCACAACCTGTCGGGTAGCCATCGTGTCGGGTCGGTCGGTGGATGACCTCGATCGGTTCGGCTTCGCCGACACACTCGCTGTTTTTGGTTCCCACGGGGGACAGCGGCGACACCACGACGACCCCGAGCTCGATGCCAGCGAACAGATGCGTCGCGATCAGGTCATTGCCGCCTGCGGTGCCGCAGCCACCGAGTGCGGGCCCGGCGCGTGGGTGGAGAACAAGCCACACGGTGCGGTTCTGCACTGGCGTGAGTGCACATCCGCTGATGCCCAGCACGTGGCGCGGCGCCTGATCGATGACCTGTCATCGCGCGCAGATATCTGGGTCACCACCGGCCATCACGTTGTGGAAGCCACCGTTCGCCACGCATCAAAAGCAACTGCGATGCGGGCGCTGGCATCCGAGGTCGACGCACGATGCATGATCTATCTCGGCGATGACCGCACCGACGAAGATGTCTTTGCAGTGATGTCCCCCACCGACATCGGCATCCATGTCGGGTCCGGTGACACTCTCGCGCGGATGCGTCTGGCATCGCCCACGGAGGTGGCCGAATGTCTCCGCGCCGTCGTTGACCACTTCGGCATCACAACAGGCTGATCTGGCCGTCGCGCTGCCAGCGCCGCACACCACCCCACACAAGGTCATCCATGAATGCCCAACTGCGCCGATGCTCGACCGACGGCCCCCACGCGGCCAGCCCCGCACGATGACGCATACACGGGTACCCCTTGTTCGACTCAAAGGACCAGTGCGGATAGTGGGCAGCCACTTCGGTCATCGCGGTGTCACGTGCGACCTTGGCCACGATCGACGCCGCTGCGATCGAGGCGCTGAGATCATCTCCACCGATCACAGTGCGCACCTCGGCCACATGAGGAGAGACAAAGTCCCACTTTCCGTCGGTGACCGCCACGTCGACGTGCACGCCCAGAGCCTCGAGCGCACGTCGACACGCGAGACGCTGCGCTGCACTCATACCCAATTGATCGCACTCGAGCGCCGTCGCCCATCCGGTCGATGCGGCACGAGCACGCGCTCGAATCTCCATGTCGAGACGCCCACGTGCCGTGGCTGACAGCCGCTTTGAATCGCGAACACCAGCGGGCACATCGGCGGTGCCACCAGATGTCTCGAGGATGACCGCACCGATCACAAGCGGACCAGCCCATGCCCCCTTACCCACTTCGTCGACACCCACCACAACCGCTCCACGCGCCCAGAACGGCTCCTCAACCGACGTACTGACAGTGACAGGTGTGCGGCGGCTCACGCCAGCACAACGCCGGCGCCCGACCCGGTCGGGGCAACAAGTTCGCCGACTCGCCACCAACCCGCTGCAGCCAGATCGGTTGCCAGATCCTCGGTGACCGCCGCCAGCAGCCCACCGGATGTCTGCGGGTCGTAACACACAGCCTCGGGGCCGCTCGCCGCTGTGGACTCGACGTGGCCCTCCAGATACTCACGATTGCGCGGATCGCCACCTGTTCGAACTCCAGCAGCAGCCACCGCGAGAACGCCCGGATACGCGACGATGCCCGATGTGTCGATCACCGCGATCACCCCGGATCGTTCCGCGACTTCCCAGGTGTGGCCTGCAAGCCCATATCCGGTGACGTCGGTGGTCGCATGCACATCTGAGCCAGCAGCCATCAAGGCTTCCGCGGCCACACGATTCACAGTGCGCATGCCAGCGATCGCAACCGCCTGCTCGTCAAGGGTGCAGGCAGCGAGTGACAAACCAGTGCCCACGGGCTTCGAGAGCATGAGAACGTCGCCCGGACGTCCACCCCCTTTGCGCAGCACACGATCGGGGTGCACCACGCCTTGAACCGCGAGTCCGTAGATCGGTTCGGGGTTCCGAATGGTGTGGCCACCGGCAACCGTTCCACCGGCTTCAGCCACCACTGCGGCACCTGCCGCGAAAATCGCCGCGATGGCCTCCCGCGGGAAGTGCTCTGGGAACGCCGCCACGTTGACCGCCATCGTCACACGGCCGCCCATGGCAAAGACATCACTGCAGGCATTCGCGGCGGCGATCGCTCCGAAGTCGGCCGGCGCGTCAACGAGGGGTGGAAAGAAATCCGTTGTCGAGACCACGGCAATGTCATCACTCACCCGATAGACGGCCGCATCGTCGAAGGGTGCGAGACCAACGACCAGTGATGGGTCCACCGATGGCGGAAATTCGGCCACGAGGTCGCTAAGAAGCGACGCTCCCCACTTGGCGGCGCACCCACCACACGACGTCCACTCAGTTAGTCGTAACTCCGCCAGCAGATCGCCACTCATGGCCAGATCCTAGGTCGCTCGTTCTGTCGGAGCTGCCCAGAGAGCCTCACCGGATGCCTCCGTCGTATCGAAGTCGGGGTCGACCACCGGCGCGGTCAAACGTTGGGTCTCCCCGGTGACTTCCCACAGCACGGCCGGCCGAGCACCGTGCCACCGCACAGCCACCGACACCGTCGCCGTGCCACCACCTGGAAGCCCGTGGGCCTCGAGAGACTGCCCAAGCCATTCGTCGTCAAAACCGGCACCGAACAGTTCCACCCGATCGTCTCTCGGGGCAACAAACCGCCATTCGAGCGCGGTCACCGCTGCGACATCACCGCCCTCCAGAGGCCGCCGGTTGGCCACCTTGGCCCACATCCGAGCAAGGTCGTCGATCGCGCGCTGCTCGCCCGCAGCCGTCAGCACACGCCACGCCGCGCGCACACTTCGTTCGCCCGGCGAGCGCCGGTGTCGCGCACCGGCCTCAACGGCGGTCACCACATCGGGAACCAATGCCACCGCCGATTCGCCCATCCGCACGAGTTGATCGGCGGCGAGGAGATGATCCACCGGGTCATCTAGCGGGTGGGGTGGCCCATCGAGGAGCAGATCACAACGCAGTGACGCCAGATCATCGACCGCCCGCCGACCAATCGGACCCGGCGGCAGCGTGATCCGCCCGGCCGCCTCGCACAGCGACCGCCAGCCGGCGGCAACCGTTGCCGCATCGGCCAACGTGGACGGGTCACCGACTGACCCCGAGTGCCCCACTGCAACGCTGAACGTCGCGGAATGGGCGAGCGGAATCACACGCGCATGTCCAAGACCAAGATCATCGGGCGCCGTCGCGGCCGAACGGAGTCCGTCGATATCAAGCCCATCGATCACGATCGCAACCGCCCGTGGCGATTCGTTCGTGAAGGCCACCACATCGGCCCCACCACGATCGGCTGTCGCAAATGTCACCGCTACGACGTCTCCGTCAGGCACCCGGACACGCGTCTCGATAACGGGGAGCCCACCCAATGCTCGTTGGCGCACCGTCGGCGATTCAGCGGGATCATGTAAGCGATCCTCGGCCTGCACCCACCAGCGCACAAGGCACCTCGTGTCACGAATCAGCCGTCCGGCTGCGTCGACGCCGGTCGCACCGCGACCGAGGACGCCGATACGGCGCGAGGGTGGCGGCGAGTCATCAAGGACCATGAGGCCAGTCAACCGGCGGTGCGGACCGGCTGCACCCCACCTACCATGCGCTCATGTCAACGCAGCCACGCCGGGGAGATGCGGGATCCATCCACCAGCTACCCGACACCGATCTGGTGGCCGTCGTTCCGATCAAGTCGTTCACCCAGGCAAAGGGTCGCCTCCGACCAGCGCTCAGCACTGACGACCGAGAACGCCTTGCCGTTGCGACCGCCACCGGGGTCCTGCAGGCGTTGCAAGGGGTGCCCACCGTCGTGGTCTGCGACGACGACGCCGTGGCCGACCTCGCTGTGCACTGTGGTTGCGAGCCAATGATGACCATGACGCGCGGACTCAACGCGGTAGTCGCCGAGGCGATGGAGCACCTGCACCATCGGGGAGTCGGCCGGGTCATGGTGGCTCATGCAGATCTTCCGTGTCCCGAGGCCCTGGGCTCCATCGCGGCAGGTCACCAGCTCGCGATCGTGCCCGATCATCGCCTCGATGGCACGAACGTTCTGATCCTCCCCAGTGACGAAGCCCGCTGCGTGTCCTACGGCCCGGGGTCATTTCGCCGGCACCTTGGGGCTCTCACCGCGCTGGCACACGATCGAGGCCTCAGGCTTGATGTGATACGCGACCATCAACTCGGACTCGACCTCGACCACCCCAGCGATCTCTCTCATCCCGTCACGTCGACCACACGACATCAAGGAGCGTCTCATGGCCACTGAACGTCACGATCCGAACGTCCCCGGGCAGCCTGGACTTGCCGCGGCGGTCACCGGACAGAACCTCGACATTCCGGCTGTTGCCCTTGCCGTGGGCGCCCACCCCGATGATGTCGAGTTCGGTGCCGGCGGCACACTGGCAAAGTGGGCAGCGGCGGGTTGTCGTATCCACCATCTCGTGCTCACCGACGGCTCAAAGGGCACGTGGGATCCCGACGCCGACACCGCGGCTCTGGTCAATATCCGCGAACGTGAGCAGATCGAAGCCCATCGTCGACTTGGTGGTGCGGGTGCCGATGCGGTGGTGTTTTGTCGGCGCGTGGACGGCGAACTCATCGCCGATGCTGCAACACGCTCCGAGGTTGCTCGGGTCATTCGTATGGTGCGACCCGATGTGGTGCTGGGTCATGACCCATGGAAGCGCTATCGGCTCCACCCAGATCACAGGGCCGCCGGGCAACTCGTGTGCGATGCCATCGTCGCCGCCCGCGATCCGCACTTTCATCGCGAGCATGGGCTCGCCCCGCATCGCCCGTCGGATCTACTTCTGTGGGAGGCCGACGACGTGGATCACATCGAGGACATCACAACATCGCTTGACACCAAGTTGTGGGCTCTGGAGGCGCACGAGTCGCAGTTCGAGTCCACGATGCATGCCACCGACGATGCGGCCATGGAGCAGTTCCGACAACGGGTCCGAGAACGCGGCGCGCAAATTGGGAGCGCGCTATCGATGACTGCCGCGGAGGCCTTTCACCGCATCGACCGGTTGTGACTCAACGCGGGCCCTGCCAGGGCGCGTCACAACGTGAATCATGAGCCGGATGCACTCGGGAACGACAAAGGGGTGAGGCCAGCGGCCCCACCCCTCGTCGAACAGTCGCGTGGTGTCAGCGACGCTTGGCCGGAGCCTTCTTGGCTGGGGCCTTCTTCACTGCCTTCTTCGCGGCAGCCTTCTTGGCCGGAGCCTTCTTCGCGGCAGCCTTCTTGGCCGGAGCCTTCTTGGCCGGGGCCTTCTTCACTGCCTTCTTCGCAGCAGCCTTCTTGGCCGGAGCCTTCTTCGCTGGGGCCTTCTTCACTGCCTTCTTCGCAGCAGCCTTCTTGGCCGGAGCCTTCTTCGCTGGGGCCTTCTTCACTGCCTTCTTCGCGGCAGCTTTCTTCACTGCCTTCTTCGCGGCAGCCTTCTTCGCCGGCTTCTTCGCGGCGACCTTCTTGGCAGCAGCCATCGTCAGCTCACTTACCGTTCAGGGTCGACTTCAGCGTCGAGGAGGCGCTGAACTTCATTGCTGTCGATGCGGCGATCTTTACCGGCGCGCCGGTCTGGGGGTTGCGACCCGTGCGAGCAGCACGCTTGGTGGTGCTGAACGCGCCGAAGCCCGGCCACGCGACCTTGTTGCCCTTCTTGGTCTCGGCGACCACGGTGTCGAAGAAGGCGCCGATCGTCTTCTCGGCATCCGACTTGGACACATCGGCGGCCGCAGCGACTGCATCGATGAGTTCTGACTTGGTCATGTTGATCCTTCTTTCCATCGGGTGGTCCACCGGTGCGGCGAACCGTTCGTCACGCAACCCACGGCTGCGCGATACCCCCATGTTCGTATGACATGACCGTTATTGCGCAACGACCATTCTCGTTGCATATGCAATGAAATACGATGTCGTGACGAGGTTGCGATGTGCAGCCGGAACATCTGCAGGAATACGCGCTACGCCGAGCATCCACCATCGGCGCCGCCACAGCCACTACCAAGTCCCCTCGGTGATCCGTTGCACTGTTGATCCGAAGGGGGACACGTGACCGACTTGGCGACCGCACCCACACGCGGGGTGCCCCCTGACCCCACTGCACGCGCAATCACCGTGCTCGACACCAGCGTGCTCGTCGCCGACCCCAATTGCCTCGGGTCAGACTGGGCCTGTGATGTCGTCATTCCGCTCACCGTCGTCGAAGAACTCGACGGACTGAAGTCGCGCAGCGACGATGTCGGCAGGGCCGCGCGAGCTGCGCTGCGCACATTGGAGGACTTTCGCGTGGGGAACGGCGGGAGCCTCGCCGACGGCGTGAACGTCGGGTCGGGCAGCCTGCGCATCGAAGTCAACGGTGTCCTCGAACATCTGCTCAAAGAACACGGCCTCGACCCGTCCAAGCCCGACAATCGGATCATCGGGGCGGCGCTTGGCCAACGGGCGCATGGCCCGACAACAATCGTGTCCAATGATGCGGCGCTGCGCATCAAGGCTGCGCATCTCGGGCTTGATGCCACCGAGCACCGGCCATCAGGTGGGCTCCGCAATGTCCAACCCAGTGGCTGGCGCATCCTCGATGTGCCCGCAGACGTGGTCGACACCGTGTATCGCGATGGCAGCATCGATGTTGCCGAACTTCCCGATGGCACCATCGGCATCGACGACACCCCACCCGCAGGGCATGACCGCGAGGCACGTGACAGAACGCGCCTGCGCGAGAACGAATTCGCCGTCCTGCGTGCCGGCTCCCAATCCGCGCTCGTTCGCCGCAGCGACGCCCAACTCGCACTGCTTCCGCCGGCCACGCCAGAACCATGGGGCCTGCACCCGCGCTCGAAAGAGCAGCGCTTCGCGCTCGAACTTCTCCTCGATCCCGAGGTCACCGTGGTGGCCCTCGACGGCCGGGCCGGCACCGGCAAGACCATTCTGGCCATCGCTGCGGCACTCGAACAGGTCGTGGAGTCCCAGATCTATGAACGGGTCGCCGTGTATCGCCCACTCGTTCCAGTCGGTCGCGCCGATGTTGGGTTTCTCCCCGGGGGTTTGGATGAAAAGCTCGATCCGTGGATGTCGGCCATTCATGATGCGGTCGTCGCGCTCACGGATCGCCGCTCTGCCAGCGACGCTCGCCGTATGGTCGATGAGCTCACCGAACGCGGAAAGCTCTCGCTCGAATCGGTCACTTTCCTACGAGGCCGGTCACTGCAGCAGCAGTTCGTGGTCATCGACGAGGCCCAGAACCTAGAGCCGACCACGCTGCGCACCATCTTGACCCGGGTCGGTGAGGGAACCAAGGTCGTATTCACCGGTGACACCAGCCAAATCGATGCGCCGTATCTGGGAGAGGCCAACAATGCCCTCGCCGTGCTGACCGGGGCATTTGCCGGTCAGCGGTGCTTCGGGCATATCACGCTGCAGGCCTGCGAGCGTTCCAGCGTGGCCAGTCTGGCCGCCGAACTCCTCTGACACATCGAATTTCATCGAGGTTGTCGGAATAGGTCTGGGCCATTTAGTGTTAAATGGCATATGGCCATCTCAGAGACCCTCGAGATCCGTTCGGCGACCGACCTCCCCCGCGGTGTCGACTGGCGCGAGTACGCCATGTGCTCCGGTCGCCTCGAACTCTTCTTTGCCAAAAAGGCTGAACGCCCGCAGGCGCGCGCCCGCCGCGAAGCCAAGGCCAACATGTTGTGTACGGCATGTCCGGTGCGCATCCCGTGCCGCGACTTCGCGCGTGAGAACCATGAATACGGGTTCTGGGGCGGCGAGAACGAAGAGGATCGTCACCTCATGGGCTACACAGTCGCCGCGCCCATCGGTATTCGCGCACGCAACGCCTGAGCGTCACACCCCTGACCCTATGGTGGGGGCGTGTCCGACAACTCACCCCCCCACGCCGCGCATGCCATCGCCGTTGTCGACACCGAGACCGGGGGCCTTGACTCCGCCACCGACCCGCTCTTGCAGGTAGCGGTCGTCCATGCCGACATCAGCCCCGACGGCAGTATGTCGATCACCAACGAGTGGTCATCCCTCGTCGGCCTGCGCCCGCCATGGCGACCGATCGGCGCGCAACACATCCACGGCATCGGGCGGTGGCCGCTACTGCGCGCCCCCAGCGAGCGCCGCGTGATGTCACGAGTTGCAGATCTGGTGACGGGTCGCACCCTGGTCGCGCACAACCTCGACTTCGATCGGTCGTTTCTCGACGCCGCGGCCAACCGCCATGGCATATCCATCACCCCCGACGGCGAGATGTGCACCCTGATGCTCTCGCGCAGCACCGACCCGGAACGACACCTCTCGCACCGCCTCGGCGACATCGCTGAGCGCCACGGAGTGGAATTACACGGCGCGCATCATGCCCTCAACGATGCGCGCGCAACGGCCGAAGTGCTGGGCCGACTGATCGCCGCCGATCCACGCCTGTGGCCCTTTGGTCACCGCACGTCGTAGCGCGCCAACACCGCTGCTGCCGTCGACGACGCCAATCCCACATACCGCTCCGGTTCAATCACCTGGGCGTCTCCGCCCAAGCGCATCAGAAGCCGTGCCAACCACCGCTCAGAGGTCACCGGAACACGTGCGAGGCACCATTGATCGGCATCGGGCTCGGACACCTCATCGATCGGATACCGCTCGAGCACCCACCGGGCGCCCGGTCCCAGGCGCAACAACACCCGGGGCACATCATCGCCAAACCACTCCACCTCGGATCCGTCGAGATCCTCGGGTGGGTCCACCGTGGCGTCACCATCATCGGTGATCGATGCGATGCGGTCCACACGAAATGTCCGCAACGCCTCGCGACGGTCGTCGTGGGCCCACAGGTACCAGTTGCCATCGATATGGCGCACCCTGAATGGTGTGACAACCCGGTCTGAGGGGTCGGTGTCGTCAGCCGACCGGTAGCCGATGCGCACACGGCGGCGCGACTCAATTGCGGCGGTCAACAAGCGCACCTCGTCGGGGGTCACCGACATGACGACCACACCGGTGTCGTCTTCGCCCAACGCGTCCGCGAGTTTGCGCAGTCCGCGATTCAGGGCGCCGCCAGCGTCAGCTCCGGGCAGCTGCATCGCCGCACGCCCTGCAACCAGCAGTTCGAAGGCCTCTTCCCGGGTGAGGCGCAGCGGACGGGTGAACAGCCGCGGGATTCCAACGAACACCGTTCCCTCGTCAACGAAGACATCGATCATCTCATCGACGTAGGGCGGTAGGCCGCACATTGCGACCAGCTCAAGATCGGCGATGAGGTCGGCCTCGTCGATCTCGAAGCGAGCCGCCACCTCAGCAACAGGGACCTCGCCGCGCTCCATTAGCCACGGCAGCATCACCAACAACCGGCGGAGACGCTGTTCGGCGGTGCGCCCGCTCATCGGCACAACCCCCGCAAGTGACTCACGATGTCGTCGCGCAGATCCTCAGGGGCGACCACGACCGCGTCGTCAAGATGCCCGAGCACCCACGACATCATCGCCGCGGTGTTGGCATAGGGAACGTCGACCTCGACCGATCCGTCGTCGTGTACCTGCACGACGCGCTCGGCGCCGAGATCTGCAATGGCCGGCCGCGCCCGGCGCGCCGACACAACCACGCGGGCTGTTCGCACCCGGTGGTGATCTGCTCCGAGCATCATCGGGTCATCGGGCAACGAGGTCGTCAGATCGACATCGGCAGGTATCTCCACCTCGCCGGGTGGGCCCACGTCGACTGCAGATTCCATACGGTCGATGCGGAAGGTGCGCCGATCAGAACGCACGCGGTCAAAGCCGGTCAGATACCAAAAGCCATCGCGCAACAGCATGCCCCACGGCTCGACTTCGCGGTCGCGACCGGCGTAGACGAAGCGCACCACACAGCGACGCACCACCGCGTCACGCACAATGGGCAAGGCATCGAGATGGGGAACCTCAATTCCGACCGACACCGGGTCGGTGGATCGGCGTGCCCCCACCTTCCAGAGTGCTTCGGTGGCCGTCGACGAACCCGGCCGTGTAGCCGCCAAGGCCACCTGCAGTGCGGCCACCTCATCGCTGTCGAGGCCCGGGTCGGGAAGTTCGTACTCCTCGGGACGCACCATGTAGCCGGTGGCTCCCGCATCGTCACCGCCGAGGGTGACGGTGGTGATCTCTACCCCGATCTGTCGCAGCAGGGCTTTGTCGCGCTCGAACGCTGCGCGACGCGCGTCATGACCATCTGGGTACTGCCCGTGAAGCTCGTCCGCAATGGACTGCAGCGTGAGAGGTTCGCGTGTCGCCAGCAACAACGCCAGCAGGTTGGTGATCCGCTCGACGCGTTCGGCCATCAGCGCCGGTACTCGTAGAATCCGCGGCCCGCCTTGCGCCCCAGCAGGCCAGCATCCACCATGCGGCTGAGCAACGGTGGCGGCGCATACAGGGGCTCTTTGAACTCCTCATAGAGGCTCTCGGCCACCGCAAGGGTGGTATCGAGCCCGATCAGGTCGGTCAGACGCAGTGGCCCCATCGGGTGACTGCAGCCCTCCACCATGCCGGTGTCGATGTCTTCGGCCGAGGCAAAACCCGACTCCATCATCCGGATCGCCGACAACAGGTACGGCACCAACAACGCGTTGACCACAAAACCGGCACGGTCCTGCGACCGGATGACGCGCTTGGACAGATCGCCCGTGGCGAACGCTTCTGCGCGATCGAGAGTGGTTTCCGATGTCATCAAACTGGTGACGACCTCCACCAACCGCAGCACGGGCACCGGATTGAAGAAGTGGATGCCGATGACCTGCTCCGGGCGACCGGTCGCGGTGCCCAACTTCATGATCGGGATCGACGATGTATTCGAGGCCAAGATCGCATCATCGGCGCTCAGTACACGGTCGAGCTCAGAGAAGATGTCCACCTTCATCTGCTCATCTTCGACAACGGCTTCGATGACCAACTGCCGGTCGGACAGATCAGCGAGATCGGTCGTGAAATCCAAGCGAGCCAGCGCTGCATCGCGCTCGCCTTCGGTGAGCTTGGTTGCCGCCACACCACGATCGAGGGACGACACCAGGCGTGCACGACCGGCCTCGGCAGCTTCAGGTCCGGCCTCGCGCACCAAGACATCAAGTCCGGCGCGAGCGCAGACCTCGGCAATACCCGAGCCCATCAGCCCGCAGCCCACCACACCAACACGTTCGATTCCTGACATCACCTTCGCATCCATACGCCCATTGTGCCCCACGCTCGCCCTCTTCACCCGCTCTATCGGTGTCGTCACCATCCTGTGCGGGCAGAATCGAACGATGTCTCCGTTGCCACCCACCGGATCTGGCCCGCTGCGGGTGTGGAACGGCGACCCCTATCCGCTCGGCGCGACCTTCGATGGCGACGGGACCAACTTCTCGTTGTTCTCCTCAGCGGCCGACGGAGTGGAACTCTGCCTGTTCGACGACGGTGATCGTCGCGACGCGATCCACATCGAGCTCTCCGAGGTCGACGGCCACATCTGGCACGCTCGCCTTCCCGACATTGGCCCCGGTCAGCGCTACGGATACCGCGTGCACGGACCCTGGGAACCCGACCGCGGCATGTGGTGCAACCCGGCGAAACTGCTGATGGATCCGTATGCAAAGACCGTCGATGGCGCCATCGACTGGGACCCGGCCTGTTTCGGATACGACCTCGATGACCCCGAGCGAGCGAGCACCATCGACTCGGCACCGCACGTGATGCTGAGCGTCGTACACGACCCCACCTACGACTGGGGTGACGACCGCGCACCGCGTCAACCCATGCACCGCAGCGTGATCTACGAAACCCATGTGCGCGGCATGACCTACCAGCACCCGGGCATCGATCCCGAACTGAGGGGCACCTATGCCGGTATGGCCCAGCCGGTGATCATCGACCACCTAGTTACCCACGGCATCACCGCTGTTGAAGTCATGCCGGTCCACCAGTTCGTTCACGACCACCACCTCGCCCAGCGCGGCCTGCGGAACTACTGGGGATACAACACCGTGTCATTCCTCAGCCCGCACAATGGCTACGCGGCCGCACCCACCCGTGCCGTCGACGAGTTTCGGGACATGGTGCGCGCCTTCCACGCTGCAGGCATCGAAGTAATCGTCGATGTCGTCTACAACCACACCGCCGAAGGAAACCATCTCGGGCCCACCCTGTCGTGGCGCGGAATCGACAACCTCGCCTACTACCGCGTTCTCGACGACAGCCCGCGCCACTATCTCGATTTCACCGGCTGCGGGAACACGATGAACATGCGCCACCCCCACGTATTGCAGCTGATCATGGACAGCCTGCGGTACTGGGTGCTGGAGATGCACGTCGACGGGTTCCGCTTCGATCTCGCCTCCGCACTGGCACGTGAACTCTTCGAGGTCGACCGACTCTCGGCCTTCTTCGACATCGTCCAGCAAGACCCGGTCATCTCCCAGGTGAAACTCATCGCCGAGCCGTGGGATGTGGGTGAAGGCGGTTATCAAGTGGGCAAATTCCCACCGAAATGGTCTGAATGGAATGGCCGATACCGCGACACCATGCGTGATTTCTGGCGTGGGGAGCCTTCACATCTGGCTGAATTCGCACAACGGTTCACAGGATCCAGCGACCTCTACCAGGCCGACACCCGTCGGCCATCGGCATCGATCAACTTCGTGACCTGCCATGACGGATTCACCCTTGCCGACCTGGTCTCGTACAACGAACGTCACAATGACGCCAACGGCGAAGACGGCCGCGATGGCGAACACCACAACCGCTCCGTCAACCACGGGGTGGAAGGCCCCACCGACAACCCTGAGATCATCGCCGTGCGCGACCGACAACGACGCAACATGATGGCGACCCTCCTGCTCTCCCAAGGAGTACCGATGGTGTCCGGAGGCGACGAGATCGGTCGTAGCCAACGAGGGAACAACAACGCCTACTGCCAGGACAACGACGTCTCATGGTTCGACTGGACACAGGTCGACACGACGATGTCGATGTGGGTGCGACGGCTGACGACGATGCGCCACCGGCATGCGGTGTTTCGTCGCCGACGGTGGTTCAAAGGCCGATCGATCCGCGGTCTCGATGACATGGCCTGGTTCCGACCTGATGGCATCGAAATGAACGACGCCGACTGGGAACAGGGATTTGCGCGGTCCGTGGGCGTGTTCATGAACGGTGAAGCGATCGCAAGCCGCGACCCCTACGGCCAACGGATCCGGGACGACACCTTCTTGTGCCTGTTTTCTGCCAGCGAATTCCCTCTGGACTGGGTGCTGCCGCCGGCGACATGGGGCCGGCTCTGGGAGGTTGCCCTCAACAGCGATGATCCCGATGCTGGCACTGCTGGCTGGCCCGAGAACCACCGGCCCGCTGCGGCCGTCACCTACAGCGCCGAGTCGGTGCTGCAGATGCCGCCATTCACCACGATCGTGCTGCGACGCATCGACCCGGCCGGGCCACCACGCTGAACGTCACCATCACGAGGTGATGCTGCGGTACCACGCAATCGTCGCGGCCGTCGCGGCATCGGTGGCCGGGTCGATCGGGCGTTGACCGGCCACATCGGGCCCGAGCGATCCGGCAAGTTCTTTGCCGAGTTCGACGCCGAATTGATCGAAGCTGTTGATGCCCCACCACGCTCCCTGCACGAACACACTCCACTCATGGAATGCGATGAGTTGCCCGAGGGTGGACGGCGTGAGTTCGGTCAGAGTGATCAGCGTGCAGGGTCGATTGCCGGGCATCGACCGATGCGGCTCACCGGGGCTCTCACGACCCTGCACCAGCGCCGACGCCTGAGCGAACATATTGGCCATCAACAGGTGATGTTGTTCGTCCTCGCCGTGGGTGGGTGTGGCCACACCGATGAAGTCCACCGGAATCACATCGGTTCCCTGATGCAGCAACTGGAAGAAGGCGTGCTGGGCATTCGTGCCGGCTTCTCCCCAGATGACCGGGCCCGTCGGCCCGACGACCGGCGTCCCATCGCTGCCCACAGACTTGCCGTTCGACTCCATGTCCAACTGCTGCAGATATGCCGGGAATCGACGCAGCGCATGGCTGTAGGGCACAACGGCACGGGTCGGCCGCGAGAGCACCTCGCGGTGCATCACCGCGACCATTGCAGCCAGCACGATCATGTTGTCGCCCACTCCATCAGGACTCACGGTGGTCGCCATGCACTCATCCACCAGCCGCGCCCCAGCAAGGAAATCGTCGAACGCGTCGGGCCCGATGGCGATCATCGGGGTGATCCCCACCGCGGACCACACCGAATACCGGCCACCAACCCAATCCCAGAATCCCAGTGTGGCCTCGGGCGCGATACCGAATTCGGCGACGCGGTCTGTGGCTGTGGACACGGCGACGAAGTGATCGGCCACTGCCTCGGACCCCAGTGCATCGGTGATCCAGTTGCGTGCAACCCGCGCATTGGTGAGGGTTTCAAGAGTGGTGAACGTCTTGGAGACCACCACGATCATGGTGGCGGCAGGGTCAAGCCCCGCCAGGGTCGTCACGATGTCGGCCGGGTCCACATTCGACACGAAATGGGTACGAATTCGTGGGTGCCCCACACCCGCGAGTGCCTGCGTGACCATGGCCGGGCCAAGATCCGATCCACCGATACCGATGTTCACGACATCGGTGATCGTCGTATCTGCACGGATGCGCTCGGCCACGGCGCGGCAGCGAGCGAGCTCGGCATGTACGTCCGGAACCACGTTGACACCGTCGACGGTCATCACCGCCGAGCTGGGGGCGCGCAGCGCCGCGTGCGCGACCGCGCGTGCTTCGGTGTTGTTCACTTGCTCGCCAGTCCAAAGCCGGGTGAAATGGTCGCCCACACCTGCGGTCGCGGCGGCGGCGAGCAGATCACGGGCAGTGTCAACGGTGATCGGTTGACGTGACAGGTCGACGCGTATGTCGCCGATCTGGGCAACCAGCGCCTCGACCCGTGCCGGGTCGCGCACCAACTCCTGCAACGGCTCGGACGCGGGCGACACATCAAGAACTCGTCTCACCGCGTCGACACTAACCACCGGCACCGCGACGCTGTGGCCGCATAGGCGACGACCCGATCAACGGCTGACGGGGCGTCACGGACATAGTGTCGCCGCGTGGATCGTGAACTCGGGGCCGGCGTGCGCTCGGCCGTGGCCTCGTTTTTGTTGTGGGGCGGTTTCACGGCCTACTGGAAACTTCTGTCGGACCTGCCAGCCATCGAGTTGGTTGGATGGCGGGTGGCGATGGCCTGTGCCGCGTTATGGGCGGTCCAGATGATGCGACGGCGACGCCATGTAATGATCGCCACGCTGCGCGACCCGGGCGTGCGCCGACACCTCGCCATCGCGGCTGCGCTGCTGGCGGTGAACTGGTCCACATATGTGATCGCGGTCACCGGTGGCCGCGTACTCGAAACCGCCCTTGGCTACTTCTTGTCACCGTTGCTCACCGTCGCCATCGGCGTCGTTGCTCTTGGCGAACACCTCGATACCGCCCGCCGAACCGCGATGTTTCTCGCAGGAACCGCCATCATCATCATGACGGTGTCGTATGGCCGCCTCCCATGGGTCGCCGTGCTGTTGGCCGGCAGTTGGTCGTTCTACGGTTGGGTCAAGCGTCGGGTCCCGCTGAACCCGGTGGAGTCGCTCACTGGCGAAGTCACCATTCTGGCGCCGATCGCGTTGGCCGTTGTCGCCGTGGGATCGGCCAACGGCGGCGACAGCGTCATCACCATCGCAGATGCAGTGACGTGGCCATTGGTGATCGGCACCGGTGTCATCACCGCTGTGCCGTTGCTGTTGTTCGCTCACGCAGCCCAACGCGTGCCATTCACCCTGCTCGGACCACTCGGCTGGCTGATCCCTATCATCAACTTTGGGCTCGGTTGGATCGCCTACAACGAAGACCTCCCCCCAGCGCGCCTGGTCGGTTTTGCGATGGTCTGGGTTGCTCTCGTCATCGTTGCCATTGCGCAAGCCCGGCCAGCAAACACCACACCCACCTGACACACTGTCGGGGTGACCTCCTCGAGCGATGACCGCCCGACACAGCGACAGATCTCAGAGTTGTCGCTCGATCAGCTGATCATGCTGCAAGAGGCCGACACCCCACCGGTCGCCGATCGTGGTTCTGGCGACGGAGGCGGTGGCGACAACGATGATCACAGCGGTGGTGACGATGACGGCATCGTGTTGCCATGGTGGATGCGCCCCATCAACACGGTCGCGTTGATCATCACCGTGG
>Ga0181588_10001723_pt1 | contig 19239 bp, 15 predicted proteins | sample 071ome_26_FD_148607 | JGI IMG/M metagenome (GOLD analysis project Ga0181588, IMG submission 148607) | Coastal salt marsh microbial communities from the Groves Creek Marsh, Skidaway Island, Georgia - 071409BT metaG (spades assembly) | ecosystem: Environmental > Aquatic > Marine > Intertidal zone...
CACCGGTGAGTTCCCGTCAATTCTGAGTGTCGCACAGCGGCTCAACGCCCCCTTTCGGAAGGTGACGGAGCCTGATGGCGCCTACCAAATGGAACACAGCGCGAACGTGATGTTGATCAACCCCAGAGGCGATTTACATGGCTTCTTCCGCGCGCCGCTCGACGTGCCCAAAATGCGGGTAACCTTGCGTTCTACCCAGTATTTGTGGGAGCACTAACCCGATGAAAAATCGCCTGATCCTGGTAGACGGGTCCTCCTATCTGTTTAGGGCCTATCACGCACTGCCAGCACTCACCAATTCGAAAGGCCTGAACACGGGTGCCGCCAAGGGCGTGATAGGCATGATCCGGAAGCTCGCGGCAGACTTCTCCGATGATCAGCTTGTGGTGGTGTTCGACGCTAAAGGCCCGACCTTTCGCAATGAGATTTACGCCGAATACAAGGCAAATCGCCCACCCATGCCGGAGGAGTTGCGGGAGCAGATTGAGCCGATACACAACGCCATACGTGCCATGGGATTGCCGCTGATTTGCATTGGCGGTGTTGAGGCGGACGACGTTATTGGCACGTTATCGGTTGAGGCTGCCCGCGAGGGTCGAGAGGTGGTGATCTCAACGGGCGACAAGGACATGGCTCAACTGGTCAATGAACACGTGACGCTGATCAACACCATGACGAATACCACCATGGACTCTGCGGGGGTGGTTGAAAAATTCGGCGTGCCTCCCACATTGATTATTGACCTGCTAGCGCTGATGGGAGACAAGGTCGACAACATTCCCGGCGTCGCCGGTGTTGGCGAAAAAACCGCAACCGCATTGCTTCAGGCGCTGGGTGGTATTACGGCGATTTACCAGCAACTCGAAGCGGTTGCGACGTTGCCTATTCGCGGTGCAAAGGGTTTGGCGGCGAAATTGGAAGCATCGCGTGCCGACGCTGAGCTGAGTTACGAGTTGGCGACGATTAAAACGGATTGCGACCTCGGGCTTGAGGCAGGTCAGCTGAGCTCGGTGGCGCCCGACACAGACACGCTGATAGCGCTCTTTCGCGAGCTCGAGTTCAAGAGCTGGCTAGACGCGTTGCTCTCGGGTGACGCGCCCGCGAGTGGTGTTACCCCCGCCTCGGGCGATTCGCCCGAAGATGAAAGCAGTATCGCCCCCAGTGCGGCCAGCGAAAGCATCGCAGTCACCACAATTTTCGACCAGCAAGTCTTTGATCAATGGCTGGGAAAGCTCAATGCTGCGCCGTGTTTCGCTTTCGATACTGAGACGACCAGCTTGAACTATATGGCGGCGCAGATTGTTGGCGTGTCATTTGCCGTTGAAGTCGGTGCGGCGGCTTATGTGCCGTTGGCGCATGATTATCCCGGCGCGCCTGATCAGCTGAATCGCGAGGACGTGCTGGAGGCTTTGCGTCCGCTACTGGAAGACGAAGGTAAGGGAAAGATTGGTCAGCATCTCAAATACGACGCCAATGTTCTGGCCAATCATGGCATTACGATGCGGGGCATTCGCGAAGACACCATGCTGGAGTCTTACGTGCTCGATGCCGTAGGGAGTCGCCATGATCTCGATACGCTGGCGTTGAAATATCTCGGCGAGCGCACCATCCACTTTGAAGAGATTGCCGGCAAGGGCGCCAAACAGATTACGTTTAACCAGGTGCCCATCGAACAGGCGGCACCCTATGCTGCAGAAGACGCTGAGGTGACATTGCGGCTCCATCAGCGCCTGTCCCAGCAGCTCGCAGATACCCCTGAGTTAAGCGCGCTCTACCGTGACCTCGAAATTCCGTTGGTGCCCGTCTTGTCGAGAATAGAGCGCAACGGCGCATTGGTCTGTCGAGAGACGCTGGCGGCACACAGTCGAGAGCTCGGCGAGCGGATACTGGCGCTGGAATCGCGCGCACATGAGTTGGCTGGCGGGCCATTTAATCTCGGGTCCCCCAAGCAGCTCGGGGAGATTCTGTTTAACAAGCTTGAATTGCCCGTATTGCGCAAAACTCCCAAGGGGGCGCCCTCCACCGCGGAGGAAGTGCTCGCCGAACTCGCGCTGGATTACCCGCTCCCCGCAGTGCTGATGGAGTACCGCAGCCTCAGCAAGTTAAAGTCCACCTATACCGACAAGTTGCCAGAGATGATTGACCCGCATACCGGGCGGGTCCATACGTCTTATCATCAGGCCGTCACTGCCACGGGGCGTCTGTCTTCTTCTGACCCCAATTTACAGAACATCCCGATTCGCACCGAAGAGGGCCGACGCATTCGCCAGGCCTTTATTGCGGCACCTGGATGCCAGATTGTCGCCGCGGATTATTCGCAAATCGAATTGCGTATCATGGCCCATCTCTCCCAGGACGCCGGCCTATTAACTGCCTTTTCGCAGGGTCTAGATGTGCACAGCGCGACTGCAGCTGAGGTGTTCGGGGTAGGTATCGAACAGGTCTCTACTGATCAGCGACGTAAGGCCAAGGCGATTAACTTTGGTTTGATTTACGGCATGTCGGCATTTGGGTTGGCGAAGCAACTCGGGCTGGGACGGCATGAGGCTCAGGAATATATTGATTTGTATTTTGCGCGATATCCGGGGGTCGCAGATTACATGGCGCGGACCCGCGCGCTCGCCCATGAGAAAGGGTATGTAGAAACTCTCAAAGGGCGCCGCCTCTATCTGCCGGAAATCAATGCCCGCAATAAACAGCGCCAGCAAGCGGCAGAGCGGACGGCGATCAATGCGCCCATGCAGGGTACCGCGGCAGACATGATTAAGTTGGCAATGCTTGCGGTCGATGATTGGCTGGCCCGTTCGCAAGTCGATGCGCGCCTGATCATGCAGGTGCATGACGAACTGGTGTTTGAGGTCGAAGCCAGCGCGACCGCCGAGCTGTGCGAGACCGTCACTGAACTCATGTCGGGTGTGGGACTGCTCGATGTGCCGCTGGTGGTTGAAGCCGGCAGTGGTAACAACTGGGATGAAGCGCACTGATATCGCGACGGCGCGCCTGATCTTAAGTGTCTGTGTCGGAGACGTCCTCTATTACCGACTCGTCCGTTAACCAACGACTGATCTGCTTCGCCAGCCCGTCGACCCCTTGTTTCTTGAGTGAGGAAAAAAGTTGGACGGTGATCAAGTCTTCGTGTTCGGCGAGTTGCCCCCGTACCGACAGCAAAGTGGCTTGCGCCGGTCCGCGCTTGAGCTTGTCAGATTTAGTCAGGAGGATATGCACGGGCATTGATGCGGCAATCGCCCACCCGAGCATCTGCTGGTCGGCATCGGTAAGCGGGTGCCTAATGTCCATCAGCATGATCAGGCCGCGCAGACTTTTTCGGTATTGCAGGTAGCGCTCGAGCTGCTGATTCCACTGTTTTTTGACCGCGAGCGGTACCTTCGCAAAGCCATACCCCGGCAGGTCCACGAGCCGCTGGCTGTCGCTGAGTGTGAAAAAGTTAATTAACTGTGTCCTGCCCGGTGTCCTCGATGTTCTTGCCAGCTTCCCCTGAGATGTTAACGTGTTGATTGCACTTGATTTTCCAGAGTTAGACCGACCCGCGAATGCGACTTCCCAGCCTTCGTCAGCAGGGGCATTCTCGACCGCACTCGCGCTCTGCAGAAATGCAGCATTGCGAAAATTGAGCACCCTCGAAGAGGCCTTTAAGTCGGTCATTTTGCGATTTGTGCCAAGACACGGAACGTCTATAATGCCACGCTCTTTGCGGCACTAGGCTGAAAAAACGCGGTTTTATGCCGGTGTCGGGCGCATAGAGAGTCCCGCAACTCTTAAGCGTGCCTTAAGGGAGGCGAGTAAAATGACTGAGCGTCATTTGAGCCAGAGTGCTACCTGCGTCGTAAAACTTCGGCGCGGCATTGGCGCTGGATTGTGAGACCCGGCGCCTCCGGTTCGCCGGGCACGTGGCGATTAGGCAGGGCGGCGAACCTGGGAAGGGTGAGCCGCAAAACTAAATAGAAGTTATTGATTAGCGTTATTAGAGGTTTCGACCATGAGAACAACAGCATTTATCCGCAACAAGGCAGCTCTGGCGGCTGTTCTGGCGACCCTTTCGGCACCGGCTGTGTTGGCGGGCGATCCCCCGCCGCAGTATGCAGCATCCTGTGGTGCATGCCATGCTGTTGGTGTCGCGGGCGCTCCGGCGACTGGCAATGCGGAGGCCTGGGCCCCGCGCATGGCGAAGGGCATGGAGGCGCTGGTCGCGTCAGTGCGCAATGGCTTGAATGCCATGCCTCCCGGTGGCCTTTGTAATGGCTGCAGCGACGAAGATTACGCCGCCTTAATTACCTATATGTCTACTGCTCAGTAAGGCAGTTTCAACCCATTCCCAGTAGTTACTCAGACGGACAGGTATCGCTATGTTGCATCGTCGAATCATGTTGATCATTCACCTTGTTGCAGGAGTGCTACTGGCGTCAGCGTCCGGTGCTTTCGCTGCGGGTGGTGATGCCGACGCTGGTCAGGCCAAGGCTACAACCTGTGTTGCCTGTCACGGTACTGATGGCAACAGCGCGGTTCCAACCTTTCCGAAGCTGGCCGGGTTGGGCCACAAGTACTTGCTGAAGCAAATGAAAGATATTCGCGACGGCAGGCGCCCTGTGGCACTGATGGCGGGTCAGGTCGATAACATGACCGATGAAGACCTGGCCGATATCGCTGCTTTCTACGATGCGCAGTCGCGCAGCGGCGGAATGGCTGATGCGAGCAAGGTTGATCTGGGTCGTAAAGTGTATTTGGCGGGTATCGCAGAGCGCGAAGTGCCGGCGTGTTCGGGCTGTCATAGCCCGACAGGGAACGGCAACGGGCCCGCCGGCTATCCGGCGTTGGCTGGCCAACACGCCGATTACATTGCTACGCAACTCAAGATGTTTCGCAAAGGGTATGAAGACCCCGCCGGCCGCACCAACGGGGGTGATGCCAAGATTATGCGCACCACAGCGTTCCGCATGAGCGACATGGAGATTGAGGCAGTGGCGAGTTATATTTCGGGGCTGCAACCCAATTCATAGTCCGCAGACAGCGGGTCTCGCCAGCTAACGCGTCGATCCAGGGAGGGATAACCGATGACTTATTCATTTAGCCAGCTATTTTCACGCTGCGGTGTCGCGCTCGCGGCGCTGACATTGTGTTTACAGGCGTTGGCAGAAGATCGCTGGGTTGAGGGAGAGCACTACCAGGTGCTCAACCCGCCTGTCGCGGTTAGCCGAGGCGATGATGTCGTTGTGACGGAGTTCTTCTGGTACGGCTGTGGGCACTGCTACACGTTCGAGCCGATGTTAACTGCGTGGGGGAAACAACTCCCCGAGGGCGCTGTTGTCCAGCCGTCGCCTGCAGTTTGGAACGATCCCATGCGCATTCATGCCAAGGCGTTTTATATCGCCGAGGTGCTCGGTGTAAAGGAAACCATGCACCCAGTGATATTCGACGCTATGCATGTGGACCGCAAGCGCCTGGTCTCTCGGCTCGAGTTGCGTGACTTGTTTGAAGATAATGGTGTGGATCCAGAGCAATTCGACAAGGTTTTTGACTCATTTGGAGTCGACTCACAGGTCCGCCAAGCCGACGCGCGTGCGCGGTCAGCAAAGATATCCGGCACACCTTCACTCATGGTAGCGGGAAAGTATCTGATCGAAACACGTGCGGCGGGCAGCCAGACCAACATGTTGGAAATTGCGCGCTACCTCGTTGACAAGGAACTGGCGACGCCCTGATCAGTCTTCTGGGATCGCGATCGCGGTCCGAGTTACCACGCGCCTCAATTCAAAGCTTGAATGTACCCCGGTGACGCCGGGTATGCGGGTCAGCTTGCCCAGCAAGAACTTTTCATAGTGCGCCATGTCGCGCACGACCGCCTTCATTAAGTAGTCCGCACTTTGTCCCGTCACCACGCAACAATCGACGACCTCGGGCAGTTCCTGTATGCCGCTTTCGAACGCTTCGAACCGGTCAGGCGTATGGCGATCCATGGTCACGCTGATATGAGCGGTCAGGGTTAGACCCAGCTTTTTGGGGTCCACCATGGCGACCTGGTGGGTAATCACTCCTTCCTGGATCAGCCGCTTTACCCGGCGGGCGCAGGGTGTTGGTGACAAACCGACCTGTTCTGCAAGCTCAAGGTTGTTAAGCCCCGCGTTCTGCTGCAATACCCTGAGAATGCGACGATCTATACGATCTAAGAGCGAACCACTATTGTCCATTAATTTCTCATTTAGTAGTGTGAAACACTAATATAATATCATTTATCGACTTATTTCCCCATAAAAGCCCGCTAAACTGCTAATTTGAGTGACTTTCTCTAAAGGCGACTCGGTACACTACGCGGCCAGTATTTAGTGACAGGATTGCCAACGTGGAAACGATGCGTTTCGACCATCAGAAATACCGGGCGTTTCGCCCCGTCTCAAAGCCTGACCGGCGCTGGCCGGATCGCACTATTACGCAAGCGCCTGAGTGGTGCTCAGTCGATTTGCGCGATGGCAATCAGGCATTGGTAGAGCCCATGAATGCCGAGCAAAAGCTTCGTTTGTGGGAATTGCTGGTATCTATTGGGTTTAAGCAGATTGAGGTCGGATTCCCCTCGGCGTCGAGTCACGATTTTGACTTCTTGCGAAAGCTGATTGAGGAGCAGCGCATTCCCGAAGATGTGACCGTGCAAGTGCTGACGCAGGCCCGGGCTGACTTAATCGAAAGAACCTTCGCGGCGTTGGCCGGCGTCCGTCGAGCGGTTGTGCATTTTTATAACAGCACATCGACCGTTCAGCGCGAACACGTTTTCGGGCTCGATCGCGATGGTATCCGCGATATTGCGGTTAACGGTGCGCGTTTGGTCAAGGCGGCAGCGGACGCCCGCTCAGAGACTGACTGGATTTTCGAATACAGCCCCGAGAGTTTTACCGGTACGGAAATGGATTTTGCCGTAGACGTCTGTGACGCGGTTAATGAGGTGCTCGCACCGACTCCCGAGCGTCCCGTGATTATCAATTTGCCAGCTACGGTAGAGATGAGCACACCGAATATTTATGCCGATCAGATTGAGTGGTTCTGCGATCACATCCAGAACCGAGACGCACTCGTTATCTCTTTGCATACACATAACGACCGCGGGTGCGCGGTCGCGGCGGCTGAGCTGGGCGTCATGGCCGGCGCCGATCGTGTCGAGGGGACCTTGCTGGGCAATGGTGAGCGCACGGGCAACATGGATATCATGACCATGGCGATGAACCTTTATAGCCAAGGTGTCGATCCGCAGCTCGATTTTGCCAACATGGACGAGATCTGCACCGTCGCGCGCGAGTGCACCCAACTTCCGGTGCACCCCCGCCATCCCTATGCGGGCGAATTGGTTTTTACAGCATTCTCTGGCAGTCATCAGGACGCGATTCACAAATGCCTTTCCAAGCGCAGCGCGGACGACGAGTGGGATGTGGCTTATTTGCCGATTGATCCCGCTGATATTGGCCGTACCTATCAGGAAGTGATTCGTATCAATAGCCAGTCAGGAAAGGGTGGTGTTGCTCATGTGCTGCGACGCGACTACGGCCTCGAGTTGCCGCGTTGGCTGCAGGTCGACTTCAGCTCGGCAGTGCAAGGGCTGGCAGAAGATAGCGAGACCGAGGTGTCCTCTGAGGATATCTTCTCGTTGTTTACCCAGACTTATCTCAGCACGGCAGAACGCTGGCAGCTCGGTAATTACCAGTTGTCTCGGCAGGACGGCGCGGACGGCTTGGAGGTTTCGTTGCACGGACCACAGGGTACGATCAGTCTGTCGGGCAACGGCAATGGCGTTGTTGATGCGTTTGTGCAGGCAATGGAAGCTTTTACGGGTCGACACATCGTCGTGGTCGAATACTCTGAGCATACGCTGGGTCAAAGTGCAGATGCGGAGGCCGTGTGTTACGTGCAGTTAAACATCGATGGCGAGCGCCCCTGCGGTGTGGGTCGCAGTCACGACATCGTGCAGGCATCGCTGGCTGCGATTCTGTCAGCGCTCGACGGCAAGGGGCTCGTGCTCGCCAACGCCGCCTAATTGACCCCGCATCCCTGATGCGAGGCGTTTGCTCGTGATGAGTTTCTTTGCTGGCGCGCGCACAGCCGCTGAGGCGCTACGCCGCATGCGCGGTTTTTGGCGGACACCGCTGCGCATGCTGTCTTATTTCATGCTCTTGCTGCTGTTGAGTGGCTGCTCGGCCACCCAATTAATCTACAACCGCGTGGACATTCTTGTGCGGTGGTATCTCGACGACTACGTCTCGCTCGATCGCGAGCAACAGGCGCGTTTCGATGCGCGTTTCGACACGCTGATCGAATGGCATCGTGCCGAAGAGCTCCCGGTGTACGTGGCATTGCTAGACGATGCGCTGCAGATTTTGGATAACGGCGTCCCGCTCGACTCCGCCAGAAAAATGGCGGCGGATATTGAGGCCGCCGCGATCCGGTTTCAGGATCCGTTTCTAGAGCTGTTGATCAGCACTGGGCAAGACCTCAGCGCGGAGCAGCGTCAGCAGTTTATTGACGTGCTGCAGGCCAAGCAGGAAGAGTTTGAGGCGGATCTCCTGATCCGTGACGATGTGGAGTACCGAGCGGACCTAGAGGACCGTTTCGACGATCAATTCGGGAATTACGTGGGTCGGCTGACAGACGAACAGTTACGGCGAATGCAGGTCGGTGTGGCGGAGATGACGCGTCTGGATCGATTTTGGTTGGAAGACCGGCGAGTCTGGATCGCGACGCTCTCAGACATTTTGCTGCCCGCGGAGCCGGCTTGGCCGGATCAAGTTCGCGCACTCATCGCCGGCCGAGAGGAAGCCCTGTTGCCGGCTTACCGGGAGGGGATTGAACACAATGGTGAGGTCATTCTGTTACTCACCCGCGACGTGCTTGCCATGCGGACCGAAAAACAGGACCGAAAACTGCGCGGGAGGCTGGTATCCCTTCGGGAAGATCTCGCCGCGCTAGCGGGAGTGACTACCGATCGCCCTCGATGAGCGCGCGATCGCGAATCGCGCCTTTATCCGCGCTGGTTACCATACTCGCGTAAACCTTGAGCGCGGTTGACACTTGCCGAGGGCGCTCTGATACCGGGTGCCAGGGCCGATCACGTTGCTGCATTTTTTCTCTGCGTTCTGCGAGAGTAGATGGTTCTACTAGCACGTTGATGGCCCGAGCGGGAATGTCGATTTCGATTAGGTCACCTTGCTCAATGAGCCCTATGGCACCGCCGGCAGCAGCCTCGGGTGAAACGTGGCCGATCGATAGCCCGGAGGTACCGCCCGAAAAGCGGCCATCGGTAATCAGCGCACACGCCTTGCCTAAGCTCTTGGATTTCAGGTAGCTGGTGGGGTAGAGCATTTCCTGCATTCCCGGCCCACCACGAGGCCCTTCATACCGAACTACGACAACATCACCGGCTTTGACGCGATCTTCGAGAATATCGGCCACGGCAGCTTCCTGGCTTTCGCAAATATGCGCAGGCCCCTTAAAGTGGAGCGAATCCTCGTCAACACCTGCGGTTTTCACCACGCACCCCAATTCCGCGATATTGCCAAAGAGAACCGCCAGCCCGCCTTCCTGAGAATAGGCGTGAGCCATGTCACGAATGCACCCACCCTGTCGATCTAGATCGAGACTGGGCCAGCGCAAGTTCTGGCTGAACGCTTGCTGTGTTGGAATGCCCGCCGGTCCGGCGGCGTAGAGTGTTTTGACCGCTTCGTCTTCACATTGTGCGATGTCCCATTGCGTGAGCGCCGCACCCAGACTGGGACTGTGTACGGTCGGGCAGTCAAGGTGGAGTAAGCCCCCGCGCGCAAGCTCCCCTAAAATCGCCATAACCCCGCCTGCGCGGTGCACGTCCTCCATGTGATAGAGCGGCGTGCTGGGCGCAACTTTGCATAGCTGGGGCACTTTGCGAGAGAGCGTGTCGATAGCGGCCATATCGAAATCCACGCCGGCTTCCTGTGCCGCCGCCAATAAGTGCAGAATCGTGTTGGTCGATCCACCCATCGCGATATCGAGACTCATCGCGTTTTCAAAGGCTTTTTGACTGGCAATTTCTCGCGGTAGCGCTGAGGCATCATCCGCGTCGTACCAGCGTTTTGCGAGGTCGACAATCAAACGCCCGGCGCGCAAAAACAGCTGCTCGCGATCAGCGTGAGTTGCGAGCAAAGAGCCGTTACCCGGCAGGCTTAGCCCGAGCGCCTCGGTCAGGCAATTCATCGAGTTGGCGGTGAACATGCCAGAGCAGGAGCCGCAGGTGGGGCACGCTGAGCGCTCATAAGCTTCGACGGTCGCGTCGTCAGCGCTACTGTCGGCGGCAATCACCATGGCGTCGACTAAATCGAGCTTGTGCTCAGAGAGCGCGGTCTTGCCTGCCTCCATGGGGCCGCCCGATACAAACACGACCGGGATGTTGATTCGCATAGCGGCGTTGAGCATCCCCGGGGTAATTTTGTCGCAGTTGGAAATACAGACCATGGCGTCGGCGCAGTGAGCGTTGACCATATATTCCACAGAGTCGGCAATCAGGTCCCGAGACGGTAAGCTGTAGAGCATGCCGTCGTGCCCCATGGCAATGCCGTCATCGACAGCAATCGTATTGAACTCCTTGGCGACACCACCCGCCGCTTCAATTTCTCGCGCGACCAGTTGGCCGAGATCTTTGAGGTGGACATGCCCGGGCACGAACTGGGTAAAGGAATTGACGACCGCAATAATGGGTTTTTCGAAGTCGCCGTCTTGCATCCCGGTCGCACGCCACAAAGCGCGCGCACCCGCCATATTGCGGCCGGCGGTTGATGTGCGGGATCGATATTGCGGCATCGGGCTCTCCAAGTGATGCAACCAGGCGCGCTAGCTTAACACTGCCCGTTATTGGGGGTCACAAGCTGAGCAATAGCACCGAAGCGTTGCGCTGCCAGTTATAAAGGCGCTGCTTTTCGACGGGCAGCTGGTCTTGAGAGGCGGCTACAAACCCCTGCTCGATAAACCAATGTGTGCTTTGCGTAGTCAATGCAAAAACCTGCGTCAGTGACAATGCGCGCGCGTTAGCGAGTAGCACATCGAGTAACTGCTCCGCGCGGCCCGCTCCACGGTAATCGGGGTGCGTCGCGACACAAGCAATCTCCCCCATGTGCTCGTCGGGGTAGGGGTATAGCGCGGCGCAAGCGACGACGCGGCCGTCTCGCTCAAGAATCGAAAAATGGGCGATTTCTTCTTCCAGTCGCTCGCGAGATCTTTTTACCAGCGCGCCCGCTTCCTCCAAGGGTCGAATCAACTCGACAATACTGGCGATATCATCAATCTCGGCGCTTCTGGCTTGTTCGTAGGGATTTTGTGCGATCAGGGTGCCGGAGCCATCATGGGTAAACAGTTCCTCTAGCAGTGCGCCGGGCTTCTCAAAGCTAATAAAGTGACAGCGTTCCACGCCCCGGTTGCAGGCGCGACATCCCGCATCGCGGAGTCGCCGTTGCTCTGTGGTTTGAAGCGAAAGCTGCTCGGCCGCCGCAACCGTGCATTGCCGCACCAATTCCCCCTCCGTGTTCAGCAACCCCGGAGGCCGGTCAATGAAAATCAGCTTATCCGCACTAATTGCGGTTGCAACCGACTCGGCAACCTCGCTGGCGCTGACGCTGAACAGCTCGCCGGTTGGGGAATAACCCAGCGGCGGAACAAGAGCAATGGCATCGTTATTCAGAATGGCTGTGATCGCGTCTGCGTCAACGCGCCGCACTGCGCCACTATGAAGATGATCAATGCCGTCGCGGATGCCAAGCGGTCGTGCGGTGATCATATTGCCACCCATCACTCGAAGCCTCGCGCCTCGAAGTGGGGTGTTGGGCAAGCCCATAGACAGCAGCCGCTCAAGCTCGAGTCGATGTTGTGCGGCGATATCACTGGCGATCTCCAGCGTGGCGCCGTCAGTGATGCGCACCCCCTCGTGAAATTGCTGGGGCATGGCTTTTTCTGTCAGTGCCCGATCAATCGCGTCTCTCGTCGCATGGACCAGGACTAAGCGCACGCCAAGTGAATGAAGGAGTGCTAGGTCGTGGACGAGTGTGACCAAGCCCTCGGACCCCAACGCGCCATTACCCAGATACACAACAAATGTCCGCCCCCGGTGTGCCTTGATGTAAGGGCCCGTGTAGCGAAACCATTCGATGTTGTCTGCGCTGGCTACCATCTGTCTGTCTTGCTTGTGTCACTCGGCGGGCGTCGTCACCCGCGGGGAGGCGCATCCTACCCGATACATGACGGGGCGAAAAAGGGTAAAAATCGCGGTGATGCGAGTAGAGGCGAGTCGCTGGCGGGGTCATCGAGTAGCCGATAGGCTATGAGTCTCTTTAAGATCGGTCGTGATGCATGACGTCGACACCTCTCGCAATTCCCGAGTTGTTGAGCAGCCGCTTGCGTGAAGCCCACGCGCGATTGACCACGCGTATCGGGGATGGCCGGTATGAGGCGCTGGTTGCCGCGGTGAACGCTGCCGATCAGCGGCCTGCGTTTGAATCGCTGCTTGCCAGCAGCGACTTTTTTGCCGAGCAGGCGGCGCGCCAGACGGAATGGCTGATCACTGCGCTATCCAATGGCGCCTTACTCAACGCCCGGGATAGCACGCCCGATGACTGGGATCAGGCTCTGGCTGAAGATGCGCCCGCTGCTAATGATGAGGCGGAAACGCTTGCCGCGTTACGAATGTTTCGCCAGCGCCAGATGCTGCGGATTCTCTGGCGTGATCACGCGCAGCTTACGGATATCGAGACTACCTGCGCCGACCTTAGCGCACTGGCTGATTGCACCATTCGTGCCGCACTGAAGTTCTCTACTGATGCGCTGACCCCGAAGTATGGCGAGCCTGTCGGCGCTGAGAGTCGCAAAGTCCAGTCATTGTTGATTCTCGGCATGGGCAAACTCGGCGGCAACGAGCTGAATTTTTCCTCAGACATCGATTTGATTTTTGCTTATGGCGAGAGGGGCGTCACCGAAGGGGGCCGACAGAGCATCGACAACCAGGCGTACTTCACCCGGTTGGGGCAGATGGTGATCAGATTACTCGACGCAGTTACGCAAGACGGCTTTGTCTTTCGCGTGGATATGCGCCTCAGGCCCTATGGCGATAGCGGCGCTCTGGTTGGCTCTTTCAATGCGCTAGAACTTTACTACCAGCAGCAGGGCAGGGAGTGGGAGCGTTACGCCATGATCAAGGCGCGGCCGATCTCCGGCTCCTGCGATGACCAAACTCAACTCATGAAAATGCTCGGGGCGTTTGTGTATCGCCGTTATACCGACTTCTCAGTGATTGCCGCATTGCGGGACATGAAGTCGATGATGCGCGGCGAAGTAGCAAGGCTGGGAATCGACAGCGATATAAAGCGGGGCGGCGGGGGTATTCGTGAAATCGAGTTTATCGCGCAAAGCCTGCAGCTGATTCATGGCGGGAGGATGGTCGAATTACGGTGCCGGCCTCTGCTCGAGAGCCTGTCTGCGCTGTCGCAGGCGACGGTTTTGCCAGTCCAAGACGGGACGCGATTAGCTGCACACTATCGACTGTTACGAAAGGCAGAGCACGCCTTGCAAGCGGTTCAGGATCGACAAACCCAGACGTTGCCCACCGACGCCCTGACTCAAGCGCAGGTGGCGCAGTTAGCGGGTTTCCCTTCGTGGCAGGCGCTCGATATTGCGGTGCAACAAGCCCGCCAAGGCGTCGCGGCTCTGTTCAACGACTTAATATCTGAGCCATCCCAAGAGCTGGAAAACGGCCCCACACCCGCGGGCCGATCGTTTTCTGCGCTCAACGCGAAGGCACTGAGTGATCTGGGCTATCGGCGTGCCGAGCAGACGTGGCAGGCGATCACCGGGTTTCTGGAAAGTTCTTGGGTCGCCGCATTGCAGGGCGAAGGGCGTCGACGTCTGGAGTCTTTTCTGCCTCTGTTGTGTGAAGCGGCGGCTTCAGCTGAATCACCCGATGACGCGCTGGAGCGAGCGCTGCCGTTTGTGCGCGCGGTCTGCCGTCGCAGTGCTTATCTTGTGTTGTTGCAGGAAAATCCGCACGCCTTGGCACATCTGGTATCACTGGTCGCGGCGAGTGTCTGGGTTGCTGATAAGCTGGCGACCAGACCCGAGCTGGTCGACGAGCTGTTGCACGAGTCTACCCTCTACAGCGCGCCTAGTCGCGATGAACTCAAGTCTTTGGTCAGGCAGCAGCTCTTGCGGATTCCTGAGGAAGATCTCGAAGGCCAGATGGGCGCACTGAGTCGTATTAAGGATGGGGTGGTCCTGCGCGTGGCAGCGAGCGAGCTGACCGGCACATTGCCGCTCATGAAAGTCAGCGACAATTTATCTTTTTTAGCCGAGGTGATGATCGAGCAAGCGATCGCGGTGGCGCGTGCAGAGCTGGTGCAGCGCTTCGGTGAGCCGCAGCACGAACAGGCGGGGTTTGCCGTGATGGCCTATGGCAAGCTCGGGGGTCTTGAATTGAGTTATGGCTCTGACCTCGACCTGGTGTTTGTCTTTGACGGTGCCTCGGGTGAAACCGCGGGCCCCAAAGTGATCGACAATACTCGTTTCTACACCCGCTTGGCGCAGCGGGTTGTGCACGTGTTGTCGGCTCAGACACTATCCGGGCGGCTCTATGAGATCGATCTCAGGTTGCGACCCGACGGCGATTCCGGGTTGGTGGCGACAACGCTGCAGTCGCTACGCCGGTATCAGTTGGAATCAGCGTGGACTTGGGAGCATCAGGCATTGGTGCGCAGTCGAGTAGTGGCGGGTGATTCCGCTTTGCGAGAAGCGCTCGAATCGCTACGAAGAGAAGTGCTGGGTCAGGCTAGAGAGCAACCGACGCTGGCAGCTTCCGTTATTGATATGCGCCAGAAGATGCGGGCCGAGCACGGAACCGCTCCCGGTGACGGGCTGCGATTCAACTTAAAGCATGACCCTGGCGGCATCGTCGATATTGAGTTTGCGGTGCAATATCTCGTATTGAATCATGCCAGTGCGTATCCGCAGCTGACGGCGTGGTCTGATGTGATTCGGATACTGGAGTCGCTGCAGTCATGTGCGCTCATTTCTGCCGAGCAGTCTGCAGTGATGTCGCAAGCGTATCTAGCGTACCGTGGCGACACCCATGCTTTGGCGCTTGAGGGGGCCGTCGCGGAGGCGCAAGCGTCGACCTACGAAAGGCTGCGCGAACAAGTGAAAAAGGTGACCTCGGCCTTATTACCCGGCCTGCAGGCAGGGTAGAATCTCGGTCGCGGCAAAAACGTTAAGGAACCGTAATGGACTTATCACAACTCAGTGGCCACATTTGGCTGGACGGCGAAATGGTGCCCTGGCAAGAGGCGCGGGTGCATGTGCTGACTCACACCTTCCACTACGGTCTGGGCGTTTTCGAGGGAGTAAGGGCTTATAAAACGCCGGATGGCCCCTGTATTTTTCGCCTCAAGGAACACACCGATCGGCTGTTCCGCTCCGCCCATATTTTGCGCATGGAAATGCCTTTCGACAAAGACACGCTCAACGCTGCGCAACGAGCGGTGGTGCGGGAGAACGGCTTGGAAGAGGGCTATATCCGGCCGATGTGTTTTCTCGGCTCAGAGGGTATGGGTCTCAGGGCAGACAACCTAAAAACCCATGTCATGGTGGCGTCATGGCCTTGGCCTTCTTACATGGACCCAGAAGCCAGAGATCGTGGCATACGCATTACCACCTCCAGTTATACGCGCCATCACGTCAACATCACGATGTGCAAAGCCAAAGCCAACGGCAATTACATCAACTCCATTCTCGCTTTGCGCGAAGCGATGGATGCGGGCTTTGAAGAAGCCCTGTTACTGGACAACGAGGGCTACGTTGCCGAGGGTAGTGGTGAAAACTTTTTCCTGGTTCGCGACGGTGTGTTGTATACCCCGGAGCTGACGTCGTGCCTCGAGGGCATTACCCGGGACAGTATTTTGCGCATTGCGGCTGATCAAGGTCTCACGGTGAGGGAAAAGCGCATCACCCGTGACGAGGTCTATGTGGCGGAAGAGGCGTTTTTTACGGGCACTGCGGCAGAGGTTGTTCCCATTCGGGAGCTGGATCACCGGACCATTGGTTCGGGTTCGCGCGGCCCCATTACAGAAAAATTGCAGAAGATCTACTTCGAGGCGGTGCGCGGTGAGCAGCCTGCCTACGGGGACTGGCTGACGCCCGTCGCCGACTAGCACACCGATAAAGCGCCGGGTGCATCGCTAGCCAGCCTCCGCTGCTGACGCGATGGCCGCGCGCCACGATACCGGGCAACGTTGGGGTTAGTTTGCCCCGGCGCCTTGAACCGGGGCTCACAATGAATGGAGGAGCGACCGATGCAAAGTCTTTCCAGCGGCATACGATACCGGCACTGGGGTGTTGAGGGCGCGAAGGCCTGTGTGTTGTTGGTCCATGGCTTGGCCGAACACACGGGGCGTTATGAGCAGCTCGCCGCCCGATTTAATGCGCTTGGCGTTGCGGTCGTCGGCCCCGATCACATCGGGCATGGCGCGTCACCGGGTCAGCGCGCGCACATCGGTCGCTTCACAGAGTACCTAGAGCCGCTCAATAGCCTGCGCGCCCAAATCAGTGATTGGTACCCCAACACGCCCGTCTTTCTTTTGGGCCACAGTATGGGCGGCTTGATTGCCGCGCACTTGCTGTTGGAAAAGCAACAGGACTACCGTGGCGCCATGTTTTCTGGGCCCGCCTTTGAGGCCGTGGACCCCGCCCCCGCGCCGGTCATTTGGCTGGGGCGTTTGCTGCGTTATCTGACGCCCAAGCTCGGCATGTTGGCGTTAAGCGCTGAACAAGTCAGCCGAGACCCCGCTGTCGTCGCTGATTACATCGCTGACCCACTGGTTTTTAACGGCAAAGTCAGTACAGGCTTGGGTATGGCTTTACTGGATGCCATGGAAGAGGCGGTCGCCCGCGCCAACGAGATTCTTCTGCCGGTCTACATCGCCCATGGCGACGCCGATGTGATGGCAGCGCCGAGCGGTTCCCGTGCGTTTTATGAGCGGCTTGGTGCGACGGACAAAACGCTAGATTTTTGGCCGGGGCTTTATCACGAAATTTTCAATGAGCCTGAATCAGAGGCAGTGTTGGCTCGCTACACCGATTGGCTTGAGGCGCACTTGTGAGGCTTTCGACGGCACTCGTCGTCGGTGCCGGAGGCCAGCTCGGGCAAGCCTGCATAGCAGCAGCACCGCCGGAGTTTTCGGTCCGCGGCTTGTCGAAAAGCGAGTGCGACTTGACTGATGTACGCGCTGTGCGCCGATATTTGGGCGACATGGCTCCCACGGTGGTCATCAACGCGGCGGCTTTTACCGCGGTGGATGCGGCGGAGAGCGAGCCGCAGTTGGCGGAGGCGATCAATGCCACCGGCCCCACAACGGTAGCCGCAATGTGCGCCGAACAAGGCATCCGGCTCGTGCATGTCTCGACCGATTTTGTTTTTGATGGCAGCGCTGCGTCGCCTTATGGGCCGGAAGCCTCACCGTCACCACTGGGGGTCTACGGGGCCAGCAAGCTTCGCGGCGAACAGGGTGTGGCTGCGAGCGGCGCAAGTTACGCCACTGTTCGCACGAGCTGGGTCTACGGGCCGACGGGGCGCAACTTTTTGCTGACGATGCTGCGCCTCATGCGGGAGCAGGGCGTTGTGCGCGTGGTGAATGATCAAATCGGCTCGCCGACTGCAGCACACACCCTGGCAGCAGTCTGTTGGGCTTTGGCCACACACACGCAGGCGCAGGGGCTGTTTCACTGGAGCGATCGAGGGGCCATTACCTGGTATGACTTTGCCTGTGCCATTGCCGAGGATGCGCTTGAGCTGGGGTTGCTGGACGCGCCCGCCCGCGTCGAGCCCATAGCAACGGAAGAATACCCGACACCCGCTGAGCGGCCGGCTTATAGTGTGCTCGATTCGACCGCAACGTGCGAAGCGCTCGGAATTTCACAGCGGCCCTGGCGTGAGGTACTGCGCGACGTGTTAGGGTCGCTCTTGTTGGCGCAGAGGGAGTCCTTATGACCCGGTCAGTGATGGTCACCGGCGGTGCAGGCTTTATCGGTGTGAACTTCGTTTATCACTGGGCAGAGCGTCACGCTGACGATCGCTTGGTGGTGCTCGACGCGCTGACCTATGCGGGAAATCGCGCGAGTTTGGCGCCACTTGAGGCTGCTGGTCGCATTACCTTTGTCCACGGTGATATTTGTGACGCAGCCTTGATCGGGCGCATCATGGCGGAGCACGATATCGATACGATTGTCCATTTTGCGGCGGAGAGCCATGTCGATCGCTCTATCACGGGCCCCGGTGCCTTCATCCGTACGAACCTCGAGGGAACCCATACGTTATTAGCGGCCGCGCGTGAGGCCTGGCTCAGTGGAGCTGGGCGTGAACACCGCTTTCATCACGTTTCAACTGACGAAGTTTACGGATCCCTTGGGCCGGATGATCCGCCGTTTACTGAAAGCACGCGCTACGAACCCAACTCCCCCTATTCGGCGAGCAAGGCAGGGAGCGATCACTTGGTGCGCGCTTATGAGCACACCTATGGATTACAGGCGACCACCAGCAACTGCTCCAACAACTATGGTCCGTTTCATTTTCCCGAGAAACTCATTCCACTGTGTCTGACTCGGATCCTGGATGGTCGGAAGCTACCGGTTTACGGCGACGGCAGTAATATTCGCGACTGGCTTTATGTCACTGACCACGCTCGCGGTATCGCGACCATCCTTGAATCGGGCGCGCCGGGTGAGACCTATAACATTGGTGGCTGGAATGAATGGGCTAATCTCGACATCGTGAAGTTGCTCTGTCGCGAGATGGACGCCCGTTTTGCGGCTGAGGTGCAACTGGCGTCGAGATTTCCCAAGGCGCCGCAGGCGCGCGGCGCCAGTGCAGACACGCTGATCGAGTTCGTGCAGGACCGGGCCGGTCACGATTGGCGTTACGCCATCGATGCCGCAAAGATAGAGCGCGAGCTGGGTTTCAGGCCTCAGGAAACTTTTGAAACAGGACTCGCCAAAACCATTGATTGGTATCTCGACAACGAATCCTGGTGGCGGCCCCTGTCCGCGGCCTGAGTCGAGGCGGTTGCGTGATCAGCGAGAGGATCCAGCCCCCGCCGATCACGAAGTCCTCGTGATGGAGCCTCAACAGGCTTCACTCGAAGAGCGGCAGGTCCTGCCAGGCGACGCCCTGGCGATCTCTCTCTGAGAGTGACG
>Ga0181588_10001726_pt1 | contig 19219 bp, 20 predicted proteins | sample 071ome_26_FD_148607 | JGI IMG/M metagenome (GOLD analysis project Ga0181588, IMG submission 148607) | Coastal salt marsh microbial communities from the Groves Creek Marsh, Skidaway Island, Georgia - 071409BT metaG (spades assembly) | ecosystem: Environmental > Aquatic > Marine > Intertidal zone...
CATCAACCTCAAATTGATTTTCTTGAGTTTCTGCCTCTTCCTCCTTCTCTTGTGGAATTTGGTCGTCATGACCCATTTGTGGTATTTCTTCAGAATTAGTTTCTTCTTCTTTCTTTTCTCCTTTTTCTACTTGTGGAGGAGGAGATAGAAGTTCCTCTTGATTTTCTTTAGTCCAGTTGTAAATGTCTCTAACTAAATCTACTACATCTGAGAAAGTTTCTGTTGTTAAAGATCTGTCTAAAAAGACTTTTTCTTCTTCGGAAAATGGTACATCGATTAGATGCTGTAATTTTGTTTTAAGATTAATTTTGTCGATGAGTTTAATATCTTCCCAATCATCTCTTTCAACAGGACCGAAGAAATTTTCCTCTAAAAGTTTTCTATAACCTCTTGCCATTGGACCTACTAATCCTGCATATTGATCTCTAATCTTTCTTTCAATTCTAGCATCTTCGATAACATTAATATATGATCTTGGACAACCTTCAAGTTTCTCTGGACTGTCGTGCCAACCTTCAAAGGGTGTAAATAGAGCATGACCTACTTCATGTCCAATGAGTAAATCGTAAACATCTTTACCCATATCTTTCCAAAGAGGTAATCCAAGAGTTCTGTTTTTGATATCAAACCATGCAGTTTGGTAATTACCATGTTGAACGGTAACATTCTCTTTTGCTAGTAATTTTGCTAATATACCTTTTTCTGATATCATATTAAGTAATCTGGTCCGTAAATTCTCATTCCTCTAATTTCATATCCATCTAAGATGTTTCCTCTAGCTTTGTTTAAAGCTGGTCCTTTCCAACTTTTTGACATTAAGATATCACCAAATCTAAAATCTGGATGAGATAGATTGATGAATCCCCAAACTGATCTTTGTGAATCCCCCTCTCTAATTACCTTAATAAATTTTTGACCTTTAGAATAAGTCATTTCTAAAGAACCTGCTAGTGTTGGATATTGTTTGTTGTGCTCTTCGACAACGTCTTGACAAAGCTTGTTTAGGGCTTCTCTTAGTTCTGAATATTGGTCCATTTATACTCCTTTTTTTAATTTACTTGTGTATTGTACCAAAAAACAGGGGGTATGTAAACCCCTTATTACTAATTGTCACGAAATTGTCACGAAAATACTTTATTATTTATGTAATATTGGACCGTTGAATAGGCCCATGGATCGCGATATGGCAAATGATATCCAGTAGTTCCATCCCAGTCTTCGAAATATCTATCGAATCTATCACTATATTCATTTGGATATTTCTTTAAAAGCTCTGCTAGTTCATTTGCCCATTCCTGCCATTTATCATCTGAAATAAACTCTGTATCAAATTCATAATAAGCAGTACTATGAATGATCATTTGAAGTCTTCTTCTCTTTATTAGTTTTCCTATTTCAGATTCAGGATTAGGAAATTCGTAGTATTTTCTTTTTTTTGACATAATGGTATATTATACCAAATTTTTAAGGGTTTGTAAACCCCTGGAGCCACCTGTCAGATTCGAACTGACGACCTGATGATTACAAATCAACTGCTCTACCAACTGAGCTAAGGTGGCTATTTGATCTTTGAAAAGTTTTTAGATTTATAGAATTCTATCTTAGATCTGAATTTGTTCTCTAATACATCACCTTTATGGGATATAATAAATACATTCGAATCACCATCTAATGAATCTAATATTTTAGTTAGGTTCTCTACACCATCAACATCTAGACTAGAATCAAAGGTTTCATCTAGTATTAAAAGATTAGTTGATGCACTGTTTTTCATTTTTGCTATGTGCCTCCAAGTAAACAGTAAAGATAAATCTATTCTTTGTTTTTCTCCTTCAGAAAAAGATGCGTAGTTAAAAGTGTCTCTGTGCCTTGATCTGATTGTTTCATTAAAACTTTCATCTAAATGAAAAGATACAAAGAAGTCTAATGTTTGTAAATACTGATTTATAAGTCTGTTCATAACTGGCAAATATTGTTTAATAACTTTCGTCTTTATGCCAGTATCTTTCAGCATTTCCCCTATAACTTCGTTGTATGTGCGTTCCTCTACATAAGAAAGCTTTTGTTCAGTTGATTTTTCTTTTTCTTTTCTTAGAGAGTTTAGTTCTTTCTTTGCCTTAGAAACGTTTCCACTTTGTCCCTGCAAGCCATCTATCTCTTTTTGGATCCTGTCTATTTCTTTTTGAAGTAATCCTATAGAATCATTATTGGAATTAATTCTTTGCTGCTTTTGCCTTAAGCTGTTTAGACTATTATTTACCTCTTGCTGATTAGACTTAATTTCAGTAATATTCTTTTTAAGATCTTCTTTGGCTTTCTGGATTTCTTTAGCCTTTTCCTTAATACTATCAATCTTTTCATCTTTCTTAGATTGTTCTATCTCTTGATCACAAGTTGGACATTGATCATTCTCTTCATAGAATCTCGATTCCTTTACAAGAGAATGAATTTTATCATCAAATTGTGTATCATATGAATCCAGTTGGGATAATCTTTTAATAATCTCTGTATTATTTTTTTCTTCTGAACTTATTGCTGAAGAAAGGTTTTTACCCAATTCTTTACTTTCAGCGAAAAGCCTTTTAATCTCTTCTTTATGGACTTTAATGCTATCTCTTTTCTTTTCAATTTGATCTGCATTTAATGATTGTAGACTTTTAATGTAGTTTGATTGACTATCAATTTTAGTTTTAAATATATCTATTTTATGATTAATGTCATTTAGTTCATCTTTGATCTTTGAATTACGCTCCTTTAATAACATATTCATTTTTGTAAATATATTAATGTCCAGCAAATCCTCGACAATTTGTCTTCTGGACCAGGATGGTAATTGCATAAATGGAATGAATGAGCTGCTTCCAAGAACGACCACTTGGTGAAATGATTTATGATCTAATTTCAGTATATTCTGTTCTAAAAGCTTTTGATAATCCCTAACATTAGATGATTGATTAATTAAATTACCATTCTGCCATATCTCAAATTTATTGGGTTTTATACCTCTTACTACTTTAAAGTCAGAAGTTCCAATCGTAAATTCTACTATAACCTCACATTTTTTCTTATTAACACTATTCAGCATTTGCATCTTGTTAATATCTCTATGGGGTTTACCAAATAGCCCAAATGAAAGAGCATCAAGTAAAGTTGATTTACCTGCCCCGTTTTGTCCTACAATAAGTGTGGTTGGGGATTTGTCTAATTTGATCTCAATAGGATCATTTCCAGTGGACAGAAAGTTCTGCCACGAACATGATTTAAAATGTATCATACTACCTCTAGATTCTGTGCTTCTGTATAAAGCTTCCTCAATTCTGTTTTTATGTGATCTTTATCTAAGTCTGTTTCAACAGCCTCAACATATGAATCCAGCAGAGTAGTAGTATCTTCTAAGGATATTTTCTCGTCTTCTACGCTTTCTCCTAGATACTCATCAAAGTTCTCTGCTATCTTAAGCTCATATGTGTGTATGTTTTGCAATCTATCCACAAACTTATCAAACATATAAAGATCATTTTTATTTACAACTATTAATTTTATAAATTTCTTTTCAAATTCAGATACATCAATTTGGTCGTAGTCAGTTTTACTGTCATCATATATTACTTTTTTAAACATGGTAATAGGATTTCTTACTGCTTCTACTTCTCTTGTTTCTGTATCGAGAATATGAAAATATTTTGGATCGTCAACATCCGCCCAGGTAAACTCCATTTGAGCACCTAAGTAATGTACATTTCCTTGGTGGGATTTAGTATGGAAATGCCCACTTAATACCATTTCAAATCTTGAAAAAATATCAGCATTCATTCCATGAGGATTCGGCATACCAGCCATCATATCAAATCCTTTTAATTCTAAATGAGCTCCAAGTATTGGTGCACCACATTTTTGTGCAAAGTCAACATACTCTTTATAGTTACTATTATTAATCCAGGGTATTACTGCAACTTTTAGACCATCGTAGTCCAATACAGTTGGCTTCATACAGATATTAACATTTGAAGTAAAATATCCGAGCAGTTCTTTGAGGCTGCACAACTCGTTAGTGTTTTTAAAGTAAACATCATGATTACCAGGAATGATATCCATAGTAATGCCAGAATCCCTAAGAGGTTCAAGAAAATGTTTGCGATTCGCATTAAGAGCTTTAAAGTTGACGAATTTTCTGTGTTCATAATAATCTCCTAAGTGCAAAATATTTTTAATATTATGCTCTTTCAAATATGGAAAGAATATGTCTCTATAGAATCTTTCCTGGTACTCTAAAAAAATATCAGAGCTATTTCTTACACCACAATGTGTATCATTCAGTATTGCTACTTTCACGTATCATCCTCATTCTTTCTGCAAACATTTGTTTTTGAAGTTTACCTAATCTTCTTCCTGAGATTCGGATTCTCTCCATAGTCATTGCTAGCTCTTTTCTTTTAGCTTTACGTTTAAGTTCTTTCTTAAACCTTACTTTGTTTCTACGAACCTGACCGACTCTTTGTTTTTCACTTAAATGCTTCATCTTAAAAATAACTCCAGTCCCTTAGACTCTTCTTTCTCTTTTTTAGCAAACTCTTTAATTGCAGTATCTTTTTTTCTAACTTGTCCGATTCTCTCTTTCAAGGTATCGACATATGCCATAGTTTCTTGAGCTGCTTCACCATCCATTCCCATTTGAACAAAGTCTTCAATACCCATTTTTTCAATGAATCTAAACTTAATATCTTGTTGTCTTTTCTCTTTCGTAATTCTACGAATAAAAGCAAAGTAACAAATTTGGGTAAAATAAGAGAAAGCATTTGGCTTTCCTGTTCTGGTAGCAGTATCGATATTATAATTACCTATTGCCCTTAAGCAATTTTCAACAGCATCCATTACCATTTCTTCTCTATACGTATATCTTACAAAGTTAGGTCTATGAGATAAACCCTCTGCAATACGAATAAAGCATTTGGCAATATAATCTGTTACTTTAGGTAATTCTTTTTCTTTCTTTTTAGCCTCTCTTGCCTCGACTGCATAGTCAAAGACTGCTTGAGAGAATTCTTTATTGTTGACGTAATGTGCCTTGTTTTTCTGGCTCATTTGTATCCTCCATAATAATAGTATATTATACCACAGTTTGAAGTGAAAGTAAATCCCCTTTTTTTCACTTAGGGGGTTTACAAAACTTGTTTTTTATGATATAATAATATAGTTACCCCAGGAGGGAAGAGAGTAATAATTAATGTATAGTCTTATTGGCACTCTCACTCTCCTCAGGGGGATAAAGCTCATCTAACTCCCTCATAATGTCTTCATCAGATCTGTATTGAGGTTGTTGTGTTTTACTCATTTTTAATGCAAATTGTACATAGGCATTCTTAGCCTCATGTGCAATAGAAACATGTTGTATGATATCAGATTTTAAGACTTTAAAAGATTTGGAATCACTGAATGGAAACCATGGTGTGAACTGATATCCACCTAGAACATTATTATGTATTAATACAGGGGATTCAATAATAAAATTATCATCGTTTTTAACTGCTACGAGTCCAATGATCTCTTCACCATTTAATAGTTTAAAATGTCTTATGTTTAACTCTTCCATCTTATATATTTATATCATGTAATTTGTAATTAAATTTCTCTTTACTATAAATTTTTATGCGCTCGGCTGCATGATTCAGTGTATAATTCTTTTGAGACTTATATTGTAAATCATCTGCTATATCAAATACTTTGGTATTTCTACCATCATCACTCTTTCTTAGTCCTCGTCCAATTGATTGTAAAACCCTAATTTGAGACTTACTTGGTGAAGCAAAGATGATGTTATGTAGATTCCTAATGTTAATCCCAGTAGAAAAAGTCCCAAGACTTGCGACCACCACTGCGTTTTTCTCTTTCTCGGTAATCGAACGTACTTGTTCTCTTGTATCGACATCTGTTTCTCCTGATACATAAAAAAGCTTTCTATCTTTATTTATTTTATTTACCAACAAATCATGTAATGGTTTACCATGTTTTTCTACAAAATTAAATAATATTAATGTGTTTCCATCCTGATCTAATGCAAGATTAGCAATAAAGTTATTTCTTGGCTCATACCTAACTATAAAATCTATTTCATCCTGATACTTACCCTGAGATACTTGTCTCCTAAAATCTTCTTTATATTTTAATAGTATTACGTCTATCTCTAATTGGCTTAACTTATTATCCTGCATTAATTCTTTAGTTGTTATAACTTTATATACTGGTCCAAATAATCCTTCTAGAACTAGCTGATGCGTTTGTGTACCATCTAATGTTCCTGTAGTACCAATTCTATAATCTGCATTAACACATTTTTCCATAACTGATGTTAAAGATTTGGCTTTAAATTGATGAGCTTCATCTCCTATAACCATACCAAAGTCTTGAAACCAAGCTTGTTGTAATTTATGAATGGATTGCCAAGTTGTTATAATACACCTTTGATCTAAGTTAAATTTTTCCTTTCCAGAGTATATCCTATGGCAAGAATGTTCTACGTTAAAGCTTTCATCCTTTGAGCTATAATCAGCAAAGTCTGAATACATTTGTTCAACTAAAGATGTAGTAGGTACAACTATTAAGGCTTTTTGATTTGATTCCTCTAAGAATTTTCGAATCGACAAATATATAATTAAGCTTTTTCCTGATGCTGTAGGAGATAATAATAAGGTTTTTCTATCTGAAAGTATTTTTTGATAAGCTTCTATCTGAAATTCATGTGGTGTTATTTCTTTACCACTTGCAGTTATTGGGCTGGGTATACTTGGATTTGTCTTATAGATCTCTCCAGGTTTGCCATATCTTTTATCTTCTTCGACTAATACAGCATATCCTCTGACTTCACAAAACTCAGAAAGATATTTAAAAAGTCCACAATAAAGAGTTCTTTTTCTTTGGTCAAAAAGACGGATTTTTCCATCCCACACGCGGTTGCGGTACGCGGGCATGAACTTATATCCAGGTACAAAGAAGCAAAAATGTTCAGATAATTCCCTTTGTATAGAAGGCTCACATTCTAGCTCTAAGAACGTTTCATTCTTCTTTTTGACTATAATATATTCCATTAGACTCCGCTAGTAAACTTCCGCCATTCGATCATGTTTTTAATTGTCTGTGATCTCCACTTAATATTATCTATGATCTCTTTTAAAGTAGCACATACTTCTTCAAGGTATTCTATTTTAGCCTGATGTTCTTGTATTACTGGATCTGAATCATAGAATTTATCCATATCGCCTTTTAAAATAGTAAGACCGTTTAAAGGATCATAATCCCATCCAAGATCTTCTATTTCAATTTGGCTGAGTTTGCCATTATAGTGTAGGAATTTATTTTTGAGAATTACCTTAAAATCCATCTCAGCTTTTTTGAGTTTCATCCTATTAACTGATAATAGCTCTAGGTATTTTCCGTGAAGCTTTGCTGATTCTCTAGATGCTTCATCTAGGTTAAGTTCATCTATTGTGGAGTCTTTTTTCCACATTTCAAGTATTGTTTGTAAATTATTCATAGTACCTATTATACCGTAAAAAACAGGATTTGTAAATCCCTTTTACGATTTAAATTCAAAAGATGTATAAGCAAATGATATATCTGCTTGTACGTAGGAAAAGTCTATTTGTGAATCAAATGATATTGCCTGCAACGATGTAGGAAAGATCCCATTAAACTTAATCTCTTTACTTACATTGTTATGAGAGTTTAATACTAGAAGCGTTGCGTCTTCTTTTAGACCTTCTGGATCTGAAGAATTGATTGTGTTATGCATCCATTCAAATGTTTCGATATAGTTTTCAAAGTCTTCCATTATATTTACCCTTATTGTTAGATCTTCAAAACTAACTCTATCTCCCATTACAGCATGATTAACTCCTTTGTATGGGGTTGCTACTTGGTTTACTGTAAATCCCGGAAGTGTTACTGCAGTGCAAAAGTACTCTAGATTAGGGTATCTATTACTATTGATTTTAAACTGAAACCCAACTGGGCTTAAAAAGTTTTTATTTGTTGTTAATGTTGCCATGTTACTATTTATGTATTATATTATTTATACACAAAGAAAAGGGAGTCCGAAGACTCCCTTTAAAAAAGAGTATGACTCTGGATTACACCATGATGTCATCAACTCTGAAGATTCTGAAGTACTGGTTAGATCTGTCTGAACCAACACCATCAAGAGCTACGAATGGGTTTGCAACCATACCGTATCTTGTTTTGAATCCCATTCTTGGTTGGAAATCATTCTCACCAACGGCTTTAACCATTGTTAGTGGAACGTATGGGCAGTAGAATAAACCTGCGTCATATGGATTAGATCCTCTATAACCAACACAAACGAAGTCTACAGTTGAATATGGATCAATGTAAACTTTAACTCTTCCGTTAAGAACACCAGCAAAAGTATTACCTGTGTCATCAACGTTTAAGTTAGCAGAAAGTGCAGGTGTGTAATCTAACATACCAGCAGCTGCTAGAGCTGAAGCTACGTCTGAAGAACAAAGGATAAAGTTACCTTTACCTCTTCTTGTTTCTTTAGCAATTACGTTACACTCTCTTTCGATTTGCATGATTAAGCCTTTGAATCTCTCAACCATCCATCTTCCATCAGAGTCAGTATTAACATCAAAAATACCTGATGTAGCTGTTGAGCTCTGAAGAGCACCAATTTTAGCAGTTTTAAGAATTGTTCTAACAACTTCTCTGTTGATTTCTGCAAGGATCTCAGCAGATAGAATGTTAGCTAATTCGCCTTCTGCGTCAAGACCATGAATAGCTTTAAGGTCTTGAGCTAGTTCCATTGTGTACTCAGCTTTAAGAGCTCTTGACTTAGCAGTCACAGTTGATTTCTCAATTGTGAAAGCCATCTCGTTGAAAGAACCGTCTCCAGTTTCTCCAACACCGAGTCTTTCAGCAGCTGATGTGTCTAAACCACCACCGAATGTTGAAACTGTGTCAGCTTCGTCGGCGATTGTTCCGTCTGTATCAGCATCTGTTACACCGCTTAATCCTGTTGGATCAGCTTGGTGTGTACCAGTTCCAGAGTGTGAAGTATCAGCTTCATCAAATAAAGCTTCTGATCCACTTTGTGAACCGTATTTTGATTTCATTGCAAAGATTAAACCAGTAGGTCCGCTCATTGGCTGAACTCCGGCTACGTCGTATGCAATCAAGTTAGGCATTGCTCTTCTGACAAGAGAAATCAATACTGGGTCGAAAGTTCCAATGTTATTTGGAGCTGAACCAGAACCGATATTGTTAGCAGCAGCTGCTTCGGAAATGAAATTCCCTTGCATTTGTGCTCTCTCTTCTCTTAAAGCAACTTCTTGGTTTTCTAATAGTCTAGCTGTAACAGCTTTTCTATATTTGTCGGAAATAGGATTTACGCCATCGTGATCGAGGACAGGACCCCATTTTTCCATTAATTGTGCGTCTGCATTAAACATTGTGTTTTCCCCTATGTTTAAAAGTTACTTATTAAATTTAGTTATAGCTTGAGTGTATCTAGACATAGACTCTGATACTACTGACTCGTCAGCGTTATCTTCACCTAATAGACTATCAACTTCGTCAACTGATTCAGTAACTTCACCTTTGAAGTATGACTCTTTAACAGTTTTTACTTTATTTTCAAAAGTTTCTCTGTTATCGAATTCGATATCTTCTACTAATGATGCTAATTTCTCAGCTTCTGTTTCTGCAAGCCCTTCAGACTGTTCTCTAACTACTTCTTTACGCTCAAATTCTTGAACTGAAGAGTGTAGTTTGATATTGTCTTCTGTGGTTTTGTTTAAAGTTTCTTCAAGCTCGTTAACTTGCTCGTTGAGTTCATCAACTAAGTCAACTTTACCTTCAGGAACTTCGATGTAGTGCTCTTTGAACACGCTCTGTAAAGAAGTCATAAATTCTTCAGCGATTTCAGTTCTAAGACCGTTCTCAACTGCTAATTCATTTTCTTTCATCCAATTTTCAACTACATAGTCTAAGTAAGAATTTACTTTTTCTACTAAGTCTTTCTGAATGTCAGCAACTTCTTCTTCAAGATTAGAAGCATATTCAGACTCTAGTCTGTCAACTTCTTGTGTTAATTTTGAAGTTAACACTGCTTCGAAGATTGTTCCAGCTTTTTGCTTGAATCCATCTGATAATGTAGCCTCTTCTGAAATTAAAGCGTCTAGATCTTCGTCATAGTCAATAGCTTCGACTTTAGCTTTTACTTTTTCACCGTGTTTTTCATCGGCGCCTTTACCTTTAGGTTGCCCTACTGGCTTAGTAACATTAGCTGCGTCTTCAGCTGACTTAACTGAATCTTCTTCTTCACCTTCATCGACTTTAACCATTTTAGCAAAAAGTTTTTGAGCATCTTCTTTTCTAGCAGATTTGAGCATATCTACTGCGGCTTGAATTACACCAGCTTTAGTTTTTGGTACGTTGACAGGTTGAGCTGCTTCAGTTTTCACTTCTTCGTGCTCTTCTTCCTCTTCGTCTTCGTGTTTACCTTCTTTAGCTGCTTTTGCTTCTTCTAGAGACTCTTGAGATTCCTCTTCTTGACTCTCTTGAAGCTGCTCTTCTTCCTCAGTAATGCCTTCTTCTACTACTTCTTCTTGATTTAAAATAGTGTCTTCTGACATAATTTTCTCCTATAATTGAGAGTTTAATTTAGAGAGGAAATTCTTAAAAGCTTTAATCTCTACTTCAGGTAATCCCTTAGCAGATGTGCTTTTAATTTCAGTCTCAATTTCTTCAATGTCTCTTCTAGCAATGATGCCATTGTTCCATACCCATTCTACTCCTTCCATAACTCCATTAACGAAAGCACTAGGGGCAGATGGATCTTGAACTATATCTACGGTAGCTAACATAAAGTCATTACCGACATATTGTACACCATTTTTAGATACGAGACTTCCCATACCACGACTTGATACACCAAGCTTAACACCACCTTCGAGCAAACCTTCAACGATTTGTCCCATAGGGGTCTTAAGAATTGATGCTTTTCCTACAACATCATTTCCCTGCCAATGCAGATCTGTGATTTTGTGTGAAACCTTATCCAGGTTAACTGTTGGTCCTTCTGGATGATTTAACTCTCCAACAGCTCTTCCTGTTTTGACTTGTTCTGTGACGTATTTTTCTACAGCGCTTTCAAGCGTTTTCTTTTCGTAGATACGTCCATTTTTGTTCTTTTGATTTGATTGCATGAATACGCCTTCGATGAAATAGCTTTTAGTACCATCTTTCTTGGCTTCTGCAATGACTTCGAGTTCTTTTTCTACGTATTCCGTTATTAGTTTCATTAGCTTTCTTCTTTTTCTTCTTTCTTACGCTGAACTAATCCTGATGCTACTTCAATTTTTTTAGCATCAAGTGCAGCAGTGAGTTTATCAGCCATAAGAGTGTTAAACTCTTTGTTTGCGTTAATATTGTCACCATCTTGTAAGTTTTTAACTAAGTTTTCAACTGTCATAATTTATTATCCTCGTATAGTTTATTTATAAAAAAATGATTTCTAACCGAATCTAGGATCATCTGGATCTGGCATATCCAGCTCTCCAGCTTTATTCTCTCTATCGATTTCTTGTTGCATTTTTCTAATATCAGCTTCTGTGAATCGTAAGATGTTCTTTTGTACCCAAGCTTTAGATACAAAAGTACCCATATACTCATCGAGAGACGATAACATCTCGAACCTTTCTCGTATCATTTCTGATTCTTTAAGCTCTGAGAAGTAATTATCTTCGATAAAGTCAAAGGTAATCTTTTCTTTCCACGATTTCCAATCCTCTTTAGTGATAACACCTTTTAAGAGTAATTGGGTTTTAAGTAGTTGCATGAATAAGTCAGAGAATCTCTTTCTTAATCTATCAACAAATTTCTTAAACTTAACTTCGTCCCTTGTGATCTCTGTTGTTCTTCCTAATGTATAAGAAGATTCTTGTTCTAGTCTGTCAGTAGGGACATTCAAACTTCTATATAATTTCTTTTGGAAATATAGGATATCATCAATCTGTCCAAGGTTTTCACCACCTGGTAGAGTTGATATCTCTGTTCCTCTTCCACCTTCTCTTCTTGGTAGGAAGAAATCTTCCAACATTGACATATGCTTACGATCATCTTTGATATCGCCTGTTTTAGCATCATATACCAATTTGTTTCGATATTGATTCATAATACCTCTGAGGTATTCTTCTGCCTTACCTTTTGGTAAGTTACCAACATCAATATAAAAAATTCTTCTTTCTGGAGCTCTTGATATACGATATATAACAAGAGAATCTTCCATCATTCTTAACTGATTTACTGGCTTTAGCGCCTTATGTAAATATGATAAGATTCTTTTTCTTTGTGGATCCATAACACCTGATGTACAGTATGCTATAGCATCGGGATATATTTTAACCCCTTCATTATATTTTCCCATCATATTGTCTTGGAAGACAAAGTACTCATCTACTTTTTTAATGAGCTTAGCCCCAGTTTTAGGATCGGTTTCTTCTTCGACCTCTTTCACCTTTCTTAATTTGGTAGGGTCGATATATCTTAATTCTTTAATTCCTTGTTTAGGATTGTCTGTGTCTATAATAATATGATAGGGTAATCTTCCATCAATATACCATTTTCTGAATATCTCATGGGCATACTGATTAAATCCAAGTAAACCTAATATAGATTTAAACTCTTTAATTACAGAGTCTTTTATCTTACTGGATACATCTAATCCCTCTAATACAAGTTTAACTGGAGATTCCTCGTGATTCCCAACTATTGCTTCTCCAACTATATCTTCAATTGCCTGATCACACTCTGGCTGAGCTGCTATATCCCTATATTTGAATATAAGATCTACTTCAGACTTTGCCTTATCACCATCAAGGTCGATATAAGCACCAAAATGTCCGCCAGCTTGTATAACACCAGCGCCATCGTCAGTATCTACTCTTGGAACAAAAGAAGGCCTTACAGGCTCTTTACTTTTCCTATTGATTTCAAAACCAAAAAATTCTGCCATAATTTATTACCTATATTATCGGAGGGGATATAAAATCCCCTCGTCTAATATTATTTATCCCCTTAAGTTGTTGTTGAAGCTTCCCAATATTGTACTTGGAACTCAACGGTAAACTCTTCAATCGCTCCCTCTGTCTCGTAGCTAAGCTCGATTGGAGAAACGTTTGTTGGCCAACAACCTCTTAAATCGTATGACTTAAGTGTTGATCCATCTTTGTCAAGTTGTTCAACAGCTAAATCTGCAAAGTAATCGGTAGGATTAACTAAACCAGTATTTGCATTATGGTTGTTAATTCCATTTGACCAACGCTCGAAAGCGTCTCTGAGTCTAAAGTCAGTATCATTGATAACTGTTATTGTCCATGGCTCAAATGATCTCTCACCTGCCATTTTCAATGTTCTACCTCTAAACTTAACCTCTATAGGTGCAAGAATAGAAGCAGGAAGCTGTGCAGCTTTACATAAAAAGGATGTTAATTCGACATCACCTTGGGCATAACCTGGGAAATTTATCAGAACTTTGAATAAATTAGCTCTGGCTCCACCGCCGGTTAGCTTCGACTTAAAATCGTCTATACCTAATATTGCCATTTTTTATTCCTCCTATGCTCCTGCTATTTCGGAGAATTCTACTCCGGTTCTTGTTGCTATGAAGTTCAGAGTTATGAAGTTAATAGATCTTGCAGGCTTGATATAAATATCAGCTACAAATCTGTTTGCATCAATAACTTGACCTGTGTTATTAGTTTCATCACAGATTACTAAGAAGTCTGTAAGTCCACGTCTACCTTTGACATCTCTAAGGAAAGGCTCAACCAAGTTTCTGAATTGTGCACGAGTAAACTCGTCATTGAATTCAAATAACTGGAATTTAGCAGCCGTAGAGATTGCTTTTTCCAAGACTATGAAAAGTCTTCTAACATTAATTCTGTCAAATGCTGATGGTCTGCTTAACAGTGTTTTATCACCGAAAAGAAGTGTTCCTTGTCCAGGGAGTGAAACAATAGGATTTACTCTTGCTTTATAAAGAGTATCTCTATCAGCTTGTTTTGGATTAAATGCTAGTTTTGTTACGCCTAGAATCTGTCCTCTGTTCAATCCTGCAGGGCTAAACCATGCGTCTGCGACTCTATCTGCATTTGCACATAATCCAGCTTGATGTCCTGAAGCACCAATATATCTGTATACATCGTTATATTTGTCGTATACATAAAGTGCTGTAGAATCACAAGCTACATATGATGTAGATGTAAGTGCGTCTGCAAATGCTTTAACATCAGCAGCAGGTGTTGAAGTTCCAACTGTATCTTCAATTGGAGGAGATACGAATCCCATACAATCTTTTCTAGCGTTACAAAGTGTTATAACTTTAGATGCGATTGTAGATTCACCATTTGCATCAGGTGTTGCAAAAAGTAGATTTACATCCACTGTTTCTGCATCAGCAAATAGATCTAATCCAGTTGAGATTTCTCCAGCAGTTGGAGCATTATCATCTGTACCTCCAGAGAGAGATGATTCTAGTGCGGCTCCGTTAGTTGTAAAGGTTGAAGTACTAGCTATTGTTGAACCAGCATCAGAAAGGTTTGTGTCGTGATCGGACCACCAAATATAGTCAGAGTTATTGTTAATAACATCTTTATAATAATTAGTTGTTCCATCAGCTTTCTTCGCATCTGAACCTTGTGATACAAATGCAAATGTTTCTAATACTTGACCTGGTGTACCTGAAATAGCTCCATCCTCGTCAATGACTGCAATGTGCAATTCATCATCAGCAGAAGATTGTCCTAGATCTGATGCATAATCAGAAGTTCCAGGAGCAGCTTCGAAGCTTGAAGAATATGCCCATCCTGCGAAGTCAGTAACTCCAGCAGTAATCATTGAGACTTTAAGGCTATTACCTAATACGCCAGGGTATTTAGCTACCCAACTACCTACATCTAACTCGCCATTTGAATAATTGTCTTCATAATGACTCTTATTCTTAATGAGTTGTCCTGCTCCATCGGAGGTAGAGTTTAAATTACCTGTTGCAACACGGACTACTTTCAGTGCGTTTCCATACTTTAAGAATGACGCAGCTACTAGAAAGTATTTAAAAGTATTGTTGTCCGGAGAACCAAACTTTCCTACTAATTCATTTTCTGAACTAACAGTACTGATTTCTTCTACTGGACCCCAATTGAATGAGCCTGCAAATCCACCAATAGATGTTGAAACTGCTGGGACTACATTCGTAGCATCGATTTCTTTGATTTCGACGCCAGGTGATACTAAAAATGCCATCGCTTTGTCCTCTATTTTATTGAGTTAGTTAATAAGTTACACATAATACGAATATTCAATACATTTATTTATAAATAATCATGTTTCATCGTTAATGATCTGAATCATCATTCCTTAATGCAACATCACTTACAACAAATAATCTATTCGGATGTACTGATATATTGAACTTTGTCATAAGTTTTCTGTTTACTAACATCTCTGACGCAGTATCCTTTTCAGATAATCCTAATTCTACTGTATATTTCCTATTGTTAAATGTTATACCATGTTCTATTACTGGTCTTCTATCAAATTCTTTTAATCCCCTTTTTGGCTCTGATATGTAAAGGATTTTACTTCTAAATTTGTTTCCATTCTTTTGCCATATTACACTGTCACCCTTGATTTCCATATTGTCTACATGTAACATGGTTGCTGATGCTGAATTACCAGTATCGAATTTAGCTCTTATGGGATTCTCTTCCATCCCATCTAATATAATACTTTCGATATATCCAACCTCTTGTCTCATAAGAGGTCTTCTTCTTTTTTCTTCTGTAAAGAATAAAAGTACATCAGTCAATATCTCTATATCAGATATTTTTCTAGTAGATTCCCCTGTTTCTAAATCATATCCCATAAAGTGTGATCTTATTCCTGGGGATCCGTTTACTTCTAAAACATATAATTTATCACCAACCTTTGCATGATCTACTCCACAGTATGAGCATCTTGTTGCTCTTGCTGCAGAAACTACTAATTGTTTTTCTTCGTCCGAAAGCTTATAGGGTAATGTTTTAGCACCTAAATGAACGTTATTGCGGAACTCGTCTGAATCCTGCTTTACCCTTTCAGCACTTCCAATAATTTTTCCATTTACTAGTAAAGTTCTTACATCTGATTTTAACTCCAAATACTCTTGTAAAAGAACATCTGCATTAAATTTCCATAAAGACTGACAAACAGAAACAAGAGAAGACATATCATTTACCTTTGATACACCAACGCCCTGTGTTCCTGTTAAGGTTTTTATAATAACTGGGAATTTACCCCCGATATTTTTATGGGCTTCTTCAATACTTTTAACATTGTTTACAATAGAGGTTCTTGGTATATTAACATTTCCCCTTTCCATAGTAATAGCATTTGACATCTTATTATCACAAAGAAGCATACTTTCTAAATCATTTATTAGGAAAAATCCTACAGTTTGCAAAGAAGAAACCAAAGCTTGAGCTGTTAAGGAATGCAGAGCTCCAGCTCTTACAAAGATGATAGTATTTTCTACATTTAAAGTAATATCTTTATCCTCACCATCTATATTCCGAATAGTTACCTCTCCAATTTCAATATCTTTAGATGATATAAAAGCTTCATCAACTTCTACCATCGTACTTTTCATACCAATCTTCTGAGTTGCATCTTGGATTAAATCCGCAAAAGTTCCCTCTTGGTCTCCTTTACCCAATATAACAATATGAAGATCCTCTATTTTTACTGGCTCTTCTTGTTTTTCTTCTTCTAAAAAGTTATTGAACAACTTCATATACTTCTCTTCCATTCCTGTTCTAACCAGATGTTTCCATCATCGTCTTTACTATATTTATGATCGTTATACGGTGCACCTTCAATAAAACCAAAAGGTAACATATCATCTTGTATTGCCTTTAATCTTTCCCTATAAAGCATATCTTTCATATCGATATTTGTTAAAGTCTGAAACACATCAGTTGTTGTAAACCAACCAAATAAAACTAGGTTCATCATCAAGTCATCATGGTTTGGTGCTTGAGCTGCAAAGCTATTACCAACTGCAACAAAAGTACTCATTTCAATAATGGTTTGGGAATCAACTATCTTAATTTTTTTCTGTTCTACTAAATCTTTTATACTTGAACACCCAATTCTTTTAACCCTTCTGGTCATTGTAGCGCCCAAAGCATTAGACTTCACTGTAGATTCCACAAACATATTCTCATATTCTAAATCATAATATAAACCATTACACACGACAGAACCCTGATCATTACTCTCTACAATCACGTATGCTTGATTATAATTTGTAGCATACTTGTATATAATATCAGGCATTAAAATCGGAGATATTAGATTGTCTCTAAAGGTTGCAACCTGTTCAAATGGATTTGTTGTAACATCTATAATATTAAAGGTTGTGTAGTCCTGTCCTCTACCCTTCGCTGTATCCACGCACATCACGTATTCGTGATCCTCTATCGGTGGCTTATAGATATACACATTTTCTTGTATAAATTCCGGTTCTATACTTTTTTGTGCTAATAGATGATTAGAAGCTATAAGAGTATTACCTCTTCCATGGAAAGTATTACCAAACTCTTGTTCAAACTGTAATTCAGATGTATTAGCAATTGTCGACTCTTTCCATTTTTCATCTCTTCCTGGAACGTCCCACCAATCTACTCTAAAGTTTTTAAATTCATTTGTTTTTTGTACGGCACCTTCCCAGATTTTATGAAATACATTTCCAACACCATTAGCAGTAGAACAAATTATAATTTGTGTATCTTTACCGGAAGTAATTACGGGATAGGTAGATGTGTAAAACTGTGCATCATTTTCTACAAATGCAAACTCATCCAAAAATAATAAGTTAATGGACATACCACGAATTGAACTAGCTGATGTTGCATTAGCTATAATACGGCTATTATTACTAAACTCAACACTACCTTTATTTAAGGCTTTACATCCTGGTTGTAAAAACATTGGTAAGTTTTCGAGCGCGAGCGTGATACGGGCGAGCATCTCTCTCGCGACCGCGCCCTTGTTCGCGAGTATTGCTATAGTTTTTTCTGGATGAAAACATGCATACCATAGTAGATAAACAACAGATGATATTGATTTACCACTTTGTCTACATGCTAAAACAATACTAAATCTGTTATCATTAAAATGTTTAAACATATTTTGCTGATAGGGATATAACTTAAAATTAACTAATCCTTCATCAAGGTTAATAATCTTAACATACTTTTCAGCGAAGTATGCAGGATCCTGCATACACTTTTGATATTCTATAATATCTTCTTTAGTGAATTCTGTCTCTACTCCATCCCTTTTTACATTAGGATTTCCTAGATAACCAAATTCATTATTCTTGGTTCGGCGTGGCATCTATAACTTTTCCATCATCTTTCTTTAATAACATCCTTTGTAGATCTGTAGTACTTCCTATAAAGACGTTATTATTTGTCACTCGTTTAGATTCTTCTGATTCCTGTGTTAGATCTTTTTTCTGTTTTTGAAGATTCATCAACTTTTCTGTAGTATCACCTAAGTGTTTGATTGTTTGTGCTACTACTTCAAAAGCTCTTGGATGCTCTGATTCACGAGCTAATTCTGAAAGAACATCTAATGATCTAGTTCCTGTTCTAATTAAATCTTTATATGTTGCCCTAGAAAATTCATAATCATCTTTGATGTCTTTGTCTTCTAAAGGTCTGTTTTGAATATTTTGTGGTAGATTCTTTTCCAGACTTTTGGCCATATTTTTTTTCTTATCCATTATCATACCTAACTAATTGTAGTGGTAACAGTATAATTATCATCAGCATCGGCTGATTCAGGATCTATGGTAATATCCATATTTTCTAATATTTCTGCTCCACCTTTATCATTATTAAAATCAATATTAATTTCTTTAATAACACCTGTCTTGGAAGTTGGTCCATAAAACTTCATTTTCATTGTAAAGTTTAGTTGATAAACTAGTACTCTTCTCTGAGTAAACTCTCCTTCATACTCATCAGATATTTGCAAATCTCCCAATATGATAGCAACATCTTGCTTGTGGTCGTATCCATCAATTGGCTTGATAGTCACACTATATTCTGGCGTAAAGTACGGGAGTATCTGTTCGACTATCTGTAATCCATCGTCTTGA
>Ga0181588_10001728_pt1 | contig 19213 bp, 15 predicted proteins | sample 071ome_26_FD_148607 | JGI IMG/M metagenome (GOLD analysis project Ga0181588, IMG submission 148607) | Coastal salt marsh microbial communities from the Groves Creek Marsh, Skidaway Island, Georgia - 071409BT metaG (spades assembly) | ecosystem: Environmental > Aquatic > Marine > Intertidal zone...
GGAAGACGGCGCGGCGTTCGGCGAACTGAAAGTGCGCGGCCCCTGGGTGTGCAGCGAATATTTTAAGGGCGAGGGCGACAGCCACGATGCCGACGGCTGGTTCGCCACCGGCGACGTCGCGACCATCGATGCCGACGGCTACATGCACGTCACCGACCGGTCGAAGGACGTTATCAAGTCGGGCGGCGAGTGGATCAGCTCGATCGAGCTCGAAAACATCGCCGTCGGCCATCCCGGCGTGTTCGAAGCCGCCGTCATCGGCGTCGCGCATCCGAAATGGGACGAACGCCCCCTGCTGGTGGCGGTCCGCAACGAAGGCAGCGATGTCACGGCCGAAGACCTGCTGAAGTTCTACGAGGGCAAGGTCGCGAAATGGTGGATCCCCGACGATGTCGCCTTCGTCGACGAACTGCCCCACACGGCGACCGGCAAGCTGCTGAAGATGGATCTGCGGGACAAATTCGAGGGATACGCGCTGCCGGGGGCGTAGGGCCCTGTGGGCAACTCCGGCCTCCGTCACAAATTCATCATCGAACCGTCACCTGCCCGTCCCGCCTGCGGGCGATAACAATCTTGGTTGATCGGGGTGGGTAGGCATCACGCTCTGACGGAACGTTTGATGGCCGGTATGCGCGGTATTCCATCCCCGTGGCCCGCCGCAATCCGGTCGCGTTCCACGCCCTGCTTCGATTGACCGAGCTGCATAGCGCGCTCCGCTGTTCCGCACCAGGAACGCGGAGACCGAGATGTGAGCCTCCCTGTGCACCTTGCCGGAGTTCGAGAGGACTCCGGCTTTTTTTTCACCTAGTCCCGGCCCAGACCCTTCCCCGCCTCCACGTCGTCGAGGAATTCCTGCAGCACCGTGTTGAACAGTTCCGGTTCCTCCAGGTTCAGGACGTGGCCGGTATTGGGCAGCACGAACAGGCGCGATCCTGCGATCAGGCTTTTCATGAACAGGCCGGGGGCGAGGCAGCGCGCATCGTCGTCGCCGGTGACGATCATCGACGGCACCGGGATAGCGCGGATTTTGTCTTCGAGGTCCCACAGCCCGGGGCGGGATGCCTGCACCCCGCGCTGGGTGAGGGCCGAGCCGATGTCGGAATGTTCCCGCAGCCGGGCGACGAACCCGGCCCAGCCGCGCGGGTCTTTCTGTTTGAAGGTCAGCCGGCCCGGCACGGTGACGTATTCCTCGGCGAAATCGGCGGCGCCGCGGGTTTCGAAATTCTCGGCGACCGCCAGAGACAGGTTGCGGAATTCCTCGCGCGTATCGGGTTCGGCGCCGTAGCCGCAGCCGCAGATCGTCAGCGACAGCGCCCGGTCGGGATAGGCCATGCCGAAATGCAGCGTCGCGAACCCGCCCATGGACAGGCCGACGATGTGCGCTTTGTCGATGCCGAGATGGTCGAGAATGCTGCGCGCGTCGTCGCGGGCGATATCCTGCGAATAGCTGGCCTCGTCCCCGGGCACGTCCGATCCCGGATAGCCGCGGGCCGAATAGACGATGCAGCGCCGCCGCCGGCTGAAATGGCTGACCTGCGGTTCCCATGCCCGCCAGTCGCCGGCGAATTCGTGAATGAACAGGATCGGCGGGCCGTCGCCGGTTTCCTCGTAGTAAAGCTTTACCCCGTCGGCAGCAGTCGCGAATGGCATGTACAGGTCTCCCTCGTTCCCCCGATTATGCGCATTCCGCTCAACACCCGCCATAGCGGTTGCGCCCGCGCGTGGCGGATGGATAATGGCGCGCCCACTCACACACGGTTCGTTCATGACAAAAATTCTCGTCACCGGCGGCGCCGGCTATATCGGCAGCCACACCTGCAAGGCGCTTAGCCAGGCCGGGATGGAGCCCGTGGTGTTCGACAATCTCGTCGGCGGGCACGACTGGGCCGTCAAATGGGGCGACCTGGAGGTCGGCGATCTGCTCGACCGCGAGCGCATCGCCGAGGTCGTGAACCGTGTTCTTCCCGACGGCGTCATCCATTTCGCCAGCTTTGGCTATGTCGGCGAATCGGTGACCGATCCGGCGAAATACTGGCGCAACAACGTGACCGGGGCGATCAACCTGCTGGATGCGCTGGTCGGATCGGACGCGCCGCCGGTCGTGTTCTCGTCCAGCTGCACGGTCTACGGCATGACCGATGCCGATTTCATCGCGGAATCCGTGTCCGTGGCGCCGATCAATCCCTACGGCAACACCAAGCGCGCAATCGAGATCATGCTGAAGGATTACGAGGTCGCGACCGATCTTCGCCATGTGGTGCTGCGTTACTTCAATGCCGCGGGCTGCGATGCCGACGGAGAGATCGGCGAAGTCCACGATCCCGAAACCCACCTGATCCCGCTGGCCATCGCCGCGGCCGCCGGCGACCGCGACGCGCTGAAGATTTTCGGCACCGACTATCCCACTGCCGACGGCACCTGCGTGCGCGATTACATCCATGTCACCGATCTGGCCGACGCCCATGTCCGAGCGCTGCGGCATCTGCTGGACGGCGGCGCGTCCGACGTCTTCAACCTCGGCGCCGGCGACGGGTATTCCGTGCGCGAAGTGGTGGATGCCGTCGGCCGCGTGGTGGGTACGCCGGTTCCGGCGGAAGAGGACGCGCGGCGTCCAGGCGATCCGGCGCGGCTGGTGGCCGATGCGGCCCACGCGCGGGAAAAACTTGGCTGGGTGACCGAACATTCGTCGCTCGACAACATCGTGGCCACGGCGTGGAACTGGTACCAGGCGCAGACGCAGATCCTGTCCCGGCCCGGCGGCGGATCGGACTGATCCCGTGCCGGCTGCGAAATCCACGCTCGTGCTTGGCGGCGCGTCGTCCGGCAAGAGCACCTATGCCGAGGATCTGGCCCTGCAACTGCCCGGCGCGCCCGTTTATATCGCCACCGCGCAGGGCTTCGACGAGGAGATGATCGACAAGATCGCCGCCCACCGACGCCGCCGCGGCGACGCCTGGACGACGGTCGAGGAACCCTACGACCTGCCCGCTGCCATCGTCGAACGCGGCGCCGCCGATACTGTGCTGCTGGTCGACTGTCTGACCCTGTGGCTGACCAACATCATGACGGTCGAACGGGATATCGCGGACGAAACCGATGCGCTCATCGCCGCCATCGCCCGCGTGCAGGGCCGTATCGTGCTGGTGTCGAACGAGCTCGGCCTCGGCCTCGTGCCCGGCGACGAACTCAGCCGTCACTTCCGCAATCTGCACGGCACGCTCAACCAGTCGGTCGCCGCTTCCGTCGACCGGGCGGTGTTCGTCGCCGCCGGTCTGCCGCTTGTTTTGAAAGGTGCATCGGGTTGACCGGCGTCTATCACGGTGGCGATCTGACCGCGGCTTCGCAGGTTTTCGGCGAACCGGCGAATGGCTGGCTCGACCTCAGCACCGGCATCAATCCGCGGCCCTGGCCGGTCGCGGCGGCGGCACTGGACAGCCTGCACCGGTTGCCCGACAGCGGCCGGTTAGAGAGTTTGCGCCGGGCCGCCGCGCAGGCCTACGGCATCGGCGATCCGGCGCGTATCGCGTGCGGACCCGGCAGCCAGGCGCTGATCCAGTGGCTGCCGCGGCTGCGCGACCCGGGCCGCGTCGCCGTCGTCGCGCCCACCTATGGCGAACATGCGCCCGCCTGGCGGGCGGCCGGGCATGACGTGTTCGAAACCGCCGCGCTTCCCGAAGCTGCCGATTGCGACGTCGTCGTGGTGACCCGGCCCAACAATCCGGACGGGGCGGTTGCGGATCGGGGCGACCTGACGCTCCTGGCATCCGCGCTGGCGGCCAGGGGCGGTCTGCTGGTGGTCGACGAAGCCTTCGCCGATCTCGACCCCGATCCGTCGGTTGCCGCCGCGATACCCGCCGGACTCGTCGCGTTGCGGTCGTTCGGCAAATTCTACGGCCTGCCCGGGCTGCGGCTCGGCTTTGCCGTGTCCGACGCCGGCATGTCGGCGCGTCTGGCGGCGGCGATGGGGCCGTGGCCGGTGTCGTCCCTGGCGGCCGAGACCGGTTCGGCGGCGCTGGCGGATACGGCCTGGCAGACCGACACCCGGCAATGGTTGCGGCAATCGGCGGCCCGGCTCGACGGCCTGCTTGCCGACGCCGGGTTCGACATCGTCGGCGGCACCGACCTGTTCCGGCTGGCCGCGTCGGACGACGCCCCGGACATTCACGGCCGTCTCGGGCGCGCCGGGATTTATACCCGCCCTTTTCCCGATAACGTGCGCTGGCTGCGGTTCGGCCTGCCGGGCGGAGAGGGCGGCTGGACCCGGCTGGAAAAGGCACTGACGACATGACCGACACACCGACCGAATGGTGGCTGGTCCGCCACGCGCCGACCGTCAATCCCGACAAGGCGGTGTACGGCGCGCTCGATTTCGATATTCACATGCCGCCGCCGGAAACCTTCCGGGCATTGTCCGAGAAACTGCCCGAGGACCCGGTCTGGATGATTTCGCATCTGTCGCGCACCCGCAAAACGCTGGACGGCATTCTCGCCGCGCGCGGTCATGCGAACGCCGAAGTTCACGTCGAGGAACGGTTCGGGGAACAGAATTTCGGCGACTGGGAAGGCCGGCCCAGCGCCGACGTCTGGGCCGAAATCCGCGACGCCGAGAAATCATGGCCGGCCGATATCCGCCCGCCCGGCGGCGAGACGTTTTCGGAGGTCGCGGGCCGGGTGCACGAAGCGGCGCTTCACTGGTCGGAAAAATTGGCAGGCCGGTCGGTGGTGGCGGTTATCCATGCCGGCAGTATCCGCAGCTTCCTCTCCGCCGCGATGGGCGGATTGCCGGTGGCGGCACTGTCCTATTCGGTGGAAACCCTGTCGGTCACGCGCTGCGATTACCTGGGCCCCGACAGCTGGCGGGTAAATTTCGTCAACCGGTTGACGTGCTGACCCGGAGCGGGCCGGCACCGCCTAGGGAGAGACCGTCACCGCGCCGGCGATGACCGCCAGCGCGAACAGCTCCGCCGCCTGCTGCGACGCGCCGAGGACGTCGCCGGTATAGCCGCCCAGATTGCGACGGGCGAACCAGCCGATCAGGGCCGCCCCCAGCGCCGCCGCGACCACACATCCGAACCAGTCGGCGGGCGCGGCCAGCAGGGCGATCACGACGGCCAGCAGCAGCGCGCCGCCCCATCCGCCCGCGGTCGGGACGCCCGCGCCGGCGCCCAGACCCTCTTTCTTTGCGGGTTGGCTGAACGCCATCGCCATCGGCATCATCGCACGGCTGACGGCGCAGGCGGCGACCAGCGCGCCCAGCACGAAGGCCGGGTCGCCGATCGCGGCGATGGCGGCGGCCCGCCCCGCCACCGAGACGATCAGCGCGATCGCGCCATAGGCGCCGATGCGGCTGTCCGACATGATCTCGAGCCGTCTGCCCGGGGTCGATCCGCCCCAGATGCCGTCTGCCAGATCCGCCAGCCCGTCTTCGTGCAGCCCGCCGGTCGCGACGATCAGCGCAAGGACGGCGAACAGCGCCGCGACCGCGACCGGCAGTTCCAGCAGGTCGCACAGGATGTAGACCGCGCCGCCGACGGTTGCGACCGGAACGCCTGCCAGGGGGAAGGCCCACATGCCGGATGACAGCGGCCGTTCCGCCGCCGCCGGCCAGCCGGGTGCGGGAAATCGGGTCAGAAACACGACGCTGGCGTAAACATCTTTCAGCAGGCTCTTGTCCGACGCTGTCATGCCGTCTCCGTCATGTTATCTGTGTAGGATCGCTACAATCGCACCGGCCGGTTCCCGGACCCGGCGCCGCCTATTTTTTCCACTCCACGCCAGCGGAGACACGATTTTCTATCAAGACATCGCCCGACAACTCGAAAATTTGCCGCGGCCCGATCCGGATACGGCAGCCAAGGCAGCGGCGCGCGAGGCCAATCTGACCAAGCCCGCCGGCTCGCTCGGCCGGCTGGAAGAACTGTCGGCGTGGTGCGCCGCCTGGCAGGGTGTGTATCCGCCCAGGCTGGAGAACGTCCGGATTCTTGTTTTCGCCGGCAATCATGGCGTTACCGCGCAGGGCGTGTCTGCGTTTCCGCCGGAGGTCACGCATCAGATGGTGGCCAATTTCGCGGCCGGGGGTGCTGCCATCAACCAGATTGCCGCCGTGCAGGGCGCTGATCTGCGCGTGATAGATCTCGATCTGGATGCGCCGACGGCGGATTTCACCGTCGCGCCGGCAATGACCGAGGCAGACTGCGCCGCCGCGTTCAGCACCGGTTTTGAAGCGGTCGATGCGTCGGTCGATGCGCTGATCGTCGGCGAGATGGGAATCGGCAACACTACCGTGGCGGCGGCGCTGTCCTGTGCGTTGTTCGGCGGCGCGCCGGCGGACTGGACTGGGCCCGGAACCGGGCTCGACGCGGCGGGGATCGCGGTCAAGACGCGCGCGGTGGCGGCGGCGATGGACCTGCACGGCGACGATGTCGGCGATCCGGTCGAAGCCCTGCGCCGTGTCGGCGGGCGGGAACTGGCGGCCATGGCGGGCGCGGTGCTGTCCGCGCGCCGCAACCGGGTGCCGGTCATCCTCGACGGGTTCGTGGCGACCGCGGCCGTGGCGGTGCTGGAACGCGCCGTTCCGGGCGCGCTCGATCATTGCGTCGCCGGCCATGTGTCGGGCGAACCGGGACACCGGCGGTTGCTGGAAAAACTCGGCAAGGCGCCGCTGCTCGATCTCGGCATGCGGCTCGGCGAGGCGTCGGGCGCGGCGGTCGCGCTCGGGGTGCTGAGATGCGCGCTGGCCGCGCATACCGGCATGGCGACATTCGAAGAGGCGTCCGTCAGCCGCGAAGGATAGAAAGACGCTATTGCCCCTAGGCGTCGGCTTCTGCGGCGAAGCGGTTCCAGAACGTCCCGGCGAGCCAGCCGGTCACGCACCAGAACACGGCGGCGGTCGCCAGCGACGCGGAGACGAAATGCGCCGCGAGTTCCGGCGGTACCGGGCCGCCCATGCGGTCGGGCACGGGGGCGCCGATCAGATGCGGCAGGGCGATCACGGCGATGCCGCCGATGGCCCAGGTCGCGCCCGACCGGAAGATCATCATCCAAAGTCCGATAGCCGTCATTCCCACGCACAGAAACCACCAGAACTGACGGTCGCCAAGAGCGGCGGCCTGGGCGCCCGGCACTTCGGGCGGCAGGCCCAGTGCCGGCGCCAGACTGACGATTGCAAATCCGGCGAGTCCCCACAGCACGCCGGTCTGCCCTGTTACCGGCCGGCCCGAGAGCGCGAAACAGGCCGTCAGGATCAGCGCGAAACCGACGCCGGTCAGCACATTGGCGAGCGACGTATACATCGTGCGTTCCAGGCCTTCCTGCGGCCCCCACGCCTCGCCATCGCCGGAAGCGGCGGTTGACTTGTCGCCATGCGCGTAAGCCGGCGATACCAGTTTGACGCCTTTTTTCAGCGTACCGTGCTTGTCCGTTGTCTCACCGCCGCCCTCGAACGTTTCGGCGTGCAGGATGATGGGGGTCGTGGTGAAGTGCTGCACCACGGATATCGCCGCACCGCCCAGAATGCCGGCGATCACGGCGGTAAAGAAAATCCGCCGGAACATGTCCGTTTATCCGCTCAGTGGCAGGGGAAGGCGAAGGAATGCCGGCTGTCATGCGCGGCATTGTGGATCGTGTCCGAATGCGCGAAGCCGGTGCCGAGCAACAGAAACGCACCGAGCAGAAGAGCGAGCACCGCCGGCGCCAGAACGTCAGACCGTGCGATTGTTTTCGCGGTTGTTTGATGTGTCTGCTGCGTCATATCCAATCCCTCCGTAGCCCTAATTTATGCCCGGCAGGGGGGGTGGTGACAAGCCCTCAAACAACATTCCTCAGAATTCGATCGCGTACGCGGCCAGGATGCCCAGCGTGCGGGTTTCCGTGCCGCTGTCTTCCGATACTTTCCATCCGACATCGACCGCGAGGCCGAAATCGAACTCGTAGCCCGCCGACACCTGGAAGTGGCTGTCCGTATTGTTGGCCGTGGTTGTGTTGTCGGTATAGCGCTCCGTCGCCGACAAGGCGAGATTCCAGCCTTTCCAGAGGAACTGGCCCGCCAGGGTTATATAAGACCGGTCCGACCCGGCGTTTCCGCCCTGATCGATCTGGCGGACGATTTCCGCCAGCGGCTCGAAGGTCAGGTCGCCGCCAAGATCGAAGCTGGAATACCCGGCGAGGGCGAAGGATTTCTCGTCCGACGCATTACCGACGCCGGCAGCCTGGCGCATGAAGGCCGCATGATAACCGAACTTGCCCATGCCGGGGATTTTGCTGCCGTTGACGGCTACCACAAAGGATTTAAACGATTCCGTGTTGCTGAGTCCGCCGTCTTCCTCGCGGGTATCGCCTCTGCCGCGGAAAAAGGATTCGCTGAATATCGTCGTGTCGGCGAAGAACGTTGTGCCGGAAACAGTGTGATCGCCGTATTCGCCCGAATAGACATTCCAGTCACCGACCAGGCCGATGCGTTCCGAAATTTCGTAATCCTCTGCAAGGTCGGTGCCGTAGAGTCCGGGCGTCCTGTCCCAGGCGACGCCGAACCCGGCGTTGAGCTTGCCGGCCTTCGCGCCGAACCGGTCGGCGCTGTATTCGACGAACAGTTCCTCGACGTAGAGCCCGATATCCTCGAATGCCCGGTGTTCGAATTTTTCGACCGACCCCACCGGTTCCATCACGGCATGGCCGAAGACCGACCATCCCGGCGCCAGCCGGACCGTCGCCGACGGTTCGACCTTCAGATAGAGATCGTTGTTCAGGTTCGACCGGTCGTCGGATTTGTAATTCCAGTCGTTCTCCAGCTCGAATGCGACTTCGCCGTTGATGCGCGGCGCGCCGTCCTCCGCCAGGGCGGGGGAAGCTATACAGGCAGTGGCCAGCAGAACGATGGGAAGGTGGAAACGCATCTTGAATCCTTTGTTTCTTCGTTTGTCTCAACGGACATATTAACATGTAATATTATAACATTACATGCGCGTAACGGCGAAGTCTAGGGGTAACGGAAGTTCGCCGCCGAGTGGCTGAGAATTTTGGTTGACGTGGTTAATTTTTCGTTAACGACCGGTTCGGCGCCGACCGACCTGCGGGTGTCTATGCCGCTTCGGCCGCGTCTCCGCTGTCCGTATCCCGGGGATCGGCATTTTCGCATCCGTCGCCGGCGTCGGGTCTTTTGCGGCTGGACGTTTCGTTGTTGCTCACCAGAGTTTCAAAGGATTTCACCTCGACCATGAACCTTTCCAGCAGTTCGCGCAGGTCCTGCTTTTCCCGGTTCAGCAGCTCGGCTGCTTCCTGCAACGTATCCGCGCTGCTGCTGGTTTCGTTCGAGGCGTCGTTGACCGCACCGATATGGGTCGTGACTTCTTCGGTCCGCGTGGCCGCTTTGTTTGCGCTCTCCGCAATTTCGCGCGTCGCCGCCTTTTGCTGTTCAGCCGCGTCGGAAATCTGGCCGGTACTCTCCGCGACATTCTCGATCGTTTGCACGATCGACGAAATGGCAGAAACGGCATCCGTCGTCGCTTCCTGGATCTGAGTCACCTGGGATGCGATTTCGCCGGTGGCAGTCGCGGTCTGATCGGCCAGCGACTTAACCTCGGTGGCGACGACGGCAAACCCCTTACCGGCCTCGCCGGCGCGCGCCGCCTCGATCGTCGCGTTCAGCGCCAGCAGGTTGGTCTGGCTGGCGATGTCGTTGATCAGTCCGACGACTTCGCCAATTCGGCTCCCCGCTTCGTCGAGCACCTTGACCCCCTCGCTGGCGCTACGGGCTTCTTCGACGGCGCCGCTCGCGATCGCGGCGCTTTGCTCGACGATGCGCGAAATTTCCTCGCTGGAAGACGTCAGTTCTTCGGCTGCGGCCGCCACGGTCTGAACGTTCCCCGTGGCGTCGCTCGCCGCGCCCGACACGTTGGCCGAGCGGTTCGTGGTCTGCGCCGCGTTGTCCTTGATCGACCCGGCCGACTCCTGAACGCTGTCCGATGCCCGCTCCAGCGTTTCCAAAGCCTTCTGGATGCGGTGGTCGTAGGCACGGCAGATCAGCTCCATGTATTTCGCACGGTCAGTGGCCAATTCGCTCTGTCGTTCCATTTCCACTTCGCGTTCTTTCTGTCCTTCGACAACTTCCGCGATCGCAGCTTCTCTTTCTTCCTGTGCAACCTTTTCACGACGTTCCAGATCGGCCTGGAAGTTTTTGATCTCATTTGCATTCTGACGGAAAACATCAACCGCTTCTGCCATATCACGCAGTTCGTCATTCCGGTCCGCGCCAGGAATGTTGACCGCGAGATCGCCCGCTGCGAGCTTTCGCATGCTGTCATTGATATCCCGGATGCCGCCACCGAGAGATCTCCCCATTCTCCAGGCGATGAACATCGCAGCGAGAAAACTGAATACCGACACGCCGATGATGATCAGCAGACTTCTGTCGCCGTTCGCATGCATTGATTCGATGCCTGCATCCATTTCCGCCCGGATCAGCTCTTCCGCCGATGCGGCCTCGCCGACAAAATCGTCGAAAGCCCTTCTGTAGGCATTTTCGGCCTTCTCCAGGGCCTCAGTGTGGTCGCTGATGCTCTTGTATCTGATCTCGGCAATTTCCGTCAGTTTCCGCGCTTTTTCAGCAACGTCTGCCAGTGATCCGACAACCGATGCTTGGGCGATATGCTTTTCGCCCTGTGCGAAGCCGTTCAGGACGTCCTTTATGTCTTCACCGTCGTCACCGGAGAGGATCTCTTCGAGAAAGAGGTGGGCGTTAGCCAGTTCGTATCGCGCCGCACCGATTTCGCGTTGCAATGAGGGATTGCCCAACGCCGACCCACCCCGGGATGCGGCGAAAAGCGCTTTCTGGATTTCGTCATAAAGGTTGTCGAATTCTTCGTCGGCGCCGCTGCCAGTCCCCTGTGCTTTGGCCATCAGATCGTAACGGGTTTTGGCGGCGGCGACGAAATCCCGGACTCTTGTCTGAACGATTTCGATTTTCTTTCGAACCTCCGGCGCCGTAGACGGATATATACGTCCATGTTCGCCGGCTGCCCCATTGAGAATGGCCGATACGAAGCCTTGGGTCTGATCCAGAAGTTTCCAGGCAGACGCGATATCCGCTTTGGATTTTCCGCTGAATATATCCTCGAGCAGGCGGTTGGCGTCCGAGCCCGTTACCCGGATTTCCATGGAAGCATCGCCAAGGGGCGCAAGATGTTCGCCCACGAAAATACCGTTCTGGCTGACGCGGTTTACGAAACTGATCCCGATAATTCCGACCGCAAGCGTTATAAAGGCGCAAATCCCGAATGAAAGCGCCAGTTTGCGGGCAATCGGAAAATTCGTGGTCGCGGCCCTCGATCGACCGGCTGTTTCAGGGGCGTCAGGCATGGTGATGTTCCGGATATTTCTTCTATGCCGAATTATTGGAAAATTTTTATTAAAATTTCGTCTCCAAACGCTTTTGCGAAACGTTGCTTCTTGCACAGCAACGGGGAGCCCACTACCGTGCCTTTCGCCGACGAACCCGGGAACGGGGAAGGATGTCCGCATCCCGACCCCGGCTGCCCCCGCAACTGTCAACGGTCAGTTCGTCCCAACGGCGCCACGGCGGCACATCCGCTGGAAGGCCGGGACAGAATGACGACCCGTGAGCCAGGAGACCGGACGCCGGCCGTATCGCTTATCCGCGGGCCGGGGTGTGTTCGCGAACGGCAACCGGCGATGCGTGTTCGATGTATTCCGCGGAGGAGGCGGACACGGCATGGCACTCGCCCGAAAAATTCCCGCGACCGTCGTCACCGGTTTTCTCGGCGCCGGCAAGACCACGATGATCCGCAACCTGATCGAACAGGCCAACGGCAGGAAGCTGGCGCTGGTCATCAACGAATTCGGCGATCTCGCCGTCGACGGCGAACTGCTGAAGGGCTGCGGCAACCCGGACTGCACCGACGACGATATCTTCGAGCTCGCCAATGGCTGCATCTGCTGCACAGTGGCCGACGATTTTCTGCCCACCATTCAAAAGATCCTCGACCGCGACGATCCGCCCGACCACATCGTGATCGAGACGTCGGGGCTGGCATTGCCGAAACCGCTGGTCCAGGCCTTCGGCTGGCCCGAGGTCCGCACCCGGGTGACGGTCGACGGCGTCGTCGCCGTGCTCGACGGGCCCGCGGTCGCCGACGGCCGCTTCGCCGACGATCCCGACCGGGTCGATGCGATGCGCGCCGCCGACGAGGAACTCGACCACGAAAGCCCGCTGCACGAACTTTACGAAGACCAGCTTGCCTGCGCCGATCTGGTGCTGCTGAACAAGACCGATTTGATGGACGCCGACGCGGTCGAACAGGTCGCCGGCGAGGTCGGTGGCCGGCTGCGCGACGGCGTGCGCATGGTGAAGACCGCCAACGGCGTCATCGATACAGGCGTGTTGCTGGGTATCGAGGCGGCGGCGGAAGACGATCTCGCCGCCCGCCCGTCGCATCACGACGCCGAGGACGATCACGACCATGACGATTTCGACAGTTTCGAGGTCGCAATCCCCGACATCGGATCGCCCGATGCGCTGATGGAACGTCTGAAAGCGGTCATCGCGGCGCATGATATTCTCCGCGTCAAAGGCTTCGTGCATGTGCCCGGCAAGGATATGCGCCTGATCGTCCAGGGCGTCGGCGCACGCCTGCAGCAGCATTTTGACCGTCCGTGGGAAGACGGCGAGCCGCGCGAAACGCGGCTGGTCGTGATCGGGCTGACCGGATTCGACAGGGCGGCCATCGCCGCCGCGCTCGACGGCGTCGCGAAAGGCTGACATGCATCTTCTCGCGACAACGCCCGGCGTTGTCTCCGACGGGTCGGAAGCGGTCGATCTGGGCCAGACGCCCGGCGACGTCGTGGTTCTGTCGGCGGCCGATACCGAGCTTGCCGCCCTTGCGGCCGCTCAGTCCCGCGCCGGTGCGGATGCGCCGACACTGCGTCTGGCGAACTTCCTGCAGCTGAAACACCCGATGTCGGTCGACGTCTATATCGAGAATGTCATCGCCCACGCGAAACTGGTGGTAGTCCGCCTGCTTGGCGGCGCCGGCTATTGGCCCTATGGCGTGGAACAGATCGCCGCCGCCTGCCGCCGAAACGGCATAGCCTTCGCCGCCGTGCCCGGCGACGACACGCCCGATCCCGATCTGGCGCAACACGGCACGTTGCCGTCCGACGACGTGCACCGCCTGTGGCTGTACCTGGTGCATGGGGGGCCGGCCAACGCCGACAATTTTCTGTCCTGCGCCGCATCCCTGATCGGTCGCGAGGTCGACTGGGCCGAACCGGCGCCGCTGATGACGGCGGGGCTGTACTGGCCCGGCGCTGACGCGCCCGATCTAAACATCCTGCAGGGCTTCTGGAAAACGGACGCGCCGGTCGCCGCCGTCACGTTCTACCGGGCGCTGATCCAGTCCGGGAATACCGAGCCGGTCGACGCGATGATCGCCGCCCTGCAGAAGCGCGGCCTCAATCCGCTGCCGCTCTATATTCAGAGCCTGAAGGACACGGTCTCCGCCGGCATCGTGGCGCAGAGTTTCGCCGACACCCCGCCCGACGTGATCCTCAACGCCACCGGCTTCGCGGTCTCGACCCCCGGCGCCGGACGCATCGAAACGCCGTTCGACGCGGCCGGCTGCCCCGTGCTGCAGACCGTGTTCGCCGCGACGACGGAAGAGGTATGGGCCGACGGCGATACCGGGCTGATCGCCCGCGACATCGCCATGAACGTCGCCCTGCCGGAAGTCGATGGAAGGGTGCTGACCCGGGCGGTAGCGTTCAAGTCCGAAGCCCGGTTCGACGACGCCACCCAGACCGCCGTGGTCAAACACCTGCCGCGCGCAGACCGGATCGGTTTCGCCGCCGATCTCGCCGCGAACTGGGCGGCGCTGGCCCGCAAACCCGCGCCTGACCGCCGCATCGCCGTAGTGCTGGCGAACTATCCCAACCGCGACGGGCGCATCGGCAACGGCGTCGGGCTCGATACGCCGGCCGGGACGATGACCCTGCTCCGGGCCATGCGGGACGCCGGATATCGCGTCGAGGACCTGCCGGCGGACGGCAACGCCTTGGTGAATCGTCTGCTCGACGGGCCGACCAATGCCGGGGTCAAGGCGCGGCGGATCGAGGAGACGATCTCGCTCGCCGAGTATCAGATCTTTTTCGCCGGCCTGCCGACATCCGTGCGCGACGCGGTGACGGAGCGCTGGGGCGCACCGGAAGCCGATCCGTTCTATCTGGCCGGCGAGACCGATTGCGGCGCGCTGGCGATCCCCGCCTTCCGCTGCGGCCATGTCGTTATCGGGCTACAGCCGGCGCGTGGCTACAACATCGATCCGGAAAAGACCTATCACGACCCGGACCTGGTGCCGCCGCACGGCTATCTCGCGTTCTACGCCTGGCTGCGGAAGCAATTCCGTGCCGACGCGGTCGTCCACATGGGCAAGCACGGCAATCTCGAATGGCTGCCGGGTAAGTCGCTGGCGCTGTCGGCCGATTGCTTCCCCGAAGCCGCACTCGGCCCGCTGCCGCATGTCTACCCGTTCATCGTCAATGATCCGGGCGAAGGCACCCAGGCCAAGCGGCGGGCGTCGGCGGTCATCGTCGACCATCTGACGCCGCCGCTTGCGCGCGCCGAAACCTACGGCCCGCTCGCCGATCTCGAACGGCTGGTCGACGAATACTACGAGGCCGCCGGCGTCGACCCCCGCCGCATCGAGCTGCTGCGCGACCGGATCGTCGATCTCACACGCTCCTCCGGTCTCGATCTCGATTGCGGCATCGGCGCGGACGAGCCCGCCGACGAAGCGCTGGCCAAACTGGATAATTATCTGTGCGAGCTGAAGGAAATGCAGATCCGCGACGGGCTGCATATTTTTGGGGAAAGCCCCGAAGGGAGTTTGCGCGATGCGCTGCTGGTGGCGCTGGCGCGGCTGCCGCGTGGCGACGGCAAGGGCGGCAATGCGTCGCTGATCCGGGCGCTGGCCGCCGATCTCGGCCTGACGGGCGAAGAGCATGGTTTCGATCCGCTGGACTGTACGCTGGGCGATCCGTGGACCGGACCCAAACCGGACGCGCTGACCGGTGGCGATCCGTGGCGGACCAATGGCGACACGGTGGAGCGTCTGGAAGCGCTGGCGCTCGATCTTGTCGGCGGGCGCGTGCCTGATTACGGCTGGACCGCCACCTGCGCCGTCCTCGATGCCATTGCCGAAAACATCGGACCCAACGTCGCGGCCTGCGGCGATGCCGAGACCGCCGGCGCCCTGCGCGCGCTCGACGGCAAATTCGTTCAGCCCGGTCCGTCCGGCGCGCCGACGCGGGGGCGGCCGGAAGTGCTGCCCACCGGGCGCAATTTCTATTCGGTCGACACCCGCACGGTGCCGACGCCGACGGCGTGGACGCTGGGCTGGAAGTCGGCGACCCTGCTGATCGAACGGCATGCGCAGGAACACGGCGACTGGCCGCGCCGCATGGCGCTGTCGGCCTGGGGCACGTCGAACATGCGGACCGGCGGCGACGACATCGCGCAGGGCCTCGCGCTGATGGGCGTGCAGCCGACATGGGACCGCGGCTCGGGCCGCGTCACCGGGTTCGAGATCATGCCGCTCGACGTGCTCGACCGGCCGCGGGTCGACGTCACGCTGCGCCTGTCCGGTTTTTTTCGCGATGCGTTTCCGGCCCAGATCGATCTGTTCGACAGCGCCGCCCGCGCGGTCGCCGCGCTGGACGAACCGGCGGATAAAAATCCGCTGGCCGCCCGCGTCGCCGAAGACGCCGCCGCGCTGGTGGCGGATGGTATCGATCCTGAAACGGCGAAGCGCCGCGCCGGTCACCGGGTGTTCGGATCGAAACCGGGCGCCTACGGGGCGGGGCTGCAGGCGCTGATCGACGAACGCGGCTGGGACACCGACGCCGATCTCGCCCGCGCCTATATCGCCTGGGGCGGCTACGCCTATGGCGACGGCGCCGAGGGCGCGGCCGAACACCGCCTTTTCGAACGACGCCTGGGGTCGGTGCAGGCGGTGGTTCACAACCAGGACAACCGCGAACACGATCTGCTCGATTCCGACGACTACTACCAGTTCGAGGGCGGGCTGACGGCGGCGGTCCGGCATCTGTCTGGTGATCAGCCGGCGGTCTGGCACAATGACCATTCGCGCCCGGAGACGCCGAAGATCCGCAGCCTGGAAGACGAGATCACCCGCGTGGTTCGCGCCCGGGTGGTCAACCCGAAATGGATCGCCGGCGTCATGCGCCACGGCTACAAGGGCGCGTTCGAAATGGCGGCGACGGTCGATTACCTGTTCGCCTTCGCCGCCACCGCGCGCTGCGTGAAGGATCACCATTTCGATCTGGTGTTCGATGCCTGGCTCGGCGACGAAAACGTGCGGGATTTTCTGGAACGGAACAACCCGGACGCGCTCCGCGACATGGCCGACCGCCTGCTCGAAGCCCAGGACCGGGGCCTGTGGCGGCCGCGGTCGAACACGGCCTATCATCATCTGACCGAACTGAAGGGAGCGGCCTGATGGCAAGGAAACCCACCACCGAAGAAGAGCTCGCCCGCGCCAACGAAAAATCGAAAAAGCGGAAGCAAGCGCGCGACAGGATGCTGGCCGACAAGACGGTCGAAAAGGGCCTGCTGATCGTCCATACCGGCAAGGGCAAGGGCAAGTCGACGGCGGCCTTCGGTCTTGCGGCGCGCGCCGTCGGCAACGGCATGAAGGTCGGCGTCGTCCAGTACGTGAAGGGCAAGTGGGAAACCGGCGAACGCGCCGTGCTCGAACACTTTCCCGACCAGGTGACCATCCGGACCATGGGCGAGGGCTTCACCTGGGAAACCCAGGACAAGGCGCGCGACATCGCCGCGGCAGAAAAGGCATGGGCGGCGTCGAAGGAAATGATCGCCGATCCCGCTTACGACATCGTCATCCTCGACGAACTCAACATCGTTCTCCGCTACGACTATCTCGATCTTGCCGAGGTACTGGACACCTTCGCCAACCGGCGCGACATGCTTCATGTCGTCGTCACCGGCCGCAACGCCAAGCCGGAACTGATCGACGCCGCCGACCTGGTCACCGAGATGACCCAGATAAAACACCCCTTCCGCGAACAGAACGTGCGGGCGCAGAAGGGGATCGAGTTTTAGGGTGGCGGGGTTGGGCTTATATCCCCCTCTCCCTAGCCCTCTCCCCTATGGGGCGAGGGGACTGGATGTGCGGAAGGGCAAAATTCGAATTCCCTCCCCCCTCGGGGGGAGGGCTAAGGAGAGGGGGAAACACGCCCCCTCCGGCAACCCATGATACTCTCCGCGCTCATGCTCCAGGGCACCGGCTCCGACGTCGGCAAGTCGGTTCTGGCGGCGGGGCTATGCCGGGCGCTGGTGCGGCGGGGACTGTCCGTGCGGCCGTTCAAGCCGCAGAACATGTCGAACAACGCCGCCGTTACCGCCGACGGCGGCGAGATCGGACGCGCGCAGGCGCTGCAGGCGCGAGCCTGCGGCGTGGCGCTGCACACCGACATGAACCCGGTGCTGCTGAAACCGCAGACGGAGACCGGCGCGCAGGTGGTGGTGCAGGGGCGAGTGATCGGCAATGCGAAGGCGCGCGACTATCAGGCCATGAAGCCCGATTTAATGGGCACCGTGCTGGAGAGTTTCGTGCGGCTGCGGGACGTTGCCGACATCGTCGTCGTCGAGGGCGCCGGCAGCGCGGCGGAGGTCAATCTCCGCGCCGCCGACATCGCTAATATGGGGTTTGCCCAGGCGGCGAACGTGCCGGTCGTGCTGATCGGCGATATCGACCGCGGCGGCGTGATCGCCCAGCTGGTCGGTACCTGGAACCTGCTGTCGGACCGCGAACGCGATCTCACGCGCGGCTTCATCGTCAACAAGTTTCGCGGCGACCCGTCGCTGTTTCACGACGGCCGCGCCATCATTCGCGAACAAACCGGCATGGCCGATTACGGCGTCGTTCCGTGGTTCGATGGTGCCGCAGCGCTGCCGCGCGAGGACGCGTTCGACATCGGCGCGGAAGATGCGGCCGCCGGCGCGATCAAAATCGCCGTGCCGGTGTTTTCCCGCATCGCCAATTTCGATGATCTCGATCCGCTGCGTGCCGAACCGGACGTGTCGGTTGTCATGGTGCGGGCGGGCGAGGCACTGCCGGGCGATGCCGATCTGATCCTGCTGCCGGGATCGAAGGCGACGCTGGCCGATCTCGCTTTTGTCCGCGATCAGGGCTGGGACATCGACATCGCCGCCCATGTCCGGCGCGGCGGCGCGGTGCTGGGGATCTGCGGCGGCTACCAGATGCTGGGGCGCATCGTGTCCGACCCGGATGGCATCGAGGGGCCGCCCGGCGAATCCTTCGGGCTCGGCCTGCTGGATATCGACACCGTGCTGACGACGGACAAGAAACTGGTGGAGGTCTCGGGCAACGAGACCCAGACCGGCGCGGCCGTTTCGGGGTACGAGATGCATGTCGGCGACACGCGCGGCCTAGGAACGAACCGACCGATGCTCGATCTGTCCGGCGCGGCGGACGGCGCGGTCTCGGCGGATGGCCGGATCGCCGGGTGCTACGTGCATGGCCTTTTCGCGTCGGATTCGTTTCGGACCGCGTTTCTGCAGCGCATCCGTCCCGGCGCGCGCGCCGCGCTGAACTATGAAGCGGGCGTGGACGGCGCGCTGGATGCGCTGGCCGATCATCTCGAAAGTCATCTCGATATCGACGGGATGATCGATGGCTAGGGTGTCAGATCAATACCATGGCGAGCAGCAGCAGCGCCGCCAGACCGGCGCCGGCCTTGCGGTACAGGCTCAGCGCGCGGTGGATGTCGGCGGCGCTGGCATCGGTGCGCGCGCCGTCGTTCATCCAGGCGTCATCGACGATGAAGTCGCGGTATCGCCGCGGCCCGGCCAGCGCGATGCCGAGCGCGCCGGCCATGGCGGCTTCCGGCCAGCCGGCGTTTATCGACCGGTGTTTCTCCGCATCCCGCACGGCGGCGGCCCAGGCCTCGCCGCCCCTGGTGCCGGTGCCGATGGCGGCGACGATCACGATCAGGATGCCGGCGATACGGGCAGGTACGGCGTTCAGCGCGTCGTCCAGCCGCGCCGCGAACTTGCCGAAATGCTCGTACGTGCTGTCGCGATGGCCGATCATGCTGTCCAGCGTGTTGACGGCCTTGTAGGCGAACAGGCCGGGCAGGCCGA
>Ga0181588_10001734_pt1 | contig 19157 bp, 18 predicted proteins | sample 071ome_26_FD_148607 | JGI IMG/M metagenome (GOLD analysis project Ga0181588, IMG submission 148607) | Coastal salt marsh microbial communities from the Groves Creek Marsh, Skidaway Island, Georgia - 071409BT metaG (spades assembly) | ecosystem: Environmental > Aquatic > Marine > Intertidal zone...
AGGCGAACGGCCATGGCGGCCTCGGCCTGGGCGGCTTCCGCAGCCCGCACCTCGACTGCCCACGCCTCATCGCTGGTCTCGAGGATCAGCGCCTTGGCACCTGCCTCGACACCGCTGTCGACCTGCGAACGAATCTCGTCTTCGGAGATCTGCACGCTCCGGAGATAGAAGATGATCTCTTCGAGCTGCTGATCGGTGAGCGGACCGCCGCCACCGGAACCCCAGGCCGGCATGACACCGTTTCGGCCGTAGTTGAGCACGTGGAGGATCTCGTCCTCGGTGTGGCGGGACATCAGCGTGTTGAGGGCCGGAGCCTTCCAGTTGACCTGAGCGACGAATTCGCCCGACGACGAGGTGATGGCGGTGTTGACGACACCACCGGCACCCTCAGGGCCGTGACAGTTCACACACTGGGCGCCCTCGAGATAGATCTCCTCGCCACGGTTGGTGGCGATCCGCCACGTGTCGAGATCCCGGCCTTCGTGACGCCCCGGCTCACCGAGCCAGTAGAGCGGCAAGGTGATGGCCACGATCGTCAGCAGCACCAGGCTCGAGCCGAGCGCAAGATCAAGCTTCTTGCCCTCAAGATCCTCGTCGGAGAGGTACGGCTTGCGGTTCGAGGCGAGCTCGATCTCCGAGCCGACTTCGTCGCGAGCCGAGCGGATGTTGAAGTAGATGTAGACGATCCCACCGAGGAAGACGATCGCCAAGATGACGAGTCCGATGGTTCGTTGTGTGGAGGCGGCGAGCAACATACGCGTGTCGGGTGGTCGAGAACTCTCTGGGGTGGGAACGGACGGAGGCTACCGGGCCTAGTGCGACGACTGACCGATGCAGTTGGGGCCTTCGGCCTCCTGCCCGGTGGTGTTTGTGCCGATCGGCGGGCCCTGGATGATCGTGCCGGTGTCGACGGTGAGAACACCATCGGCCGAGACGCTCATGGCGAAACGATCCATGCCACGCGGGGCCGGTCCACCACGCTTTTCACCGACACGGTTGTACTGCGAACCGTGGCAGGGGCACTCGAACCACTGGGAGGTGACGCACTCAGGCACTCGGCAGCCGAGGTGCGGGCACTTTTGGTAGAGGGCGATGACGCCACCGTCGAGCCCCAGCGCAAGACCGGCTTCCATGCCGGTGAGTTCGTTCGCCGAGTAGGCGGCACGGGCCTTCTCGACCGCACCGTTCGGGTATTCGGTGATCCACATGCGACCTTCCGCCCGGTACAGGAAGCCGTTGGAACCGCGAATCTCGTTGAGCACGTCGCTCACGAGGCCGACCCGAATGGCCGAGCCGAAGCCGCCACCGAGCTGGGGCCACAGGAAGGCGATCGACGCAAGGCCGAAGCCACCGAGACCGATCTGCATCATGAGGACGATGGTGCGATTGAAGAACTGGCGACGCGAAACGCCGATGACCTCGGGATCCGGCGGCACATAGGGCGCTGGCGGCGCACTCTGGCGAGCAGCGAGGACGAGCTCCTTGCTGGCGGCCTTGCGCTCGAGGACCTGCGCCCGCTCGACCTGCTTGCCTGTGAGGGCGTCCTCGTCACCGAGGACGTTCGATTCGCGGTCGCGTGACTTGGTCTCCCGCGAGAGGATGCCGACGGCGCCGTCGGCATCGCGGCTCTTGAGCGCGGAGAACACGGCGACGGCGGCCAGCAGGGCGATGACGACGATGGCGGCAATAAGCATTGGTGTTTCCTCCTTGCCTTACAGCTCGAAGAACAAGCCGGCTTCCCACGGGAAGACGAAGTTGAATCCGGGACCTCGGAAGAACGAGCCGATCATGGTCAGCACGGCCCAGAACATGAGGTGGACGGTCATCAACGAGACCGCGAACTTGCGATCCTCGGGCTTCGCCGACGGGTTCCGGTCGATGTAGGGAACGAACATCAAGAAGAACAGGCCGATGCCGGGGATGGTCACGCCGGCGACCATCGGGTGGAACACCGTGAGGAGTTCCTGCAAGCCGAGGAAGTACCACGGGGCCTTCGACGGGTTCGGCGTCTCGTTGAAGTTGGCGAGCTCGAGCAGCGGCGCGTTCACGAAGATCGAGAAGATCAAGGTGAACGCAAGCGCAAACAGCGCAGCGCCGAACTCGACCACGAGCAGGTGCGGCCAGGTGTGGACCTTGTCCTGCGGGACGGCCTTGACGTCTTGGATCGAGCCCGACTTCACGACGGTGAGCAGGCGCTGGGTGTGACCGCCAGGGCCGGTGGGCACCGGGGCGCCCGACGCAGCGGCGGGGGCGGCAGCGGTGGGAGCTGTGGCGACAGCGGTTCCGGTGGCGGCACCGCCGGTGTCGTCACCGGCGGCCTTGGCCTTGGCGGCTTTGGAGCGCTCGAGCAGGTGCGCCGGGATCTTTGACGCAGCCTCTTGCTGCTCGGCGCTGAGTTCCTCGGCGGGGGCCTCGGCCGGGGCGTCGGCGGCAGCCTTGGCCGCAGCGGCCTTGGCCCGGGCCTCCTCGGCCCGCTTGCGGAGGTGTTCGGGGACTTCAGTCATGTCCTTCTTCTCCTTCTTGCCTTAGAGCGGACCCGAGATGCCGCCGTCCTTGCGCACTCGCCAGAAGTGGATCGCCATGAAGATGACGAGCACGAACGGCAGAAGCAAGACGTGCAACACGTACCATCGGAGCAGCGTGTCGGTGCCGATCTCCACGCCGCCGAGCAGCACGAAGCGGACTTGTTCACCGAATACCGGCGTGTACCCCATCATGTTGGTACCCACCGTGACCGCCCAGAGGGCCAGCTGGTCCCAGGGCAGGAGGTAGCCGGTGAACGAGAGCAGCAGGGTGAACTGCAAGAGGTTGACGCCGATCACCCAGTTGAACTCACGGGGCGGCTTGTACGCACCGTGGTAGAAGACGCGGGCCATGTGGAGGAACACCGAGAGCACCATCAAGTGGGCTGCCCATCGATGCATGTTCCTGACCAGCAGACCGAAGGTCACGCTGTTCTGCAGCGTGTAGATGTCGTCCCAGGCTGCTGCGGCGGTCGGCCGGTAGAAGAACATCAAGAAGATGCCGGTGACCGTCAGCAAGATGAACAGGAAGAAGGACAGGCCGCCGAGGCACAGCGTGTAGCTGACCTTGACGGCGTGACGCTTCACCTTCACCGGGTGCAGGTGGTACAGCACCGAGTTCATGATCACGTAGGACCGGTTTCGAGGGCTGTCGGTGTAGCCCTTCCGGAAGATCGAGCCAGGTCGGAAGATCGAGTTCCAGGCCTGGGAGGACTGGGTCGCGTCGACGAGCTGGGTTGCTTGGTCCTGCAGTCGCTGCGGCAGGGGCTTCTTCACGTCTTCGTCAGAGTTCGCCATAGATCTGTGTTTCGTGTCAGGGCACTCCGGCGTCAGCCGAGGCGCATGCCGTATCCGTAACCGTGGGTATTCGTTCGCTGATGGGCATCACCTTCGGCCGGCGGGTCGCCGATCTTGCCGAGGATGATCACACCAGTGGGACACCGGTCGACGCAGAGCGCGCACCGGGTGCACACGTCGTCGTCGATGGTGAAGATCACATTGTCGTTGGGGTCGCTACCCGGGAGTTCCGTGCCGATCGCTTCGTCGATCGCATCGGGGCGCACCATGTGGATGCACTTCCACGGGCAGATGTCGACGCAGCCCTCGCACATGATGCACTCGGACTGGTCGATGTGGATGAACTGCTTCGGCTTGACCTGGGCGGTGAGCCAGGCGGCGTCGACCTGCTGAAGGATGTAGTCGTCGCGGAACTCGGGAAGCGGCGGATTCGCGTCGGTGGTCGCCATGAAGTCAGGCACCTTCCTTCACGAGCGGGCGGCCGAAGGTCGAGCGTTCGGGAGTCTTCTCGGCGTTCTGCTTCTCGCCGCGCTTTTGCCAGGCGGCCCACATCCAGATGTTGCCGGCAAGCGCGACGACGTAGATGCCGACGGCGATGAGATCGCGCAACACGACATAGTTGACACGAATCGGCGACCAGCCACCGTCCTGCTGCGACTTGAGCAGGTCGAACGGGCCGAAGAGGATCTTGTCGGAACGCCAGTTGAGCTCATTGTCGGCCCAGGTCAGGAACTGGTGCGGCACGACGCCGTAGACCCAGAACATCAAGAAGAAGACGATCATCGAGCCGAGCATCGCCTCGCCCCAGGTCACGACCTGATCGGCGGGACGGCGCTTCTGGTAGGCGAGGATTCCGCCAACGATCAAGGCGGTGACGATGATCGACGACACGAAAGCGACCACGCTGCGACTCCTGGAGAACGGACACGTCTCACGAACTTCGTGAAACCATGCACAAGTCTAAACCGGAAGAGCGGCGCCCCCCGGATTGGTCCTCTGGTTTATCACGGTGCCTTTCGATTCCCCCCATCCGGGCCTGGGGAAAATCGGGTGTTACGCGATTGTCAGAAATTCGGAAGAAGGATTCTGCTTCAGCTTGTTCGGACGTGCGACACTGCCCGTATCCTCACGGGGCGTGGTTGGCGCAATCCTGCGCCCGCCGTACCACTCGCCATTCCGCTGTCCGAACGATCCGCCGGAGACCAACGGTGACCGAAGTACCCGAGCACCTCCTGAAGAAGGCCGCCGAGGCCCGTGCCCGCCTCAGTGGGCAGGCCCCACCCGACGCCGGCGAGAGCGCCGCGCCGAGCAGCGAGCCGGCGGCCGACGCCGCTCCGGTTCCGGCCACGACAGCTGCTCCGGCCCCGGCCGTCCCCGAGGAGCCTGCTGCTCCCGCGCCCGTCGCCCCCTATGTCGAGGCCGCCGAGACCCGCAAGAAGGTCCCGGTCTGGGTCATTCCGGTCCTGATCTTCCTTCCCTTCTGGGCGATCTTCTACGTCGGTTACCTCGAGAACCCGCCCGCCGCTCCCGAAGGTCTCGCCTACGAAGGGGCCGAGATCTACAGCGGCCAGTGCGCCGGCTGCCATGGTGGCGGTGGCGGAGGCGGCTCCGGACGCCAGCTCAACGGCGGCGAAGTCCTGCTCACCTTCCCCTCGCTCGCTTCGGGCGCCGCCTACGACGGCCTCGCCGGCCACCTGCACTGGGTCGCCAACGGCACCGCCGGCTCACAGGCCGAGGGCCTCCTCGTCTACGGCGACCCCGATCGCCCCGGTGGCGCCCACGCACCCGGCTCGTACGGCCAGATGGCCGGCTTCGGCAACCTCTCGCCCGAGCAATTGGTGGCAGTCGTCTACCACGTCCGCCACGCGTTCGGCGCCGACCAGATCACGCCGGCAGGCGACGAGCGGGAACTCCACGTGCTCGACGAGCTGTACCACCTGATGGAGGAAGAGGGCGTCATGACCTTCGAAGGCGCCACGCTGCCGGAGATCCAGGGCTGGGTCGACGCCGCTCGCGTCAAGGTCGACGAAGAGTACGGCGAACTCGCCTCGGAGTAACCCACTCCCCCACCTGCGACAGGACCTCAAACAGCCGGGCCCGCAGGGTCCGGCTGTTTCGCGTCCGAACCGGCGAACATGGGACCGTGGATCCCTCGCTCACCGATTCCTGGCGCGCCCTCCAGGGCCACGCCGCCTCCTTCGACGATCTCGACCTCCGCAGGCTCTTCGACGACGACCCTGGTCGAGTCGATCGCATGACGCTCTCGGTTGCCGACCTGACGGTCGACCTGTCCAAGCACCGCGTGTCAGCTGCGGTTCTGGACGACCTCATCGCCCTGGCGAACGAGGTCGGTCTCGCTGACCGGTTCGCCGCGATGATCGCCGGCGAGCGGATCAACTCGACCGAGGATCGCGCCGTGCTTCATACCGCGCTGCGAGCACCGGCCGGAGCCGAGGTGCTGGTGGGCGGTGAGAATGTCGTACCTGCCGTTCACGAGGTACTCGGCCGAATGGGCGCGTTCGCCGACCGAGTCCGGTCCGGCGACTGGGTCGGCGCCACCGGGGCACCGATCGAGACGGTGGTCAACATCGGGATCGGTGGCTCCGACCTCGGTCCGGTCATGGCCTACGAAGCGCTCGCTGCATTTCGTCACGACCGGATTCGCTGCCGCTTCGTCAGCAATGTCGACGGCAGCGACCTGGTCGCTGCCGTCCGCGACCTCGACCCGGCCACGACCCTGTTCGTGATCTCGTCGAAAACGTTCACCACGCAGGAGACGCTCACCAACGCCCGGTCAGCACGAGCATGGCTCACCGCCTCGCTTGGCGCCGACGCCGTGGCCAAACACTTCGTCGCCGTGTCCACCAACGCCGCCGAGGTCGCGGCGTTCGGGATCGACACCGACAACATGTTCGGTTTCTGGGATTGGGTCGGCGGGCGCTACTCGATGGACTCCGCCATCGGGCTGTCTCTCATGATCGCGATCGGTCCCGACGCGTTCAGCGAGATGCTCGCCGGTTTCCGGGCGGTCGACGAACACATGGCGACGACCCCGATCGCGGAAAACGTGCCGGCGCTGCTCGGACTGATCGAGGTCTGGTATCGCACCTTCTGCGACCTGCCGAGTCGCGCCATGCTCCCCTACTCACGGGCGCTCCATCGCTTCCCCGCCTATCTCCAGCAGCTCGACATGGAGTCGAACGGAAAGCGAGTCCGCATCGACGGCGAGCCCGTGACCTACGAGACCGGACCGGTGATCTGGGGCGAACCCGGCACCAACGGGCAACACTCGTTCCACCAACTCCTGCACCAGGGCAGCACGGTGATCCCTGCCGACTTCATCGTGTTCGGTGCGCCCGACCACGCCGAGTTCGAGGGGGCCGACACCCATCACGAACTCCTCGTGGCCAATTGCTTCGCCCAGAGTCAGGCCCTCGCGTTCGGCAGGACCGCTGAGGAGGTCGCCGAGACCGAGACGGACCCGCTGCTGGTCTCACACCGGACTTTCCCGGGCAACCGGCCCTCGACCACGATCATGGCGCCCGCTCTCACCCCATCGGTGCTCGGACAGCTCGTGGCCCTCTACGAACATCAGGTGTTCACCCAGGGCGTCGTGTGGGGGCTCAACAGCTTCGACCAGTGGGGGGTGGAACTCGGGAAGGTCCTCGCCTCGGCGATCGTCGGCGAACTCACGAACACCGACCCGCCCGACCTCCGCCACGACGCGTCGACGAATGCGCTGATCGAGCGCTACCGCTCGATGCGCGGCCGGTGACCCGACACCGGTTCGAACCAGGCCGGGCAGCATCCGTGCGGCTCGAACTCGACCTGTCGGACCCGATGGCTCCATCGCCCGACCCACACCGTCGGCGGCGCTGACTGCGGGAAGGATGCGAGCTCAGCGCATCTCCGGGGAGAGGTCGTGGGCACCGATGAGCTCCCATGCCTCGTGTTCGACATAGGCGTCGAGGGTGCGGGTGATGATGCGTTCGAAGAGTTCTTCACCCCGCTGGGTGGTCTCCCCCTTCGTCACCGAGTTGTGGAGCCACGCACTCAGCCAGAAGTTGAGCGTCAGCTTGTAGGCGTTCATCAGATCATCGAGATGGACATAGCCGGCGTCCATCGTCTCGAGGGTGTCTCGGTAGAGGTCGATGAGGTCGGACTCGTGCGCCCGCCGGAGCGCCGGGTCGAGATTGCACGTCAAGAACGGCACGACATCGCCCATGCCGTCACCACGGCCGAGGAGCTGCCAGTCGATCAGGACGAGTTCGTCGCCGTCGAAGAACATGTTGTCGAGCCGGAAGTCGTTGTGGGTCAGCGTCCGGCTCGACGCGCCGAACGAGGCGAACATGTCGCTGACCGTCGGAAGGTAGGACTCGAGCCGGGCAATGACCTCAGCACCGAGTTGTTCGCCGTGCTGGTCGACCACCATCGGCCAGCTCGACTCGAACATTCCCTGCAAGCCCATGTTGAGCGGGCTGTCGATCGGCGGCACCCAGTCGAACTGGTCGACCTGATTCCACCAGCGGCCGTGCACCCCGGCGGCTGCGACCACAGCGGCACGTGCCTGTTCGAGCGTCGCCCCCGCATGATGATCACCGGACGCGTAGCCGCCGACATCTTCCAAGACGAGGCAGTACGCCAGCGACTCGTCGTCGCCCACATTGAGGTAGGCCTGCGGCGTGCGGACCTTCATCTGCGAGAGGAGATTCGCGTAGGCCCGGTGCTCACGTCCGTAGACATCGAGCAGGTCGCCGATCGGCTTGAGCCCCGAGTCGGTGGTCGGGATCTTTGCGATCGCCGTCGCCGGCCCGCTGCCGGCCGAGTAGTCGAGCGTCAGGCGAGCGAGCTCCCCCAGGAAGCCCTCACCGATCGCGATGCGCTCCGCCGACACCGAGGACACCACGACCTCGTCGAATCCGCTCGACCGGAGCGCATCGGTCATCACCTCGGCGGTGATCTGATCGAGTGACGTCGGAACGTGATGCTGGGCCATCAGTCGAGGGTAGAGCCCCGCTGCAAGCCGTGTCGACGAGGTCTCAGCCCTTGGCGACGATGAGCTGGAACTCGATGATGCCGCTCTCGTCGATCGAGACGACGATCGGCGCGTTCGGTGGGGTCACGCCGTAGTCCTCCCAAGTGATCGTGGCCGAACCGGTGATGACACCGAATCCGTCGTCGCGAACGAGGGCGTCGATCGTGAACGTCGCCTCGTTGGTCGTGCCCGCAACGGTGAGGTCGCCCGTGGCATCGACCGTGACCGTCTCGCCGTCGGCGAGACCGGCGGGCAAGTCGACCGGTGTGGTCAACACGAAGGTGGCGGTTGGGAACTGGTTGGCCATGACGGCCCGGCGGATCGGGAACTCACGACGGGCGTCGTTCGACGTGATCGACCCCATGTCGACGGTGATGTCGGTGCCGGTCAACCGGCCCCCGTCGATCGTGACCGTGCCGCTCACGCCGCCGGTTCGGCCCACGGCGACGACATCGCCGTAGGGGACGGTGAGCTCCTCGTCGACCCGGAAGCCGGCAAAGCTGCCGCTCGCCGTCTCGAAATCGAATTCGCCAATCTCGTCGTCGACCACCCATGTGGCGTTGATATCGCCGTCGAACGGGTCGGGCGCAGCGGCCGGAGCGTCGTCGGCAGCCACCGCCAAGTCGACGTCGAGTTGAGTGTTGGCGGCATCGACATCGACGGCCTCGGGCGTGTCACCCCAGAAGAACAGCCACCACACGGCGGCGATCAACACGGCGAGGACGATTCCGACCCCGATGGCCAGCTTCTTGATGGTCATTGCAGCTCCAAGATCTCACGAGCACTACCGAATGACGTACGGAAGAAACCCGGTGTGTGGTTCCAAAATGCTCCGGAAAAGTCGGGTCAGAGCGTTGCGGCGACCTCGGCGCAAGCAGCGATGGTGGCTTCGATCTCCTCGTCGCCGTGGGCGAGCGAGGGGAAAATCGCCTCATAGGCGCCGGGCGCGAGGGCGATGCCACGGCCGAGCATCCCGTGGAAGAACCGGGGGTAGACGCCGTTGTCGGCAGCGGCCTTGGCCGAATCGAAATCGTGCGGCGCTATGTCGGTGAAGAAGATGCCCAGCAGCGGGCCGACCCTCGGGAGCACGGCGGCGACGCCGGCGGCGTCGAACGACGCCTGCATGCCCTCTTGGAGGCGTGCGGCCCGGTCGGCGAGAGCGGCGTACGCCTCGACCGTGAGGTGCTCGAGGACCGCCAGTCCAGCAGCCGTCGCAAGCGGATTCCCCGAAAGCGTGCCGGCCTGATAGACGCCTCCGAGCGGCGCCACATTGCTCATGATCTCGCGGCTCGCGCCGTAGGCGCCCATGGGCAGGCCACCGCCGATGACCTTGCCGAAGCACCACACATCAGGCTGCACGCCGAACCACTCGGCTGCGCCGCCGCGGCACAGACGAAAACCGGTGATGACTTCGTCGAAGAGCAGCATCGCCCCGGCGGCGTCGCAGGCTTCGCGAAGGCCCTCGAGGAAGCCCGGCGCAGGGGGCACCAACCCCATGTTCGCCGCAATCGGTTCGACACAGACCACGGCGATCGACTCGTCGATCTCGGGTATGACGTTGTACGGCGCCACGATCGTGTCCTCGATCGCGCCCGGCGTCACACCCTCAGAGCCCTTGAGGCCCTGTTGGGCGATGCCCGACCCGCCGGCGACGAGCAGGGAGTCGGTGTGGCCGTGGTAGTTACCGGCGAACTTCAGGATCTTGCTGCGGCCGGTTGCGCCGCGAGCGAGCCGGATCGCCGACATCGCCGCTTCGGTGCCGGACGAGACGAGTCGCATCATCTCGAGCCCCTCAACCCGGCTCGTCATCTCTTCGGCGATCCGTACCTCGTTCTCGGTGGGAGCGCCATAGCTCGTGCCGCGGGTGGCGGCATCCCGGATCGCCGCGATGACGTCAGGATGGGCATGGCCGAGGATCGACGGGCCGTAGCTCTGGACATAATCGATGTAGCGGCGGCCCTCGACGTCGTAAACGAATGGCCCGTCCGCCCGTTCGACAAAGTACGGCGTCCCGCCGACCGAGCCGAAGGCCCGCACCGGCGAGTTCACGCCGCCGGGGATGACGGCCTGACCACGTTCGAACAGGGATGCGTTCGTGTTGCTCACACGGCGAGGCTACCCACCGCGATGGGTCAGAACCCGAAGTGAGCGAAGGGGAAGTCGACGAGCGATTCGAGCACGATCTCGGCGTCAGGGTGGACGTCGTGCGCCGTGATTGCGTTCGGAACGACCACACAGCGCATCCCCGCCGCTCGGGCTGCCGCAAAGCCGTGTCGCGAGTCCTCGATGACGAGGACGTCGGCCGGATCGAGACCCAGTTGGGCCGCGGCGAGGAGAAATAGGTCAGGGGCGGGTTTGCCTCGGTCGACCTGATCACGCGTGCTGAGGTGGTCGAAGTGGTCGACGAGCCCGAGCCGGGTGAGGTGCGGCTCGACCCAGTCGATCGGCGAGCTGCTTGCGATCGCAAGCCGGCGGTCGTGCGACTTGGCGACCGTGATCAGATCCTCCACGCCCGGCAGCACCGGGACGTTCTCGCGGGCGTGGCGATGCCGTTCCTCGGCCCGGGCCATCACGTCGGCATCCGGGGCGCGACCGAGTTCGTCCCTGAGCCGCTCGGCCAGCGGCTTGTTGTCGGCGGTGCCGACGATCTCGATCCATGCCGTCATGGAAAGTTCGAGGCCATGCTCCTCGTGCGCGATCCGAGCGGCCTCGTACACCGGGGTCTCGGTGTCGGCGATGGTGCCGTCGAAGTCGAAGATGACGGCGGCAGGCGGGTTCACGACGAGGACCTCCGACTGCAACACTGTCCGGTCAATCGAGTGCTCGTTCGAAAAAGTGGGTGGCGTGCGGGTCGTCGTTGAATCGCTCGACGGCACCAAAGCCGGACGACTCGTAGAGCGCGATCGCCTCAACGAGCGTCTCGTTGGTGTCGAGCCGGACCCGGTCGACACCCAGCGACCGGGCCTCGTCCATGAGATGGCCGAGCAGCGCGCGGCCGAGTCCTCGACCGCGGACGTCGGGACGCAGCCACATCCGTTTGATGTCGATCACCGCAGGATCGGAACGTTTGAGCGCGCCGCACCCCACCGGGTGACCGTCGAGACGGACGACGACGAAGAGTCCGTTCGGTGGCGAGATCTCGTCGACGTCGGTGGACTGCACCGTGCCCCGATCAAGGCCGTGGACGAAACGGGTGTCGAGTTCGGCGTAGTACTGCTCAAGACACCACTGAGCGTCGGCGCTCCCAGCAGGCTCACGGTGCAGCACGGGACGGTCGGCGACGTGGGCGACGAGGGCGTCGACGAGGCCAGGGATCGTGTGCGGATCGGCTTCGACGTCGACATCGACGCCCCGCTCGGCAGCAACGGCGGAGGTCGCCGGACCGATCGAGGCGACGATCTTCGGGAGTCCGTCGACCCCGACGGCGTCGACGAGCGAATCGACCGTCGAACCAGAGGTGAAGACGACGGCGTCCGCCGCAGCACAGGCGAGACGGCCGCTGTCGTCGATGTCGGCTGAGACCGTGCGGTAGGCGACGACCTCGTCGACGTTCCAGCCCATCATCCGCAGATGGATCGGCAGGGTCTCGCGGGCGACCTCGGCTCGGGCGAGCACCACCCGACCGCCCGCAATCGGTGGTGCAGGGAACGCAGCCGCGAGACCCTCGGCGATCGCATCGGCAGGCACAAGATCGACGGGGAGACCGAGCGACTCGGCCCGATCGCGGGTTCCGGGACCGACCACCGCGACCCGAACGCCATCGGCGAGTGGGCGCTCACCGAGCGCCTCGGCCACCGTGACGGCACCGTTGGGCGAGGTGACCGCAACCCAGTCGCCATCGCGCAGAACCCGCAACGCCGTGCGAAGCCCGACACCGCCATCGAGCGGCTCGGTGATCTCGATGACCGGAACCGATACCGCTTCGGCACCCTGGCTCTCGAGTGCCTCGACGAGCGATGCCGCCTGGTCGCGAGGTCGGGTGACCACGATGCGAAGCCCGCCGAGCGGGCCGGCAACGACAGGTTCGGGCGGCGGAGTCATCGCCGTCATCGTGCCGCGCTCAGCGGAGATCGGCCAGCAGGTCGCGGCCACCGCGTTCGTCGAGCAGGAAGCGGGCGACCGCCCGACCGAGCTGATCGGGATCGGTGCCGACCCGGCGTTCACGGATCAGGACCCGGCCATCAAGCGACGCCAGCATGCCGGTGATCTCGATGCCGTCGGCACCAAGGGTCGCGTGGGCACCGGCGGGGAGATCGCAGTCGCCGCCGAGTTCGTGAAGAAAGGCCCGCTCGGTGTCGACGACGCGGCGAGTGTCGGCATGTTGGATCGCACGCAGTACGGCGATCGTCTCGGTGTCGTCCGCACGGCACTCGATGGCGAGGGCCCCCTGGGCGACCTGCGGGAGCATGATCGCCGGATCGAGCCGGTCGACTGGGGTCGACAGGTCGAGCTCAAGACGGTCGATCGCTGCGGCCGCCATCACGATCGCGTCGAAGCCACCGGACTCGAGCTTCTCCAGCCGGGTCTGAATGTTGCCGCGCAATTCGGAGAAGACGAGGTCGGGTCGATGCCAGGCCAGCTGGGCTCGGCGACGAACCGAGCCGGTGGCGATGTGCGCACCGGGAGGCAGCGACGCCCAGGATGCGCCGACGAGCGCATCGCGCGCATCGGCTCGGGCCGGGACGCAGACGAGCACGAGACCATCGGGTGTGACCGCTGGGAGGTCCTTCCCGGAATGCACGGCGAAGTCGGCCCGACCGTCGAGCACGGCGGCCTGAACCTCCTTCACGAACACGCCCTTGCCGCCCATCGAGTGGATCGGCACGTCGGTGTTGCGGTCGCCGACCGTCGAGACGACAACCTCGTCGATCTCACACTCGAGCTGCGAAGCCACGTGCCGCGTCTGCCACAACGCCAACGCACTCCCGCGCGTCGCTGCTCGCAACTGCATCCCCACGAGCGCCGGCTCAGTCGAGGTCGAAGAGATCGCGCAACGAGTCGGCGAGGCGGTCGCCCCGAGCGTGACCGGCGGCGTCCTTGAGCCGGACGGTGGGCTCGTGCAGCAGCTTGTTCACGATGCCCCGAGCCATTGCCTCGACGGCTTCGCGCTGGGACGGGTTGAGATCGGAGAGCTTGCCGTTGAATCGGGTGAGTTCGACGTCGGCGATGTCGTTGCCCCGGGTGCGGAGCTGGGCGATGAGCGGCGCCACCTCGCGGGCGGAGGTGACGGTGCGATAGCGCTCAACCTCTTCACCAACGATCGCCTCGACGTTGCCGACGACGCGGGTGCGGGAGGCCATTTGCTGCTCGACGAACACGCCGATGTCGTCCATATCGAGGAGCGTGACGCCGGGCAGTTCGCCGGCACGGGGATCGACGTCGCGCGGGACGGCAACATCGACGATCACGAGTTCGCGACCATTGCGGCGCGAGAGGAAACCGGCGATCTCACCGCTCTCAAGGATGAGCTGCTGCGCACCCGTGGTGGTGACGAGCATGTCGACAGCGACGAGGGCGTCGCCCACGGCATCGAGACTCACGGCGGTGCCACCGCACGCCTCGGCGAGCGCCACGGCGTTCTCCCAGGTTCGGTTGGCGACGAAAATGTCAGAGGTGCCAGCCGCAGCCAGCGACTTGACAGTTCCTTCGGCCATGTCGCCGGCACCAAGCACCAACACGGTGCGGCCGTCGAGGCCACCGAGTTGCTCGGTGGCGAGGGCGACGGCAGCTTGGCTGACCGACGCAATGCCGCGACCGATCGCCGTATCGGTGCGGACCCGCTTCCCCGTCTCGACCGCGTGACGGAAGAGCGGGCCGAGCGTGGAACCGACCGTGCCGTGTTCGGCCGAACGTTCCCAGGCGGTGCGCACCTGCCCGAGGATCTCGTGCTCGCCGATCACGGCGGAGTCGAGACCAGCGGTCACCGAGAACAGATGGCGGATCGCCTCGGTGTCGTGGAGTGCGTAGAGGTGGTCGTTGACGTCTTCGGGGGCAAGCCCGGCATGTCGGCCGAAGAACTCGCGAATGTCCTGGTAGCCACCGTGGAACTTCTCGGCGTAGGCGTAGATCTCGACCCGGTTGCAGGTCGACAACACGACGACCTCACTCAGGTGATCAGCGGATCCGAGGTCGGCGAGCGCCTTGGTGATGTCGTCGGGCGCGATCGTCATCCGCTCGAGAATCGAGAGCGGGGTCGACCGGTGGTTACAACCGATGGCGACGATCGACACGGGACAAAAACTCCAGGGGCAAAGCCGACGGCCCAGGGCGACAGGGCCAACGACTGAACGCTATCGGACATCGACCCGAGAAACCGGATCGGGCGACGGGAGTCACGACAAGCATGCTCGCTCAGTCACCTGCGGCGCGGCGCCGTGCACGGAGAAACCCGCCCGGCGGCGTCAGGATTCGCTGGCGATCCGATCGCGATGCAGGTGGAAACCGAGAATCTGGAGTTCAGTCGCAAGATCGACCGATCTGATCTCGACATCGTCAGGCGCCGAGAGCACGGTCGGGGCGAAGCTCATAATCGACGTGACACCTGCAGCCACCAACGCATCAGCGGTGCCTTGGGCAGCTTCGGCCGGGGTCGAGATCACGCCGATGGCGACGTCGAGGCGACGGACGATGTCGCCGAGTTCGTTCGGCGCGTGCACCGGGACACCGTCGACGACCGTGCCGATCTTGTCCGGGTCGGAGTCGGTGGCGGCCACCACGGGAAAGCCGCGGTCCGTGAAGCCGGTGTGGTTGGCAAGCGCCCGTCCGAGGTTGCCCATGCCGCATACGACGACGGGCCAGACGTTGGCGACGCCGAGCGCCTGACTGATCTGGAACCGCAGGAAATTGGTGTCGTAGCCGACGCCCCGGATGCCGTAGGTGCCGAGGTGAGACAGGTCCTTGCGGACCTTGGCCGCGTTGACACCGGCGAGATCGGCGAGTTCGTCGGACGACACCGTCGCCGTCACCCCGACGGGGAAGGCGTCGAGGCCCCGGAGGTACAGCGGGAGTCGAGCCACGGTGGCTTCAGGGATCCGGCCGAGAGGTGCCATGCCACCACGCTAGACACCTTGTGCACCAGTTCACAAGAACCTTCACGAGTTCACAAGCGAGCGACAGCGATTCCCGATTCACCGGCTACGGCGTAGAACAGCCACCATGTTCCATCGTCGGGATCGCAGAACAGGCACGGGTCGCGCAACTGATTCACCGGCTCGTTGACGGCGCCGCGAATCGACGGCACGCACGGTTCGTCGGCTCCCTCATAGGCGTGTTCGGGGCGCAGCACCTCGACCGGCTCGTCGATCTCGCGCCAGCGCTCCCACGGCCCCGCGATCGACACGCGCGAGCGCAGGATGCGTTCGGGTGCGTCGCCGACGCGAGTCCAGAACACCTCGAGTTCGGCGCCGGTGGCTCCTTCGACGACCCGCACCGCACTGTGGCGCATGTCGGGTCCGAACAGTGTGGGCCCCTCCTCGAACCCGGTGCGGCCATCACGGGACCGAAAGAACCGGCCGGGCATGGCGAGGGCGTACCACCAGCCGTCGTGACGAAAGCACCGGAAGTACGACGGACCATGGGTCTCACGAGTCGACCGGAAGTGGATCCCGTCGGTCGACACGGCCACCCGCGTTCGCTGATCACCGAGCCCCTCGAGACCGTGCAGATACATCACGATCTCGCGCCGGCCATCGTCGACGTGCACGTCAGGCGAGGCGATGTGGGCGGTGACGAGGTCATCGCGCAGCGAGGCCGGCATCTGATCACCGAGCGCCTCTCCGTACCGGGTTGAGATCCGCTCGAGCGTCTCGGCATCAATCGCGAGATCCTCGACGAGGAAGCCGGAGTCGGCCAGCTGCAGCGAGCCAGGTTCGTGGATGATCCATGGCCCCTCGATTGCGTCGGCGGAGGCGAGCCGGATGAAGGAGCCCTTGTGGTCGGCGAAGTAGCAGAGGTACCGACCGAGCGGATCGGTCAGCCATTCGGGCGAGCGGATGACCGACGGCCCCTGAATGTTGGTACCGATGCTGGGATGACTGGCTGGCGTGATGATCGGGGCGTCACCGATGCGCTCGACCCGAACACCCCGGTCGGTCACGCGCGGAGTTCTCGCCGGATGATCTTGCCGCCGAGCCCCCGAGGGATCTCGTCGACGATGTCGACCTTGGTCGGACACTTGTACCGGGCGAGCTCGGTGGCGCACCACTCGATCAGGTCGTCCTCTTCGAGGACCCGGCCTGGCTCGGCCACGATGAATGCCTTGACCGACTCGCCGGTGTGCGGATGGGGCACGCCGACGACACCCGATTCGACGACGCCCGGGTGGGCGTTGAGCACCCGCTCGACCTCGGCGGGGAAGACATTAAAGCCCGACACGATGATGAGGTCCTTGGCCCGGTCGACGATGTAGACAAACCCGTCGTCGTCGACCACGGCGATGTCGCCGGTGTGCAACCAACCCTGCGGATCCATCGCCCGAGTGGTGGCCTCGGGATCGTCGAGGTAGCCGACGAAGACATTGTCACCGCGAACGAGGATCTCGCCTTCGTCACCGATGTAGACGTCGTCGCCTGCGGCGTCGACGATGCGGACTTCCATGCCGGCCATGGGGCGACCGATCGACCCGATCGGGGTGTCGTCGTCGGTTGCGCGGGTGACACCCGGAGCGGCTTCGGTCAGGCCGTAGCCCTCGAGGATCCGCACACCGAAACGGCCCGCCACTTCCTCGACGACCCGGTTGGGCAGTGTGGCGGCACCCGACACGGCGATGCGGATGGTCTTCAGCGCATCGTCGGCAACGAGGTCGACCTGACTCAGCGCGGCCCACATCGTGGGCGGACCGACCAGCACCGAGATCTGCTCGTCGGCGATCGTTTCGAAGACGGTCATCGGGTCGAAACGCTCGTGCAGCACCAGGGTGGCCCCGGCATAGAGGCTCAGGTTGAGGATCGAGTTGAGGCCCATGATGTGAAAGAGCGGCAGGACACAAAGACCGATGTCGTCGGGGCGGACGACCTTGCCGCTGGTCGCCATGTTCTGACGGAGATTGGCGGCCAGGTTGCCGTGGGTGAGCATGGCGGCCTTCGGCGCGCCGGCGGTACCGCTGGTGAACATGAGGCAGGCAAGATCGCCATCGGCGCGCTCGACCATCGGGGCGGGCTCGACGGTCTCTCGCAGGACGTCAAGATCGACGGAGTCGGGCAGGCCCACCCCCGACGGGCGCAACACGTGCTTAAGGGTCGGCACGACCGACCGATCGACCTGCTCGAGGACACCGATACCGGCCGGCCCGGCGATCACGGCCTTGGCCCCGACCTGGGCGAGTTCACGCTCGATCTCGGGGGCCGGGCTCTGCGGGTTGAGCGGAACGGCGACCATGCCCGCACCGAGAATGCCGAACCAGGCGCGCACGAAACGGAAGTTGGTCGCGCACAAGATCGCGACCCGGTCGCCCGGTTCGAGTCCAAGCGAGACGAGAACCCCGCGTGTCTTCTCGACCTCGGCGGACAACTGCCCGTAGGTGATGCGGTCGCCGCCGGTGACGATGGCAGTGCGTTCTGCGGGATGATCAGCGAAGAGGGTCGCGAGGTTCACAGCGGACCATCTTGGCAGGTTCGCGGCCCGATCCCCCTGACGATTCGGACCATTTTCGGTGCGGACGGCAAACCCGAAAACGCTCCCGTCAGACCGGAGGTCGGGTCGTTTCGGTCGGTCTCCGCCTCAGTCGACCAACAAGACGAACTGCAACGCCGCTGCGCCGAGGATGACGAGCAGCAGGATGCCGATCACCAGCGTGGTACTTGCACGCATCAGAATCCTCCAGAGGGGCGGGGACCAAGCTGGACCGGCGTGCTGACGCCGGGACCGCGGTCGGACGGATCGAGATCACGGATCCGCAGCTCGATGCCCTCGCCGAGCTCGAGTTCGCGCGCCGCCGAGCCGCGGGCAACCGCGATCGACAGCAAACCGCTGGAATCCACGACGAGACCGATGCGGCCCGCCGGGATCTGGTCGTAGGCGTCGACCCGAACACCGACACGCTCGTCGGGTGTTGCCGAGCCCGCACCGATCGTGACCATCACCTCGCCGCCGGGCGAGTCGGTGATCGACAGCAGCTCGAGCGGATCGACGTTGAGTTGGCAGTTGCCGTAGTGATCGACCCACAGGACCTCGCACACGAGTTCCTGGCCGTGTTCGCCCGACTCGAAGCGCGAGATCGGCAACACGCCCGGCAGCAGTGTGGCGGGATCGAGCTCCGGGCCGAGCTCGGTGATGGGTACGCCGTTGGCGAGATGCGCAGCAGCCGGGGCGAAGATGTCACGCCCATCGAAGGTCGCGCCGCCGGGCCGTGGCAGTTGGTAGTCCTCGTTGGTGAGGTGAACCGCGCGGGTGGCGCCACCCACCAAGCCGACCGCAGGGGCGAGCAGGCCGTTGTCGGGCCCGATCAGCACCGACATGCCGTCGCCGACCTCGAGGGCAACCGGCCGCCGGTCGGTACCGACGCCGGGGTCGACCACTGCGACGACGATGCCGGGGTTGAGGTAATTCGCCGCCCGAGCAAGCGCAAGACCGCCGGCACGGGTGTCGAACTTGGCGATGCCGTGGGTGATGTCGACGACACCGACCTGCGGCGCGATCGAACGGATCACGGAGTGGACCACGCCGACGAACTCGTCGGCGTGGCCGAAATCGGAGAGGAAAGAGATCGTGTCGTACTGACGACCGGGGGCGTTCACGACGCTGACGCTATCCGGCGCGTTCCCTAGCTCCCGAGTTCGGCAGACCTCGCAGTGGCCGCCGCCACG
>Ga0181588_10001735_pt1 | contig 19156 bp, 19 predicted proteins | sample 071ome_26_FD_148607 | JGI IMG/M metagenome (GOLD analysis project Ga0181588, IMG submission 148607) | Coastal salt marsh microbial communities from the Groves Creek Marsh, Skidaway Island, Georgia - 071409BT metaG (spades assembly) | ecosystem: Environmental > Aquatic > Marine > Intertidal zone...
GATGGTGAAGGTTGCCGTGTCGCCCTCGTCGACCTCGTCGTCTCTGGACGGGACGGTGAGTTCGAACGTCGGAACCTCCCGTGGCGTGGCGTCTTCGATCGTGACCGTGAGTGTGTTCAACGGCGCCGGGACATAGTTGACGCCACCGCCGACGGCTGGAGCGATGCTGAGCGTCCACGTCTCGTCGTCCTCGTAGATGTCGTCAGCAAAGGTGTCGAGGGTGAGGGTGACGCTGTAGGCGCCAGTCGGCCAGACGATGGGGGAATCCTCAAGCGGGTCATCGAGGTAGTCAACGTCGATGTCGGGGTCGGCGTTGTCCTCAAGGTCGCCACCGGTCGCGTCTCCCCCGAACACCAACTGGATCTGGGTGTCGAAGTCCGGCGCCCGGTCGGAGGTGAGCACGATTTCGAGCGAGTCGCCTTCGGTGATCGTCGCTTCGGTGATCTCGACACCGATCTCCGAGACGGAATCGGTCTGGAACGGGATGATGCCGGCACCGCCACCCGACGTCGCAGTCGTGTCGCTCGGCCCTGGCACGGACGGACCGATCCGAATTGCCTGGGTGTCCTTGTCACCTACCTGATAGCCGTTGCTGGGCTCCAGACTGATGACGATCGTCTCCTCCGGCTCGGGTGTGGCGCCGCCGAAGCCGTAATCGATCTGCCAATTGCGCAACGCCGCCCGTGTCGCCTCGGTGTAGAGCCGGTCGACGTTGCCGGGGTCGTATCCGGCGTCGAACAGGATGCGTTCGAGTTGCAACACGTCGGGACCGTCGGAGCCGACGTCAAGGGTCCGATAGAAGCTGAACTCGCCGTCGACGGCGACCACCGGTCGGCCATCGAGGGAAAGGATCACGTCACCGGCAGCGATCTCGTCACCGTCGGCGATACCGATCTGGCTGACCCTCCCGTTGAAGGGTGAGTCGATCGTCGAGAGTTCGTCCCGGCGCAGTTCGCCGTTGAGCGTAAGTTCGTCGCGCAGTGTTTGGCGGCTGACGGTGTCGGTGAGGATCTCGATGGGGTTGTCGTTGAGCTCCTCCTCGCCGGTGACCTGCCACACGATGACGAGGCCGGCGACGAGGGCGAGGACGACGAACGCCCCCATGATCTGGTTGCGCGACATCAGTTGCCTCCTGCGGAGATACCCGCCTCACCGGTGCACTCGCCGACATCGTCGGACTCTGTGAGGCTCTCTCCCGGCGGAGCGACCCACGATGTGGTCGAACCGAACCCGCTGAACAGCAGGCCTTGCTCGTTCGGTACCGGCTCGGGAATTCCCCAACCTCGGCCGATCATGCAGTCGCGGAAGGCAATGAATTGACGGTTCTGACCTTCGATTTCCTCGGGAGTGAGATCGGCCTGGGCCTCGTCGGCTTCGGCGAGACGTTCTTGGATCTGACTGCGCGCCGCACAGGCGACCAAGGCATCGATGTAGGCCTGCTGGTTGACCGGCGCTTCGGGGTCGGTCTCTTCCTGGAACGGAATGCCGATGAATTCGTAGCCCTCGGCATCGAGACAGCTCTGGAAGACACCGACGGCTTGGAACAGGGCCTGGCCAGTACTGAGCTCTTCCTGGGGCAGGGTCGTCGTCGTGTCGACCGTCTCGTCGTCGCTTGGGGCTGCGACATCCTCAGCCTCACCCGCACCGCCAGCGGCAGCGACGGCTTCGGTGGTGGTGGTCGTGGCGACGTCGTCGGCGTCGACGGCGATCGCGCCTGCGGAACGCAAGCTGACGTCGCCGCTCGTGTCGCCGTCGCCCCCTCCTCCGCATGCCACAGCCACGATGGCAAACCCTGCAACCAACGCGCACAAACGGCGCGTAACTTGACCCGACATCCTGTCCTCCTCGAACGACCGCAGCGTAGTCACGACCGGTAAGCCGGGGGTAAGCAAGGGCCAATTCAACGAGGGGGGAACAATCCAACAATCGACGAACCGATCGCAGCATCGGGCCAGACCGCAGCCCCGGCCGCCGTCTTCGCCAACCGGTCGATCTGTGGGATAAAGCCGAGGGCCTCGAGCGGGTGGAGTTCGGTCGCCGGGATCGAGCGGCCGTCGATCTCGAGACGTGGGAGGGGGTCGAGGGTCAGCAGGATCACTCCGCCGTCATCGGCCGCCTCGATCTCGATCGTCGCCGAACCGGCGACCCAGGCGACGTCGAGCCCGCATCTGCGCCCGGATTCGAGTTCGATCGCCGCATGCACACCGTGCTCGGTATCGACAACGTCGACATGGACGGCGGTCTCCGCAGCCGCTGACAACAGCACCGGGGCGAGGCGGAGGCCTGGGTCGTGCAGCGGGCCACCGAACGCCGGGGTGCCGTGAGCCCCCCAGTCCGGCTTCGGCTGCCGGACGCGCATCTGGAGGTGGTGAGGCTCGCGCATCTTGGCGATGTCGCGCAGGCCCTGGCGCACGACCGGGGCGTGGAGCAGGTTGGCGCCGAGGGCGACCGGCACCCGAAGCTCGGGAAGCTCGTCGAACGGTGCCTCGACGAGCACTGCCTTCACAGCAGCGCCATCGGCGATCCGCTCATCGATCGCAGTCAACACAGCGTGGACGTCGGGTGGCGGAACAGCCACGATCAGTGCGTCGGCGCCAGCGCATAGGTCGTCGAGAGAAAGATCGGGGCAGTCGGCAACGGCGGCGAGTTCGCCTGCGGTGCCGGGTCGCCCGCCGACGCCGACCAGGTCGGCGCCGCGGGTGTGAATGATTGCGTCAGCGTGGAGGGTTGCGCCCTTCCCACCGCCGATGATCCCGATACGTGTCACCGGCGCATCGTGGCACGTTCCACCAGGCGGCGTCGTGGCGGCGCGAATGGGGGAGGGACTCGCGGCAGGCGCCGGTGGCATCGATTCGAAGGCTCCTCGTGGGGCTGTTGCGACTGGCCGTCACCATCGTTGCGATCGCACCGCGATTCGCGACATCTTTGCGGCGAACGACTCGACCAGTGCCGAGATCGACCTCAACGAGCTCGCACTCCGCCCATCCGTGTTCGACATGCACGGTGAGGAGTTCGACGTCCTCTACAACGTCGAGAACCGGGAACGAAGAGGCCGAGGCCAAAACCGACGAGGATGGTGTCGTCAGCTACTGCGACCCAGAGAAGACCAACTTCGAGTTCGACGAGGGCATCGGCGAGTGCCCATTGCGCTTTGAGCCGGCCGACGCTGATGACGACGGCGAGATCGATGGTTGCTCGCCGCGGACCACGACGACCTTGCCACCGACGACGACAACCGGTGATCCAGCGACTACAACAACGACCACGACAACATCGTCGCCAACCACCACAACGACGCAACCACCACCCTGATGACTGCTGACGCTCTCCTTGATCTGCAAGCCCTCGATGTCGAGACGAGGCAGTTGAACCATCGGCGAGCGGCGCTCGAACAGCGAGCGAAACTCGACGATGCCCTCGCCGAACAGGCGCGCCGTCAAGGAGAGATCGACACGGTTGCGGCGGCTCGGCTCGAGGTGTCGAACCGGCAAAAGAAGGCCGAGGCGGAGGCACAGATGGTCAGCGACAAGGCCGACGTCGACGAGTCGAAGCTGTACGGCGGCGAGGTCACCGGGCTCAAGGATCTCGAAGCGCTGCAACACGAGATCGCGATGTTGCGAGAACGGCAGGGCAGCTTCGAAGACGTCGCCCTCGAAGCGATGATGGAGGCCGAAGAGCTCCAGGAGCGCGTGGCGGCGCTTGAGCGTGCTCGAACCTCAATCGACGAGGTGATCACCGGCCTGCGCGGGGAAATCGCTGAGGCCGAGGCCGAGATCGATGCTCAACTCGCCGACGTGGCTGCGAAGCGTGTCGAGGTTGCGGCTGCGGTTGCTCCCGAACTCGTTGCCGAGTACGAGCGCCGTGAGCCGGCCTTCGGTGCGTCGACCGTCGTTCGGTTCGACGGCTCGAACTGCACCGGTTGCCCGTCGTCGATGCCAGCCATGGAAGTCGATCGGATCAAGCATCTCGATGGCGATGTGCCGGTCGATTGCCAGGAGTGCGGCCGTATCGTGCTGCGCTAGATGTTTTTCTGGTTCGTCGCAGCCGCCGTGCTGCTCGTGCTCTTCGTCTTCGACTCACCCGCCGTGGACTATCGCTGGGTGGCGCTCGGTGGCGTACTTCCGCTTGCGGAGGCCCTCACCGGGCGTCCCTGGATCCTGCACACGCTGCTCGGTTCGGTGCTGCTGTTGGCCCTCGTGATGGCGTTCACGGTTGGTCGGAGGCTGACCCGTCGGGCGTGGCTCGGGATGCCGATCGGGACGTTTGCGTTCTTGATCGCCTCGGGGTCGTGGTTCAACAGCGATCTCTTCTGGTGGCCGGCGGGTGACTTCGACGCGATCGGCGTCGGGCCTCTGCCGGAGTTCGACCGCCCGTTCGGAGTGCTCATCGTGATCGAACTCGCCGCCATCGCCGCGCTTGTCGTCATCGGTCGTCGGCTCGGGCTTGACGAGGCCGAGCATCGCCGGAACTTTCTCGCAACGGGGCGGGTCCCCAAGGAACGGCTTCGCTGATGTTGATCGTCGTGCGTCACGGCCGGACCCCAGCCAACGCAGCCGGGCAACTGCTCGGCCGACGCGACCCTGAGCTCGACGAACTCGGTCAGGCGCAAGCCGACGCAGTCGGTGCCGTCCTTTCGGCCACTGCCCGCGTGATCAGTAGTCCACTGATGCGTTGCCGCCAGACCGCCGAGGCAATCGGCACGTCGGTTGAGATCGATGAGCGGTTGATCGAGGTCGACTACGGCGACTATGAGGGTCTTGCCATCGGCGACGTCCCTCCCGCCACCTGGGCGGCATGGCGCGCCGATACGGCCTGGTCGCCGCCGGGTGGAGAAAGCCACGACGATTTGGCCGCTCGCGTCTGGCCGTTGCTCGACGAGTTACGAGACGAGGCCACCGAGCGCGACGTCGTGTTGGTGTCGCACGTCTCACCGATCAAGGCCTGTCTTGCGTGGGGGCTCGGTGTGCCGATCGACATTGCCTGGCGGGCGTTTGTGGAGCAGGCGTCGATCCTGCGGATCGCCACCAACGGCCCGACCCCGTCGCTGCGTTCGTTCAACGAGACCCACCACCTCGACCACCTCGGCTGACGCTGCGGGGCAGCGCCAGCGGGGATCTGGTGGGGCGAGCGCCGACCCTCATCCGCACCGGGGTGACCGGGGAGCGATAGGAAGGGTGCAAGCCGCGACGGCGGCCTGCACCGGTGACCCAGCCGAACCGGGAGGCGACCCATGATCGATGACTCGGAAGCGCCTGGACCACGGGCGACGAGGTCGGAAACGCTTCGGAGAACCCGATCGTGACCGGGGGTTGGCAGGTACCCGAGAACGAGATCGATTTCCGCTTCGTCGCGTCCGGAGGGCCGGGTGGTCAACATGCCAACCGGTCGAACACCAAGGTTGATGCCGTCTTCCGACTGGACGAATCGCCGACGATGCCGCCTGCGCTTCGGGAACGGGTGCGAGCCAAGCTCGGCGATGTCGTGCGCGTCACCGTCGACGACGAGCGCTCCCAGACCCGCAACCGCGAGATCGCCATCGAGCGGCTCCGCGGGCGTATCAACAACGCCGGTGTCGTCGAAAGGCCCCGCCGGGCCACCAAACCAACCCGAGGGAGCCAGCGCCGGCGGGTCGAGGCGAAGCGACGACGCGGCGACGTCAAGAAGGGGCGCCGCCGCCCCGGTTACGAGGACTGATCTGGCCCGTACGCTTCCGCTGTGGTTGATCGTGTCCCCGACGTGTTGCTTGGTGCCTGGCGACGGACGTCGATCGTGAACGACGACGGCAGCAGCGACACCGACTCGATTGTGCTGTGGTTGCAGCTCGAATCGGCGATGGTCGACGTTCGCATCCCGGTCGACACGGAGGATCCGTCGGCCTGCGAGGCCAGCACTGGCCACACCACCTGCAGCCCGGTTGAAACGGGTGGCGACGGCATCCGCCGGGCAACCGCCGAGTGGCACACCCGCGGACCGGACGACATCGCCATCCATCCGGTCTCGGCCTTTCCCGAACCGGGTCTCCTTGCGTGGAACGAGGACGGGTCGGTCATGATCGAGCGAGCACCGAGCGGCGCCTACGTCGAGGAGTGGCATCGCGTGCCCGGATCGACGGACCGCCTCATCGAACATCGGATCGATTCCCGGCACCGGCTGTACGTGGCCGGTGATCTCGCCGTGATGGCGACCGACGACCGTGGCGACGACAGGTCTCCGTTCGATGTCGAGTTCGCGATCTGCGAACCGGCCGCGGATGGATCAGGATGGCGAATCATGGCGTCGACGCTGCCGGGTCGAAGAGGGGAGAGCATCGATGTCGGTTTTCGATGAGTTCCGAGCGCACGCATCGCTTCCGTTCGAACAGGCACGCATGTTGCCCCTCGAGGCGTATGCATCGGCGGAGGTGCTCGATGCCGAGTTGGCGACGGCGTTCACCGTCGACTGGCAATGCGTCGCCAGGACAGCCGACCTGGGCGAGGTCGGCGACTACGTCTGTGCGGATCTGCCGGTCGCCGGCGGTGGGGTGCGGTCGATCGCAGTCATTCGCGGTGAGGACTCGATCCGGGCCTTCGACAATGTCTGCATCCACCGCGGCGCCCAACTGCTCGACGGTTGCGGCAACGAGGCCCGTATCACCTGCCCGTACCACGCCTGGGTGTACCGCCACGACGGTTCGCTCGTCGGTGGCCCGCACATGGCGGAGAGCACCGAGGCCGACGGTGCGCCCTTCAGCCCCGACCGCCATCGTCTGCCCGAGGTCCGGCTCGAGGTTTGGAACGGCTTCGTGTTCGTCAATCTCGACCCCGACGCCGAGCCGCTCGCGCCTCGCCTCGCTGGCCTCGACGAGGTTGTCGGCCGGTTCGACATGGGGAGCTACGTGACCATTCGCGACGAGGTCGACGTGTGGCCGACCAACTGGAAGCTCCTCGTCGAGAACTTCATGGACGCCTACCACGTGTTCAAGGTGCACAAGGAGAGCTTCGGCGCCGATGGCGATAGCACGGCCGACACCGAGATGTATCCCGGCACGCTCGACTGGGCCCACCATCGCGTGGTCGAGGCCGACGGCCCGGACCTCGCTGCCGACGGCGATGACCGTCTCACCGGTGAGTGGCGTCGCACGATCGTGCTTGCGGCGGTCTTTCCCGGTTTCGTGATCCAGCTCCAGCCGGACTGGCTGTGGTTCCTTCGGATCACGCCAGTTGGCACCGATCGGGTTCGGATCGCCTGGCAGGTCGCCGTGGCTCCAGCGACGCTCGATGCGGCTGATGATCCCGACGAGCTCGTCGCCGGGATCAACGCACTCGTCGACCAGGTCAACAGTGAGGATTATCCCGTGGTCGCCGGGATCCGTCGCAGCGTCGACCGCCCGCAGTTCGATCGGGCACCACTGTCGTATCTCGAGCGGAACGTCTACGACTTCGACCGCTATCTCGCTACCCGCCTGAGCGGGTGACCGTCAGGCCGACCCGTTCACACCGTTTTCGAGTCTCGGCCGACGGTGGCGGTCGATCAGCCCGAGTTCGGTCAGCGCGTCGGCGCCGCGGCGAACGGTCTCGTGTCCCATCCGTGCGAACGACGCGATCTGACGGCTGCTCATCGGCAGTTCACGGTCGAGCATCGCAAGGGCCATCGCGACGGCACCGGTACGACGAGGGACGGCATGATCGACGTACTCGAGTTGGTGAACGTGTTCGATCCAGCGCAGCTGCTCCTCGGAGAGGGGAGGCTGGTGACTCACGTTCATGATGTCCATGGTGACAGACCATGGCGAGTTCTGCTGAAGAACGCTGCAACCACAGCTGCAATACTCGCCGAATGACTGGGGATTCATTCGCGCCCGATGACTCGTTCACCATCGTCGGGCCAGAGGGGCAGCTTGGCCATCGGGATCTGGTGGAGCACACCGAGCGGTTCACGCCGAAGCTCTGGCCGGTCACCGATGGGGTGTGGTGCTTTGTCGGCAACGGCCTCTCCAACCAGACGTTCGTCGAAGGACCCGAGGGCGTCATCGTCATCGACACGGGTGAGTCCAACGAGGAGATGACCTCAGCGCTCTGTGCGCTGCGCGAGGTCACCACAGCGCCGATCGCGGCGGTGATCTACACCCACTTTCACTATGTCGCCGGCACCCAGGCCGTGCTCGACGAGGTCGGTGGCGACATCGACATCTGGGGACATCACGGGATCGTCGGCAATCGCCGTCGGGTCACCTCCGAGGTCAGTGCAGCGGCGAGCCGAGGCCTCGTCCAGCAATTCGGCATGCTCCTCGACCCCGACGGGCCGGACGGCTTGATCAATGTGGGGCTTGGGCGGGAGTTCCGACGCTCGGAGCACGCACCGTTCACGCCTGGCTTCGTGGCACCGACTCGGACGATCACCGACGCCATGTCGGTCAAGGTCGCCGGACTCACGTGCGAGTTCACTCCCGCACCGTCGGACGCCGACGACTCGATCACCATCTGGTTCCCGGAGAAGGGAACGTGCGTGCACAACATCGTCTGGCCTGCCCTCTTCAATGTCTTTGCCATCCGGGGCGAGGAATACCGCGATCCGCGCATCCTGCTCAGCGGCTTGGATCACATCGCCGGACTCAATGCGGAACATCTCGTCGGCGCGCATGGACCGCCGCTGAGCGGTGCCGAACAGATCGCTGTCGAGGTCGAGACGTATCGAGACTCGATGCAGTTTCTGTGGGATCAGACCGTTCGGGGGATCAACCGAGGACTGACGGCCGACGAGCTCACGAGCTTCGTGCAACTTCCCGATGACTACGGCCGCAGCTATCTCACCCGGCAGTTCTACGGGCTTGCCGAACACCATGTGCGTCAGATCTACGCAGGGCTTCGGGGATGGTTCGACGGCGACGACGCCAAGTTGCTGCCGCTCGACAAGGCCGAACGCTGCCGGCGCCTGATCGAGGGCTTCGGGGGAGCGGAGGTCGTCCGTCAACGGATCGCCGATGCCATCGACCAGAACGATCTGCGTTGGGCGGTCGAACTCGGCTCGTGGTTGATCCATGTCGAGCCCGACGACACCGGTCGACTCGACGGCGGAACGGCCGAAGACCGGAACCTGCTCGCACGCGCCTGGCGAGCGATCTCGCAGCGCACGACCTCGGCAAATCTCCGGAACTGGGCTTTGACCCGCGCGCTCGAACTCGAGGGGCACGTGGACATGCGCCGATTCCGGATCCACCGCTTCTCGCACCGCGACATCACGAGCAGTCCACCTGACGTCTTTGTATCGACCCTCCGGGTGCTGCTGATCCCGGAACGGGCTGCCGGGATCGACGAGCACCTTCGCTTCGTCTTCGATGACGGGACCCGTACCGGCCTTCATCTGCGCCGCAGCGTCGCCGTCCCGACCGACGGTGCAGATGCCGACCTCGAGATGCGGCTTGATCTCGAGACGTGGGCGGCGCTGCTGACGAATCGAGTGTCGCTCGCCGACGCGATCGACCACGGGAGCGTACGCCTCACGGGCAACGCAGATCGGATTCGCCAGGTCATGCACTGTTTCGATCTCGCCGGCATGGAGTCTGCATGAGCGGTGATCGCCTGCCGAACCCGACGCCGCCGTTCGCCGGCACCGTCGGCCGCCTCCTCGACGAGTCCGAGGCCGTACCCCTTCAGGGACTGCGGCCTCCAGCCGACGCCCCCAATGTCGTCTTGATCCTGCTCGACGACGTCGGCTTCGGCACCTGCAGCACGTTCGGCGGCCCGGTGCCCACCCCAACGGTCGACCGGGTGGCCCGTGCCGGGCTTCGCTACAACCAGTTCCACACGACGGCGTTGTGTTCCCCCACGCGGGCCGCCCTTCTCACCGGCCGAAATCATCATGCGGTGCACATGGGCGGCATCACCGAGATCGCGAACAGCTTTCCCGGGTACGACAGTGCAATCCCGAAGGAGGCAGCCACCATTGCTGAGATCCTGCGGGGGCACGGCTACAGCACGGGCGCCTTCGGCAAATGGCACCTCACGCCGTCGTGGGAGCAGAGCCCGGCGGGGCCCTTTGACCGATGGCCCACCGGGATGGGCTTCGATCGCTTCTACGGCATCATCGGTGCCGAGGCGTCCCACTGGGAGCCGGCGGTCTATGACCAGACCACGCCGATCGAACCCCACCTCGGTCGCGACGACTACCACCTGACCGAGGATCTCGCCGAGCAGGCGATCACCTGGATCCAACGTCAGCAGGCGTCAGCCCCGCATCGCCCCTTCTTCTGCTACTTCGCTCCTGCTGCGGTGCATGCGCCGCACCATGTCGCCCCGGAATGGATCGAGCGTTTCGAGGGCACGTTCGACCAGGGCTGGGATCGGCTTCGGACGGAGATCTACGAGCGGCAGATCGCGCTCGGCGTGATTCCTGCCGACACGACGCTGACCCCTCGGCCGGCGCAGATCCCGGCGTGGGAGGACTACCCCGACAAGTACAAGCCCGTTGCCACCCGGCTCATGGAAGTCTTCGCGGCGTTCATGGCCCACACCGATGCCCAGGTCGGCCGAGTGCTCGACGCCGTCGACCAGCTCGGCGTGGGGGAGAACACGCTCGTGCTGTACGTCACCGGCGACAACGGGGCATCCGCCGAGGGCACGATCCATGGTGCGTGGAGCGCGCCGTCCTTCCAGAACGGTGTGCCGGAAGATCCCGAGTGGCTTCTCGAGCACATGGATGATTTCGGGTCGGCTCGTTGCGAGAACCACTTCAACGTCGGCTGGGCCTGGGCGCTCGATGCCCCGTTCCAGTGGATGAAGCAGGTGGCCTCACACTTCGGCGGTACACGTAACGGGTTGGCGGTGTCGTGGCCGGCTCGCATCGCCGATGCGGGCGGTTTGCGAACCCAGTTCCATCATGTCGTCGACATCGCTCCGACGATCCTCGAGGCCGTAGGTGTGCCGTGGCCAGACCGGGTCGACGGGATCGAACAAATGCCGGTGCACGGCACGCCTATGGGGTACTCCTTCGACGACGAGACAGCGTCGAGTCGGCGCACCACGCAGTACTTCGAGATCCTCGGCAATCGAGCCGTGTACCACGACGGCTGGATGGCTTCGTGCTTCCACGGCCGAGTGCCGTGGATCAGGCTTGCGGCCTATGAGTTCGACGGCCCCGACGAACACTGGGAGCTGTACGACATCACCAACGACTTCTCTCAGAGTGTCGATCTCTCCACGACGTTTCCCGAAAAGCTCGCTGAGCTTCGAGCCCTGTTCGAGCGCGAGGCCGGAGCCAACGGGGTCTTTCCCCTTCGAGACGCAGGCTCACCGCGGGGCGGTGCGCTCCGGGTGCCGCACAGTCTCGATGGGGTCACCAAGATGACGTACACCACCGCACATGTGCGGATGCCGGAGAGTTCGGTCGTCAATCTCAAGAACGCCTCGCATGAGATCACCGCCGAGCTCATCGTGCCCGAAGGGGCGCCGGCTCATGGCGTGATCGCCTGTCAGGGCGGCAACATGGCGGGCTGGTCGATGTATCTCGACACCGAAGGGGTTGCGACCTACGTCTACAACCTCTTCGGTCATGTCGTGACGACGGTTCGGGATCAGCAGCCACTTTCGGCCGGGCGCCATGTGCTCCGGCTTCGCTACGACCACGACGGTGGTTTCGGCGCAGGCGGTGATCTGGCTTTCGCGGTGGACGATGTCGAGGTCGACCACGCTCGTCTCGATCGCACCGTTCCGATCATTTTCTCGATGAGCGGCGAAACGTTCGATGTCGGCATCGACACGGGTGCGCCCGTCGGGCCCTATCCACCCGGCTTCCCGTGCAGCGCCGAGATCATCGGTGTCACGCTCGAACGGCTCCGTCGTCCCGACGATGCCACTCGTGCGGCGATGGCCGACGGTGCAATCACGGCGGCGATCCGAACCCACTGAGTGCGAGCCACACGGGACTGCTCGACCCGACAGACCCCGGCGCTCGCCGTCGCCTAAAGGGTCAATCCTCAGAGCGATCGGGGCGTGACCAGCTTCGAGTGCGGATCGCGCGAAGGCCGACGTACCCGACGGTCAGACCAACGACCCAGACAACGATTGTCGTGAACATGTCGTCACCGTAGGGCACGGCGCAGCGTCTCGCTGCGGCCGAAGCGTCCTGCCAGGGGGTAGGGCAGCGGTGGCGGGGAGTCGAAGCCCAGCTTGAGGGGGCGAGTGGTTCGCCGGTGGTTGAGTCGGTTCTGCGGGGGTTGGCGGACCGGTGGGATCAGATCGAACAAACCGGAACCGACGAACGGCAGGTGCCGGCGCTGGCACGGGCAATGCTGCGCACGGTTGAGCAGCTGAGCAGCCACACCGAGGATCTGCTGTCTGAGCTCGAGGCCGAACTTCGCCGGTTCTAAACCGGTTGGTGGTTGTTTGTCGGCGGGCGAGTAGTGCTCGTGTCGGTACGGTGAGAGCCAACGTCGCCCACCGTTGAGAGGATTGCGGATGAACGCAGGCACCTTGCCCCCACCCCCACCCCCGCCGCCGTCAGGTGGTCAGCCAGCTGCAAATCCAGCAACCTCCCAAGTCAAGGTTGAGCGGCCGTGGTGGAAGAAAAAGCGTTTCGTCATCCCAGGCGCTCTGGTGGTGCTTCTCATCGTCGCAGCAGCGTTCTCCTCGCCTGAAGAGGACGAGGTTGAGACCGGTGTGGCCGGGCAGGACTCGTCTGCTGAACAGGAACCAGACCAGAACACCTCTTCTGACCAAGAATCAGAAGGCGATGCGGCAGAGCAAGAAGCTCCGGCCACAACGACGACGGTGGCAGAGGCAGCCACTACGACTACTTCGACGACGACCACCACGGCATCGCCGTACACGTTCGAACAGCAACAGGCAATCGGCTCAGCAGAGGACTACCTGCGATTCACGTCCTTCTCGCGAAGTGGGCTTATCGGTCAGCTTGAGTACGAGGGATTCAGCACCGCAGACGCAACCGTGGCGGTTGATGCTGTTGCACCCGACTGGTTCGCTCAGGCCGCCGCTTCAGCTGAGGACTACCTGGACTTCTCTGCCTTCTCGCGAAGCGGGCTTATCGGTCAGTTGGAGTTCGAGGGATTCAGTACCGCAGAAGCTGAGTTCGGAGTGGACTCGCTCGATGCCGACTGGTTCGAGCAAGCGGTCCTGTCGGCTGCCAGCTACCTTGAGTTTTCCTCGTTCTCGCGAAGTGGGCTTATCGGTCAGCTTGAGTACGAGGGATTCACCAGAGCAGAAGCCACCTTCGGAGCGGACGCCTTCTTCGGGTAAAGCAAAGCCCAACCGAATCTTCAGAGCGGATTGTCGGCGAAGGCCGCAGCCCGAGCGATTGCCTTTCGACCCAGACCGTCAGGCCCCGGCAAATCGATGAAAACCCAACCCGCCATCACGGTTTGACGTCAACCCCCGCACGATTCAGCCGAACATCAACGCCAAACGAACCAACACATCTCTACCCGCACCAAATCAACCCCGAACTAATCTGTTGGCGACGCTGGTTCGTTGCTGCAAGGTTTGATTCAAGCGCTGATCTTGCGTGCCGTTCTCATAGACCTATCGGGTCGCAACCAGGGCGAAGGGGCTGATTGCATCGCTCCCTTCGAAGGTCTGCGGCGACAAGGTCAAAGAATCTTTCGACCTCGCGGGGAAGGATCCAACTTGTCACGTCGCCTTCAATGGTGTTGAGGGCCGCTCCAAGCATGTCGATGGCCTCTTGTGTGTCGATCACGCACCAAGCCGACGTCATTCGGTACTCGATCTCATCCACGACCGGCTGGAGGTAGGGCCTGAGGTTATCGCTCATGGTCACGCCATTGCCTACCGTGCTGAAACTGGGATCGTTATCCCACAAGTATTGAAGCTCAGACCCGATGGAGTTGAGAAAGGCTTCGTATTCCCAGACGCGTAGGTCGTCGTAGACGTACTTTTCGAATGACCATCCGTAGGGGTCTGACCAGTACTGCGTCGGTACTCCAGGCGAAGTGTTGGATGCGCATTCTTCTTCAGCATCGACAGCTTGTGTCGTTGTTGGCGAATCCGTTGTTGTCACTGGTGCGGCTGTAGTTGTGGCTGCTGCAGATTCTTGAGCCTGCTGAAGTTCCTCTTCGAGCTCGGCAACACGTTGTTGTGTCGCCTGAAGTTCAAGCTCCGCCTCAAGTTCGGCAACTCGTTGTTGGGTTGCTTCAAGCTCGTCAGCAGAAGAGTCGCCGCAGCCGGCGACGGCGGCGACCGAAACTGTCAACACCAGACACGCCATAACCCGTTTCATGACCGCTCACCGTAGACCGCAGCTCGGTCTGTCGGTGATCTTGGTTGGGGGTCAGTCGAATCGGCTAGGCGCTCGACCTGTTGGACGTCGAGGTCGCTTTGGATCCACTGGTGAAGCGTTCCTGCTCAGGTTTGGTCGTTGCACCGGTTGAGCCCCGGTTGCAGGTGGGGGAGGTGGCGGCACGTCGGCGCCGCTTGGAACGATTGCGGTCGTAGCCCCCGCCTGATGCAGCGCCGCTTGAACGGCGTTTGCTGTGTCAGCATCAGCCTTGAGAACCAACAGAGCTCGGCCGGTCTTGTCGGCGTTGTCGACAATCTCCTTGGCTTCTTTCAGGCCCCAGCTTTTGATACGACGGATTTCCTTGATCACCGGGATTTTATTGTTGCCAGCGCTGATGAGGTAGACGTCGAAATGAGTCGGGGCGGGAGCCAGGATCTCTTCCTTGAGTTGAGCAAACTCTTCATCTGAGAGGACACCAGCTGACTTGAGCTCGCCCAGTTTTTTCAACTCTGCTAGCTGTGACTCATTCAGTGACATTCGTCTAACCGCCTGCGCTCTGCGTCGACCCGCCAAGTGTGATGGCCTTTTGCTCGGCAAACTCCTCGTCCGTCAATACACCCTGGGCGTGGAGCTCGTTTAACGCTGCGAGCTTGTCAAGCTTCGCCATCGTGGGCTGAGCGTTAGCGGACGGGGTTGCGCTTTGTTGATCTGCCCATCCCTCAGCCCGTGAAGCTAAAGCCTCAGACCGTGAAGCCAGAGCCTGCATCTCCTGCTCCATTAGCCAGTTTTGCTCTCTCATCAGGTGCGTCTGCTTCCGCATTTCGCGAGAGTTGGTTCGCTGAGCTCGTTCGCGCTTGCTTGTCGGACGAAACAAACCGCCTGAGACGACGAACATGGTGCCCTTGATAAATCCCATACGCCCCAGTATGACGCAACCGCTCAAGTGATCAAGTCTTGGGAAATAACCTGAGTCAGCAGCTCGGGCAAATCTTGCCGTGCTCGACTGGTTCTGAGTCTGAATGTTGGTTCAGGTTCCTGATGTCTGTGGTCGTCATTCCTTCGAACGCAAACCACGGCCCGCACATCTGATCGTCCCAGACGGGTCGGCCACCTTTGGCACTTCTGAGTCCTGAGCGAGTCCCAGGCCCAATCTCGGGCGATCGGCATCCACTTGTAAACCAAGCAAACACTGGGATCTTGGTTGATGGTGGCGGGGAGTCGACCTGTAAGCGGGGGACCGGTGGCAGCTGATTCCTTGGTTGTGTGTCCACCCCCACAATCAAGTGTCAGGCGGGACTCCCGGCCAGGCGCCAAAGGAACGCAGCCATCTGACCCCTGGTCACAACTGCATCAGGCGAAAATCGGCGCCCACCAGTCCCAGTCGTGATTCCTCTTTCGAACAGCCAGTCGATCGCCTCAGAAAAATACCGACCGCGAGGTACGTCGGAAAAGGACGCCGTCGTAGCGCGGGGCTCTCCCTCCAAGCGCCAGAGGAAGGTCGCCATCTCGGCTCGTGTCACATGCCTTCCAGGAGAAAATGCGTTGGCGCTCGTGCCGGTAGTGATGCCTTGGTCGAAGAGCCAGTCGACTGGTTCGGCAAAGTAGGCGGAGCGTGGTACATCTGCGAACGGGTTGCGTGGTAAGCCGATTGGCGCCCCTGCGTACCGGTAGAGAAAGGCTGCCATTTGGCTCCGGGTCACTGGAGCGTTGGGAGAGAACGTCGTCGTGCTTGTTCCGTTTGTGATCCCAGACGAGGCAAGCCAAGCGACTGCTGGCGCGTAGTAACGGCTTTGGTCGACGTCTGGGAAGCGATTGAGGGTCGAGCCAGGTAGGGGGTGTGGGCCAAGGTTTGACCCCGCAGCGAAAAGGTTCAGACGTTCGTAATTTGAACCGAGAATCCCAACAGCGTCAGCGGAGAGCCAATCCTCAAGGACGGACGCGTAAACCGAGCGGAAGTCGAGATGATGACGCATGTCTCCGTGGCTATCGAGGTGCCTGAGAGATGGCTGAACGCCGAACATGCCGCCCCGCACACTCGGGCCCACAAGCAACATCAATCCAGCTGTTCCGTGATCAGTCCCGGACGTCGTTTGTTGAATTCGACGGCCAAACTCGCTGAAGACCAGCACGCAAGTCCGCTGAGCAAACTGTGGGTCAAGTGAGGAGAAAAACGCATCGATGCCGGCGTCGAGCTCCGCCATGAGGTCGTCATGGTGTGGACGTTGCCCTTCGTGGGTGTCGAAGCCACTTTGGTTTACGTGAACGAGTTGCGTACCAGCGTCGAGGTTGATCACCTCAGCCGCCAGCGCAAGTTCTCGCGCAAGGCCATCTTGAGGGAGCGCGTCTGTGTATGCGGGAGCAATTGTTGAAGCGGCGTTGACTGCGGAAGCAAATGTGTCGGCAACTCTCGGGCCGAACACACCGTTGCCAGCGTTGGTGCCGCCTAGATCAGCGAAGACGTCAAAAACGCTGCGTTTCCATGCTTCTGTGCGATCTGCACCGAAGAGATGGCTATGTGGTGGGAGTCCAACGGCGGAAGACGAGCTTCCGCGCAGAATCAACGGTATGCCTTGCCACCCGATAGAAACGGCGCCCAGTTGTCCAAGCCGGGCGCCATCTTGATAGCGGCCAAGCCACCCAGTGCTCGTCAGAGCGCTCTGTGTGCCTGTCATCCAGGTCTCAATCGAGCTGAAATGACTTTGGTCATGGGTTCTTTCGCCGACGCCTCTGACGAGTGCCACTTGACCAGCGTCAAAACGGGCCTTGAGTCTTCTGAGGTTGGGATGGAAGTGAAGTCCCTCGCCCACGCCTGTGGAACCATCGACAGAAACCGCGAGTGAGCCTCGTGCGTCGTGGTAAGCACCGTCCTCTGCTGGGATGACGGTATTGAGGTGGTCGTTACCGCCGTTAAGGAAGACCGTCACGAGAATTCGATCTGCGTGCTGCAGCGGCGCGGCGGACACAGCGTCGAAAATGCCCGAGCTCGCGGTCAAACCCACAGCAGCCCCAGCCATCAGGGACCCCTGAAGGAAGAAGCGGCGATTGAAGCCTGAAGCGCTCAGGTCATGCATAGAGGCGTTGGCAAGCGCAATGTCAGCCTCGGTCGGTTTAGCCAGTCCAGGACTCGATTTGGAATGGGGGGTAGTCGTGGAACGCTGCATCAGTAGACCTGGAACTCGGCAACGAGCGAACCAACGACGGGAGCTTGAGTGGCGATTGACCAGCGATGAGATTCGTGGGCCTCATCGAACCACTGTTGAAGTCGAGCCCGTGTCTCAGCGGACGGCTCGTCAATTCCGAAGAAGGCAAAGATCTGGTCGACCGCTGCGTCAGCGTTCATGTGTTGCAGTTCAGAAAAATGTTGCTCAAGCTCAGCCCGCCATCGGAGGCTGCCGGCAAAAGATCCTCTCCCCCAAGCCGAAGCCGTTGAAAGCCACGCTGCGCCTTGGCCCCAGCCTGCGACACTCGGTGGATCAAGCGGCACCATGCCCATCTGCATCATCTGATGACGAAGGTAGAGAGACGAAGCTGGAAGGCCGGTTTGGCGAATGACGGAGACCACAAAGTCGAGAGGGTTCTTAACCTGCGCCCAACGAGATGATTGATTCCAGAAGTCGTCATGCAGCAGGATCGCTCTGACGAGGGCGGAGATCTCCATCCCGCTCTGCTTGAACACGCTGGCCAGTTCAGAGATGGTCGTTTGGTCGGGTTCGAGGTTGGCGAAGAATCGGAACATCAATGTGGTGATGCGTTCAGCTGTTGCGTGTTGTCTCGATCCGAACACCAATTCATCGATTACATCTCGTTCTTCCGGATGTTGTGCGATCCCGTTCCAATTGGCGGTGATCCCGAAAAGAGGCTTCTCGCCGTGGTCGTGATCGTCATCGCGGTAGACGTATGCGGAGTTCCAATGCGTGTCACCTAGCGAGAAACCGATTGTGTTGTGACCTGTCCAAGCAGCGGTCATCGAGACGACATCGGCCTCGGAAAAGTGGCCCACCCCGCACGTATAGAGCTCCATGACCTCGCGGGCGAAGTTTTCCTGCGGATTCCAAACGGTGTTGTGCTGATTGTCGAGTGCAACAAGCATCGCTGGGTGAATCGCGACAGCCTTCAAAAGTGTCGCAAAGTTCCCAAGCGCCATCCGTCGGAAAAGACGGAGCTGATCCCACATCGCCTCGATGTCTTGGACCTTGTGCTGCGCACATGCGAAATGGTCATGCCAGAAGAAAGCGAGGCGTTCGTAGATGGGGAGCCCCGTAGCTTCCGGGGGTGGGTCTGGGGGAACGGTGCTGGGGCTCGAGAGGCCAGCCATTCGATCGACCCACCACTCGAGTATCAGGTCGTGAACCCTCCACTCATTTTCCCTGTCGACTTCCCAGGGTAAATCTCCGACATCTGGACCCTGCGGCACGGAACTGTTGCCATCGAATCCCATGACGATTTCGACGCACTCCCGACGGCTCTTGCCGATAAGTGCGTCAATTTCCTCCGCGGAGCCGCCGAACGCCGTTCTTCTCAGGAGGTGGGCAGCGTCGGCGCGAGACACTGCTGCGTCGGTGTGACCCCCTGTTGACCGGTTGCTCATGTGCACTGCGCTCGCTCCGGTTGGACCTTACCGGACTTTAGGGAAGCGATCGGTCGACCGCAGTATCTGTTACTCCGCAGACCTCCCGAAGATTTTCGCCCTCGCCTTCCTCGGTCACTGCGGATGGTGGCAGGACCGGGTATCGCAAGCAGATCTACGTGCACATCTGGTGCACACCTCGCAAACCGAGGTTTCGGAAGGCCGCTGTTTGTTTGGTGGTGGCGGGGAGTCGACCTGTAAGCGGGGTTCTGTCCGGAGCCCGAAGGCTCGTGGATGACCATCCATCTGTGCAGTCGACCCGGGAGTGTCGACGAGCGGACCGCTCTCTCCCTGCGTGAACTT
>Ga0181588_10001736_pt1 | contig 19150 bp, 16 predicted proteins | sample 071ome_26_FD_148607 | JGI IMG/M metagenome (GOLD analysis project Ga0181588, IMG submission 148607) | Coastal salt marsh microbial communities from the Groves Creek Marsh, Skidaway Island, Georgia - 071409BT metaG (spades assembly) | ecosystem: Environmental > Aquatic > Marine > Intertidal zone...
TGGTAGACAACAACAGGTGATACTCTCGCGCACGTTCCAACCGATCCTCAACCGGCAGGCCACCGCTGCGCAGGAATTCCCCGGTCATGATGGCCTGATACAGTTGTCCACGCACCCGCGCTTCCTCACGCGGGAAACCGATTTCCTCCAGACGTTGCATCAGAAACGACAGTCTCTGTGCATCCCGTTCTTCAATCCGCCGCGCGACTTCGGAATCTTCGTGAGACAGCATACGAAGAGACACTGTCTGGCCACGCGTGATGCGTCGGATCACGCTTTCGAACAACGCCCAGATTCTCTCCGCCGGGGTGCTTTCATCATCGATATCCGGAGACATCTGATCGTCCCAGATGGCAAACCAGCGATCGAGCAACGCGTCGAGCAGTTCCTGCCGGTCCTTGAAATGCCAGTAGAAACTGCCTTTGGTAACCCCGAGACGTTTGGCCAGCGGCTCTACCCGAACGCCGGACAACCCGGCCTCGCCGAGCATGTCCCAGGCGCCGTCAATCCAGTCGTCGCGAGTCAGGCTCTCCGATGAGCCATTCCTGCGCGTAGTCGCGGATGGCTCTGCGATTTCCGCCATTCTCGTTCCTCCACCCCTCTTGACTACCGACAATAGCAATATGAGCCGCGTGACAAAAACCGATTCAAACTGATTTTTTCCGGCGGGTCTTTCAATATCGGTATTAAACGTTAGTCTCTGACCATCCAGTTCTGTCAGGACAAACAGGGAGAAGATCAATGTCCAAACGTCTTAAACTTTCTATTGCCGCGCTTCCCGCGGCAGCTGTGCTCGCGCTTTCCGCGCCCGCAATTGCAGACAAGCACAACAAAGTAGCCGATTTCTACAAAGGCAAAACGGTGACCGTGATGGTCCCGTCGAGCCTCGGCGGCACTTTGGGCCTGTATGGCCGCCTGGTCGTCGAGAACCTCGGCCAGCACATCCCGGGCAATCCGACCGTTATCATCCAGTCGCGTCCGGGCGGCGGCGGCACCAAGGGCGCTGCGTACGCCTATAACGCGGCGCCGAAGGATGGCACATTTATCGCCGAGGTGCTGGCCCCGTCAGTGCTTGCGCCGCTCGTGCGCAAAATGAAGTTCGACGCGTCCAAGTTCCAGTGGATCGGCTCGGTCGTTCCGCGCCCGGGCGTCATCTCTGTCTGGCGCGACAGCTCACCCGTGAGCGATATCGAAAGCGCCAAGAAAAAGGAAGCAATTCTCGGCTCGACGGGTCTCGGGTCTGAAACCTACCTCGCGCCCACATTGCTCAACCATATGGTCGGCACAAAGTTCAAAATCGTCAAAGGCTACAAGGGCGGCGCCCAGATCAACAAAGCGATCGAATCCGGCGAAGTTCACGGCCGGATGAACTACTGGTCGGGCTGGACCGCGGGCAAACCGCAATGGCTCGCCGACAAAAAGCTGGTCCATGTCCTTCGCTACGGCGGCGACATTCCGGAACTTTCGGACGTCCCCACACTAATGAGCTTCGCCAAAACCGACGAAGATAAAGCGATGGTCTCGTTCCTCGAAGTGGCTGCCAAGATCGGCATGGGTTTCTGGGTTCCGGCCGGCGTTCCGTCGGACCGGGTCGCTGCGCTTCGTCAGGCCTTTATGTCGATGCTGTATTCGCCCGAGTTCCAGGCTGAAGCCGCGAAACGCAAGGCGCCCGTCAATCCGGTTCCGGGCGAAGAGCTCGACAAGGTGGTTGCGGCAGCCTACGCGACGCCGCCGGCAACGATCGCCAAGCTGAAATCGGTGTTCGGCTTCAAATAGACCGGATTTCCGGACAGATCGAACGACGTCGCCCCGGGGTTCGCCCCGGGGCGATTTTTATTGTTGAATGCCTCTACACAGCGAGGAGTTAGCCGGCATGTCCAGAATACTGATCAGCGGCGGAACCGTTGTCTCCATGGAACCGGGTCAGCCCGACGGAGAGACCGCCGACGTCCTTGTCGAGGACGCTGCCATATCCGCGATTGGCGCCCTGGGAGATGTCGCCGATGCTGAAATCATCGACGCCACGGGCTACATCGTGCTGCCGGGTCTTATAGACAGCCATGTCCATACCTGGCAGACCGGCCTGCGCGGCATTGCCGGCGACTGGACGGTTCCGCGCTACATGCGCGCCATGCATGCTGGCCTCGCCACGTTCTTTCGGCCGGAAGACATTCGTATCGCCAACCTGGTCGGCGCGCTGGCAAAGCTGAACGCCGGTATCACGACCCTCGTCGACTGGTGCCACAACAACCCGACCCCCAACCATACGGACGCCGCCGTCGACGGTCTGGAAGAATCGGGCGCCCGGGCGCTTTTTCTTCACGGCTCGCCCAAACCCGACCCCAAACCCGGCCAGAAGCATTTCAGCGAAGTGCCGATGCCGCGGAAAGAAATCGAACGCCTGCGCAAAGGCCGCTTCGCCTCCGATGACCGTCTCGTGACACTCGGGCTTGCGGTACTTGGGCCGCAGTATTCCGTATACGATGTCTGCGAGCAGGATTATCGCCTGGCGCGGGAACTGGCACTGATTTCAAGCACCCATACGGCGGGCGGCCCGATGCTCTCGCCCGGCAGCTTCGAAAAACTGATCGAACTGGGCCTGATAGACGGACGCTGCAACATCGTTCATGCCAATAATTTCGACGACGCGCTTCTCGCGACGCTGGTCGACGCCGGCGCCAACTTCACCGTCACTGCAGACGTCGAGATGCAAATGGGTTTCGGAGATCCCCTGACCGGCCGGCTGCGCGATCTTGGATCGCCGATGACCATCGGCGCCGATGTCGAACCCGCTGCGTCAGGCGACATGTTCACAGCGATGCGCCTGACGATGGCGGTTCAGCGGAACGCGGACAACAAGGCAGCTCTCGCACGCGGCGAAACCCTTACGGACAATGCGGCCATAACCTGCCGCGACGCCCTGGAATGGGTCACCGTGAACGGTGCGCGCATGTGCGGAATGGCGGACATGATCGGCAGCCTCGCCCCCGGAAAGCAGGCAGATATCGTGCTGTTGAAGGCTGACGGGCCGAGTTTGTTTCCGGTTCACGATCCCTACAGTGCGGTCGTACGGCACGCAGGTGTCGGCGATGTCGACACGGTCCTTGTCGCCGGCCGGCCCGTGAAGCGGAATGGCCGGTTGCTGTTCTCCGGCCTGAGGGAGAAACAGGCCGAACTGCTTCGTTCAGGCCGGCGAATTCTGGACGAACTGCGCGCGGTCGAAGCGGCCGCCTGAGGAGGTACTGATTGAACGCCGGGTAATCGGAGGGTCAAACGAAACGGGGCGCTCCAAGGAGCGCCCCGTTCTGCGTCAGAACAAATTCGCCCAGGGTATCGAGCGAAGATGGGGGAACCAGTCCCCGACCAGCGCCTGCGGCCACGGGATAATCAACAGCCAGTGGAAAAGGAAATAGGACACGAGCCAGATAGCGGATGACACGATCAGCGTGATCCCCCAACGTTCCTTTCCTTCGAAGCGCATGTACCCGACAAGGAATACGAACATGGCCGGCAGCAATCCGATCACCGCGGATGCCCCGAAGAAGAACAGGAGCCAGGCGAAATAGGAAATCACCCTTTTGGTGATTTCCGGTCCCGGAAGGTCTCCGTAATCCGCGCTGATGTCGAAATGCACGTCGCTTTGCGCCGGTGCGCCACCCTCACCGCGTCCAGGTATCCCGTCCGCATCGACCTCGGCTTTCTCGCCGGGCGCCACGAACATTGCCGACAGGATCAGCCATCCGATGAATATCATCGCCGCGACGGAAACCACCTGCGGAATGAGCCGCGCACCGAATTCCCATGTAGACGCGATGCTGAACGCCGTCGCGAAAAGCGCGAAGAGAATGATCGCGAAGAAGAAATCGGGATTGAGCGCCTCTTTCTGGAAGCCGAACTTGCTCGCCGCCTTTGAGGTCTTCGCCCTTTTCATATACCCGCGGATAATCGGCGACAGAACGCCGTAAAGCGTAACCGCAAAAATAATCGGGACATACGGAGCGAAAACGACATTGCCATCCCCGAAATCGCGCCAGATCCACAGCCAGTCCGCACCGTACCGTTCGGTGGAAATGAACATGTAACGCTCGACCAGGCCGCCCAGCACGAAACCGAGTATCAGCGGCGGCCGCGGCCAGCGCAGCCGTTTCATGATCCAGCCGATCAGACCGAAGATCAGAAGCGCATAGATGTCGCCCCACTGGCGGGACCCCTGAAACGCACCGACATATGTGATGGCCAGCACCGCGGGCGCCAGAATGCCGATACGGATCAGCGCCACCTTGGCAAGCTGGTTCGCAAAGGTGAAGCAGATGCCCGCTCCCAGAATGTTCGCGATCGCCACCGACCACACCAGCGTGTAGGTCACATCAAGGTTCTTGGTCAGCATTTCCGGTCCCGGCACCAGACCGTGGATCAGGAACGCACCGAGGATAAGCGCCATCGACGCCGAACCGGGCACGCCGAACGCGATGGTCGGCACCAGGGCGCCGCCTTCTTTCGCGTTGTTCGAGGATTCCGACGCAATGACGCCGCGCACGTCGCCCTTGCCGAAGGTTTCCGCAGCACCCTTCTCGGATCGAGCGGCATGTCCGTAGGCGATCCAGTCGATCACCGAGGCGCCGATGCCCGGCACCGCCCCCAGCGACGAACCAATCGTGGAACATCGTATGACCAGGAACCAGTTCCTTAAGGTATCCTTGATGCCTTCTATTTGGCCGAAACGCGCATCCTGTTTCTCGCCGGGCTTCACGTTGATCGATTGCTTAGTAATCGCCATATCCGCGAGTTCGGGAATGGCAAACAGGCCGAGCGCCAGGGGCACCACCGGCAAGCCGTCCCAGAGGTAAAGCGAATCGAACGTCCATCGGAGCGTGCCCGTCTGCGGATCGTCGCCCGCCGTCGCCACCATCAGACCGATACAGGCGCCGGCCAGCCCCTTGAGCGGGGAACCGCCGGACAGTACCGCCACAAGCGACAGGCCGAACACGCAAATCGCCAGTAGTTCGGGCGAACCGATCTGGAGGACTATCGGCCGCAGGACGGGAACGCTGACCCCGAGCAACAGCGCGCCAAACAACCCGCCGATCACCGACGCAGAGAACGCGGCGCCGAACGCACGTCCCGCTTCGCCTTTTCGCGCCATGGGATACCCGTCGAGAATCGTCGCCGCCGATCCCACTGTCCCTGGCACTCCGAAAAGGACCGCCGGGATGGTATCCGACGTCACGACTACCGCCTGCAGACCCATCATGAAGGCAAGGGCCGTGAACGGGTCCATATTGAACGTAAACGGCAGCAGCAGAGACAGCCCCACCAGACCGCCAAGCCCCGGGATCACGCCCAGCACCAACCCGATCAGCACTCCGAAGGAGAGAAAGCCGAGCCTTTCGAGATTCGCCATGTTCTGGAACGCCTCAATGGCGCTACCCAGCATATCAACTTCCATTTTACGCTCCCTGTCGAGCCTTGTTTTTGGGGCCCTTGGTCACATACGCATGCGTATGTTCAATTGGTACCAGACCGACTTGGCCTGTCAAGCGACCCGCAGTGCGAAATCACCCATAACTAACGTTATTCCGCCGCGACCGCTACGTAATCCGGATGACGTTCGCTGACATCGATCTTGAAAATCTTCTGCGCCGTCCGGCCCAGAATGTTCCGTTTCGCTTCTTCGTCGATAAACGGCAGATCCCAGATCACGGACGGAATGTCCATGTCCCAGTGTGGATAGTCGGACGCCCAGAGCAGCTGGGTTTCCGCATTCATTGCCCTGAATGTGGTTTCCAGAAGCTCTATATCGTCCGGCATCTCCATCGGCTGCGTGGTGTAGTACATGTCGCGCATGTAATCGCTCGGCAGCTTTTTCAGAAGCGGACATTCGGAAGACCGCATCCTGTACTGGGTGTCCAGCCGCTGCATCAGGAACGGTATCCAGGAAATACCGGATTCGATCCAGATCACCGGCAGGTCGGGGAACCGTTCGTTCATCCCGTTCAGCACCCAGTTTGTGCAGTGAACCACGTTGTACCAGGTGAACCCCAGCGCATGGACCGCCAGGAACCGGTTGCAGGTCCGGAACATCGGATCGTCCCAGTTGAACCCGGAATGGAAGCCGATCGGCAGGCCGCGTTCCTCGATCGCGCTGTAGATTTTCATATAGTCGTTATGATGCACGGGGCGGTGACGCACGGACGTCACCATGAAGCCGATCACGCCTTCCGCATCGCCGAAATCCTCGACGATCTTCAGCGCCGCGCCGGGGTCGTTGAACGGCAGATAGAGCATGGATTTCATGCGCGGATTGCCGGGCAGAATCTTTTCGACCAGCCAGCGGTTATAGGCCCGCGCCAGCGTAACTTCCACGTCCGCCTGCGGATGCATGGCGAGGCCGAGCATCGGCGTCGGGAAAACGCAGGCATAATCCACGCCCATTGCGTCCATCCAGCGATGCGTCAGGTGCACGTCGCGGTGTTTGCCGTCATCCGGCGTTTCTTCCAGGCCCCTCAGCGGATAACGGGTCACCCGGCCGCCGATATCCTGATACCCGGCACGCCCGAGGGTGAACATCGATCCGCGATGGGCGATCTGCTGGGCCGACCGGGCGAGCTGCCGCAGAACCGGGTCTTCGATGAACTCGACGATCTCCTTCATCGATTCCGTTTCATAGTGATGCGCGTCGACATCGATGATCAGCATGTCGTTGAAATTCCGCTGATCGCGTTGTCGCGCCGCATTCTGCATAAGCTTTTCTGTGTCGAATTCCTCGACGCTCATGCGGAAATAGCGCTCGTTCCCTGTGGGGAGTTCCATGGCCCCCGTCTCCCGAGTGGATGCGTAGTAATTCCATTGTAACGCGAAACCCCCGCAGCGCGAAAGGATTGGATTTCCGATGCGGGTACCGCATAAAGGCCGTAACAGAAAATTCAGGGAGCGTCCCATGACCGACAAACCGTTCACCCGCATCGGCACGCCGACATCCGACACCAACCGTTTCCGCATGCGCGGTCGCGACGTACTGACCGAAATTCTCGGCGAGAAAAGCTTTTCGGAAACCTTCTACCTGCTGGTGACCGGCAACGAACTTCCCGAAGAATACGCGCGGACCTTCGATGCCTGCATGGTCATCCTGATGGATCACGGCATCACCCCGACGGCGCTGGTCGCGCGCATGGTTCACGATTCCCTGCCGGAAGATGTCCAGCTGCCGATGATCGCGGGTGCCATGATGGTCGGCAACAAGTTCGCCGGCACGATGGCGGGCGCCGGGGCGATCTTCAGGGAAGGTGTCGAGGCCGGCGGCGATCCGCGCGAGTTCGCACAGATGATTATCGCGCGGCACAAGGAACAGAAGAAGTTCATTCCCGGATACGGCCACCCCTACTACTTTCCGACCGACCCGCGCTCCGACCGCATGTTCCAGATCGCCCGGGAAGGCGGCGTCAGAGGCAAGTACATCCAGCTGGCGAAAATACTCGCCGAGGAGATTGAAAAATCCCGCGGCAAGCCGCTGACCCTGAACGTCACCGGCGCGCTCGGCGCGGTGCTGAACGAGGTCGATTTCCCGGTAGAGGTGATGCGCGGCGTCGCCGCCGTCAGCCGCGCCGCGGGGCTGATCGGTCACGTTTACGAAGAAATGGAAAACCCGATCGCCCCGTCGGTGGTCGATTTCATCAACAGCATCGAATACCGCGATCCGGATTAGAGGTCCGATTTGGGGTTAAATTTATTTTCAGTCCCCTCCCCCTTGAGGGGGAGGGTTAGGGAGAGGATGATCTCTCCCGCTGGAGATTGTCGGGCTGAGAGGCTTCCCCCCCTATCCCTGCCCTCTCCCCGCAGGGGCGAGGGGATCAAAGTTTAGAAGTGGCAAAACCCAACCTCAAAATGTCTCCCCTGACCTGGGGCTATCTCGTCGCGCTGTCGGTCGTCTGGGGCGGGACGTTTTTCTTTCAGGAAGTCGCCGTGCGCGAACTGCCGACGTTTTCCATCGTCGCCTGCCGGGTGGCGATCGCGGCACTACTGCTCTGGGGCGTGACGATCTGCGTCGGCACCTCCCTGCCCACTGCCCCGACAATCTGGGCGGCGTTGTTCGTGCTGGCTCTCATAAACAACGTCATTCCGTTCAGCCTGATCGTCTGGGGCCAGCGGGAAATCTCCTCCGGCCTGGCTGCCATTCTGAATGCCACCGTGCCGTTGTTTACGGTCCTGATCGCCCATTTCGTTACCACGGACGAAAAGCTGACGGGCCCGAAAATCATCGGCGTCGTCGTCGGCCTTGTCGGGGTTGTCGTCATCATCGGCGAAGACGCCCTCGACGGCATCGGCATCGCCGTGCTCGCGCAGCTTGCCATCCTCGGCGCCGCGCTGGCCTATACGCTGGGAGGTCTCTACGGCCGGAAAATCCAGGCGATGGGCCTCACGCCGCTCGGCATTTCCACCGGCCAGCTGCTGGCCTCGACAGTCGTTCTGGTGCCGGTCGCGCTGCTGGTGGACGAGCCGTGGACCCTGCCCGTACCCGGCATGGAGACCATCGCCGCAGTCGTCGCGCTGGCCTCGGTCTCGACCGCCTTCGCCTATATCCTGTTCTTCCGGATCCTCGCCACCGCCGGCGCCACCAATCTGATGCTGGTCACCTTCCTGATCCCGGTCAGCGCGCTGGCGCTCGGCATCCTGATTCTCGGTGAAGTGCTGGAAGCTCGACACATCGTCGGATTGCTGTGTATCGGCGCGGGGCTGGCGGCGATCGACGGGCGGGTGTTGAAACGGCGGTTGTCCTAAACCACCCCCCGCTCCTTTAATTCCTGCACCGCCGCCGCGTCCAGCCCGAGCTCGCCCAGCACTTCCTCCGTATGTTCGCCCAGCTGCGGCGGCGGGCGTTTGGGCTGGTCGTCGCGGGAACCGTCGATGTAGACGGCGCGGCGGCTGAAGGTCTGCCTGCCTTCTTTCGGGTGCTCGACCTCGAAGAACGTGTCGAGGTGCTTCACCTGCGGGTCGTCGAATACGTCGGGCAGCGTGTTGATGGGCGCATAGGGCACGTCGTTTTCTTCGAGCCGCGGCATCCAGTGATCGCGCGGCTGGGTCGCAGCCGCTTTTTTAAATTCCGCGCCCATGTCGAAATAATGCTTGATGCGGGCCATGCGGTCGGCATAGCGCGGATCGTCGCGCATGTGTTCGAGGCCGAACGCGGCCGTCACCCCCTGCCAGAATTTTTCCTGCGACGACAAATGCACGGCCAGCAGCTTGCCGTCGGCGCATTTCATGGCATGGGACTGCGACGCTTCCGAACGCGACGTCGGACTTGGCTGGATATCCTGCTGGGTCAGGTTGGCAAACGGGTCCGGCAGGAACCAGATCGAACTTTCCAGCATATTGACCGCAAGCGACCGGGGCGGACCGCCGCGTTCGCGGTCGAACAGCGCCGCCAGAATGCCGTAGCACGCGTTGATTCCGGTGATGTTGTCACCGATGGTCGGCCCGGTGGTCTGAGGATCGTCGGGATCGAGAAACAGGCTGGCGATCCCCGACAGAGACTGCGCCACGGCATCGTAGGCCGGGCGCTTTTCGTACGGCCCGTCTTCGCCGAAACCGGTGATCGAGCAGTAAATAAGCTGCGGGTTCCGTTCGCGAAGCTCGTCGATCGACAACTTCAGGCGGTCCATCACACCGGGTCGAAAATTCTCCACCAGAACATCGGCGGTTTCGACCAGTTTCAACAGGATTTCGCGGCCTTCGTCGGAGCGCATGTCGAGCGTGACCGAACGCTTGTTTCGGTTATAGGCGCCGAACTGCGCCGAGTAGGTACCACCGCGCCAGGCGCGGAACATGTCGCCGCCCTCGATCTTTTCGATCTTGATGCAGTCGGCGCCCATGTCGCCCAGCATCTGGCCGCACAGCGATCCGGTGATCATGGTGGTCAGCTCGATGACCCGAACGCCTTCCAGCAGTGACGCCATGTGATTTCTCCCTGATTTCCGTTTCTCTATGCGCTCTCGTTCTCTATGCGCTCTCGCGCCTGCCCGTCAGTTAGACCCGTTCGGCGCGTTTGCGTTGATATCGGATTTTTGCGACGGCAGATTCATGACAACCGGTTCATTGAGATTCGCGCGCGTCACCGGCGAGCCTCCAATTTCGGTTTCCCTGCCGCCACGTACCTAGCGTTCTGAACGAACATGTTTTCGACTCCCTGACCGAATTTTCCCACATCGCACGGGTTTTGCACAATGGGCAGGCCAACTATCATTGGGGAAATCAGAAAACGCAGGGAGGGCACATGGCCCGCATCGACGCCTACAACCACATCATTCCGGATGCCTATTTCGAGAAACTGGCGGAAGTCGCGCCCGATCCGAACGTCATCAAATTTTTCGGCGCGCTGACGGCGCTCCACGACGAAGACGCGCACAAGCGCCTGCTCGACGGGTTCGACGACTACCGCCAGATCATCTCGCTCGCCAATCCGCCGGTCGAAATGCTGGGATCGCCGGACCAGTCTCCCGCCCTCGCCCGCCTCGCCAATGACGGGCTCGCCGCCCGCGTCAGACGGAACCCGGACCGCATTGCGGGGTTTATCGCCTCGCTGCCGATGAACAACCCGGACGCGGCCGTGGCGGAAGCGGATCGCGCCGTAACCGAACTGGATGCCCGCGGCGTGCAGGTTTTCACGAACGTCCTCGGCAAGCCGCTGTCGGCACCGGAGTTCTACCCGGTGTTCGAGACCATGGCGAAACACGACCTGCCGGTCTGGATTCATCCCATGCGCGGACCGAACTTTCCCGACTACGCGCAGGAAGACGCGTCGGAATTCGAAATCTGGTTCACCTTCGGCTGGCCCTACGAGACCAGCGCCTGCATGACCCGGCTGATCTATTCGGGTCTGTTCGACAGATTGCCCGACATCAAAATCATCACGCATCATTTCGGCGGCATGATCCCGTTCTTCGCCGAGAAGATCGGGATCGGCTTTCAGCAGATTTTCCGGGGCGACAACGAACACAATCCGCTGGCGGAACAGGCCGGGCTGAAAAAACAGCCCAAGGAATACTTCAAGATGTTCTACGCCGATACGGCGACCAACGGCTCCCGCGCCGCAGCGCAATGCGGCCTGGAATTCTTCGGCGCCGATCATTCCCTGTTCGCGACGGATGCACCGTTCGACCCCGAAGGCGGCACGATGCTGATCCGCGAGACCATCAACGCTGTCGACGGCCTGGATATAGATGCCGCGACGCGCGAAAAAATATACGGAGGCAACCTGGAACGGCTGCTGAAGCTCGCCTGATCGTGCGATGACGGTCCACGTCGACCCAGCCGCGCTTGAAATCCCGTTCAGGACGCTCGGCGCGGCGTTTGCGGATTTCGCCGAAAGGCATCCGGAAAAGACCGCAATCCATTCAATCGATCAGGCATCTTCAGTCACGTTCGCCGAGCTGCGGGACATGACCGACCGGGTTGCCGCCCGGATGATGGCGGAAGGCGTCGGACGGGGCGACAGGGTGGCAGTTCTGGCCGGGGAGTGCCTGGAAAAACTGATCCTGATGTTCGCCGCCTGGCGTTGCGGAGCATCGGCCTGTCCGTTCCACGCGGAGATCGCACCGGATCATCTGACGTCCATCCTGCAGACCATCGACCCCGCGCTGGTCGTGTGGCGACGGGACGACCTTGAGGGCGAGACGCTCACCGACGCCCTGTCCTGCCCGACGTATGAGTTCTCGGCACAGGACGAAACCGTCGGATTCTTCGCTGACCTGCCTATGAACACCGCGTCCCTGCCCGAGCCCGGCACCGAATATGGCCCTGACGAAGAAGGTTGCATCTTCGCCACGTCGGGGACGACCGACCGGCCCAAATGCGTGGTATGGGATCATCTAGGGCTCTGGCTATGCGGCCTGTCGACCATCGATTTCACAGGCATGAACGCCGACGACAGGCTGCTAGAATACCGGACGTTCAGCTGGCTGTCGCCTCAGATCGTTACGTTTATGCCTTTCGTGTCGCTGGGGCTGACAATCGCGATCGCGGAAGGGTTTTCCAGGTCCCGCTTCATGGGCTGGATAAAAGACTTTCGGATCACTGTGGCCGCCGGCGTGCCGACCGTCATCAACATGCTGCTGGACGAACCGGTCGATTTCGATCCCGTCGATATTTCGTCGCTGAGGATCATGACGGCGAGCTCCGCCCCGCTGGCGCCCGAACGCTGGCGTCAGTTCGAGGCGCATTACGGCATCCGCCTTCTGCAGTTCTACGGAGCGTCGGAAGGCGGCTGGCTTTGCGGCAACCGCCACGACAAGTGCCGTATCGGCACGGCAGGCCCGCCGGCCCGGCACATGGATCTCGCGATCATCGATGCGGCTGGCGAAAACTGCGCAGCCGGAGCAGAGGGCGAAATCACCATTCGCGGGCCGCAGACCGCCACTGCGTCGATCACCGCCGACGGCATCTGGGAAGACCGCACGCCGTTCCGGCTGACGGAACGGACCCGCGTGGGAGATCTGGGCGTGCTGGATGAGGACGGGTTCGTCACCGTCACCGGCCGCATCAAGGATGTTATCCTGCGCGGCGGTGCCTCTATCGCACCGCTGGAGATCGATGCCGCGCTTATGAGCCATCCGGCCGTTCACGAAGCCGCCGTGATCGGTATACCCGACCGGATCTGGGGAGAGGAAATCGTCGCCTATGTCGTCAAGGCAGACGGAATGGACGTTTCACACGAAGATATACTGACGCATGCCGGCGCGTTGCTGCCGGATTTCAAGCGCCCGAAGGCCATCGAATTCGTCGATGCCCTGCCGAAAAGCGACCGTGGCAAGGTCCGCCGCGACGATCTGAAAAAAATCTGGGCCGGGCGAAGCGCTTAGTTTCTTCCGCGGCGGCTATCTCGAAGTCCGGTGGTCCGGTACCGACACCAGGCCAATGCCGGCGATAATCAGCACCATTCCGAGGGCAAGCCCATAGGTAAGTTCTTCCCCCAGCAAGACGATACTCAGGCTCATCGCGAAGACCGGCACACCGAGAAGTCCAACCGTGGACACGACCGTCGGCAGATACCTGATGCAGGTCGTCACCGACAGCATGGCCACCGCCGTTCCCAGAATGCCACCATAGGCGAAGACTCCGATCTCGAGCGCCGAGCCCGTGAAAACCGGCAGAGGATCGAAAATCAGCGCCATGATAGCGATCAGACCGCCCGCCAGAGTGAGTTGAAACGGCGCAAGCTGAAAGGGCGTCCGCTGCGGCTGGTGCTTGCGGATGTGAATGATGGATACCGACCAGCTAAGTCCGCAGCCGAGCAGCATAAGATTCCCGATTACGACATCCGTGTCGGTCCAGTCGAACGTGGTGGGGTTGAACAGCACGACGAGCCCGGCCATGGCGATGCACAATCCGACCAATCGACGCCGCGACGGTCTTTCCTTCAGGCAAAAATAGGCCGCAGGCAGAACCCAGATCGGGGTCGTATACCCCAGCAGCGCAGCCCGGCCCGCTTCCACGTAGAGAAGAGCGACATGCATCAATAACGTATAAATCGCCATCATGAAGATGCCGACGCTGAAGACCAGCACCATATCGTGGCGCGTCGGCAAACGGAGATTGCCTGTTAATTTCAGCAGAACGAACAGGATCGCGGCGCCTGTCAGTATACGGATGGACGCGTACCAGAAAGGCGGCATGAATTCGAGCGCCGTCTTGGACACGGGCCACAAACCGCCGTAACCGACAATCGCACCCGCAAGCGCGATAAAACCGAGAGTTCTGGGAGAAATCACAAGTGCCGTTCTAGCCGAATGCGGCGCCGCCGTTGATGTTCGTGTTCTCGCCGGTGATGAAACCGGCCTCGTCCGACAGCAGCCAGATCGCCGCAGCGGCCTGTTCTTCCGGCTGCGACACGCGCCCCAGCGCCGCGCGCGACGCCGCACCTTGCATCGCGTCTTCCGAGTATTCCGACGTCATCGCCGTTTCCACCACGCCGGGGCTGATGGCGTTGACGCGAATGCCATACTTCCCCCAGGATTTCGCCAATGTCCTGACCAGAACGAGCACGCCGCCCTTCGACGTGGTGTAAGCAGGTCCTCCGCGGCCGTTTTCGCCGGTACCGCCCATCAATACCCCGCCCGACGCCGTCAGCACGATCGCGCCCTTCACGCCCCGATCTATCATGACCCTGGCCGCGGCTTTCGCCATCAGAAACGACCCCGTCACATTGATCGACAGGATGCGGTTGAATTCATCCTCGTCGGCGCTTTCCCAGTTCAGCTTCGAATGAGCCGCCGCAAAATGCGCGAGACAGTCCAAGGTCCCGAACGCCTCGACCGCCGTCTTCGCCGCAGCGTCCGCGGTTGCGGATCGTGCGACGTCGCCGGCCGCAAATCTGAGCGTGTCGGTCTCTTCGCCCAGTTCCGCCGCCAGACGATCCCGTTCGAGATCCACCGCGACGACCCGGTTGCCTTCCGCAACCAGTCTTCTGGCACATGCCCTGCCGATGCCGCTCGCGGCGCCGGTTACGATGACAGCTTTATCTTTCAGCATGAAAATTCAGGCCCTTTTTAATCAGTTCTTGCTAACATTTATTTCAAGTCTTGTCTCATCCCGACTGACCTCGCCGCGCGCCGCCCTTTCGGAACGTTGTCCAGAAGTTATTTACAAGAATTTCGTACCAACTGTGGATAACCGCCTCTTTGGCTTTGTGGTCATCGGAATATTTATGTTCACTTCGATCGTGTTCTCGAGAGGTAGGACGCGACTGGAAATCCGGATATTACCGGATATGGCGCGATGGGATGAATGGCGAACAACATCGAAAAACTGAGGAAGAACCAGTCGGAAAATCCGACGGTTAGCCCCTATCTGCTGCGACCGACGCGGACGTTCGAGGAATACATGCGCGAACGCCAGGCGCCTGCCGAAATTCCGGCAAAATTCGACGAAAGCAATCTCCGTAAACCAGACGAAAACTAGCCTTCCGGAGATGTCTCCGGGCTCCGGGACAGTGTCACTGCCGCGATCCCGCACACAATCAGCACCATACCGACAAGCAACGGCCAGGTCAGGGTTTCGCCCAGGAACGAAATGCTGAGCACCAGCGCAAATACCGGCACGCCCAGCAGACCGATCGTCGATGTTGTAGCCGGCAGGTTCATGATCGCGGTGGTGACGCCCCAGTTGCCGATCCCGCTGCACACGATCCCGGCATATAGCAGGATAATCCAGCCGGTTCCGCTTGTTTCAAAAACCGGCGGTCCTTCGAAGATCATCCCCGCGGTGGCCGCGAACAGAAACGACACCACCAGATACCAGGGCACCAGCGCCAAGGTGTCCGAGACCTGCCTGTGCACCCGCAGATGCAGAATCACGCAAGACCAGAGGATTACGCAGAGGACGAGCAATCCATTGCCGATCAGTACGTCCCGGTCCGACCAGTCCAATTCCGCCGGGCTGAAGAGCAGCAAAAAACCCGCCATTGCACTCGCCAGTCCGACGACCTTCATGCGGGTCAGCCGCTCTCCGAGAAACAGCACCGCGATGGGCGTCACGAATATCGCCGTCGTGTAACCGAGGATCGTCGCCCTGCCGGCGTGGACGAATTCCAATGCACACTGGAAGATGGACGAATACAACCCGAGCATGATGCCGCCCACGGAGAGGATGATCGGTATGTCCGCCCTGTCGGGAAATTTCAGCCTGCCCTGGATACCCAGCATGATGGCGACAAAAACCGCGCCAATTGCATACCTGCCGGCCGTAAACCAGAGCGGCGGCAAATAATCGAGAGAGAGTTTGGCGGAGGTCCAGAGAGTCCCGAAACAGAATACGGTCGTGATCAGCGCGACGAATCCGAGTCGCTGGTTGTCCCCCATCAGTCGGACAGGTGGACGCGGCGGCGCGACATGTTCAGGCGCGCCGCCGGAGTCCTAGTTAACGTACTGCGTCAGGAACAGCGACAGCTCGGGAATGTAGGTGATAATCGCCAGGGCGATCAGGTTCACGATGATGAACGGCACCAGTCCCGGATAGATGCTGGACAGCGGCGCCTTGAACAGCGCCTGCGTCACGAAGATGTTCAGGCCGAACGGCGGCGTGAACATGCCGATGGCAAGGTTCACCGTCATGATGATGCCGAAGTGGATCAGATCGACGCCCATCGCTGCGGCGATCGGGGCCAGCAGCGGTGTCAGCACCAGAATGGCCGAGCCGGGATCAAGCAGACAGCCAACGAACAGGAGGAAGATGTTGATCACCATCAACACCATCCAGGGTTCCATGTTCATGTCCTGAATGGCGGCGACGGCATCCTGCGGGATGCCGCTGATCGTCAGCAGCTGCGAGAACACGCCGGCGGCCGCCACGATGATCAGAACCTGCGCAGTCAGATACATGGAATTGACGGAAACGTCCCAGATGCCCTTCCACGAAATGTCGCCATAGATGAAACGCGTCACGATGATCGCATACACGCAGGCGACACCTGCCGATTCAGTTGGCGAGAAGATCCCGGCGTAAATGCCGCCGAGAATGATGAACGGCGTACCGAGCGCCCAGACGCCCTCTTTACTCGCCGTCAGGAACTGAGCGAAGGAAAAGCCGGATGCTTCACGGATGCCGGTCCGCAGCGCGAAGGCATAGATGTAGGCAGCCATCAATGCCGCCATCACCAGGCCGGGAATAACACCCGCGACGAACAGCAGCGCCACCGATTGTTCGGCCGACGCGCCGTAGAGAATCATACTGATCGACGGCGGGATCACAATCGCGATCGCGCCCGACGACGCCAGAAGACCGGACGAGAATTTTTCGTTGTAGCCCGCGTTCCGCAGCGGGTCGTACAGAAGGCGCCCGACAGCGGCGACCGTCGCGGGGCTCGATCCCGAGATCGCACCGAAGACGGTACAGGTGCCGACCGTGGTCAACGCCAGACTGCCGCGCACGCCGCCGATGATGGACAGAACCCAGGCGACGATCCGTTTCGAGATGCCGCCATGCCCCATAATTTCGCCCGCGAAGATAAAGAACGGCACCGCCATCAGGGCGAACTTATCGACGCTGCCGAACATGTTGATATGCAATGCCATCGGCGGAACGGGGGCGAAAATAATCAGAATGATCGCGGCCGTCGCCAGCAGGATGACGAAAATCGGAAATCCCAGCACCAGCAGGATAACCGGTACAATCCCCATAACCCATTCCATGGATACGCTCCTTCTATTCTCGTTCTTTTCGCTTCAGGGATCAGTTCTTGGTCGACACGGACGTATCGTCGTCCGCATCGCCGTATTCATGGACGATTTCGTCGACCTCGCTCGTCAGCGTACCCATCACATGTGATTTGAACCGGACGGCGATCGCGACAAAGATCATCACGAATCCGAACAACAGGGCGAAATGCGGGATGACCATAGGCACCTCGGCGACAACGCTGCGCTGGTCGTTGTTCCACATCAGTTCGACGACAGTCCAGTTATTCGGAATGACGTAGACGCAGACCAGCATCACGGAGACCGCCGCGATGAAATTGATGATTTCCTTGAACGGTGACGGCAGCATGATGGAAAAGAAATCCATCTTCAGATGCTGGCCTTCGAACGACACCAGGATCGCTCCGATGAACACGGTCCAGACCATGATGTAGATCATGATTTCCTCTGCCCAGATGATGGGTTCCAGGAAAAAATACCGGCCGATCACGTTGGCGACGTTGATCGCGATACCGACAAGGATCGCGACGCCGATAATGAAACGCGGGATCGTGACGATCCCGAACAACACCGGTTTCGGTAAAGAAGAACTAGACGAATCTGACATATCCGCTCCCAAGACGTCGGCGCGTGCCGCCGGTTACCCTGTTTGTGTGCCCTCTGTCGGGGCCTGAAAGATAAGAGGCCGAACTCAATGAGACAGCCACCCTCCCATTTCGATAATGTTTAATTTACACTCTGTTTGGAGTCTAATCAATTCGGGGAAAATTATGGGACAAACGGTTCTCGTAACCGGAGCGGCGAGCGGAATCGGTCTCGCCTGCACGAAACTTCTGCTGGAGGACGGCTGCCGGATTCTGGCTTTCGATCCGCAGGAAGAACGCATGCGGGCGGAACTGCCCACCTGCGACGAAATCGAATTTTTCGGCGGCGATGTCTCGAAAACCGAAGACTGTCGGAACGCAGTGGCAAGAACGGTTGTAAAATTCGGCAACCTGAACGCGCTGATGCATTGGGGCGCCGCGCACTCGACCAAGCGCTGGGACGAACTGGACGCGGACGAATGCAACTTCATCATGGCCGTCAACGTGACGGGGTCGTTCCTCATCGCGCAGGCCGCCGCCGCCCACATGATGGACCATGACGGCGGCTCGATCGTCCTCACGACATCCGCCTCGATGCTCTACGGCGTGACAGGCGGCAACGGCCAGGGCGGTCCCGCCTACACAACGTCCAAGGCCGCGATCATCGGGCTCAACCGGTCGCTCGCCCGGTCTCTGGCGCCGAAGGTGCGTTGCAACGCCGTCAGTCCGGGCATCGCGGAGACGGCCATGATTGCCGAATACACCGAGGAGCAACGCGGCGCGATGTCGATGCGGTTTCCGATGGGACGTTTCGGCGAGCCGGAGGAAATCGCCCACGCGGGCATCTTCCTGATATCGGACAAGGCCAGTTTTATTACCGGCGAAGTTATTCACGCCAACGGCGGGTCCAACTTTAACTGAGACCGCGGAACAAGTATCATCGGCACAACAACAGGGAGACAGCACATGCCTCATGCATTCGAAATGCCTCAGAAATACATCGACACGATGGTCGCCCGCATGGGCCGCGAACATTCGCAGGAAACTTTCGAGACCGAAAAGACCGCCCTCGTGGTCGTCGACATGCAGAACTACTTCATGGACGAAAGCCAGCAGGCGGGTTGCCCGGTGGGTCAGACCGTCGTCGGCAACGTCAACAAAATTGCTGATACCGTGCGGCGCACCGGCGGCATCGTGATCTGGATCCAGAACCTCGCACCTGTGGACACCCGCGAAAGCTGGAAGACCGCCCATGAACGCTATCTCCCTGAAAAGGCGGATCTGCGCGTCGAATCCATGCAGCCGGGCGCCTGGCCCTTCGAATTATGGCCGGATCTTGACGTGAAGGATGACGATTTCCGAGTGATAAAGCGCCGCTACAGC
>Ga0181588_10001752_pt1 | contig 19050 bp, 14 predicted proteins | sample 071ome_26_FD_148607 | JGI IMG/M metagenome (GOLD analysis project Ga0181588, IMG submission 148607) | Coastal salt marsh microbial communities from the Groves Creek Marsh, Skidaway Island, Georgia - 071409BT metaG (spades assembly) | ecosystem: Environmental > Aquatic > Marine > Intertidal zone...
TGAGTGGGCGCGAAGAGTCGCACTGCGAGTCGCGCGAGTCAAAAATAGCGACAACGGCAGGGGCGAGCGCAAACCATGCCGCTGCGCGCGGTCGCGTCTCTATTCTCACCGTCACCGCGTCGAGCCGAACGCCGCGCGAGCGACGTGAGTGACGACGACGACGACGACGAGTTCATCGACGTGATTCAACTCGATGATGAGGAAGACGAAGGTGAAGACGCGATTGCAACGGCCGCTTCCGATGTTGCTGCAGCAGACGACGACGACGACGACGACCACCACGACGACGACCACGATGGCCACGCCGACCACGACAGTTTCGAGCACTACGATGATCTCGGCGGGTACCGCGTGAGCGATGACGAAGACATCGAAGACGTCCCAGTCGCGACGCAATACTACGAGGCTGACGAAGGTGTCGGCGTCGCGGACTTCGGCAAATTCGAGCCGACGTTTCTCGAGCGTCGGACAGACGCGGTGGTGGAAGCCGCCACGGGCGCGCCAACGGTGATAGATTTGTTGGATTCGAGCAGCGAAGACGGTGAAGAGGCTGTCGGCGAAGCGACGCGCGAAGAGGACGCGGCGCCGTTGTTGGAAGAAGCAGAAGACGTTCCAACGACGATGAGAGAACAAGATGCTGTGCCGGCCGAAGCGGCTGTGGCTAGAGACGCGCAAGGAACGGTGCGCGTTCGGAGCGTGAAGCGCTCCCGTATCGAGGGTGGGGCGCCGTTTCCTGAGCCGATTTCAGATAAAAAACAATGGAATCAAATAACCGCCGTGCTCGATCAGAACCTCTCCGGCGACGACGCGCTGGGACGGAGCGTGCGCAACATTTTCGAAGCCACTCGACAGAAATCGCTCGACAAGGCTGTATTGTACGCATACGAAACGCTACCGCTTCGGAAGAGCATAACGTGGCGTTATCACGACGCGACTGATGAACCGGTTGGCGGTTCAAATGCGAGCGAAGAACGCAAACGTCGACTGCGCGCCCATAGCGCAAGGTATACAGTGGTGCTACTCAACGGTGAAGAATTCGTCAATTTGATGCTGAATGACTGCGAAGAACTGAGAAAGCTTCTTCGCGCATTCGCGGCGAGCGCGCTCGAATACGATCACCAGCTCTGTCTCCTGGCGTCTGGCGTAAGCGAGTACTTGACAAAGCGAGAGCGTCAAGAGTTTAATGCGACGAGGCGCATCGACGGCGCACAACCAGCCTTCTCGCGCGACATAGTTGACGCACGTGTGGCTGAAATCACCGTGCAACACCCAAACGTCGTCGTCGTCACGTTACCCATGGTTGGAGTGGCGGAACACGTTTGCGTCCTTCACAATCAACTCGCTCGGAAGAGATTTGAAGCTGAGGCGAACGTGTTGGATTTTCTCGCGGACAAGTCGCAAAAGACTGGAGGGACGATGACGTGCCCAGCGAAAGAGCGACACATTCGACCCGCTCCGCTGACGTCTCAAGACATTTTCCTCAAGGCGCTAGAGAAAATTGACGGCGTCTCGACGCACATCGCACGCGCCATCGTCGCGCGATACGGCACCATGAGATCGCTCATGAACGCGTACGCCGACCCACGTTCGAGCGACGACGCGCGTTCGCGTTTGCTTAGCGATATGATGCCAGTCGTCCTCCGAGGAGAAAACGTCAAGGGCTCGCGTCGCATCGGGGACGTTCTCAGCGCTCGCATCTTTGAAGTATTTCGTCCTCGAAACGATCGAGGCGAGACAATAGTGAGTAGAAGCGGTGGCGCGAATAGAATTTAGTGCGCGTTGTATGCTAGTGTAGTAGTTTTCGCTGTACCAGGTAGTAGTGCATTGGCTACATGTTGGTTTGTTTTACATGCGCTCGCACATCGAGCGCGCTCGCCTAGTTTATACAAACAAGTCGTCGCTTGCTTCGGCGCTCTTCCTCGTCCGCTTACCCGACGCGTCGTCGCCATCGTCGTCAAGCTTGAGCTTTCGCTTCGCCTTGGACCCGGCGGCGTAACCACCCTTTGATCCCCACTCCATGTTGCTTCTGTCGATTCCACGAGCGTCCTCGTCATCGAGGACAGATTGAGCGACGCTCCCTACGACGTTGTTCATCGTCCTCGGTGACATCATCAACGAGCGCGGCAAGCCCGGCGACGACGCGTGCGCGATCGGTGACTTGAATGGACTACCCATACCTAAAGCCTCTGCAGCCGTGTTGATCGCGCGCTTGATGAAACCAATTGGTGGCGAGGCGGGAACTTCCTCTTCTTCCTGCAAAGTCGTTTTTTGGCGTTTCGGCGGCGAGCGCGGCGGTGAAATCGGTTGAGTCAGCGCCATCTGGCTCGCAGTTTGCGTCGGCATGATTGATTCGCGCCCCGTCATGTCCTCCTCGTCGTCGTCGTCGTCATCGTCGTCGTAAACAACGGTAGGCTTCTTTGTGCGACGCGCCGCTACTTGTTCGGATGCGTAGGCGAGCACCAACGGTTTCACGCCTGGAGCTGCCTTGACCAAGTAATCTGCTTGCTCATTCTCTTTCGCGTTCTCTTGCTCGATGTCCTCGTCGCTATCGTCGTCATCCATCTGCAACGCTCTCTGTTTCGCCATGTATCGTCCTCCGCTGGGACTCGTCGCCGGTTTGATTACCTGCTGGCTCGCTTCAAACTCTTCAGGCGTGTCATCAATCGGAGCGAGCTGCTATCGCGCGAGAAGAACGTCGATTCAACGTCAGTACTCGAGCATTCGAATCGCGAAGGCAAGCGTGAACGCGCGCGCAACCGACCGCGCGCGCGCGCACCGTCTTCTTTTGGTTTGTCCAACCCGGCGTGGATTTCAAAAGTGTCTGCTGGTCGCTAGGAATCGCGCATTCTTTCTTTGCCGCCGCCGCGTCGAAGGGCGGCGCCTCGCCGCGCGAGATGGATTTCAACGTCGCCGGCGCCATGTCTTGATTACTCACGAACGAGACGACGACGACGACGACGACGCGTCGGTGTCGGTGTCAGACTGTGAGGAGCCTTTGGGTTCTTACAGTGGTCTGAAAATCTGAAAACACGCGTGCACGGTGCACGCACAGGTGGACTCTCGTCTGGAGACGTGCCACTGCGCGACGCGACGTCGACTCGAAACGACCGGACGAGTCGATGACGACGAACGACGGCGCCGGTGCACCCGTCGCCAAGAAGCGAAGGAAGAGCAGATGGGAGAGCGCGCCCGAACCCGGCGACGCGGTCGAAGGAGAGGCTGGATCCCGCGAGCTGCTCGCCGTCTCTGCTGGTGGATTCTCAACAGAGGTCCCCGCCGCGGAAGCGACACCGACAACAGCGTTGATGACGGCGCCAGTCAACACGCTCGTCATCGGCGCGGGAATCTTTGTGCAATTGCCCACGTCCGTGCTCACGGAATACAACGCGCCTTCGAGCGCGAGTCCAGAGGTTCACTTCTTGTTTCGCGAGTTAGCAGAGATGAATAGAAGGTTGATTGCCGGCGCGCCTTTTGACGAAAACGCGGCAAACGAGCCAAAACCGGCTCCCGTGTACGACAGCGCCGGCGTGCGCGTGAACACGAGGGAGGTTGTCGAGAGAGAAAAGTACACGTATCGACGCATGGAGCTCCTAGAGGAAATTTGCAAAAAGTGCCCGGCTTTCAGGCCACCACCGGATTACCGACCGAATAAGCGAACGGCGAAGCTTTTGATTCCGGTGGATGAGTATCCTGGCTACAATTTTTTCGGTCTTATCATCGGTCCGCGTGGTTCGACTCAAAAGCAAATGCAGAGAGATACCAACACGAAGATTGTCATTCGAGGTAGAGGCAGCGCGAAGGGCGGCACTGGTGCGGCGGAACGCAATAATGAGTTTGAACACGAACCGCTTCACGTCCTCATCGAGGGCGATACGCAGGCAGACGTCGATAAAGCGAGAGGTATGATTGAAAAGCTGCTCATTCCCGTGGACGAGGACATGAATGAGCACAAGAGAGCGCAGCTCAAGGAACTCGCGTTAATGAATGGTACTTGGCGGGACGAATCATCCATTGAAGCGATGCAAAAACGACTGGACGAAGAGATGGCGTCTGGCGGCGTTTACAAACTTCCAGAGGAAGTCAAGCGAGCCGTGGATGCCACATATCGGAAGGATGTCGAACGGCTCCACGGCGCCGGCAACGGTGGTTCGCTTGATAACGCGTACTCTGACTTTCTCTCCGAGCTCGGCGTCGACGGCAAAGGTCGCACGAGCAAACGCGACGCTGACGACGACAGGAAAATATACGTCGGTCATCTCGCTCCATCGACCACGGCGGAGCTTCTGGATGAAAAGTTCAAGGCGCACGGCAAAATTGAAGACGTTGCCTGCATTCCCGATCCGGTGACTGGCGCGTCGTGCAAAGGCTTCGCTTTCATCACGTACACCTCTCCTAGCGAAGCGAAAGCTGCGGCGGAGGCGCTCAACGGCACTTTGCTAGAAAACCGCGTGATAGAGGTTCGCGTGAAAAGCGCGCCGAGAGAAGAGGTGAAGGCACAAGACACGTACAACCCCGACGCCAACTTGTACGTCGGGGGAATCACCGACGACATGAACGAGGAAACGCTGCGTGAGCTTTTCACCCCATACGGACTCGTCGAGAAGGTCAAGGTCTTGAGAGACCACGCGACGAACATGAACAAGGGGTTCGGTTTTGTGCAAATGATGGATCCATCTCACGCGCACGCCGCGATCGCCGCGCTCGATGGACAGATGTTTAGAGATAGTGTACGCCCATTCATGGTGCGAATCGCGGGGCAACACAACGCGCCGCAGCAGCAGAATTCTGGATTTGGCGGGTACGGTGGGTACGGCGGGTTTCCCAACGTCTCGGCAGCTTACCCACCGATGATGATGATGCCACAAATGGTTGACCCTGCGTATTACGCCGGTGGATACGCGGTCGACCCGGCGGCGTACGGGGGCGGCGTTCAGCCACCAAATATTGAACTCGGCAATCCAGACGACGCGCCACCGCCGCCTCCCGAAGAGGACGGCGCGCCGCCGCCGATGGTGGTAGTCGCCGATGACAATGTTGTCACGGCGGAGCAGGTAGCTGTTCTCCCAGGCGTGGCACCACCCGCGCCGCCACCTATGCCGCCGCCGCCGCCGTGAGAACGAAATAGAATTAGAAACGTTGTGTAGACAAAACGAGGTAAAGATTGAACGACCGTTAAGCGACGGCGCCGACGACGCATTATCATCATGATATTCCGTTCCGTAAATGCGCACGCGCTCGTAGCAACTATGCTTGCACAGTATTACCGGTATATGTTTTATTAAAAGATCTTGTGACATTCTCTGTCTTCTTCTTTACGCCTTCTTCGGCTTGTTAATTGTCTTTGCCGCTTTCGACTTGACCACAAACAAGGCGACGTAGAAGAGCTTGTACGCGCACCCAATCGCGAATAGAATCATTGCATTCTTCACCAAATTATCCTCCGCTTCGATGGCGCCATACTGGTACTTCAAAGTCGACAGCACTTCCTTACCGGTGCGACCGAAGCACATTTGAGCCGGAAGATCACCGCAAGAGAATCCACGAGAGTCGCTCGAGTCATCGACAGCTCCCGTCCACTTGGCGTCGATGAAGTCCAAGTAGATGATGTTTTTGATGGCCCACTTGAGGTAGGTGATGTACGACATGGCGCGGAACGGCCAGATGACGTCTTCTTCCCGAACCATGATCCCACAGAAGAGGAAACCCGCGAACCAGATGTTCATGTACGTGAGCATGCCCATCAACGGATTCTCAAAGGTGATGGAGAAGAGCTGCGCAGCAGACTCGAAAGACCACAGCGTCAAAGAGTACATCATAACGACTTGAATGAAGTTGGGACCGTACCAGTTCACCATGCCATACGCCGGGATGGCGAGAGCGAACAAGGAAAGAACGACCATGAATGGAATTTGAATAATCAAGTTCGCAAGAAGGTAGGCGTACGGAGACAACAGACCGTTCTTCACTTCTCGCTTGATTGCGAAGAATTCCTCATTGTACACGTACGTCGCCACGACGCCGAGAGAAGAAGGCACGCCCAAGAACCAGAGTACGAGCCACATTCGCGAGCCAACCTGCTCTTGACTTCTATCGCGAGATTCAATGTAAATGACTGCAAAGAAGATGCATGCGAACAGAAACATGGCCATTCTTCCGACGTACATGCTCGGATCGCGGTATGTGATGGTCCAGTGACGACGGACGAGGGTCATCGTCTGTTGAAGGAGGGACGTACCTTGGCCACTCATGTCACTCAGCGGGCCAGTATGGTTGCACCCAGAATCGTTCTGTTGGTACAAATCCAAAATTTTGTCAACCTGCGCCGGGTCAGAGAATTCAGAGTTGACGACATTGAGCATGTGCTCTGCGATGGAGTCACCCTCAGCCAAGGGGTAGCCGATGGATGCAAAGTAAGACGCAGTCTTGCTCGCCGGGCCGAGATACGCGATTCTGCCCTTGCTCAACAACATAAGTCTGTCGAATCCATTGAACACGGCGGTGGAAGGTTGGTGAATGGTGCAACAGATTGCGATGTTTGCCTCTTTCGCCAGTCCCTTGAGGAAAGACATGATGGACGCCGCGGCAGCGGCGTCCAACCCGCTCGTAGGCTCGTCCAAGAAGAGCACGGAGGGAGAAGAAATGAGGGCGATACCAAGAGACAAACGCCGCTTTTGTCCGCCAGAGAGACCCTTCAAGAATTGGTTGCCACACTTCGTATGGCGCGCGGCCTCGAGGCCGATGGTATTGATAACGGCATCCACTCGTTGCTTCTTTTCTTCAGGCGAGATGTTCAAAAGCAAATCGGCGACGTAAGACAACGTCTCTTCAACCGTGAGGAAGGCCCATAAGCGATCGATTTGCGGCACCGTGGAGCAGTACTTTGTGAACAGCTCCGGAGTGATGGGATTTCCATTCAAGGTCACAGTGCCATAAAACTCACCCGACTTGCCCTCCAAGGTGAGCAAATCGATCAAACACGTCTTACCCGCACCAGACGGACCCAAGATGGCGAGCACCTCGCCGCTACAGACTTGACCAGATATACCGTGGAGAATTTCCTTCTTCTTTCCCTTTTTGCCCACCTCGAAGCGGACGTCTTCAAAGGAGAGGGTCGTATCCTTGCCCTTCTCTTGGAGATCGAGAAGGGACGGCGCCTTCTTGATCGGCTTTCCGACCTCAATGTCGGCCATTATCGTTCGTTTTCCGAATACAAAAGCACTCGAATCTCACGCACGGACGTGCGTCGGATCTATCTGCGAATTCCAAAGGGGCGTCGCTCGTCGTCTCGCACCAACCAGCGCGCGTCGTCGTATGGCGGCACCGGGATACGTCGCTTCGAGACGGCACGGCACGGATTTTTATCACGTCCCGCCGCCATTCTTAAGTACGTATTAAGAGTTATTTTTTCCATATATTTTAACGGGTGACATGGATTTCGGATCAGAGTGTTGACTCGGGGTGCCGACTCGGGGTGCCGACCCCCGTCACGTGTCACGTCCCAGGCTTCTTCACCACGACGGCCGAGCGAACCGCGCGCGCGCTGACGAGGCGAGGCGGATCTCATCGCGAGCTCAGTTTTATGCAAAGTTTTGAGTAATATTACAGCGGGTGCCCGAGCGAGACGATCGTGCGTTTAGTCAAAGCCCAACCGCTCGTCTTCTCACGCGGTTTGGTGCGTCTCGTCGCCGTCGACGCGGATATTAGACACTGTGAGTCTTTCGGGCGGGTTGTGGACCACTTCTGAGCCGTCGGCCCAGAGATCTTCGAGGTTGTATCGCTCGCGACCTTCCGGCGAGAAGACGTGAACCATGCACGAACCACAGTCGACAGCCATCCAATCCTTATCGCCGCCGTTTTGTGTACCCTCGATGATGGGCTGGAGTTTACCACCCGCGACGTACTCGGTGCGAGCCTTGACTGCATGCAAGACGGCTCCCGCTAGAGCTTTCAAGTGGTGTTCGCTTCGGGCCGTCGCGAGTATGAGGTAGTCCGTCCAAGTGCACTGCTCTCGAACGTTGATCGCCATGACGTCAATGCCTCTCGCGCGGACGAGAAGTTGCACCAGCTCATCAGGGTCGAAAGCTTTGACGTAATTCATCCGAGACGGATCCGACTCGACTTCAAGCTCTTGTCGAGCGGGCTTACCTTGGGTCCCCTTCGTCGGGTTTGCCGCCGAGTTTGCCTGGCTCAAAATTTTGGCGCTTATCTTGGACACTTCAGACATGCGAACCCCGGCTTGCGACATCTGTTCGACAGAGCCAAACATGTACTCGTAAAATGTCAGCAGATACGAGACGACGTCAGCTTTCTTTGAGACGCCCTCCATCACCTCGCGAAGATCCAGGTCTTTTGCCGCGGAGCGCAGTTCCCCCACCTTGATTTTTCCTAGCAGCGTCTTGCTCAGGGGCACCGATTCAACGTCAATCTTGAGAGAGGATCGCTGTTTCGCGTCGAGGGCGAGCGTCGCACGAACGCGCCGCGCCGTTTCGATTCGCTCTTCGTTCACGCGCCATCCGCTCTCGACCAAGAATTGCTCAAACTCAATCAAACCTGGAACCGCCTTGCGCTCGTCGGCGCTCTTCTTACCCATAGCAGAAGAAGCGATGACGCGCGTCGAAGAAGACGATCCCGCCGCCGATGAACCACGCCTAGAGCTTGAATCTTTCTCACCCGGGCCTTGCCTCGTGGAAGCATCCGTCAGAACGCTCAACTGCTCCTCCATGCGTTCCTCTTCGCCATTCTCCGTCCTCGTCACCTCCAACAGACGCTTCAATTCCGGATTCACCTGCGCCAGCGCGTGCAACGGAATAGGCCAGTGTAACTGTCCGCGCACCTCGACCCCAGCATACTCGAGACGCGATCCCGTAAACGTCGCCCCGTCCCACTCCACATCCGTGGTCGCGTCCACCGTCTTTCTCGAACGAAACGTTCCGCTCGGCGAGCCCCCGTCTCCACCGTCTCCAATTCGTCGATGATGTCCCGAGCGCGTGATGCCACCGAACGATCTCTTGGACGCATTCATCGCTCCTCGTTCCGATCCATCTCTCGCCCGCTCGTTCCCTCGCTCTCCATTGCCATCCGAAGCCGAGGAAGAGGCTGCCGCTGCTGGTGGTTTTTTCCCGCCAAAATGACTGCTCGAGGACGACGCATTTCTCGTCGTAGTCGTCCCTCCCAGTCGTCGCTCTCGTCCGTCCGCCGACGTCGCGGTCAAAGCAGAGACTACAGATCTACGGTATGACCCCTCTCGCGTGTGGTACCCCGCCGTCGTCGTCGCTCTCGTCGACCCCGTCGTCGTCGTCGTCGTCGTTCCCAGTCTCAACCCGGCCGCCTCGACGAGAAGCTGGATGAGAGGAGACGACGACGAACTCGTCGTCGCCGTCCCCCCTCCTCCTCCTCCTCCTCGTCGTCGTCCGGTGATGGCCCTCGTCGCCGCGCGCATCGCGTGCGATTCGATTCGTCGCGAGGACGCGCGACGCTGTGTCGTGTCGTCGTCGCGTCGTTCGCGCGCGTCGCTTGGCGAGTGCGCGTCGCTAGGCGTGTGTGCGTGTGTCATTTCGTATGTGTAAACAGACTGATAAAATTCAACCCAAAATCGGTCGCATCCACACCCACGCGCGCTCGCTCGTTCGTTCGTTCGTCACACCGAGCCCGTCAAACAGAGTTTGGAAAGACATGTTGCGCCGGTCTCTCTACGCCGCCCGCCGTTCCGACCTCGCGCGAGGAGCGCGAACGCTCGCGACGAACGCGCCTAAATCTGGAGGACCCGCCGCGACGGCGGCGGCGACGAAGAAAGCCCCGGCGGGCGGGGAGGAAGTGGACGTGGTCAAGCGCGTCTTCGTCGAGCAGCAGCGCAAATTCCGCGCGCTTCTGGAAAAGACGAAGACGCTCACGCCGCCGGTGGGAGGCGACGCGGCCGCCGTCAAGGCGTATGCGGCGAAGAAATTGGCCATTCTTAAAGAGGTGCGTCGAATGCGAGCGATGAATGGGACGCGCGCGCGTCGCGCGACGGTCGATGCGAGCGTTGAAGCGCGGTCGCAGAGTAAACCCCAACGATCGGCGATCGGCGTGACTGATTATGTTCGGACGGTCCGCGACGCGCGAATTCCCCGCGTGGGCGGTGGGAAACTTGGAAGGAGACGACGAAAGCGGACTCGTCTCGCGGTTTGGCGCCCGCGAAGCGACGGGGTGCGCGTGATGATTTCCGAACACGACTGACTAACCAATCAAACGCGCGCGCGTTCTCCCCCGTCTCGCCAGTTGCAAATCGCTACGCCGAGCGAAAAGATTCAAGACACTCTAGACAGTGCCTTTGCGCAGTCCAAGACTGTTAGAGCGTACCTCGATTACGCCGGTAGCTTACGCGCCGAGCTCGGATTGCAGGATGACCAGGAAATGTTCAAGATTATGACGACCGCTCTCGACGAGACGGAGAAGGCCTTGGGTGGAGCGCTCGAGACGTCGAACGCGCAGGGAATGACCAAGTATGCCCAAGCCGTGCAAAAGGCGTGCGACGCTGCGGGGATCAAGCCGGTGGACATGGCAAAGTTGGGCGCCGAGGTGGACTTTGAGGCGATCGAGGGGGAGTTGGCTGAGTTGAAGGCTGTTGAGGACGAAGTCGGCAAGGAACAAGCGTAAATTTGCTCTCACGCTGCTCCGCCTTTGAACGAACGCGCACACATCGCCTTTTGTAATTGTATAAATCTACGACAACACACAGATATAGACAGCGATTCATGCGGAGGCGTGCTCTCGAGTTCGTTTTTTCTTTGATTTAACAAATGTGTCTACTAACTGCTCTCTCAGAGCGAAAAGATGATGGGCTTGCACTCGAGCGATTCGACGTCGACGAGCACGGCTGTACCAGTTTTGGCGAATTTCGGGACAGAAACAACCAGCGTGTCCTCTCCGCTAGCGTACTTGACGCGCGCGTAACCGAAAGCGTCTTGACATCCCGCAAAGTACACTCGCGGGGTCGATTCAATGACGAACGGATCTCGATCCTTGAATGGGTAACACGCCAAAGTGTCGGGCGCGCCCGGCGCAAGGTGTTGCCATGTCAGCGTCTGCGTCAAAGCAGCGACCGGACGCTTGGCGGCGTCCTCGCCGACGAAAGAGCTCGGAGCTTCCTCGCTCTTCACCGTGCTAAATTTCATAACGTCCTCGACATTTTGCCCAGACGTTCCCAGGAACGACGTCTCGTCCACTTTGAAATCGTGCGGGTTCGTGACGAGGCGCATCGTCTTTTCGTACCGCGTCGCCTCTGGAAAGTAGACCGGATGAAGAGGCTGCTGTGGCATCGCTTGGTTGCTCGGATCGGTTCTGCCGCTCATGACGTCCACCGGAACGGAACTCGCGAGTTCGGTGAACATGACGTCGAGGCCTTTCAGAGTATCCGCCGAAGTCGCGCCGTTCCTCGTCCCGAAAGAACCACCGGCGACGACGATGCGAACAATCCTAGAAATCTCGCTCGCCAGTGCGTCGTCTCCCATGGCGACGGCGCCGGTGACGTAATCGACGAACATTTGATTCAACACTGAAACCGAGCCCACCTTGCCCTCCTCCGCGTCGCTCGTCTCAAATCCGGAAACCAGGCACACGTACTTTGATCCACTCTTCTGCGCCCCGACGGGCGCGCTCTGAGCCTTGGGAGCGGCGTACACGACGACGTCGTGCACCTCAAAGTCACCTTTGACCGCCTTGCCCTTGCACGCGCAGACAACGCCCGTGACAAAGGGACCGGCGTCGATGTTGAGCAGTTTGACTCTCGCGCCCTCATCCTCAAACTCTAAACGATCATCTTCCCCCGTGTACGTCTCCTTTTGGTTTCGTTTCTCCTCCTCGCGATCGTAATCCTTGACGTATTCGTCGAGAATGATCGGTTTCGCCTTCATATCCTTGTAAATCGTCCCCACGATGACGCACTCCTCGTCCTCGGCGAGCTCCAGGACGTTTCGTTGAGGACAGTTTGGCCACTTCTCCCTCGCCGCCTCGCGCACGCGCGGTCCCATCGTCATCAATCGCTGGTAATACAACTGAAAATACTGTCCGTGCATCTTATTCGCCAGCGAAAATCGCTCGTTATTCGTCCCGTACGTCGCATCGACGCGCTTCACGACTGTCATCTTTCAACGCAATCCAAAAGTTTCAACGCGCGCGTCGTGTTCGTCCCTCTCGTTCGTTCGTTTCAACGCCCGCGACACCCCCCGGGTTCGGTTATCGATTTTATCCTCGCGCTCGCGTTCCCAACTCCCGTCGTCAACTCCCGTCGTCGTCGTCAACTCCCGTCGCTCAACGAAACGAAACGAAACGAAACAAACCGAGGGAAGAGGACAGACGGGATTTGAAACCGATGATGGATGATGACGCACACACGGGGACTGACTACACTTGCGTGGTGAGTGGGTGATTTTTTGAAAATACTTGCCCGGTATTGTTATTATTGACTACACTGTTTGTACGTACAAAATGGATAACTACGTGTGCGCGCACCCGCACCCGCGTGTGGTCCCCGGTTATCCTTCCTCGTCGTCAACTCCCGTCGTCAACTCCCGTCGTCGTCGTTGGATTGGATTTTCAAACATCATCGACCGAGTTCGGACCGTCGTCCTCGCGCCCGGTGGCACTGAGCGACGCGACGCGCGAACCCCCGGCCCGAACGCGGTGACGATTCGCCGCTGAGCGATAGACGCGGAGCACGAATGGCGCCGAACGGTGCGAACGCGGAGGAAGACGCCCCCGATGAGGCGGCCGAGCGACTCGTGAGCGAGGAGTACAAGATTTGGAAGAAGAACACACCCTTTCTTTACGATCTCGTGGTGACGCACGCGCTGGAGTGGCCGTCTCTCACCGTGCAGTGGCTTCCGGAACGAATCGAACACCCGGATAAGGATTACGCGACGCAAAAGCTGATTTTGGGCACGCACACGAGCGAACACGAGCAAAATTACCTCATGATTGCAGAGGTGCAACTCCCTCTCGAGAGCGCGGAGACGGATGGGCGGGAGTACGACGATGAAAGCGGTGAAGCCGGTGGCTTTGGGAGCGGCGGCGCGAAAGTTAAGGTGACGCAACACATTAACCACGATGGAGAGGTGAACCGCGCGAGATACATGCCGCAAGACTCCTTCGTGTTGGCCACAAAGACGGTGAGCGCGGATGTGTACGTCTTCGATTACACAAAGCACCCGAGCAAGGCTTCTCCCGACAGCGGTTGCCAGCCGAACATTCGTCTGAAGGGTCACCTCACGGAAGGTTACGGTTTGAGCTGGTCGCCCTTCAAGAAGGGTCACCTGCTCTCCGGTAGCGACGACGCGCAAATTTGTTTGTGGGACGTCAGCGGAGGAGACGGAGCCAAGGAGCTCGACGCGCAAACCATTTACAAGGGTCACTTGAGCGTCGTGGAGGATGTCGCGTGGCACGCCAAGCATGAACACATGTTTGGTTCCGTCGGTGACGATAAGCACTTGATTCTCTGGGATACTCGCGCGGCGCCGGCCAACGCGGCGGTGCTCAATGTCGAGGCGCACGACGCCGAGGTTAACTGCTTGTCCTTCAATCCGTACAATGAAACCTTGTTGGCGACCGGTAGCGCGGACAAGACGGTGGCGCTTTTCGATATTCGTAACACCAAGCAACGGTTACACACCTTTGAGCACCACACGGAGGAAGTTTTCCAGATTGGTTGGTCGCCCAAGCACGAAACCGTGCTGGCGTCGTGCGGGGCGGATAGACGCATGATGATGTGGGACTTGAGCAAGATTGGTGAGGAACAGAGCCCCGAGGACGCCGAGGACGGACCTCCAGAGCTCCTCTTCATTCACGGTGGGCATACGTCAAAGATCAGTGACTTTAGCTGGAACGTGAACGACGATTGGGTCATCGCGAGCGTCGCGGAGGATAACATTTTACAAATTTGGCAGCCAAACGCCAACTGCGTCGGTTGCGGCGGTGAAGACGAAGAATGAGGCGCACTCGAGACGGGACGCGCGAATACTAGAAACAAATGCGCTTGAAATTAAAAACACAACGAAAATCAAGTTTAAAAAAGAATAGCGGTAAATATCCTCCCTACTCTCAGCATCGAGCCCAACACCGGTTGCACTCGCCCAAGCAATTCACGCCCTCCGCGGCGCAGTCAATGTTGTTCCCGAGCGCCTGCGGCACGCGCACGAGGTAATTCGAAAAGTTGTTCGTGTTTCTTTTCATGAAGAAGTTCTTCTCTATGTGTTCCGTCGCCCCTTGTAACTGCGCCAGGTCGCATCCCAGTATCTCGGGACACTTGTTTACGACTTTACACAGCTTTTCCGTCGTCAGCCCGATGGAATTCAAGTACTCGATGCGCGCCTCCATCTCATCCATCTTTGGCACTTCTTCCACCTTTGTATTCCTCCAGTACGCTTGCGTCGTCCACCCGAACGCCCGTCCCATCGCCTTCTCCGCCGCTTCCTCGTCCATCCCGAGCTCCATGACGACCGCCTTGACGCTCGCCCACTCGATGGCGTCGTCCGCCTGGAGCCTCGCCCCCGTCGACGCGCGCGTTCGCGTCGAGTTTTCCCTCCCGCCGCGTCCGACCCGTCGTCCTCGTCCTCCGTTCCCCGTCGTCGTCGCCGCCGTCGTCGCGCGCGTCGTCGTCGTCGTCAAAGTCATCGTCGTCATCATCTTGCGCGCCCCCGGCAGTCACCCTGTGTGGGGCGTCGAGTGTCAGTCAGTCATCTAGTCTCACTCTGACACTGTTTGTCAGGGTCGGGATCAGGTGAGGTCGAAAACCAATCGGCGAGAACTCGCGCGGGAGCGAAATCGGCGACGACGACGACGGCGGCGGGAGAGCGCGGCGGACGAAAGAAGATGGCGTCGAACATTCCGAAAGAGTACCAAAAGTCTTACACGTGGGACGCGATCGTCTTCACGGATGGCGCGACGTGCGTGCGAATCGAATCGAACGAACGAACGAACGACGGACCCCACCGAGCGCTCGCTTTGCGCTGAGGGTTTCGCGCGCGACGCCGAACGAGGGGGCGCGGGGCGACGCGTCTCGGCACCGCGCGAGAGGGCGAACGGATGGATGAAAATGATGACTGACGGAGCGCGACGCGTTTTTCCCCCGGCGACGCAGGTACGAGGGCTTGGTGAGCGAGCTCGGGCAGTGTGAAAAGCTCGGCGTGTTTCAGTACGTCGATGGCGATAGGTACGAGGGACAGTACTTTGAAGGCATGATGCACGGCTACGGCGTCTATACCTGGGCTCAAGACGACTCGACGTACTTTGGAGAGTGGAACAAGAACTCTCAAAACGGGTGCGGGGTCAAGCTCTACGGCTCCGGCGCGTTAGAGGTGGGTGAATGGAAGGATGACCAGTACTTGGGGGAATACACTGGCAGGTGCGGCGAGCGGGAACAGAACCGCGCGATGATGCAGGCGATGGAAGCTGCGACGCGCGCCAAGATGTTCACCGGCAAGCCCGACGGTGAGGTTGTCATCCTTCGCAGCCAAGAGGAGCCGGAAAAGGCGGCCAACCAGCACCCCGTCGTGTACGACAAGGGGACGGAGTGGATGATGCCCGGCTACAAGGGTGAGGAGTTTGACATGCCTGAAAACTTTGCCGCCACGCAGCCGGCGCTCTTCAAGCAAATGGCCACCTTCAACAGACTTTGGGAGCGGGCTTGGAGATACTACAACGTCGACGTCCCCGAAAGCGAGAGCGACGCCAAGATGCGCGAGGTTAAGTTTTTGACTGACGAGCCGGCGGCGATGAGAACCGTCGATGAAGATTACGACGAGTACGAAGACGAAGACGAGGAGGATGAAGACGAAGACGACGAACCGGTGGCGCGCTCCCGTCGCGGTGCTGGACCTGCGGCGCTTTCGCTTAGCATGCGCAACGCGAACCCGGTGGCTATGGCTTTTGCGCGCATGGGGAGAAACAAGAAGGCGCTTCGCATGAACCCGCTCAAGGCGGCGTCCAACGCGTTGTCTGCCGCCCGTGAGCGATTGTCGAGCGTTTCCAAGGTTTCCATGGTGTGATTTCTTGGTTAATTTCGTTGGTTCGAATCAATCATTGTGTTTTTTAGTCGTGTGGTGATGTGCGTCTGCCATAGAAGAGTCATTCATTGTAAGAGAGCTGCTATCGCGGCGGAAGTTCTCAAATTTTACTCGTTCATTACACGCGCTAGTACTGGTCATCGCTAAGCATTGGAATCGCCGGCATATCGTGCACACTCTCCTCTAACACCTTGGTCTTGATCGCCTTGCTAAAGCCGCCGACGCTGACGTTGTTATCGGCGTCCATCGGATCCGCCTCGCCTCGCGACTTGCCGTGCGCGAGTTCGCGACGAATTTCTGGAGTGATGAGATAGTGGCTCTTGATTGTGACTAGCTTGAAGAGCAGCTTTTTGCTCTCCTTGTCCATCACAGCCTTGTATCTCTGCACGAACGTCAGAAGAGTTTGATGCCAGACGACGGGAAGATCGCGTTCCTCTGTCGAAAAGCGCAAAAAGTGATCAACCAATGCGTCTACGACGCTAAAAGGAAGCGCGTACTTTTTGTCCAACAATACGCGCATGAAAAAGGACGTCGTCCCCGCGTACTCGTAAGACGAGAGCTTCATGAGCACCGCGGCAGAGTGTAGCGCGGGAACGGAGCACCTCGACAAAACCGCACTGAAAATGACAGCCTCACGAAGCGAACACGTCTTCGATTGGCACAGCGGGAGAAGCATTCCTTTGAAAAACGCGGCGGGCTTAAACGTAGCCTTTTTAAGCGCCATGAACAGGGCAAAGTGCAAGCGTTTGTGGTCCGCGATGTCTTGTCGGACTCGCGGAAGGAGAACCAAATTATAGAATCGCTGCGCCATGGAGACATTGAGGTTGGAAGCGAACAATCGCGTCGCTTGATACATGGCGTGCGGGCTCCAGCGATCCGGATTCGTGAGATACAACACTTCTTCCCAATTCGACAGCGCCGGAATCACCTTGAACGCCTTGGGCACCTTACCCGTCGTATAACGCGTGAGTAACTCGCCGACTTGTCTATAAATTTGCACGACACGATCGTCCAAGCCTTCCGGCACCAATTCTTCATCGTCTCCCTCCATGTGCGAGCCGCCGCCGCCGCCTCTGGCTTCCTTTTCAGCAATCTTCTCCATAATCATGTCTGCGAGCGTCTTATCTTTCCCAGACTTTGGAGCCATAAAAGCCTCGAGCGCGGCTGCCTCTTCCGCGCTAATCTCGATTTCCTCGTACTGTCCATCCTCTTCGTTGATGTACTCCTCGTCATCAAACGCGCCGGCGCCGGCGTCTCCTCCGTACTCCGCGCCTTCGTCCTCGTCATCCTCGTCATCGGTCCCGTACGAATCGTCCGCCAACGCTTTACTCTTCACATCGAGCGTGCGTCCAAGTTTCACGCGGTGCGCCGATTTCGAAGCCTTGCTCCTGCGCTCGTCGTCTTCGACGTCTTCCTCTTCCTCTTCCTCAGCCTCCACTTCGTCGCGAAGTTCTTTAGCCTCTCTGAGAATCTTTGTCGAAAGCGCGTCGGGAAGGTAGTCCTCCTCATCCCCGGTTCGGTCCCGTCGTTTGACAGACTTTGCCTTGGACCGCGGTTTCGCCAGTCCATCCGCCTCGATCTCGCGCTCGAGCGCGGGGCGTCGCTTTTCTCGCGGCATGTTTCGCGCCAGTCGCCTCTGTCGGCTCTTTTCGTTTCCTTTGCCGACGCTCGACGCGAACGTCTACCGCGCCTAAGGACTCGATCGCCGCGCGCTGCGGCTCTCAGCGATGAGACTCGCTCTTCTTCCCGTCCGGTGTTGCCGTCGTCGTCGTCGTCGCCGCGGACTGACGAACTTTGAGTTGGTTCGTGACGAAAAGACGGCGGCGGCGGCGGGAACACCGGACGAGATGACGGTTCATGACTCGTCGTTTGTGTCATTGAAAGGCAGGACGGCGACCGATCGATCGACGCGATGCGCGAAGAGGGCGTTGAACGCGCGCTTTGTTCTGCTCGAGTACGTTTTACATTGAATGCGGGCTCCGTCGCGCTGAGGTTCGCGCCCCAGCGTCGGAATCGAATCAACGCGCGCGCGGCGCTCGCGCGTTGTTGGTCGCCTCGGAAAGCGGCGCGCGCCGGTCGGTATCTTTTCTGGGCGGTCCGCTCTTGACGCGTTTCGACGGCGCGGCTTTATCCTTCGCATCATCGCGGCGTTTACGCGCGGCCTTTACGAGCGGAGGTGCGTTTTTCTTACGCTCGACGGGGTACTTTGGAACTCCGACGTCGACGCGCGCGATGTCGCGAGACCGAAACCAATCGGCGCCGTACCACTGCGTCAATTGACTCCCCGCCTTGACGTCCCTGCAGAGGGTAAACTCTCGGCCGACGATGGACCCTTTCGGCGCGCGCGTGTCGCCGAAGAAGACGTTCGTCGACCTGTTGTTCGAAACCTCGTTCGGGCCCGGGTTGGACATGAACTGCAGCTGCGCGGACGCGCCGAGCGGCGTCGGATCGATGACGCCTCCGCCGCTTTTAAAGTGCATGGCGTGATCGCGCCCTTGCCTCCCGCACTCCCTCCAACTCTTTCGCTCGCCAAAGTACACCGTTTTATACCCTCGCGGTAAATCCCGAGTCGCGATTAATATCTTATCCCCGAACGTCGGGTGCGTCACGACGCGAAACGCCTCGTCCCCTCGTTCCAAATGTTTCGCGCAATACGGTACGCAACTCGAAGCCGCGGCCCCGCACACGGACCCATCCCTTCGCGTCGCCCAGCACCACTCGGTTCCTCTCGCCTGCGCCCCGTTCAATCTCGTCGGAACCCCTCTGTTCGTCGTCGCCGCTCTGTTCGTCGTCGTCGCACTCATCGTTGACGCCGACGAAGAGCTCGCGGACCGTTTCATCTTGGAAAAAGTTTTACCCGTTCGTCGCGCAAAGCTCGAAGAAAGACGGGGACACACGAAACGAGCTCACCGCGCGATGTCCGACGCCGAGCCTTCTTTACCGGCGAACGCTCTTCGGCGTCGCGCTCTGACGACGGACGGCACGACTCTGACGACGGACGGGAACGAGAATG
>Ga0181588_10001755_pt1 | contig 19023 bp, 12 predicted proteins | sample 071ome_26_FD_148607 | JGI IMG/M metagenome (GOLD analysis project Ga0181588, IMG submission 148607) | Coastal salt marsh microbial communities from the Groves Creek Marsh, Skidaway Island, Georgia - 071409BT metaG (spades assembly) | ecosystem: Environmental > Aquatic > Marine > Intertidal zone...
GGGCTCGGGGAGGCAGGGTGTCCGAATTTCATTTCCAAAGCTTGGTCGATACGGTGGACGCCCTGCGCAGCGGCCATCTCCCGGCGGTCACCCTGGCGCGGCAAATGCTCCGGCGCATCCAAAGCGCCGAAAGTTTGGCGGCCTATGTCTCCGTGGACAGCGAGGGCGTTCTAGCCCGAGCCGCTGCCCTCGATGCGCAGCGCGCCCGGGGTGAGCCTCTCGGCCGCCTCCACGGCATTCCCCTAGCGCTTAAGGATCTGGTCGATCAGGCAGGGAAGGTCACGGGGGCCGGCGGCACCGTCCATGGGGCCCAAGGCGCGCTGCGTAATGCCACGGTGGTGGACCGGCTCCTCGCGGAGGGGGCCCTTATCCTTGGGAAGCTACGGCTGACCGAAGGGGCCTATTCCCAGCACCATCCTTCCCTACCGACGCCCCGGAACCCCTGGGCACCGGAACACTGGACCGGCGTGTCCTCTAGCGGTTCCGGCGTGGCCACGGCTGCCGGGCTCTGCTTTGGCGCCCTGGGCACGGATACGGGGGGCTCCATTCGCTTTCCCAGCGCCGCCTGCGGGGTGGTGGGGGTGAAGCCCAGCTTCGGCCGGGTGAGCACGGCTGGGGTCTTTCCCCTGGCGCCGTCCCTGGATCACCTCGGCCCCATGGCCCGCTCCGTGCGTGACGCAGCGCGCCTGCTGACGGTCATGGCGGGACCGGATCCTGCCGATGTTCGCAGCCGGGCCTATCCCGAGGAGGATTTCGAAGCGGCCCTCGCCACGGGGGTGGCCGGGCTTCGCGTAGCCTTCCCCAAGGCGCTTTGGCGCGCTGGCGTGGCCTCCGCCCTCACGGAGGCGGGCACCGCAGCAGCCGAGGCCCTGGCGCGGGCCGGCGTGACGTTAAGTGACGCAGCGCCGCCCTTGGGTGCCGCGCTCATTGAGGGCTGGGCCCTCACGGCCGGGGTGGAAGCGGCCCTCGTCCACGAAAAAACCTTCCCTGCCCAGCGCGGGGCCTACGGCCCGGTGCTGTCGGCGCTGTTGGATCAGGGACACCGCGCTTCGGCGCAGGCTTACGCTCGCTTGGAACAGGAGCGGCTTGCCTATACGCGGGCCCTGGATACCTACTTCGAAGGGGTGGACGCGCTTCTAGTGCCCGCCATGCCCTTTTTGCCGTTGCCCCTTGATGCCATGGATGCGCTGGCCTTTGACGGCTACGCCGATCCCCTCACCTTCACCGCGCCCTTTAATTACAGCGGACATCCCTCCGTGACCCTGCCCTTCGGCTTTTCCGCCGAGGGCCTGCCCCGGGCCGTGCAGCTGGTGGGGCGCCATGGGGAGGAGAGCACGGTGCTGCGGCTGGCCGCTGCCTGCGAAGCCCGAGCTCCGGACCGTGACCGCAGGCCTTCGATCCCTTAGCCTTTATCCTCTGCTATTTCCGCGCCTAAAGGAGATGTCCGTGCGCCGTTCCCTTCCCCTTGTGCTGTGCCTTTGGCTCCTCGCCGGATGCGGCCCGTCTCAACCTAAGGAGGCGCCGACGCCGGCGGCCGCCGCGCCCTGGGCGCACGGCTGGATGGCCACGGTGGCTAATCCCGATGCGACGGCGGCCGCGGCGGAGATGCTCTCCCAGGGCGGCCACGCGGTGGATGCGGCCATTGCCGCCCACGCTGTGCTGGGGCTGGTGGAGCCCGAGAGCTCGGGGCTTGGGGGCGGCGGTTTCATGCTGGTCTACGACGCGAAGGCCCGGGACCTCGCCTTTCTCGATGGCCGAGAGCAGGCCCCGGCGGGGGCGCGGATCGATATGTTCATGGAGAACGAAGCGCCCATGAACTATGTGCAGGCTTGGCAAAGCGGTCGGGCCGTGGGTGTCCCCGGCGCCGTGGCGCTTTATAAGCTCGCCCACAACCGCTACGGAAAGCTGCCCTGGGCGACGGTCTTTGGTCCGGCAATTCGCCTCGCCGAGGAAGGCTTTACGGTGACGGCCAAGATGGCCGGCACCCTGGAGGGCCTCGCCCCCATAGCCCGCATCGACGAAAACCCCGGCGCTGCGGAGTACTTCTTCCCGGGCGGTCAGCCCCTTGCGGCGGGGACGACGGTGCGCAATCCCGCCTACGCGGAAACGCTTAAGCGCGTGGCTGCCGAGGGCCCCTCGGCCTTCTATACCGGGCCCATTGCGGAAGCGATCGTCGCCAGTGCGCAGGCGGCGCCCCTGGGCGGCACCCTGACCCTGGAGGATATGGCGAACTATGAGGCCATTCCCCGGCCTGTGGTGTGTGGCCCCTGGCGGACCCTGTCCATTTGTACGGCGACGCCCCCGTCCTCCGGCGCCATGCAGATCATGATTCCGAACCTCTACGATCATCGCGTGCCCGAAGGGGCGACGCAGGCCGAGCGCATTCGCGCTTTCGTCGAGGCCCAGCGCCTCGCTTACGCCGACCGGGACCACTACTTCGGGGACCCGGATCGGGTGACCGTGCCCCTGGAAGGGCTCTTGAACCCGGCTTACCTTGAACATCGTGCGCAGACGCTTGGCGCTCCGGCGGAGGCGACGGCCCACGGGGACCCGGCCGCCGTGCTTGGCGGCGAGGCCTTAAGCGCCCTGGGACCGGACACCACCCTGGAGCTGGCTGGCACCACCCATTTCTCCATCGTCGACGCCGAGGGTAATGCGGTCTCCAGCACCATGACCGTAGAGGGGCCCTTCGGTTCCTCCCGCTGGGCCGCAGGCTTCGTGCTCAACAACGAGATGACGGACTTCGCCCGGGTCTATGCCCCGGAAGCGCCGGAGCCGGCAAACGCCGTGCGCCCCGGCGCCCGCCCGCGCTCGTCCATGTCGCCGACCATGGTGTTCGATGAGGCCGGGGCGCTCCTTATGGTGACCGGCTCCCCCGGCGGGAACTCCATTCCGGCCTACACGGCGAAGACCATCCTGGGCATTCAGGATTGGGGCCTGTCCGTGCAGGAGGCCGTGAACTTTCCCAACATCATTGCCCGGGGCGATGCGGTGCGGGTGGAAACGGGCATGGCCCCGGGGGCTGAGCTCGCGGTCGCTCTGGAGGCGCAGGGCTTCAACGTCCAGGCCCGGGAAGGGGAGAACTCCGGGCTCCACGTCATTGTCGTGACCGAGACGGGGCTTGAAGGCGCGGCAGACCCGCGCCGGGAAGGGAATGTGGTTCGCGGCCCCATGCCCTAGGGCGTGGGATCGACCTTCTCCTTCGAGATATTGGCGGCGGTGCCAAAGATCCCCTTGGCCATGAGGGAGGTCTCCTGGTTCCGCCGCGCTTGGTAGATCTCGGCGCGCAGGCCATGCACCTGCAGGTTCTCCGGCTCCGCGAGGGCGGCGTACTCCACAAGGTGGCAGGCCAGGCGGAAGTCCCCGGCGTCCGCATGGCCCTGGGCCGCCTTGGCCAGCGCTTCCGCGCCGCCGGCGAGGCGGGCCAGCTCGGCGGCCACCACCGCGTCCGGCGCCGGCTTTAAGCGCGCCGGATTGCCATCCCACCAGCCGCCGTAAAGACGCCAGATGTTTCGGATCACAAATTCCGGTTCGTCATACAGGGGCTTCATCCAGGGCTTTTCCAGCACCCCGGGACCAACCCGGACATCATGAAGAATGTGATCGAGGGTAAGGCCGCCGTTCATCCGTTCCAGCACGTCCCCGACCAACTTTTCTAGGGTCTCCGCCACGTCCGTGAGCACCTTGCGGATGCGACCGGCGCCGGCGATGGGCAGGCCGTGGGCGGGTAGGAATAGCTCTACGTCCCGCTCGAGCATGGCCCGCATGGCCCCGGCCCACTCGAGGGGATAGCGCTGCACTTTTTGTGGATTGCCGCAGTTCGGGAAGTTCCAGATGAAGAAGTCCCCGGCGCAGATGGCCTTGTGTTCGGGGAGGTAGGCCCAGGTGTGGTCGTCCGTTTCTCCCCGGGCGTGCACGAGCTCGAGGTCTAGGTCCCCGACCTTGAGATCGATGCTGTCTTGATAGGTCGTCCCCGGGCGCACCGCATCGGCCGGCAGGAAGCGGCCTTCGTCGGCCCCAATGCCGTAGCCCCGGCGCTTAAACGCGCCGAATTGCCGCTCGTTGATCGCCTGGTTATAGCCGTCCGTGAGGGTGTAGCGGTCGAAGCGCTTTCCTACGTTCTCGTGGCCTACCCAGCGAATGGGGTGGCCGTTCTTCTCCGCATCTGCGGCAAAGAAGCCGCTGCCCCCGACGTGATCGACATGGCCGTGGGTATAGACCACGGTGTGGAAGGGGCTATCGGTCCACTGGCGGATGGCGGAAACCACCCGGCCCCCGCCCTGGGCGCCGCTGGTGTCGAAGACCGCGAGTCCGGCGTCAGTGCGGAAGCACACGGCGTGGCTAAAGGCCTCCACCATGGCGATGTTGTCGTCTAAAACGCTGAGCTCGTGGTTGATTCGATTTAAGGGCCCGGCGCTACCGTCGTCGTAGCCCTCGTCGATGATCTTGCTGGATAGGGCGATTAAATCCGCCATGGTCAAACTCCTCCCCCAAAGGAGGGCTGAGTCTGTCCCGAACGCTAGGGCCTCGCAACCTCCAGGCGGGTTAGGGCGTCTTGCATGGCATCCCAGAGGCCGTTGATGAATTCGACCTGGGCCTCCGGGGCCTTCGGGATCTCAGCGAAGGGTACGCGCCAGAAGTGGAGCTGCACCGTGGTGTCTAGCCAGCTGCCGTTGAAGAGCTCACTGAAGCTGGCGGATTTCTCAAAGCCGCGGTGCGCCAGCAACAGGAGGTCCCGGCCGGGATTGTGGGCGAGCACGCCCCGAAGTCCGCCGGGCCGGGGTGGCAACAGGCTTGGCCAGGCCTCTGCCCGGGCGAGGGCCTTTTCGTCGCCCTTTTCCCGAAGCCGCGCCAGCACGGCCCGGCGCTTGCCCTCGGAAAAGCGCGTGCCCTCGGGATAGAGCAGGAGCCCATGGTGGTTCGGCATGGTGGTGAGGAGCTTCACCACGCCGGCCACCTCCTGTTCCGTAGCCCCCGCGCCCCGCCGGGCAAAGTAGTTGGGCAGGCGTTGGCCGACGATATCGAGGCAGGGGTCAAAGAGCAGCTCCCGCTTCAGCACGTAGCGAAGGCGCACCCCCGTGGGGAGGGCAAAGAACACCAGGGGCAGTACCGTGTCCCCCATGGAGCTGTGCCGCGGCAGCACGATGGGTGCCGCGCTGCCGGCGAAGGCCTCCGTTCCCGTGACCTCAAAGCGCAAGCGGAAAAGCCAGGCCGCGCCGCGCTTGAGGGTGCTCGCCCACCAGCTCTGAAGGTCGTAGTTGGCCTCGAGGAAGGCTTCCGGGGTTCGACCGTGGCGAAGCCAAAGCCAGGCCGCCACAAGCACGCCGGCGCTCTCGCACAGCAGGTAAAGGGTGAAGAAGCCCAGCACCCGCGGCGCCGCCCGGGCCCCGGGGTGGAGCAGGGCGAGGAGCGCACTCAGGGGCAGCCACAGGGGCAGGGTGGTGACCAGCAGCACCGTGGCCAGACCCAGCAGGGGAAGGGTGAGCGCGCGCCGTTGTAGGGTCGTCATTAAGGGGCCTCCAGGGGATCGGCGTAGCGCTCCCCAGCTCGCCGAGCGCGCACCGCCTCCAGGATTTTCTCGTGCGCCGCTTTATCAATGGGATAGTGCCAGGCTACCCACAGGCCGAGAAGATTGAACAGGCTTGGCACGAGGGCGTAGAGGATTTTTAAGGTGAGCACCACGGCCTCGGGCTGGGCGGCGTTGGGGACGTAGCCCACGGCGCCGAGGATGGGAAAGGCGATAAAGACCCCGAAGGCGGCGGCGAGCTTCTTGCTGACGGCCCAAAGGCCGATGATCTCCCCCTCCTTACGTTCCCCGGAGCGAAGCTCTTCGTAATCGATGACGTCGGCTTGCATGGCGGAGGGAAGGGCGAGGGTCGCGCCAAAGCCCAGGCCCGAGGCGATGACGAGGATGGCGTAGGCCTGGCTGTCGCCGGGCCCGAGGAAGAATACCCCGGCGAAGGTAAGGGAATTGAGCGCGGCGGCGGCGAGCCAAGCGGGCTTCTTGCCTACGCGCTTCGCCAGCCGGACCCAGAAGGGCAGAAGGACAACGCCGGTGAGGAAGTAGAGAAGGAGATACTGCTCGACGTTGGGGTCGCCGATGACGTAATCGACGTAGTAGGGAATCAGCGTGGCGGGCAGATTGCTCCCGATCGCAGCGATGGTGTAGCTCGCCAACAGAATGCGAAAGGGGCGGTTTTTCAGCCGCGCGCCCAGGGTTCGTAGGCTCGGCAGGGCCGTGCTGCTGCGATGGCCGTGGCGTTCCTTCACCAGCCAAACGCAGGCCAGGCACGCGAGCACTACGAGGGGCGCGTAGCTGAGGGCCACGGCGCGAAACTTGGCGCGCTCGGCGTCCGGGCCGTCGCCAAGGCCCAGGGCCCCCTGGATGATGGCGGGGGAAGCGGCGGCGAGGATGGTGCCCAGAATCAGCGCCCCGTCACGCAGGGAGAGGATTGCCGTGCGCTCGTCGTAGTCCTGGGTCAGCTCGGCGCCAAGGGATTCGTAGGGCACGGTAATGGCGGTCCAGGCAAGGAACACCACAAAAAGCCCCACCCCAAACCACAGCAGGGCGCCCTCGGGGCTCAGGGCCGGGGGAGAGAAAAGCAGGTAAAGGGCGACGACCAGCGGTGGCACGCCTAAGGCAATCCAGGGCCGGCGGCGCCCAAGGGGGCTTGTGGTCCGATCGGATAGGGCGCCGATGACCGGGTCGCTGACGGCGTCGAAGAGGCGGATGGCCAGGAGCACAAAGCCCACGAGCGCGATGTCTGCACCCACCACGTCCGTATAGAATTTCGGCAGATACACGTATAGCGGGATGCCCACCACAGCCAGGGCGAAGGCCGGTGCGGCGTAGGCTAGGCGATGGCCCCAGGGTATGGAAGCGGCCATGGGTAGGATCTCCCGAAAGCGAGCGGGTAACGGCTAGGAAGCACGATGACTTCGCATTCTGACCCAACTGACCGATTTATGCGCCCTCGCCTTGGGGGCCGCTGGGAGCGGGCCTTTGCGCCCCTCGCGGAGCGCCTCTTCCGGGCTCTCGTGGAGGATGAGGCCCTAGGGGCGGGGCTCTGCGTGGTTCGCCGGGGCGAGGTGGTGGTCGACATCTTTGGGGGCTTCGCTGACCGGGCCCGCACCCGGCCCTGGGGCCGGGATAGCCTGGTCTGCCTGTTCTCCGCCGGAAAGCCTGTGGCCGCGGTGCTGGCACTCCAGGCCGTGGCCGCCGGGGAGGCGTCTCTGGCGGCGCCCCTGGGCGCCCTCTGGGCTCCGGCCCGGGGCACGCCCGCGGATGAGTTGACGCTCGCCGCACTCCTCGCCCATCGGAGCGGCTACCCCGCCTTCCCCGCGGGCGCATTGGCTTTCGAAGGGCTCGCCGACGCCCCGAAGGCCGCTGAGGCGCTGCTGGCGCAGGCGCCGGCCTGGGCCCCGGGGACGGCCCACGGCTACCACCCGCGCAGCTACGGAACGCTACTCGAAACCTGGCTCCTGGCGGCCACGGGGGAGGGCGTGGGTCCGCGCCTTGAGCGCTATGCGGCGGCCCAGGGGCTGGAGCTCGCCTTTGGCCTGAGCGATCCGCAGCGCGCCCGCTGCGTTAGCCTGGTGCCTGGCGCCCCGGAGCGCTTGCCGCCGGGCCCCGATGCGGACTTTTTGACGGCCCTGGCCACGCCCGGATCTCTAACGGCCCGGGCCTTTGGGGCCCCAAAGGCGCCCCGGGGCTATGCGGGGCTGGCGTCCTTCCAGCAGGCCGTGCTGCCCGCGATGAATCTTCATGGCACGGCCCAGGGGCTCGCCAAAGCCTATGCGGGCTTCCTCACCGATGCTCCGGGCCTGGGGCCCGCGCTTTGGGAAACGGCCCTGGCGCCGCAAAGCCAGGGGTTTGATCCCGTCCTGCGGCGGGAGACAGCTTTTGGCCTGGGCTTCATGCGCCCTACGGCGCAGACGCCCCTTGGCCTCGGCCCCCGGTCCTTTGGCCATCCCGGCGCCGGGGGTACGCTGGCCTTCGCGGACCCGGACGCCGGCGTCGCCTTTGCCTTGGCCGTGAACCGCCAGGTGCCCGGGGCCATTGCCTCAAGCCCCCTGGGGCAAGCGCTGGTGGAAACCCTGGCCCACTGCTTATGATGACTGCGTGAAAATGAACCCCTTCAAGCTGTTTCTTGCTGCGCTGTGGGTGCTCGGCGCCCGGCGTCGAGCCCTGCTTCGGGCCCTGGCCCCCGCGCTCTTTGCTCATGGCGCCTTCGCCCTGTGGAGCGCGCTGGCCCCGGAGGCCGCCCTGGCGGCCCTTCCCGGGGCCATGCTGCTGGCCCTGGCGCTTCATGTGCTGGTTTCCGTGAACGTGCTTCGCCTGGTGCTATTGGGCCCGCACGCCGTGCCGCCCCTGGGCCTAGCGCCCTGGGGCCGGCGCCAGTGGCGCTTTCTGGGGGCCCTCGGGCTTCAGACCCTGGCCATGACCTTCGCCATGCTGGCCTTTGCGCCGCTGGCTTTTCTGGGGGTTCCCGGGCTCGCCATCTGCGCCGCGGCCGGCATTGTTGCCGCAGGGCGCGCTTCCCTCCTGCTTCCCGAAGCTGCCCTCGATCGGCCCTTCGATGGGCGCGTGCTGTGGCAGCGGGGCCAGGGCGCGAGCCTTGCCCTGGCCTTCATTGTGCTGGTTCCCGTGGTGCTCCAGGCGCTGCTTCTCGGGCCCCTCGGCGAGGACGGCGGCTGGGCGCTCTCCCTTCTTTTCACGCTACTGGCTCAGGGCGCTTCGGCCTGGACCACCGCGACCTTGGCACTGGCAGCCAGCACCCTTGAACGGCAGGCGCCCCCGGCCTCGCCGATCTCCGCTGAAGCACCTCCGCCCCTCGAGGTCACCCCGGATGCTGACGCCGGGATTCTTCGTATTACGCTCCGCGGCCCCTTGGCGACCCAGGCCCTGGGGCAGGCGGCGGCGGGGGACCCCTGCGTCGCGGCCCATGGCCGGCTTAAGGGCGTTTTGCTGCGCCTTGAAGGCCCGAGCTGGTCCTGCGCTTCTGAGCAAAGCGCCTCCGCCCTCGATACGGTGCTGTCCCACCTGGGGATCCTTCGGGTTCACCAAACCCATTTGCTTCGGGTGGCCCTGCTTGGGGACGGCGGCTGGGTAGGCCAGCAGGGCATGCTTGGGAAGCATTTCCCGGACGCGGAGGTGCGCGTGGGGGAGGACGGAGAAGGGGACGCTTTAGAGGCGTGGCTGAAGGGCGCTTAAGCCGGCAGCGTTGCCCGGTGGCTGCGCCGAAGTAGGCGCCACAGAAGCCCCCCCGCTACCAGCGCGAGGCCCAGGGCAAGGCCAATCCAAAACCCGTAAACGCCTAGTGGCTCAAGCCCCGGCACCCAGCCGAGGCCCAGCGCTGTGCCTAGGGGGAGGGCAAAGAGCCAGTAGCCTCCGAAGGCGATGAGCATGGGGCCGCGCGTGTCCTTGTAGCCCCGAAGGGCCCCCATGGCCGTGGCCTGGGCGCTATCCACGATGATGTAAACGGCGACGAAGAGTAGAAGGGTGGCGCTGAGCAGGGCCACGTCCCCTTCCCGGGTGTAGAGGCGCGCAATCCCCTCTCGAGCCCCCAGCAGGATCAGCGCGGCGGCGATGCCCACCCCCACGGCGGCGGCGATGGCCACCTCCGCCGCCCGGCGCGCAGCCTTGGGGCGCCCCTCGCCGAGGGCATGGCCAATGCGAATGGTCGCCGCAATGCCCAGGCCCATCGGCAGCATGAAAATAATCCCGTTCACGGAGAAGGCGATCTGCTGCGCCGCCACGGCGGTGGCGCCGAAGCGGGCCACCAAAAGCGTGACCAGGGAAAAGGCGGCCATTTCAAAGAAGGACGCCAGGCCAATGGGCATGCCCAGGCGCAGCAGCTGGCCGAGCGTGCCCCAGGCCGGGCCTTTGGGGCGGGTGAAGAGGTTCGTGCCCCGCACCGCCGGGAGGCGGCCCAGGAGCCAGAGCATGGCTGCGGCCTCAAACCACATGGTGATAGCCATGGCTACGCCGCAGCCCGCGCCGCCGAGGGCCGGGGCACCCCAGTGGCCAAAGATGAAGACCCAGTTCAGCAGGCCCTTTAGGCCCAGGGCGAAGACCGCGACGTACATGGCGGGGCGCGTATCCCCCATGCCGTCACACAAGTAGCGACCCACGAAGTAAAACATGATCCCGGGCAAGCCCCAGCGCGCCGTATCGAGGTAGCGTTCCGCGTAGGGAATAACCTTGGGATCGGCTCCGAGCAGGTGGTAGAGCTTTGGTGCCTGATCGATCAGGAGCAGGATGAGGCCGCCGAGCAGGAGCGCCATCCAGAAGCCCTGGTGCACGAGGGGCCCCACGGCGTCCCGGCGCCCCTCCCCCCGAAGCTGTGCAATATTGGGGGTGAGGGCCATGAGTACGCCCATGAGGAGCAGCATGGTAGGCCAGATCACGTTCCCCCCAAGGGCGACCCCGGCCAAATCCTCGGCGCTCACACGCCCAGCCATCACCGTGTCGAGGACGCCCATGCCCATTTGCGCCAGCTGGGTGGCCACGGCGGGCAGGGCCAGGCGAACCAGCGCTCCCAGCTCGGCGCTGCGGGGCGGAAGGCTCGTCTCCGGGCGAGGGATCGCGGGAGGAAGGGTGGGGTCGGCCATGGGGTGGACGCCTGGGGATTAACGCGTGGGGGGCGAGTGTAGCGCGCTTTTATGGGAGGGTCGGCGGCGGGCCTGTCGGCTTCCCCTTTTTGATCGCAGCAGCGCCTTAAAATCGCGTATCATTTTAGCCAACAAAACCACGCTGGTAATGGAAGAAAAGCGGCAGGATGCCTGAAGCCCAAGACCCGTCCTCGCAAGCGTCCTCTCGGGGAGCGCTGGATTTTGAGACCTTTGCCGAACGCTTTAGGCGCCCGGGCCCTCGGGAATGGCTAGTCCCTGCGCTTATGGTGCTCGGTGCCCTTGGGCTCGGGGCAGCCCTGGCACTAAGCCCCTGGGGACTTCATCACCCGGCCCTTGCTGGCGCGGGGGCAGCGGCCCTTGGCGCCCTCGCGGTTGTGCTTGGGGGCCTTTGGCTTCGGCGCCGCGCCCCACTCTTCCTCCCTCAACTCTTTGGGATCCTGCCAGCCTTCAGCCGCCTCGCCCAGGCGCTGGGAATCGGCTTCGCGGCGATCGACGGGCGGCGACACCACTACCTCGCCAACGAGCTCGCGGAGAAGGGCTTTCAGCACGTGGAGGCCGCCCTCGAAGGCCCCTTTGAGCGGGATCGCCGTACGCGCGTCCGCTCCACCCGGGAGGCGCCCTATCCGGTAAAGAGCGATTTGGTGCGCCGGGGCATGGTTGAGCCGGGGGTCGTGGTCGGCCATCAGGCTTGGCTCCGCTCGCCCCAGGGCTGGGTGCACGACCATACAGGGGTAGTGTCCCTGGCCCCGGGGGTCATCGCAGTCCTGTCCCTCGATACCTCGGAGCAGGAACAGATCCGAGAAAGGCTGATACGTTTGCAACGCCAGCTCGCGCTGGGAGAGATGGTGGCGGGCTTCGTGCACGACGCGAACAACATGCTTTTTGCCGGGCGAAGCGCCCTGGCCGCGCTGGACGCCGATCCGGAAAAGGTCCGGGAAATTCTCCCCGTGCTGGTCAGCGTGGTAACCCAGGCGGAGGAGATTGTGTCGCGCGTCAGCCGCTTCGCGAACCGGCGCTTGGGCCCTCGGGTGCCCACGAATTTAAACGGCGCGCTTGCAGACCTTCGAGACTTCGCAGGCTATTTGTTGCCGAGCTGCATTACCCTCGATTGCGTCCTTGCAGAGCCCTCCCCGGTCGTGGCCCTGGACGCCGCAGAACTGCACCACACGCTGTTGAATTTGGTCGTGAATGCGCGGGATGCGCTAGGTGGGCAGGGGCGCATCGTTCTTGAGTGTGGCCCTGGGGCAGCGCCGGGGCAGGTGCGCCTCGCCGTACGGGATAACGGCCCCGGCGTTCCCGAGGCGCTTCGCCCGTACATCTTCGACCCTTTCGTGACCACGAAGAACGAGGAGGCGGGGGAGGGCACGGGGCTTGGCCTGGTGATGGCTCGCGCCTTCGCCGAAAGTGCCAACGGTACCCTTGAGCTCGAAGACAGCGCTGAAGGTGCTTGCTTCGCCTTTACCTTTCCGGCCTGCGAGCCCCGGGAAGGGGGGGCCTAGAACCCCGCTTCCCCCGCGATGATGGTGCTGAGGTAGGCGGCCGTGAGGGGCTCATAGGTGCCGCTGCCCGGCTTCAAAACGAAGAGGCTGTCGCCCCCGACCTTAGCGAGGTCGTAGCCCTCTTCCCGGAGCGTTTTCTTCACCAGCTTGAAGGTGCTGGTGGTCTCCTGGTCATGCTGGATGCGCAAAAAGACGGGGCGCGCATAGCTCGGTAGGGCGCCTTCGACGTGGGCCGAGAAGGCCTCGAGATCGAAGTTCTCGTCCTGTAGGTACAGGGCCGCCATGCCGGCCCGGCCATTGGTGCCAGGAATTTCTACCCCGTAGACGTTAGCGCTGGCCACGGCGGGGAAACCGTTAAGTTGCTCCGCGACCTCGTTGGTGGAGCAGTTTTCCCCTTTCCAGCGAAAGGTGTCCCCGGTGCGGTCGACGAACTGATAGTGACGCTGAAAGAAGGCGAAGCCCACCTCCACTTCGCGGATGAGGTCACCCGTATTGAAGTAGCGGTCCCCGGGCGCGAGGACGTTATGGACGATCTTCTTGGCCGAAGCGTCCCGGTCCGTGTAGCCATCGAAGGGCGCCTTGGCGTCGATCTTATTCAGCAAAAGCCCAGGCTGGCCCCGGGGCACGGGAATGCACATGCCGTGGGGGTCGCGGACAATCTCGTTGTCCTCGTCGTCGTATTTCACCAGCACGTGAGGCGTAACGCCGAAGCCGATGGTTTCGTCCTTGTTAAAGGCGTTTACAAAACCCGAGTTACCTTCGCTGGCGCCATAAATTTCATGCACTCGAGGCACCCCAAAGCGCGTCTTAAAGGGCTTCCAGATATCCGGGCGCAGGCCATTGCCGATCATCTTTTGCAGGGGGTTGTCCGCGTCGTCGGCGGCCGGGGGTTGGTTCATGAGGTAGCGGCACAGCTCGCCCACGTAAACGAAGGTATTGCAGCGCTGCTCCCGCACCTCCCGCAGGAAGTTGCTAGCGGAGAAGCGACGGCGCAGCACGGTGCTGGCCCCGGCCCAAAGTACCGAACCGAGGCCAATGACCAGCCCCGTGGAGTGGTAGAGGGGCAGGCAGTTGTACACCCGATCCTCGGGCTGAATGTTTAGGCACACCACCCCGTAGCCCTGCATGCCCTTGAAGCATCGTTCGTTGGAGAGCACCGCAGCCTTCGGAAGGCCTGTGGTGCCGGAGGTGAAAACAAAGAAGCAGGGGTCCTTTTGGAGGACCGTCGCCTGCGCGTCGGGGACGCCGTCGGGCAGGGCGTCGTCCCGATCGTCAAAGGGTCGGGCCCAGGAGGGAAGGGTGGCACCACCGCGGTCCGGGACCACCAAGCGCGCGCCGGGGTCCATGGGGAGGTCGCTTTCAATCTCCACGATAGCCGATAGGCACTCCTCTCCTATGAGGAGCGCTTTGGCGTCGATGGTGTTTAGGCTGTGGAGGAGCACGGAGCCCCGTTGGTTCGTATTCAAAAGCCCCGCCACGGCGCCCAGCTTGCAGATCCCAAAGAGCGTGGTTAGGAAGGCGATGCGATTTTCCAGCATCATGGCCACGGCGTCGCCCTTGCCTAAGCCCAGGTGGCCGCTTAAATACTGGGCCACCCGGTTGGCTCGGGTTTCAAACTCTCGCCAGCTGATCGTCTCCCCTTCGCAGGTGAGGGCTGGCGCATCGCCTCGGCGCTCCGCTTGGCGGGTGAGCAGGGTACCCAGGTTTTCCGCGCTCTCCCGGTCATATTGCTTCATGGTGGCTCCGCGATAGAGAGCCTTCGCCATAAAGAGCACTTCGGACGCGCTGGTCACCGGATGTTGCCTCCCGCAGGGTCGTTAAGAATGGTCACAGAGGAGGAATAGCAACTCCCGGGGCCCCCGTCGACCCCCGGGGGGGAGATTCTGCCCCCTAACCCCCGCAACCGGGGATGCGCGCGAGCGCCGCCTGGGCGAGGGCTTCCCGCTGGGGCAAGAAGGTAGCGGCTGGGGGATGGGACCCTTCGAGGCGCAGGGCCACGAAGCAACGCCCTTCCGGGGCATCGAGCGCGCCCACGAACCAGCCCACGTCCGGTCCCCCCGGAGGACGGCTCCAGCCCGTTTTGCCTCGCCAAGGCCGCCCCCCTAGGGGGGCTTTTTCCATCAGTGTCCAGAGCTTCTCCTGGGCCTCGGGGTCTGCGGGGAGGGCGCCGAGGCTGAGGGCCTCTAGAAAAGCCACCTGCTCCAGGGGGGAGATGGCGAGGGGCCCTCGGAGCCAGAATTCGACGGTGTCATCGCTCCTTGCATTGCCATAGCCCACGCGCGCCAGGAAGGCAGCCGTGGCGCTGGGGCCAAGGCGGGCCACGAGGGCTTGGTAGTGGGGGAGGGCCGAGCGGTGGAAGGCCTCCCGAAGGGGTAGGGGGCCGTTGATCTCTTCCCGATCCCGGCGTACCCCGTCCCAGGGCAGCACAGTGTCGGCATCGGCGACCAAACCGGCCTCGAGGGACGCCAGGGTACTGGCGATCTTAAAGGTGGATGCGGGGACCGAGCGCCGCTGGGCTGGGGCCAAGGCGGATACCCAGGGTGTCGCCATCCTCGGGGCCTTCACCACTAGGGTAGCGGGATAGGGCGCGCCTTCGGCTAGGGCCGTGAGGTCGGGGTGCACTGTGGCGGGCTCCGCCGCCAGGGATCGGGAAAGCCCGAGGAGAACCAGGCAGAAGAGCCAGGAATTAGGCCTTCGCCAAAGGTGCTTACGCAAGGGCGCGCTGCCGAGCTTGCTCCGGTGTGCTTTGGGTCCAGCTTTGATAGGCGCGGAAGAAGGAGTTGGGATCCGTGAAGCCTAGGAGGTAAGCAATTTCCGAATGGCTGAAATCCGTTCCCCTGAGGTAGTGATCGGCGAGGCCTAGGCGCGTTTCATGGAGCACCTGCTGAAAGCTGGTGCCCTCCTGCTGGAGCTGGCGTTGGAGCGTACGGGGGCGGGTCTCGAGGCGCTCCGAAGCCACTTCCACGGAGGCGTGGCCACTCGGCAAGGTAATCATCAGACAGCGCTTCAAGCGGCTCTGGAGCGGGGTTTTTCCCTGGCTCAGGGTCTCCGGGTAGTGACGCGCGAGGACCCGGTCCGCAGTGCGGAAGGGGCGCTCAGCGTCCGCGCTGGAAAACTGAAGGCTGATGACGGCGCCGGGTTGAATAGGTGTCCCAAAGAAACGGGCGTAGGCCGCCGAGGCCGGACGGTGGAGCGGCGCTTGGACCCGCTTAGGGATGAGCATTTCATCGGTGCCAAGGCGGCTTAAACGCACGAGCGTTAGCAGTTCGAGTAGGACGAGAGAGTCCGGTACGCGGTCGCCTTGGTCGAGAAAAAAGAGATCAATTTCGAGGCCCTTGGACGGGCGCATCACCCGAAGCTGAAGGGGCCCCATAAGCGCCTTAAACCGGCTTAGGCGGGTGAAGCCGGCGACGAGGGTGGGGCTGCATAGGGTGGCGATGACCGCCGGGGCGAAGGTGCCGTAGGTGATCTGTTCAAGAAGCGCCAGGGCCGGCGCTTCAGCAGCGCTCTGCCGCTCCACGGCGCGCCATAGGCGAAAATACTCGTCCGTGGTGAGCCGGGGGCTTGGATCGGTGAGGCGCTCCACCGGGAGCTGCGCATCCCGGAGCAGCGCCGGCACCGCATAGCCCGCGTCGCTAAAACCCTGAACCCAGCCCTCGGGAAGGGCGTAGCGCGTTTTGAGCGTTGTCCGCATGGTGATCTGCTCATTTCGCCAACTCCTTGATCCTATGACGGTTTCCCTTTGAAAGCACTCGCCAAAGGCGCCTTTTTCTCAAAAAAAGTGGCTAAACGCTTGATTCTTAAAGCTGGGCTTAAGGGTTCGGTTTTCTCCTAGAACCACCCAAGAGGATAGAGAGCGTGTACTCTTTTGCCTTCCTTTCCCATGTCCGCGATGAGGTCTTCCGTGCTCGAACGATTCCAGATGGCCCAGCAAGGTACGACGGCGCAGCGGGAGGTGCAGGCGGGGCTCGTGACCTTCATGGCCATGGCCTACATCGTCGTGGTGAACCCGAGCCTTCTGTCGCAAACGGGCATGGATTACGGCGCGGTGTTTGTGGCCACCTGCTTAGCCGCGGCCCTCGGCTCCCTGGCCATGGGCTGGCTGGCAAATTACCCCGTGGCCCTGGCCCCGGGCATGGGGCAAAACGCCTTCTTTACCTTTGCCGTGGTGCTGGGCGAGGGGCACCGCTTTGAGACCGCCCTCGGCGCTGTCTTTATTTCCGGGGTGATCTTTATCGTGCTCAGCGTGCTACCGCTGCGGGCCTGGCTCATCAATGCCATTCCCCGCAGCTTGAAGCTGGGCATCGCCGCGGGCATTGGGCTCTTTATTGGTTTTATCTCCCTGCGCAATGCCGCCATTGTGGTTGACGATCCGGCCACCCTAGTCACCTCCGGGACCCTCCTTAGCGCCGGGCCCATGATGGCCATTCTCGGCTTTGCCCTGATTGTGGCCCTGGCGGCCCGGGGGCTGGCGGCCGCGGTACTGCTCGGTATGCTGGCCATGACCGTGCTGGGCTGGCTCACGGGGACGGCGGAGTTCAAGGGCGTGCTGGCCCTGCCCCCGGACCCAACGCCCTTGCTCTTTGCCCTTGATATTCAGGGGGCCCTTTCCCTGTCCATGCTGACCACCATCCTCACCCTTTTGCTGGTGGATGTCTTCGATACCGCCGGCACCCTGGTGGCGGTGGCCGAACGCAGCGGCATCGTGCGCGCCGATGGCTCTCTGCCACGGCTTCGAGCGGCGCTCCTCGCCGATTCCTCCGCCACGGCGCTGGGCGCGCTCCTCGGCACCTCGTCCACCACCAGCTTTATCGAGAGCGGGGCCGGGGTGGCCGCCGGGGGACGGACCGGGCTTACGGCCATTACGACGGGCCTTTTGTTCCTGGCCTGCCTCTTTCTTGCGCCCCTGGCGCAAAGCGTGCCCCCCTTTGCTACGGCCGCGGCGCTGCTTTTCGTGGCCTGCCTCATGGCTCGGGGCCTCGCCGATCTGCCCTGGGATGATCTGACGGAAGCTGCCCCGGCGGTGGTGACGGCGCTTGCCATGCCCCTCTTTTTCTCCGTAGCCGACGGAATCGGCATTGGCTTTATTGTCTACGCCCTAGTGAAGTTGATTAGCGGGCGGGCTGGGGAGGCGCCGGCGGCGGTCTGGCTGATCGCGGGCATTTTTGGGCTGAAATTCGCCTTTCTCTAAGCGCCTTTGGCCTTGAGGTCGAGCTAGGTATGCAAATCGCGCCATTGGTCGTTCCTGGTGCAATAATTCTGAAACATGCTCCGCCTTTGCGCGCGTCTTGCGTATACTTCGTCGCGCCAGCCCCGGGTCGGTGGCTGGAGGGCTAGCGATTTCGATGTTTCGCGGTATCGAATCGCCTTGGCACAGGGTTTGCTGTGCTGTTCATCGAAGGTGGCGTGAAATTCCTCCCAAAATGGTCTGCCTCTGCGCGTCGTAACTGGCGTAGCGGGGTCAAAGCATTTGATTTCCGCCGTCGCAACCATTCGATCCCAGGGGTCTTGGACATGACGAAATTCAACGGTAAGGGGGCTCCCTTCGGTGCACGGCGTGCGCTGGCGGTAGCCGTATTGGCAGCGTCTCTTCCCGCCGCAGCACTGGCGGAGGAAGCACGGGTAGAAGAAATCGTGGTGGAAGGCAGCCTTCGCAGCCTTCCCGGGGAAAACGTGGAATCGGTCTTCGGCTTCTCGAAGTCCCTCCTTGAGCTCCCCCGGTCCGCTTCCACGATCTCTTCGGAGCAGATCGAGCGCTTTGGCATCAATGATATTGATGACATGGTCGCCCTCGCCCCCGGCAGCTTCACCCAGTCCTTTTTCGGCGTCGCGGGCTCCCTCGACGTTCGTGGTACCCCCGGGGAGACCTACTTCCGCGGGATGCGTCGCCTGGATAACCCCGGCAACTACCCCACCCCCATCGCCGCCTCCGACCGTATCGACGTGGTCCGGGGTCCGGCCTCTCCGATCTTCGGGCCCTCCAAGATTGGTGGTTACCTGAACTTCGAACCGAAGAGCGCCCGCGCCGACTCCGGTCAATACATGACCGAAGCGGAAGGCATGGTGACCTTCAACCGCGGTAGCTGGAACAACAACGTGCTTACCGCTGAAGTGGGCGGCCCGGGCAAGATCGCGGGTAAGGACTACGGCTACTACCTCTTCGGTAGCGTCGAAGATTCCGACAGCTTCTACGAGAACACGGATACCGACCAGACCGTGCTCCAAGCCTCCTTCGATATGGACGTCAATGATCGTCTCCGTATTCAGACCGGCATGATGTACCACGAGTACGTAGGCAACCAGGTAGCGGGCTGGAACCGTCTCACCCAGGAGCTGATCGATAACGGTACCTACACCACCGGTTCGCCGGCGCCTCTGGATACGAACGGCGACGGCGTGATTTCCCACCAGGAATACAATGCCGCGGGCAATGCTTTCCAGTTTGCCTTCGGCGTGGTGCCGGGCAGCGATCAAACCCTCGACGGCTTCGGTGTGAACCCCATTCCGCTGGAGAACGTGGGTACGGCCCAGCTCGACTTCGACCAGGTGCTGGTGGCGGAGGAAGACACCCTCGAGGCGGAAATCTTGACCCTCTACTTCGATACCTTCTACCTTCTCGACAATGGCATCGAGATCAAGAACCAGCTGTTCTACGAGCAGTACGACAACCTCTCCGAGAGCGTCTACGGCTTCTCCCAGGCCCAAAACACCTGGGTGATCGAAGAGAAGCTCGTGATCGCTGGCCAGATGGAGCAGGGCGCTCTCGTCACCCAGTGGCAGCTCTCCCCCTCGATCCGCTTCACGGATTTCGAGCGCGGCGACGACTACACGAACGAGTACTTCGACCGTCGGGACCTGACCGGCCCCTCCACGGCGCTGGATAAGCGGC
>Ga0181588_10001756_pt1 | contig 19021 bp, 18 predicted proteins | sample 071ome_26_FD_148607 | JGI IMG/M metagenome (GOLD analysis project Ga0181588, IMG submission 148607) | Coastal salt marsh microbial communities from the Groves Creek Marsh, Skidaway Island, Georgia - 071409BT metaG (spades assembly) | ecosystem: Environmental > Aquatic > Marine > Intertidal zone...
CCGGAGAGTTTCTGTTTCATCTCGTCCGACAGGGCCTCGTAGACCAGATACTGGTTCGAAAACCGCGTGTCGCCCCCGATCGCCGGGACCTCGACGCCGTAAAGCGTGGTCGCCTTGTGCGGATGGGCGAGATAGGGCGTGTCCGTATGCCACATCATTTCGCCGTCCGGATGCGCGCCGATGACGCGGCCGTCGACGCGCACGTTCGAAACCAGCATGATTTCGTCGCTGGCGTATTTCGGGTGCTGCCGTTCCTTGGGGCGGTTGTATTCGCCGATCTTGCCGAAATTGCTGCAAAATTCTTTCTGATCTGCCGGCGTTATGTCGTGCTGGTCGCGGATCACGATAACCAGATGGTCGAGCCAAGCCTGGTATATCGTTGCGACATCCTCGCTTGAGAGAGGATCTCCGATCCTGACGCCGGAAATTTCGGCGCCGCATGCATCGGAAAGCGGTGTAACGGTTACAGCCATCCCAGTTCTCCTTCAGAAATCAGGACATTTGTCAGTTCTGTTCATCAATCTTATAACGCCAAATCCGGGGAATTTCACCAGTTACGCAACGGCGCGTCGCACCGGGTCTCCCTCTGCGATCGTGACCCGCCGCAACAGACGGCGCTCCTCGCGCGGGAAGTCGGTGCGGGCATGCAACGTGCAACGATTGTCCCACATTACCAGGTCGCCAAGCCGCCATTCGTGTTCGTAAAGAAAACGGGGCTCCCTCTGTAGAGCGAAGAGTTCATCCAGCACCGCCCTGCTTTCGTCCGCCGGTAGCCCGACGATCTCCTCGGTCATCAGCTCGTTAACGAAAATTGCTGGCCTGCCCGTCTCCTTGTGCGGCAGGAAGATGGGGTGGACAGCGCTCCGCATCTCTTCCGAGTCATATTTTTCCTTGGTCTTGATCGTGGTGCCGAACTCATAGGCGTTATACGCCTCGCGTCCCTTCAGCAGGCTACGCAGGCGTTCGGGCAGTTCGTCATGTACCTTGTACTGGTTGCAGAAGATCGTATTCCCGCCCTTGCTCGGGATTTCCACCGCGAACAGCGTCGTGCCCTTGTGTGGATTGCTGTCGTAGCCGGTGTCGGTATGAAACATCATCTCGCCATCGGGCAGCGCTCCGATGGCTTCTCCGTTTTCACGGATGTTGGAGACGAACATGACCGCGTGGTGGCGGGCCTCCATCGGTGCGGTGCGCAGCGTACTGGGCCGCATGTAATCGCCGACCGGCCCAAACGTCTCCGCGAAGCGGATCTGGTCGTCGTCCGAGAGTTCCTGTCCGCGGAACACCAGGACCAGATGGTCCAGCCAGGCGCGGTGGATGGCATCGGCGTCCTCTGCGGAAATCGGTTCGCGAAGGTCTATACCGGATATCTCGGCGCCAAGCGCTGCCGATAGAGGGGTTACAGTGATGGTCATGGTCGGCGTCTTTCGATTTTCCTTCCTTAATGAAACCAGACTGGCGCTCCCGGATCAATCGGGGATCGGCCGGGGATCAACCGGGGATCAATCGGCAGCCTGTTTCGCCTTCGCCCGCGGGTGGGCGTCCCGGTGGACCCGGATCAGATGGTCGGCATCGACCTGGGTATAGCGCTGCGTGGTCGAGAGCGAGGCGTGTCCCAGCAATTCCTGAATTGTCCGAAGGTCCCCGCCTGCGCCCAAAAGGTGCGTGGCGAAGCTGTGGCGCAACGCGTGCGGCGTCGCTGTGTCGGGGAGACCGAGCTGCGCGCGCAGTGTTCTCATCTGCCGTTGGACCACGCCGGCATTGAGCCTTCCGCCGCGTGCGCCGCGGAACAGCGGATCCTTCCGCCCTGCCGGGAACGGGCATATCTCGAGATAGGAATCGATGGCGTCGCGGACGACGGGAAGGACCGGAACGATCCGCTGTTTGTTGCCTTTTCCCGTAACGACCATGGCATCGCCGTCCGGAAGGTTTTCGATATCGAGGCTTAGCGCTTCATCGATCCGCAGCCCGCAGCCATAAAGAAGAGTAAAAATCGCGACATCCCGCCTGGCGATCCAGGGGGTTTCCGACAGTGTCGCCGCCAGCCGGATGATGTCGATGGCGTCATCGGCGCCGACCGGTTTCGGGATCGGCGCCTTGGGGCGCGGCGCGCGCACCGCCTTGATCGTTGCGTTGCTGACGAGGCCTGATTTTTCCATGTACCGGAAGAAATTGCGAAGTGTCGACATGCAGCGGGCGAGCGACGAGTGGCCGATTCCCAGACTCAGGCGGTGAGCGAGGAAGCCCCGAAAATCTGCCGCGGTCAGCCTGTCGAGATCTGCCAGAGATGCCTGTCCGCCGAGATGGTCGGCCAGGAAATCGCAAAAGGCGGAAAGGTCGCGCGAATAGGCGGCAAAAGTATGATCCGAGGCGCGGCGTTCGTCGGCGATCCACGCCTGCCAGCGCCCGATAGCGTCGAGCAGATCCGGCGCTACTGCGAACCGGGTCAGTCTGCGTCCCCCAGGCATCTTTGCACGCAGTGCCGCACTACACGGGTCAGGAACGACAGAAGCTCGGTGCCCTGGCGCGGATCGAACCCGTCGCGGGCGCGGGCACCCAAGGCCAGAAGGGCGGGCGGACAGCTCTCTCCCAGGTCGATCCTCATCAGCGCCATCGAACGAATCTGCTGGGCCAGGTCGCCGAATATTCGCTCGTCGCCCTTGGTATCGGCCCTCAGCGAGACGGCTCGGTCCCCCGGCAATATCTCACCAACCGCGCCCGGTGGCAGCATGACGGCGTTTTCCAAACACCCCGAATCCACCTTATCCCCGTATTTTTCGATGCAGAGCCGGGCGGCGGCGATGTCGAACAGCTTCGGCAGGGTCCCTTCGATGACATCAAGCAGGCCGTCCATCGACCTCGCATCGAGCGCGGCGCAGGCAGCCTGGTGAATTTTCCCCTGGGAGTCGGCGTTCGCCTCGGCTGCTGCCAGCAGGTTTTTTTCGCGGGCGGTCAGCGCGTGCAGTTCGCGCTGCAGCCTGTCCAGCATGAACCGCTGCATGTCCGCAACGCCATCGCCCAGATTCCTGTCCGCCGGGACAAGCCTGGCCATAACATCGGGACGTTCGTTCAGGAACCCGGGATGCTGTTTCAGCCACTCGGCCACGGCGTCGGACGAAATTGCAGCCGTTCTCAGGGCCTTGGCGTCTTCGGTGTTGCCGGTCATACGCGTGATCCTGTTGGTGACGGGTTTCCCGGTTCAGTCGTCGAGAATCGACTGGCCGGTTTTCTCCCAGTCGGCAAGGAAGGCGGCCAGCCCTGCATCCGTCAGCGGATGCTTGTAGAGCTGTCGCAAAACGTTAGGCGGCATGGTCGAGACATGCGCGCCCATGCGAGCGGCCTCGACCAGGTGCATCGGGCCGCGGATCGAGGCTACAAGCACCTCTGTCTTGAAGTTTTCATACTGGTTGTAGATTTCGCAGATATCGGCGATCAAATTCATGCCGTCCGTGCTGATGTCATCGAGGCGGCCAACGAAGGGTGAAATAAAGCTCGCCCCGGCTTTGGCGGCGAGGATCGCCTGCCCCGGCGAAAAGCACAGCGTCACATTGACCATATGCCCGTCGTCGCTCAGCGCCTTGCAGGTCTTTAACCCATCGGGCGTCAGCGGAACTTTCACCGCGATGTTGGGCGCGAGCTTGACCAGCTTCTGCCCTTCCTTAAGCATTGTCTCGAAATCCGTTGCGGTTACTTCGGCGCTGACGGGGCCCGGCACCATCTCGCAGATTTCCTTCACCACATCGAGAAACTTGCGGCCCGTCTTGGCGACCAGCGACGGGTTGGTGGTGACGCCATCCACCAGACCGGTGGCGGCAAGGTCGCGAATTTCGTCCGTATCGGCGGTATCGACAAAGAATTTCATGGCTGTCCGAGGCTCGTTTTCTGATGAATCCTGAGATGAATTTCGATTTCACGCGGTCCTTCGAAGGGCGGATTGGCCCGTCCGCGAACCCGCTATAAAGTCTAGTCCATGGCACAGGGGCATGCTACCGGCGACAGCAGTACTTCCGGCGGCCGCGTCAGCGTGTTGCTGCCGCTGCCGCTGAGCGGGGCCTATGACTACCGCGTTCCTGAAAATCTGCATGTAAAGACGGGCGATATCGTCACGGTCCCGCTCGGAAACCGGCAGGTCCGCGGAGTCGTCTGGGGCGCAGGCAGCGAGGAAGTCGCGGACGAAAAGCTCAAGGAAATCATTGAGCTATCCCATCTCCCGCGGCTCGCAGATCCGCTAAGACGTCTTATCGACTGGGTCGCCGCCTATACGCTGTCGCCGCCCGGCGCGGTACTGAGAATGACCCTTAACGTGCCGTCCGCTCTGGACCCGCCAAAGGCCTCAACCGCCTACCTGCCAGCTTTGGATCCTGCCCGGCTGATGGAAGGCGATTCGCGAATCAGGATGACGGAATCGCGGCGCAAGGTACTGGCGTCGCTGGCGGACGGTCCGCCGCGTTCGGCGGCGGAAATCGGCAGGGCTGCCGGCGTCAGCGCCTCCGTCGTCCGTGGCATGGCGGATATCGGGTTGCTGAAACCGGTTTCGGTGACGCCGTCCATCGATCTCCCGGTTCCCGACTGGCAACGGCGCGGACCTGTCCTGTCGGATGCGCAGGCGAAAGCCGCGACGTCGCTCGTTTGCGATGTCGAACGGTCGGGCGGGGAGGACGGCTTTTCCGTGACATTGCTCGACGGCGTCACCGGTTCGGGCAAGACGGAAGTCTATTTTGAAGCGATTGCTGCGGCGCTGGCGAAGGACGAACAGGTGATGGTGCTGTTGCCCGAGATCGCTCTGACGGCGCAATGGCTCGAACGGTTTAACAGACGCTTCGGGGCGTCGCCACTTGAATGGCATTCGGATCTGACCGGCGCGGAACGGAGGCTTGGCTGGCAGGCGGTGATCGCGGGCGAGGCGAAAGTCGTGGTCGGCGCGCGCTCCGGCCTGTTTCTGCCTTTTCCCGAACTCGGCCTGATCGTTATCGACGAGGAGCATGACCCGTCCTTCAAGCAGGAGGACGGGGTGATCTACAACGCGCGCGACATGGCGGTGGTCCGCGCGCAGCTCGGCAGGATCCCCATCGTGCTGGCGTCTGCGACCCCGTCCCTGGAGACGTCGGTCAATGCCGATAGCGGACGCTACCGGCGCGTACGGCTGCCCGAGCGCCATGGCGGCGCAAGCCTTCCTGACATTGTTCCTGTCGACATGCGCGAAGAGGAGATGGATCGGCAGAGCTGGCTGTCGCCGACGCTGCAGGGCGCCATCGCGCAGACCCTTGCCGCCGGCGAACAGACAATGCTGTTCCTTAACCGGCGCGGTTATGCTCCGCTGACGCTTTGTCGCCAGTGCGGACACAGGCTCGAATGTCCCAACTGCACGGCCTGGCTGGTCGAGCACCGTCTCGAAGGCCGTCTCGAATGTCACCATTGCGGGCTGTCGGTCCGGCCGCCCGAGACCTGCCCGAAATGCGATGCTGCGGACACGCTGGCGGCGTGCGGGCCGGGAGTCGAGCGGCTGGCCGAAGAGGTGGCCGAGCGTTTCCCCCAGTCGCGCTTCGCGGTAATGGCAAGCGATACACTGCAGGGACCGGCTGCTGCGGCGCGACTGGTGCAGCGGATGCAGGCGCGCGATATCGATATCCTGATCGGTACGCAGGTCATGGCGAAAGGGCATCATTTTCCATTCCTGACGCTGGTCGGCGTGATCGATGCCGACCTCGGTCTTGCCGGCGGCGATCTGCGCGCCTCCGAACGGACGTTCCAGCTTCTTCACCAGGTCTCCGGTCGTGCCGGTCGTGAGGACCGGCCCGGTACGGTGCTGCTGCAGACTTTTCAGCCGGATCATGCCGTGATGCAGGCGCTGGCGTCGGGCGACCGCGACAGGTTTCTCGAATCGGAACGGCGGGAACGCGAACGCCACACCATGCCGCCTTACGGAAGGCTGGCCGCCCTGATCGTGTCGGGGCCCGACGGGCGGCGGGTCGAAGACACGGCGAGAGCGCTTGCGCGGTCGCGTCCTGCGGACAGTCGCGTTCAGGTGCTGGGGCCGGCCCCGGCTCCGATGTCGATCCTGCGCGGTCGGCACAGGATGCGGCTGCTCGCGAAGGCGCCGCGCGACGTCAACATGCAGGCCTTCCTGCGTAGCTGGTTGCAGCAAATGCGACCATCAGGCGGGGTTCGCATCCAGGTCGATGTCGATCCGTACAGTTTCATGTAGGTCTGACGAATTCCCTTTCCGGGCCGAGCTGGGAAAATTAAATACCGCACCAAACTCAGGCTTCTCTGCTAGGCTTGGCGCTGAGCCGATATGACAGTTGCAAAGAACAGTTTCTACGACGAGTGGTACGGCGTTGATGGGACGACGCGCGAACTTGTGCGCGAACTCGACCGATGGCTCTCGGGCGTTCCGGTCTCCGATCTGGGGCGCCGGCGGGAAGAGGCCGATCTTCTGTTTCGCCGGCTCGGCATCACCTTCATCGTTTACGGTCGCGAAGAGGCGACGGAGAGGCTGATACCGTTTGACGTCGTCCCGCGCGTGTTCGGCGCGGAAGAGTGGGATTTCATCGAGCGGGGAGCGATCCAGCGCGTTCGCGCCATCAACCAGTTCCTCCACGATATCTATCACGATCGAGAGATCGTTCGCGCCGGCGTGGTGCCGTCAGATCTCATTCTCGCAAACGAGTTCTATCAGCCGCAGATGATCGGGTTCACGCCGCCCGGTAATATCTACACGCATATTTCCGGTATCGATCTGGTCCGGGTCGGTGAAAAGGAATTCTACGTTCTGGAGGACAATCTGCGGTCCCCATCCGGTGTTTCCTAAATGCTGGAAAACCGCGAAGTCATGATGCGGCTGTTCCCGGATCTGTTCGCGCGTTTTCCGATCAGGCCGGTCAATCACTATTCCGACGATTTGTTGCGTAACCTGCGTTCGTTGGCGCCGCAGGCTACCGATGAGCCGACCGTCGTAGTGCTGACCCCCGGGTTTTATAACAGCGCCTATTTCGAACATTCGTTCCTGGCGGACCAGATGGGGGTCGAGCTTGTCGAGGGGCGCGATCTGTTCGTCCGCGACGGGTTCCTCTATATGCGAACGACCGAGGGCCCGCGGCGGGTCGATGTGATCTATCGGCGGATCGATGACGATTTTATTGACCCGCTGGCATTTAACCCGTCATCCATGCTGGGGGTTCCCGGTCTTCTGTCGGTCTATCGCAGCGGCAACGTGACTATCTCCAACGCCATGGGAACGGGCGTCGCCGATGACAAGTCGGTCTACCCTTACGTGCCCGACATCATCAAATTCTACCTGGACGAGGCCCCGATCCTGAACAACGTACCGACCTACATGCTGCGGCGGCCGGACGACCTCGCCTATGGGCTTGATCATCTCGACGAGCTGGTCACCAAGGAGGTTCACGGCGCGGGCGGTTACGGCATGCTGGTCGGGCCGGCTGCGACAAAGGATGAGATCGAAGCCTATCGCGCGCGAATCGAGGCAGACCCTGCCGGATTTATTTCCCAGCCGACGCTGTCGCTGTCGACCTGTCCGACCTTCGTCGATGCAGGAATTGCGCCGCGCCATGTCGATCTGCGTCCCTATGTGCTGGCGGGGGAAAGCTATTCCCTCGCACCGGGCGGGCTGACCCGCGTCGCCCTGACCGAGGGGTCGCTGGTGGTGAATTCATCGCAGGGCGGCGGCACCAAGGACACCTGGGTGCTGGGAGCCTGACCATGCTGGGGCGAACGGCGGACTCTCTGTACTGGATGGCGCGCTATGCGGAGCGCGCCGAAAATGTCGCGCGTATGCTCGATGTCGGGTTGCGGATGGGGCTTATTCCGTCGAGTCCGGAAACGCAGGTTTCGGCGTGGCATTCGACGCTGGAGATCGCGGGCGTCAACGAGGATTACGAGAACCGATATGGTGCGGTGGACCAGGAAAATGTCGTCCGCTACATGTCGGTCGACTGGGACAACCCGTCGAGCATCTGGTCCTGCCTTCGGGCTTCGCGCGAAAACGCCCGCGCGCTGCGCGGCACTATCACCACGGAGATGTGGGAAGCGGTCAACGCTACCTGGCTCGATTTTCGCGATATCGACGGGAACGTCCTGCTCGGTACCGGCTCGAGACAGTTCTTCGATCTGGTCAAGGAACGAGCCAACCTGTTCAGGGGCGTGACGAACAGCACCATGCTGCAGGATGACGGTTACGCCTTCGTCCGGCTGGGCTATGCGCTGGAACGGGCCGGCAATACGGCCCGGTTGCTCGATTCGAAATATCACGTTCTGCTGCCCAGTGTGGAAGATGTGGGCGGGGCCGTAGATTACTATCAATGGGGAGCGCTGTTGCGCTCGGTCAGCGCCTTCCGGGCGTATCACAAGATTTACAGCAACGTGATCGAGCCTGCGCGGGTTGCAGAACTTCTGATCATGCGACCCGATATGCCCCGCTCTCTGCGGTCCTGCCTCAATGAAACCTGCTCTGCGCTGGATTTGCTGTGTATGGGCCGACCCTACGAATGCCGGCGACTCGCGGGAGAGCTTCACGCCGATATTGCCTATGGAAGAATGTCGGAAATTTTAGGGCGTGGACTCCATGAATTTCTCACCGAGGCGGTCGAGCGCTGCACGGCGCTGGGTACGCAGCTTCAGCGCGATTTCATGATGCTTGCCTGAACGAAAGCCGAGCCATCATGCGAATTTCCATCGAGCATAAAACAACCTATCGCTATCACGGCGAGGTTACGCATACGGCGCAATATCTGCGGCTGACGCCGGCGACCAACGCCAGCCAGCGGGTCATCGAATGGTCGATCCAGGCAGGTGGGCAGCTGACGCCCTGGCGCGACGCATACGGCAATTTCTGTCACACGCTGGTGGTCGAGAGGCCGACCAGGGAAATTGTCGTGACCGCGAAGGGACGGGTTGATACCGATGACAGGGCCGGCGTGTTGCCGCCGGATGAGGCGGAGATTCCACCCCAGGTGTTTATGCGCCCCACGCCATTAACACGTCCCAATGCGGCGTTGCGCGCCTTTGCGGGCGATTTCTCAGGGGCGCTCGCCGACGACGCCGTCGCCGGGCTTCACGGTCTCATGCTGAAAATCCGCGACGAAATCGAATACCGGGACGGTGCAACGCACGTACAGTCGACAGCCGCCGAAGCCTTCGAGCACAAGGCGGGGGTGTGTCAGGACCATGCCCATATCTTCATCGCCTGTTGCCGGGCGCTCGGGGTGCCGGCGCGCTATGTCAGCGGGTACCTGTATGACGGCGCGCAGGACGCACCCTATACCGCCAGCCATGCATGGGCGGCGGCCTGGGTCGAGTCGCTCGGCTGGGTGGCGTTCGATATCGCCAACCGCATCAGCGCCGGCGAGCTGCATATCGGTGTCGCGCACGGGCTCGATTACCTGGACGCCGCGCCTGTCCGCGGTGTGCGAACCGGCGGTGACGACGTCGAAGATATGGAAGTCGCGATTCGCGTCGCCGAAGCGGTCCAATAACGGTTGCGCGCCTGCCGGACCGCTCGTAGAAGAGTTCGGCACACCTCCTGAGGCTCTTTTGACATGACCTACTGCGTCGGAATCTTGCTGCGCGACGGCCTGATATTCGCTGCCGATTCCCGGACCAATGCGGGGCTGGACAATATTTTCACCTTCCGCAAGCTGACGAAAATTGAACAGCCAGGCGACCGGTTCATGGCGATTCTGACCGCCGGAAACCTTGCCACGTCGCAGGCCGTGGTCAGCATGGTGAGCGAGCGGCTTGAAGAGGGCACCGAGGAAACCAGCCTCTACAAGGTCCCGACCATGTTCGGTGCGGCGCGAATCCTGGGAAACGCGTTACGCGAAGTAGTCGATGCCGATGGCGACTATATCCGGGCGGAACATGCCGACCCGTCGGCCAGCTTTATTCTCGGCGGACAGATCAGGGGCCGGCCGATGCGGCTGTTTCATCTATATTCCGCGGGTAATTTTATTGAAGCGACGAAGGAGACGCCGTTCATGCAGATCGGCGAAACCAAGTACGGCAAGCCGATTCTCGATCGGGTCGTCGAGTATGACATGCCGCTCGACCGCGGGGCCAAGGCAGCTCTGATCAGCTTCGATTCGACGATGCGAAGCAATCTTTCCGTCGGGCTTCCCCTTGACCTTGTGGTCTATCGTGAGGGCGCCCTCGGCGTTTCGCATCACCGGGATATCGGTCATGACAACGAATATTTCCATAATTTGAGGGAAGATTACGGAGCCCGTCTGCTCGATGTTTTCAACGGTCTCCCCAACCCTGATATCGACTGATATCGACACCCAGGCGGCACTTGAAAACACGCTTATTCTGGGCCCTTTCGGCGGGTTGCATGGCCCTTGTGAGTGTGTTAGCTAAAGCCGCCTTCACGGGGCGGCGCGCAGGCAGTCAGGCTGTAAACCCGGTCTTCTGCATTTCGTGCCTAAAGTCAAATACTTAATAGATGTTTCGCCTCTAGCAGAGCACCCAAAGGCTGAACGAGTGGCATCCAAACAGACAGACGTGTCAGGCGTCGCGGGACGATATGCGGCGGCGCTCTTCGAACTGGCGCAGGAAAGGTCAGAGATCGATGCGGTCGGCGAGGAGCTGTCCCAGCTTCTGACGCTAATCGACGAATCGGCTGATTTCCGCCGATTCCTGCAGTCGCCCCTGTTTTCACGAGACGAGCAGAGCAAGGCGATGGCGGCAATCGTCGAAAAGGGCGGTATGTCGACGCTTGTCGGCAATGTACTTGGCGTCATCGCGTCCAAGCGTCGGCTCTTCGCGCTCGAAGACATCATTCGCGCCTACCAGGCGCTGGTCTCTGCCCATCGGGGCGAAATCGCCGCCGAGGTGACAACGGCGCAGCCGCTCAGCGACGCGAGTCGTGAGGCGGTCGAACAGGCTCTCAAGACGGCCGTAGGGTCCGCCGTAACGGTGGAAACCTCGGTTGATCCGGAATTGCTCGGCGGCATGGTCGTGCGCGTTGGTTCGCGCATGGTCGATTCGTCGCTGCGCACCAAACTTCAAAGACTTCAACTCGCCATGAAAGGGGCTGCGTGATGGATATCCAGGCAGCAGAAATCTCCGCCGTTCTCAAGGAGCAGATTTCGAACTTCGGCAACGAAGCCGAAGTCGCCGAGGTCGGACAGGTCCTGTCCGTCGGTGACGGCATCGCCCGTATCTACGGGCTCGACAATGTACAGGCAGGCGAACTCGTCGAATTCCCGGGCGGCATCGCCGGGATGGCGCTGAACCTGGAAACAGACAATGTCGGCGTCGTGATTTTCGGTGACGACCGGACGATCAAGGAAGGCGACACGGTCAAGCGTACGGGCTCGATCGTCGATGTGCCTGTCGGCGAAGCGCTGCTTGGCCGCGTGGTCGACGGCCTTGGCAACCCGATTGATGGCAAGGGACCGATCGAAACGACCGAACGGTCGCGCGTGGACGTGAAGGCGCCCGGCATTATTCCGCGTAAATCGGTCACCGAACCGATGCAGACCGGCCTCAAGGCGATCGACAGCCTGATTCCCGTCGGTCGCGGCCAGCGCGAACTGATTATTGGCGACCGGCAGACGGGAAAGACTGCCGTCGCAATCGATACCATTCTCAATCAGAAGACCGTCAACGCCGGCGACGACGAATCGAAAAAGCTCTACTGCATCTATGTCGCGATCGGTCAGAAGCGCTCGACGGTCGCGCAGATCGTCAAGGCGCTCGAAGACAATGGTGCGATGGAGTATTCGATCGTGGTCGCGGCGACCGCATCTGAACCCGCGCCGATGCAGTACCTCGCGCCCTATACCGGTTGCGCGATGGGCGAATGGTTCCGCGACAACGGCAAGCATGCGCTGATCATCTACGACGATCTGTCGAAACAGGCGGTTGCCTATCGTCAGATGTCGCTTCTGCTGCGCCGCCCGCCGGGACGCGAAGCCTATCCGGGCGACGTGTTCTATCTGCATTCTCGCCTGCTGGAGCGCGCCGCGAAAATGAGTGACGAGCACGGCGGCGGGTCGCTGACCGCGTTGCCGATCATTGAGACCCAGGCAGGCGACGTGTCGGCCTATATTCCGACCAACGTGATTTCGATTACCGACGGTCAGATCTTCCTGGAGACCGACCTGTTCTACTCAGGCATCCGGCCGGCGGTGAATGTCGGCCTGTCGGTGAGCCGCGTCGGTTCCGCCGCGCAGGTCCGCGCGATGAAACAGGTTGCCGGGTCGATCAAGCTGGAACTGGCGCAGTATCGCGAAATGGCGGCCTTTGCGCAGTTCGCTTCCGATCTCGATGCTTCCACGCAGCGTCTTCTCAACCGGGGCGAACGTCTCACCGAGCTTCTGAAGCAGCCGCAATATTCGCCGCTGCCCGTGGAGGAACAGGTGGTCGCGATCTTTGCCGGCGTCAACGGTTATCTCGATTCACTACCGGTTACGGCTGTGACCCGCTTCGAAGAAGGGCTGATGTCGGATATTCGCAGCAACCATGCTGATATTCTTGCCGACATCCGCGAGAAGCTCGAGCTGACCGGCGAGACGTCGGAAAAGCTGAAAGCAGCCTGCGAAGCCTACGCCAAGTCATTCATCGACAGCTGATCGGGCAGAACCGACAGACAGACTGAAGGAAAGGGTCTGACGCCCGATGCCGAGCCTTAAAGATCTCCGGATCCGGATTAACAGCGTCAAATCGACGCAGAAGATCACGTCCGCCATGAAGATGGTGGCGGCGGCCAAGCTACGTCGCGCTCAGGAGCAGGCGGAAGCGGCGCGGCCCTATTCCGAAAGAATGGCCCGTATGCTGAACTCTCTGGCCAGCGGCACGGCGCAGTCCGCCGGCGGGCCTGCGCTGCTGGCTGGAACCGGAAAGAGCGATGTTCACCTGATCGTAGTGATGACGTCGGACCGCGGCCTTTGCGGCGGGTTCAACGGTTCTATCGTCCGCGGCGTGCGTCAGCGCGTCAGGGCACTTCGCCAGGACGGCAAGGAAGTCAAACTTCTCTGTGTCGGTCGCAAGGGCAGGGACCTGCTGCGCCGTGAGTTCCGGTCGTTGATCGTCGACAGCTATGAAGATATTGCCCGCCCGACGCTGACCTTCGGCGTTGCGAAGCAAATCGCGGATCGGATACTCCAGATGTTCGAGGGCGGCGAGATCGATGTCTGCACGGTGGTCTACAACCAGTTCAGGTCGGTGATTTCCCAGGTCGTTACCGGAGAGCAGCTGATACCGTTCTCGGTCGAAGATGCTGGCGAGGCCAAAGAGACGGTCGATGGCGCCGGTGGCGGTCCGCAGGGAAGCTACGAATTCGAACCCGACGAGGAAGGAATTCTGGAAGACCTGCTGCCGCGTAATCTTGCGGTGCAGATCTATCACGCCCTGCTTGAGAATGCGGCGTCCGAGCACGGCGCCCGCATGACGGCGATGGACAACGCGACCCGCAATGCAGGCGAAATGATCGACCGGCTGACACTGACCTATAACCGGACGCGTCAGGCGGTCATTACAAGCGAACTTATTGAAATTATTTCCGGCGCAGAAGCCCTTTAGGGGCGGTGTCGGCAAACGAGCGAGGATGGATTATGGCGGATAGCACCAATAATGTCGGCAGGATTACCCAGGTCATGGGCGCGGTGGTCGATGTGCAGTTCGATGGGCAGTTGCCCAACATTCTGAACGCACTTCACACCAAGGCGGATTACGGCACGCTGGTGCTGGAAGTCGCGCAGCATCTCGGTGAATCGACGGTGCGCACCATCGCCATGGACTCCACGGAAGGTCTGGTTCGCGGCCAGGAAGTCGAGGATACCGGCGATCCCATCAGCGTACCGGTCGGCCCCGAGACGCTTGGCCGTATTCTCAACGTAGTCGGCGAGCCGGTGGACGAGCGTGGTCCGGTCGAGACCCAGAACCGTCTCCCGATCCATCGTGCGGCTCCGGAATTCATCGAGCAGTCGACCGAAACCGAAGTGCTCGTCACGGGTATCAAGGTGGTGGATCTGCTCGCGCCATATGCGCGTGGCGGCAAGGTCGGGCTGTTCGGCGGCGCCGGCGTCGGCAAGACCGTGCTGATCATGGAACTGATCAACAACATCGCGAAGGCGCATGGCGGCTATTCTGTGTTCGCCGGTGTCGGCGAGCGGACGCGCGAGGGCAACGATCTCTATCACGAGATGATCGAGTCCGGCGTTATCAATCTCGAAGGCGATTCGAAAGCCGCCCTGGTTTACGGCCAGATGAACGAGCCGCCGGGCGCCCGCGCCCGGGTCGCGCTGACCGGCCTGACGCTGGCGGAATATTTCCGCGATGCCGAAGGGCAGGATGTGCTGCTGTTCGTCGACAACATCTTCCGCTTTACCCAGGCGGGCTCGGAAGTGTCCGCGCTGCTGGGCCGCATCCCGTCGGCGGTGGGGTACCAGCCGACGCTGGCGACCGACATGGGCGCCCTGCAGGAGCGAATCACCACCACCAACAAGGGATCGATCACCTCGGTTCAGGCCATTTACGTCCCGGCCGACGATCTGACCGACCCTGCGCCGGCGACCTCGTTTGCGCATCTGGACGCCACGACGGTGCTGTCCCGCCAGATCGCGGAACTTGGTATTTATCCGGCGGTCGATCCGCTCGATTCGACCTCTCGTATTCTCGACCCGCGCATTCTCGGCGAGGATCATTACCGATGCGCCCGCGCGGTGCAGGAGGTTCTGCAGCGCTACAAGAGCCTCCAGGACATCATCGCCATTCTCGGGATGGACGAGCTTTCAGAAGAGGACAAGCAGGTCGTGTCCCGCGCGCGGAAGATCCAGCGCTTCCTGTCGCAGCCCTTCCACGTCGCCGAAGTGTTCACCGGTTTCCCCGGCGTGCTGGTAAGCCTCGAAGACACCATCAAGGGTTTCCAGGGGCTGGTTGACGGCGAGTATGACGACCTTCCCGAGGCGGCTTTCTATATGGTCGGCACGATCGAGGAAGCCATCGACAAGGCCAAGAAGATGGCGGCGGAAGCCGCCTGATTCAGGCCCACCGGATACGGAGATAAGACGCAATGGCCGATCAGGTGCAGTTCGAACTGGTGGCGCCCGAAAGCCTTCTCGTTTCGGATGCCTTCGATATGATCGTGGTGCCGGGAGCCGAGGGCGATTTCGGCGTGCTGCCTCGCCATGCGCCGATGATTTCCACTGTTCGTACCGGCGTTATCTCGATCTACGAGAACAATGCTGTATCGAAACGGGTATTCGTTTCGGGCGGGTTTGCCGAGGTAACGCCCGAACGCTGCACCGTGCTGGCCGATGAAGCCGTTCTGCTCGATGACGCGGACTGGTCGGCGATCGAAGACCGGGTCCGCGCGGCGGAAGAGGCCGTGAATGACGCCAAAGAAGGCGATCGGGCTGCGGCAGAGGCCGAGCTGAAGATTGCCCGCGCTCTACTGGCGGCTTTCGATCGGGCGGCCTGACCCCTTTCATCCGCTTCCCTGCCGGCTCAAACGGGTTCGCGATAGGAATCCCGAACGATCTGTGTAAGACTGACATTTAAGCCGGATGCCATGGCTCGCGTTCGTAACAAGTAGATTTCGGGGGGGTAGCATGACGAATTTGCGTCTTTCGTTCACGCTGGTCTTGCTGGCCGGTTTGCTGTCGGTCGGCTTTGGCGGCGATGCATTTGCTCAGGAAGCATCGAAAATTTCAGGCGCCGATACGGCGTGGATCATGACCGCGACCGCACTGGTGCTCTTCATGACGATGCCGGGGCTCGCGCTCTTCTATGGCGGCCTGGTCCGGTCGCGCAGTGTCCTGTCGGTTCTCATGCACTGTTCGGCGATCTGCTGCCTGATGTCGGTTTTGTGGCTGATTGTGGGTTACAGCCTTGCGTTCGGGGATGGCGGCGCAGCAAACGCCTGGATCGGTGGATTCGGTAAGGCGTTTCTCTCCGGTGTCGGAACGGACGCGGCATCGGGTACCATTCCCGAGATCGTATTTTTCGCCTTCCAGATGACGTTCGCCATTATCACGCCGGCGCTCATCGTCGGGGCCTATGTCGAACGCATCACCTTTCCCGCAGTCCTGCTGTTCAGCGGCCTATGGCTTTTGATCGTCTATGTCCCCGTGACGCACTGGATCTGGGGCGGCGGCTGGCTGGCCGATATGGGCGTCATGGATTTTGCCGGCGGGCTGGTTGTCCATCTGACGGCCGGAATTTCCGCGTTGGTGATTGCCAGGATGCTTGGCCCCCGGCGCGGATTTCCACGCGAGGTCTCCCCCCCGCACAATCCCGGGATGGTCATGATCGGCGCGGCGATGCTCTGGGTCGGCTGGTTCGGTTTTAACGGCGGCAGCGCGCTCGGGGCGAATGGCGGTGCAGGGATGGCGATCACGGTGACCCATATTTCCGCCGCGGTCGCGTCATTGACCTGGATGACGATCGAATGGATGAAATACGGCAAGCCCAGCCTCGTGGGTTTCGTAACAGGCACCATTGCCGGACTGGCCACGATCACACCGGCTTCGGGCTTCGTCGGACCCGTTGGCGCCCTGGTCCTCGGCGTGATGGCCAGCATTATCTGTTATGTCCTTGTCGGCCTTGTGAAGAACGCTCTGAAGATCGACGATTCGCTCGATGTGTTTGCGGTCCACGGCGTCGGCGGGTTGACAGGTACGATCATGACCGCCTTCCTGGCCGCACCGTCAATGGGCGGTCTCGGGTTCGCCAAGGACGGCATGACAATGGGCAGTCAGCTCTATGTTCAGATCGTCGGGGCTCTGGCGACGGCAGCGATCGCGTTGATCGGCAGCATTGTTATCCTGATGATCGTGAAAGCAATTACGCCGCTCCGTGTGAACGAGGAAGATGAGACCGAAGGACTCGACATCACCTCGCATGGCGAACGCGGTTACAATCTTTGATCGGTCGGTTGTAAGAGCCGGACAGATTCGGGGGACAGACCATGAAACTGATTATTGCGGTTATCAAACCTTCCAAGCTCGACGAGGTGCGTGAGGCGTTGTCGCCGCTGGGCGTCAGCGGCATGACGGTCAGCGAGGTCAAGGGGTTCGGCCGGCAGGGCGGGCACACCGAGATTTATCGTGGCGCTGAATACGAGATTCATTTCGTACCCAAGATCAAGATCGAGATAGCGGTTCCCGACGAAGTCGCGGAACGGGTGATTTCGACGCTTCGAGAGAGTGCCAATACGGGCAAAATTGGGGATGGCAAGATCTTCGTGCTGGATGTTGCCGATGCGGTTCGCATCCGTACCGGAGAAACCGGTTCGGAAGCGCTGTGACCGATACGCACTCTGGCCGATAAGTCCACTACCGATACAGCGCTCAGCCGCGCGTTCCCCGTACGTCAGCCAGGCTGCCGAACGCTTCGACAATGGCGTCGTATAGCGGTCGCTTGAAATCAACGATCAGAGCCGGGATTTCATTAAGTTCGACCCAGCGCCATGCGCGGAATTCCGGGTGGGCGGTATTCAGGTCGATTTCGTCATCGTCCCCCGTAAAACGCAAGGCCACCGGTTTGACTCGCTGCCCGCGGTAGCGGCCTTTTCCCGGCGTCCGGTCGACATTTTCCGGCCAGTCGTACGTGACCCATGTCGTGGCTTCCTCGAGCATGACGGCCGACCCGGTGCCGATTTCTTCGGCCATTTCCCGGAACGCGGCCTCCGCGGGAGTTTCCCCTGCATCGATGCCCCCCTGCGGTAATTGCCAGCAGGGTTCGTCAACATCGTTGCGTTCGGCGACCAGAACCTGTCCATCATTGTTGAACAGCGTGATCGCGACACAGGGACGGTAGTCGGTGTCGGTCACGAATCGAAACCCGTCTGAACGATTTCCGTCATCCGCCGCGTCGAGCGAGCGCGGAGACCGGCGCAAGCGCAAAGCCGCGTTTCGAAACTTCGCGGCTCCACAATGAAAGGCGTTCCAGGGTCACGGGATAGGGGTACGCCATTGCCACGGCCTGGCCCTGGCGTCTGGCCAGATTTTCAAGTTCCCTGAGCTGGCTTTCGATGGCCGGACGCGACGCGCGCTGGTCAAGATACAGCGCGTTTCCGGCATAGGGGATGCGAACGAGCTTGGCCATCTCGCCCACAAGCGTGGTCGCGGCGGTTTCGCTTTCCAGATAAAGGAGCCCGCGCCGTCGTAGCTGTTCGAGGACAAGATTCATATGGCTATGCGTGCGTGCGAATCGCGATCCCATATAGCTCGCGACGCCGATATATCCGCTACTGCGCGACAGGACCCATTCCAGCCGGTCGATATTGGCTTTCGGGTCGAGAGTGGTCAGCAGTCCTTTGGGGCCGGGGTCGAACTGCGGATAGTTGGTCGGTTCCATCGGCAGCATCATCAGGACTTCGTGCCCCGCAAGACGGGCTTCCGAGATATGTTTTTTCAGGTTGTCCGCGTAGGGCGAAAAGGCAAGCGTGATCGCCCCGGGCAGCCCCTGAATGGCAGTCTGCGTCGCTGACGCGCTTTGTCCTACGCCGTACAGGACGACCGATACGCGCGGGCGTCGATCGCTCTGATCGAAGGGCCTTGCATAAACCCGCCAAGCTTCGCGACCGTCCTGTCCGACAATCGGCAACGGGCCCTGGCGGGACGTTTCGATCAGCGCGGGATCGGGAGCCTTCCGTAGCGCCGCGCTGCGGGGCGGCGGCGGCAATTTCGGCGCGGTCGCCGGCAACGGAGGCGCGGTGACGGCGCCGGAAGCCGGGTCCGCCGGTTGCGGCTCCGGCTTCTTCTCTCTCGCTTTCGCTGGCGTGGCGGATGGAGGAGACGCCGATACTTCCGGCTTGCCGGGCTCGGCCGGCGACGATTCCGGCGTCGGCGGCGCAGGCGGAGCGGGGTTCTCAACGGCTTTCGGTGTTTCGACGGGGGGCGCTGACGGCGTCGTCGGTGAGTCCTGCGGCGTTGGCTGGGCGGATTGCCTTCCGGTTGTCGCAGGATCGTCCGCCGTTTGTGACGACACCGGTTCAGGCGCAGCTTTCAGCGGTTCAGTCGCGGCTGTCCCGGGTTCAGGCGAGCCGGGTTCAGGC
>Ga0181588_10001762_pt1 | contig 18981 bp, 16 predicted proteins | sample 071ome_26_FD_148607 | JGI IMG/M metagenome (GOLD analysis project Ga0181588, IMG submission 148607) | Coastal salt marsh microbial communities from the Groves Creek Marsh, Skidaway Island, Georgia - 071409BT metaG (spades assembly) | ecosystem: Environmental > Aquatic > Marine > Intertidal zone...
AGGAGCAAATGGCGATGCAACAAGAGCAAATCGCCCAGCTACAACGCATGGTGGAGCATCAGTTCGCGGCGAGGTAGCCCCGAACCCGCAACAGCGGGGCCTGTTCATTCGCGGGAGGTGCTACTCCCGCGAATGAACAGGCCCCAGCCCCCCCGCCTATCAATCTCCGGCGATTCAATCCGAGTTCAGGTGATGCAGTTGTCACTGGGCTGGACTGTCGCTCCCCAAATCGAGGCTCTTGAACCCGAATGTTGGGGAGTCAGCGTATCTGACAATCTCTAAATCGTTGATAGTGATAGGTTATTGTTCTGAATACTGGAGGCTCGGGTCGGAATCTGACCGTAATAGACTGATTTGTTTCTACTTTCTGCTACTTAGTAGTATTTGGCTTACAGCGTATTTCTACTTATTTAGACATGGTTCGACATGAACTGCGTCAAAAACTGCGTCAAGAACTGCGTCATTACCAATTAATTCTACTGTTCTGAAAGCATTGTATGCACAGGGCCATGGCCACCTGGGTACAAAGTCTCATCAATTGTCATTTAGTGCATGCCCCATGTTTCATGGTTGGGATTCGCACGGGAACGCGTTCATAAGTGCGAGCGTCATGGTGTCTGTAGCGTCGTATGACAAATACTCAGGGCCTAACTTCAGGAGGGCTGCCTTCCAGACCGTTAAGACGTCTGTAGTAGCCAGGCCAGCTGGCAGGCAGTAGAGCTTCTCGGTCTCAGAGAGGTGCGAGATGGTGGAGTGGGTGTTTATTGATCCGACAGTAAATCCTAAGCACATACCCATTTTATTGGCATCCAGCATGGTGCTTTCGGAGTGCAGCTCCGCCTCCACGTTATCGCACTGTTCAAGCAATTGTTGTGAGGTCATACCGGCAGAAGCTGGGTTAGGCAGAAGCGCAAATACAACTAGGGTGATTGCTAGGCAAATGGTATTCATCATGTTTCATGCCTTATGTTTCATAGTTGGTGACTTATGACGTCTTTTGGGCACTTCGCCGCAATATATGTTTGCCTTCTTGATTGCGTCAAAAATTGCGTCATTGCAGTGCAAAGGAGACTACTAAAATTTTTTATTGAGTTAAAACAGTGATTAACGAAGCTATTCGTCAAATGGAGGCTCGGGTCGGAATCGAACCGGCGTTGACGGATTTGCAATCCGCTGCATAACCACTCTGCCACCGAGCCATGGGGCACTGCCTGATTGGACACGACACCATCAGCGCCGAGGCGCGCGATTATACACACCTGCAGCCGAAATCGGGAAATCGTCCGCGCTTAAATTAGCAGTGACATTGAATGGCGAATGACTATGATGAGCGTCGAATAAATAGAAAAGAGTTGCGTTATGCTCAAGCTAAAACCCCTCGCCGTTGTGATCTCGCTGGTAGCCCTGTCACAGGGTGTTGCGCTGACTAGCGCCTCTGACTACTCCACGGGCGTTAACACCGACTATCCCAAGCGCGTGTTCTTTGGAGATCTGCACCTGCACTCCAACATCTCCGCAGACGCCCACTCCATGGGGAATCTATTACTCGCCAGTGCCGATGCCTATCGCTTTGCGCGGGGCGAAAAAGTCGTGGCCTCCAATGGACTACCTGCACAACTTAAGCGACCGCTCGACTTCCTATCCGTTACCGATCACGCAGAGTTCATGGGCCTTTATCGCATGTTTACGATTGAGGACCCCAGACTCATGAATTCAGAGCTGGGCCAGGCGTGGCTGGCGCGCTATGACACGAAGCCTGACCCTAACGAGTCGGACCCGACACGGCTGATGGCGCGCAATCCCGTCGCCGCTTTCGTCAACAGCATCAACGACCCCAACGCTGAGCGCGATGCCTATCCGGCAGCACTCAAGAGCGCGATTTGGACCGATGTGGCGCGCACCGCGGACGAATTTAACTCACCCGGCATCTTTACCGCCTTCACCGGGTATGAATGGACCGCGATGCGCGACGGCAACAACCTGCACCGCTGCGTCATTCTCAAGGACAGCGCCGACGTCGCGACAGGCTGGTTGCCGTATTCAGCGCAGTCTTCGAGCAACCCGGAGGATCTCTGGGCTGCCCTCACTGAGTATGAGAGCCTGACAGGCGGCGAAGCGCTATCGATCCCGCACAACGGCAACCTCAGTAACGGCCTGATGTGGGATACCGTGGACTACGACGGCGACGCCATCGACAGTAGCTACGCTCAGGCACGAATGCGCTGGGAGCCGATCGCAGAGGTCACGCAAATAAAGGGTGATAGCGAAACGCACCCCACCCTGTCACCCGATGATCCCTTCGCCGACTTTGAGCGCTGGGATGAATTCAATATTTCCAACACGGTAAAAACCACCCCCGGCATGTATCCGGGGTCGTATGCGCGTTCCGCGCTGCAGCGCGGCCTCGCACTCGAGAAAACCGCGGGTGCGAACCCCTATGCTTTTGGCATGATCGGTAGCACCGATGACCACACCTCACTGGCAACCGCCGAGGAAGACAACTTCTTTGGCAAGTTCGCAAACTCCGAGCCAGGGGTCAGAACCGGGACATCACGCATGGCAGGGCTCAATGCCGACTGGGAGCTGGGCGCGTCAGGTCTCGCAGCGGTTTGGGCGCCAGCCAACACTCGCGAAGACCTCTTCGCGGGCATGAAGCGACGCGAGGTCTATGCCACCACCGGTTCGAGAATCGTATTGCGCTTTTTTGGCGGGTGGAACTACGCACCCGGCAGTGTTCACAGCCCCTACTTTGAGACCATTGGCTATCGCGACGGGGTGCCGATGGGGGGTGACCTTACCGCGCCCACCAGCAATGCACCCACCTTTATGGTGCAGGCGATGAAAGATCCTGACGCCGCCAACCTCGACCAGGTCCAGATCATCAAAGGCTGGATCGACGGCGACGGGCAAACTCATGAGCAAATCTACTACGTTGCGCTGTCGGACGATCGCGGCGTCGACCCCGAGACCGGGTTACCCGAGCCGGTAGGCAGCACTGTCGATTTAGAGAACGTCAGCTTTAGTAACACTATCGGCGCGGTGCAGTTGAGCGCGCAGTGGACTGATCCTGACTTTAACAGCGACCACGCGGCTTTCTACTACGCCCGCGCGATTGAGATACCGCGCCCGCGCTGGAGCGAGTATGACCGCAAGGCTTTCGATCGTGAATTCAATGAGGCGCCACGCACCGTGCAGGATCGCGCCTACTCGTCACCGATCTGGTACCGACCCTGAGCGCAGCGGCATTGGTCGCACTGCACAGCGAATCACCGAGCGCACATGGCAAACGTGCGCTCAGTCGTTATGCGACGCGAACGTTACAAATTCACGCTGAAACGCTACCGATCTGCGGCGATCGGTGACACAATGGGCCTCAGTTAAAACAAACAAAAATCATCACTTGGGGGGCGCGGTCTTTGGCCGGGCGAAGTGAACGAAGTGAAACCAACTGATATCCGAGACCCGGAGTATTTCCATAAGGTCGTCGACTGCCAGTACGCGTGTCCTGCGCATACACCTGTCCCTGAATATATCCGTCTGATTGCCCAAGAGCGTTACGACGACGCCTACATGGTCAATTGGGAATCGAACGTGTTCCCGGGCATTTTGGGCCGCACCTGCGATCGCCCGTGCGAACCCGCCTGCCGGCGTGGCCGGGTTGAAGAGGAGCCCGTGGCGATATGCCGCTTAAAGCGCGTAGCGGCGGACAACAAAACCTCCATCGTCGATCGACTGCCGGCCATCCCGACCCGCAAAAATGGCAAGAGGGTAGCGCTGATCGGCGGCGGCCCTGCCTCGCTGACGGTAGCGCGGGATCTCGCACCGCTGGGCTATCACCTGGATCTCTACGACGATCAACCGGCTGGCGGTGGCTTTATGCGCAGCCAGATACCCTCATTTCGGCTGCCACCCGGCGTGCTCGACGAGGAAGTCAATTACATCCTCGATATGGGCATCCACACCCATTTCGAAACCTACGTAGACAGCCTTAAAGCCGTGCTCGACAAGGGCTATGACGCTGTCTTTGTCGGGACAGGAGCGCCGCGTGGGAGCGATCTGGACCTCCCCGGACGCGACGCCTGTGACGCACATATACATGTGGGTATCGAATGGCTGGGGTCGGTGGCCTTCGAGCACATTCAGAAGATTGGCAAGCGGGTTTTGGTGCTGGGCGGCGGAAACACCGCGATGGATTGCTGCCGTACGGCCCGTCGCCTTGGCGGCGAAGACGTGAAAGTGGTCGTCCGCTCTGAATTCGCAAAGATGAAAGCATCCCCATGGGAGATCGAAGACGCGCAAGCTGAGGATATCCCCATCATTAACAATCATGTCCCCAAAGCCTTTGTGCACGAGGACGGAAAGCTGCTGGGCATGACCTTCGACCAAGTTGAGGTCGTCTATGACTCAGCGGGCAAGCGGAGCCTAGTGCCAACGGGGGACGAGGTCTTTTTCGAAGCTGACGCAGTGCTCATTGCGATCGGGCAAGATAATGCCTTCCCCTGGATTGAGCGCAATCTCGGCATCGAGTTCGGCAAGTGGGATATGCCTCGCGTCGACCAAAGCACCTTCCAATCGAGCAACCCCAAGGTGTTCTTTGGCGGAGACGCCGCCTTTGGCCCCGAAAATATCATCACAGCGGTCGCGCACGGGCACCAGGCCGCCGTATCAATCGATCTTTTCCTATCGGGCAAGTCAGTAGATCAACGCCCTGCCCCCGGCGTCAACCTCATCAGCCAGAAGATGGGCGTGCATGAGTGGAGCTATGACAACCTGGTGACCATCGATTTGCGACAAAAAGTTCCCCACGTCGATAAAACAGTAGCGCTGAAGGATCGCAAGGTTGAGGTCGAGCTGGGCTTTGATATTGACACCGCGTATCGGGAAGCGGAACGCTGCCTTAATTGCGACGTGCAAACCGTATTTGATGGCGCCAAGTGCATAGAGTGCGATGGCTGCACGGATATTTGTCCCACAGACTGCATCAACTTTATCGACAACGCCGAAGAACCCGTGCTGCGGCGTAGCCTGCGCGCGCCTGCGGCCTACGATACCCAGGACCTCTACGTCTCCGAGCGCTTGGTGCAGACCCAACGCGTCATGGTCAAAGACGAGAACGTGTGCCTGCACTGCGGTCTCTGCGCGGAACGGTGCCCTACTGGCGCCTGGGACATGCAGCGTTTTCTCTATTCAGTCACCAAGGCAGGCTGACAATGGAACCCAAGCAGTCCGTTAACGACTTTGTCATCAAGTTTGCCAATGTGAACGGGACTGGCTCGGCCAGCGCCAACGGCATGTTCGCCAAGGCGATATTCCGCATGGGCATCCCGGTCAGTCCGCGCAATATTTTCCCCTCTAATATTCAGGGCCTGCCGACTTGGTATGAGGTTCGAGTGAGTCGCGATGGCTACCTCGGACGCCGCGGCGGCATCGATATGATGGTGAGCGTGAACCCGCAGAGCTTCGCCAAGGACGTGTCCGAGCTTGAGCCAGGCGGTTACATGCTCTATGACTCCACCAAGCCACTGGATCTGCGCCACGTCCGGCGCGACATTCATTACCTGGGCATTCCCCTGACTGAAATGTGTTTGCGCGAATATACCGACTCGCGACAACGGCAGCTGTTTAAAAACGTGATTTATGTGGGGGCGTTGGCGGCACTGCTCAATATCGACTTTTCTATTCTCAAGGATCTGGTCAGCGAGCAATTCAAGGGCAAAGAAAAGCTGATCACCCCCAATATCCACGCGCTGGAGATGGGCCATCAGTTTGCATCAACGCACTTTGATTGCCCGCTGGGTATACACCTCAAGGCGGGGGAGCAGACGCCGAAACACATCAAAGAGTTCAACCATATCCTGATGGACGGCAACACCGCCGCTGCGCTCGGAGCCGTCTATGCAGGGGCAACGGTCGCCGCCTGGTATCCCATCACCCCCTCCACGTCGGTGGTTGATGCCTTTGAAAAGTACTGTCGACGCCTACGCATTGATCCCGGCACCGGCAAAAAAAACTACGCTATAGTTCAGGCAGAAGATGAGCTGTCTGCCATGGGCATGGTGATTGGCGCAAACTGGAACGGTGCACGAGCCTTCACCGCAACCAGTGGCCCGGGCGTGTCTCTGATGAGCGAATTCTTGGGGCTCGCCTATTTTGCGGAGGTGCCCGCAGTGCTGGTCGACGTGCAGCGAGCAGGCCCTTCTACCGGGATGCCGACACGCACGCAACAATCAGACATCCTCGCGGCGGCCTACGCATCGCACGGCGACACTAAGCATGTGTTGTTCTTCCCGGCGACGCCGGCTGAGTGCTTCAGCATGACAGTCGAAGCGTTTGATCTCGCGGAGCGCCTGCAAACACCGGTAATCATCATGAGCGACCTCGATCTTGGCATGAACGAATGGATGTCGCCGCCGTTGGAGTTTGACGACAGCTACCGCTACGACCGCGGCAAGGTGCTCAGCGGAGAAGACCTCGAGGCCATGACGGAACGCTTCGGCCGCTACCTTGACGTAGACGGCGACGGGATCCCCTACCGCACCTACCCGGGCGCACACCCGACCAAGGGCGCGTACTTTACGCGCGGCAGCTCTCGCGACGAGTACGCCGCCTACACCGAAGATGGCGACGTGTATGTGCGCAACATGGATCGCCTACTGAAAAAGTTTGAGACCGCGAAAACCCTGGTACCAAAAGCTAAAATCAAGCCTGCGGCGGAGCCGACCAAAGATGCCCTGCTCTTTTTTGGCACCACCGCATCACCCGCTTACGAGGCGCTCGAGACACTCGAGAAAGAAGGCATTCATTTGGACACGCTGCGGCTGAGGTCCTTCCCGTTCACCCAGGAAGTGGAAGACTTTATCGAAGCCCACGACCGAATATTTGTGATTGAGCAGAATCGCGACGGCCAGATGCGCAGACTGTTGTTGAATGAAACCAACGTCGAAGCCAACGCAAAACTGGTTTCTGTGGTGGAGTATGACGGCCTGCCCGTCACCGCCAGAAAGATTGCCAGCGTCATCCGCGGCCACCTCGGAGTTAATAACGTAACGCCACTGGTGCCGAAGGAAAAGGAGCTCGCCTGATGACTTACGCCAAACCCGCTTTTCGGCACCCAGACGCGCGGACCAACGACGTCGGCTGCACGCGTAGAGACTATGAGGGCGGCCTATCCACCCTTTGCGCAGGATGCGGCCACGATTCCATCAGCTCTGCCATTATTGACGCATGCTTCGAGCTGTCGATCGAACCCCATCGGGTCGCCAAGTTATCAGGCATCGGTTGCTCATCCAAAACACCTGCCTATTTTCTCAGCGGCTCGCACAGTTTTAACAGCGTTCACGGGCGCATGCCGTCGGTGGCCACAGGCGCCAATCTGGCCAACCGCGATCTGATATATATCGGCGTCTCCGGGGACGGCGACACTGCATCCATCGGCATGGGGCAGTTTGCCCACGTCATGCGTCGCAACCTGAACATGAGCTACATCGTCGAAAATAACGGCTGCTATGGGCTCACTAAAGGCCAAGATTCCGCCACCATGGACACTGACTCTGTCAGCAAAAAGGGCGACGCCAATCCCTACACTCCCATCGACTTGGTGCGCGTTGGCATTGAAGTCGGCGCGACCTTCGTCGGCCGAAGCTTTTCAGGTGACAAAGCGCAGCTCGTACCACTGATCAAGGCCGCCATCAGCCACCGCGGTTTCGCACTGCTCGATGTTATTTCACCTTGTGTGACCTTTAATAACCACGCCGGCTCCACGAAGAGCTACGCAAGCTTCCGGGAGCACAATGAGGCTATGCCCGTAGATTTTGTGCCGCGACGTGAAGCGATCACCACGAGCTACGACGCGGGCGTCGTCCACGAAGTCTGCATGCACGATGGCTCAGTACTGCGGCTGCAAAAGGTCAACGAGGAGTACGACATCGAGGATCCGCAATCGGCGCTCGACGCCATCGCGCATCACGCAAAAGCAGATCGCATTCTTACCGGCCTCTTGTACATCAAGCGCGACAGCGAGGAGCTGCACGATGTGCTGCAAACGGCTTCCAAGCCACTGAATACGTTAAGCCAGCGGGAGCTTTGCCCCGGCTCGCGATTCCTCGATAGCATTAATGCGGGGCTACGCTAACCCCCAGAGGAAGACTGTGCTAGCGCGCAGCGCTCGCTCGCCCGAGGCGCCGCTGATAGCCAAATCGTGATGGCGCCGCCTGCGCCCGCCACTGAGGCTCCTGACAACGGGCGGCATGCGCCGCTGTGACCTCCACGAAATCAATTCCTGCGGCTATTGCCATCGGGAATTGGTCCGGCACGATATCCCCCACCAACTCGACGGACCCCGCGTAACCTCTGAGTCGCAGCTGGCGGGCCAGACTAAGCACACGGCCATCGGCGAATCCGTCGACCTTGAAGCGCACAACGGGGCTATCGAGAAGCCCATCCAATTGATCAAAATCAGTGATTGCGTGCACGGATATGAAGCCGTCCTCGGATTCGGCTGAGGGTGACGAAAAGATCCCCTCGCGATTGATACGCACGGCAGCACTCACGCGGAAGACGCCGCAATAATGTGGGGGTTGCGGTGCAGGCCACACTCGCGCTTTTCTAGCCCACGCCAACGCCCCGCCCGGGGGTCTTCGGACTCAGCGACCGGCGTGGTACAAGGAGCACACCCCACGGAGGCATACCCTTTTTCCAACAACGGATGCCGAGGCAGGTCGTACCGATCTGCGTAAGCCACGAGCGATTCGGCAGACCAATCAGACAACAGGTTGAACTTGGCCTTATTGCGCTCAGCGTCCCACTCGACACGCCCAAGCTCTGCCCGCGTCGCGCTTTGATGGCGCTTTTGCCCGGTAATCCACCCGTCGAATCCGCGTAAAGCGCGCGTAAGCACCTCGACTTTTCGCACATGACAACAACGATCGGGATTGGTCAGATGCAGGCGCTGCTTTGGGTCCTCTCGCTTCTGGGAGAGCGGGTCGATGCTGAACGAGCGAACATCTGATAATCGCAAATGATTTACCAGCTGCTCCTTAAACGCTAGCGTCTCCTCGAAGTGAAGCCGCGTATCGATAAATATCACAGGCGTATCGGGCGCAATTTCCGAAACGTGGTGTAAAAGCACCGCACTCTCAATACCAAAGCTGGAAACCACCGCTGAGCGGCCAAAAATACGTGGCATAGACAGTAGGCAGCGAAGAAAACCCACCGCGTCGAGGCCTGCGAGCAGTGTGCCATCGGCGGCGAGCAATGCTGAACGCGCCCTATCATTACTTGGCTCAGGCTGCACGCGCCACCTCGTATAACGCATCTCGAAACGGAGTAACACCCAGTCGCCTCACCACCTCAGAGAAAATCTCGGTCGGCTCTCTGCGCAAAGCCAGGTAGGCTGAGAACAACCGATCCAATGCGAGCAACAGCTCCGCCTCGCTGAACCCGGGCCCCATCTTCTCTCCCAGCGCGGCGTCCAAGCCGGGACGACCGCCAATGGTCACCTGGTAGTTCTCCACACCGGCTTTATCGAGCCCCAGAATACCGATATCACCAATATGGTGATGCCCACAGGCATTGATGCAGCCCGATATTTTGATACTGATCGGCCCAAGCACCGCCTCTTGCTCCGTGTAGCGCTGCGCAATCGTCTGGCCCACGGGGATCGAGCGCGCCGTTGCCAAAGCGCAGTAATCCATTCCCGGGCAAGCAATCAGGTCTGATATCAATCCAATATTGGGTGTACCCAGACCCGCCTCGCACAGCTGTGCGTAAACCCAGGGCAAGTCAGCCTGCGCCACATGCGGCAGTACCAAATTCTGTTGATGACTGACTCTGATCTCATCAAAACCAACTTTCTCGGCGATTGCGGCAACACACCGCATTTGTGCCGCTGTCGCATCTCCGGGCGCCTGTCCGTGGGCCTTCAAGCTCACGGTGACGCAGGCATAGCCAGCCGCACGATGAGGCGTCACGTTCCGCTCCACCCAATCCCGAAATTTGGCGTCATGATCGATGGCGTCGAGATAGGGCTGCAGATCACGCTCGGCCAAGTGCAGTGACACAAACGCGTCCTGAATACGGACTAATTCTTGAAGTTCGTCTCCAGTAAACGTGTTATTGATATGTTCTATTATACGATTTACTGCATGTTTAAAGGGGACTACACCCATGTGTTGCAACAGAATTTTGATACGTGCTTTGTATTTGTTATCTCGACGACCACTCAGGTTGTAAACCGACAGAATGGCTTCCAAATGCGGCAACAGTGCCTCCACCGGGACCCCCTCGAAAACCAACGAACCCACCACCGGTGTTCTACCCAGGCCCCCTCCCACATAAATATCAAAGGCAATGTCCGCGCCGTCTCTGACGATCCGTAGCCCAATATCGTGCGCCCTGATCGCAGCCCGGTCCTCGGCCCCTGCGCTGATCGCAATTTTGAACTTACGCGGTAGGAACTGAAATTCTGGGTGATCAGTTGACCACTGGCGAATCCATTCGGCATAGGGCCTGGGGTCTGCCACTTCATCGAGCGCAGCGCCCGCAAACTGATCGGTCGTTACATTGCGAATCGTGTTGCCGCTGGTTTGGATAGCGTGCATATCAATATCGGCCAGAGCGGCAAGCATATCGGGGGTATCGACTAAGCGCGGCCAATTAAATTGAATATTCTGCCGGGTTGTGAAGTGCCCGTAGCCATGATCCCAGCGCTCGGCGATATCGGCGAGGCCATTGAGCTGGCGCGCTGATAGCGTCCCGTAAGGAATAGCCACACGCAGCATGTAAGCATGAAGCTGCAAATACACTCCATTCATGAGCCGCAACGGCTTGAACTCGTCTTCAGTCAACGCACCGGAAAGACGCCTATCGACCTGATCGCGGTATTGCGCGACACGGTCATGTACAAAGGCCCGATCAAAATCGTTATAGCGATACAAGATGCGCGCTCCGTCTAGGATTAGCGATATAGGCACCGGGGCCTTGCTGGCGGATAGCTTCGCGATAATGCACCGGCGTGACCCCGTTAGCGCTAGTGCTAACAGATGCCAGATAGCTGCCAATCACCTCCGCCTCGCTCGCGGTCCGGGTCAACGCCGCCTCCGCATCCTCAATATCATCGAAGCAGACTGCGTCTTGCAGGGCCCTCACCCACGCATCATTGGCGTCGAGATAAACGACCTCCCCACCTCGGAGGCAATTCGCCGTTACGACGACCGGGGTCTTAATTCGCGCCATGCGCCATCTCCAATACGGGGATATCAGCAATGTGAACAGTCCCACCCAGAGCCTTTGAACGGGCTGCGATGCCGACCAGAATCATTAAAGGCCCATCAAACCCCTGCGCCTCCAAATCGCGGGCGAAGCTTGATAGGTCGCTGACAAACGCACGCTGGTCTGGCCGAGAGACGTTCTCAATACAGGTCACTGACAAGGTAGCGTCGGCGCCGTGCATCAGTAGCCGGCCCTGTATAAACGAGGCGGTGCGACGCCCCATATACACCGCCAGTGCCTGGCCCTGCCGGGCGAGTTGCTGCCAATGGTGTTCTGCGAAGCCCTCCGCATCGTGGGCGGTCAGAAACGTCACGCTGGAGTTGCGGGCGCGGCGCGTCAATGAGACTTCCAGCGTCGCGGCAGCCGCGGCAGCCGCTGTGATTCCCGGCACCACCGATGTCGCAATGGCCGCCTCATGAACCGCAGTGAGCTCCTCATCAAGGCGCCCGAACACGCCTGGATCACCACCTTTCAGACGCACTACATGCAGCCCACGCGACGCCTCGGTGACAAGATGTGTGTTGATATCGGATTGACTAACCGCCGCGCCAAAGCCCTTCTTCCCGACCGCAATGTACTTCGCTTCCTTGCGGGCCAGATCCAGAATCTCGGCCGATACCAACCGGTCGTAAACGATCACATCAGCCTCGTGAATCAGCCGGCGTGCCTTGATCGTCAATAATTCGGGATCACCCGGACCAGCACCCACAAAAGAAACGTGGCCCGCTGGCGCTTCGTGCCTTACGTGCCTTTCTAGCAACGCCTCGAGCGACACTTCTAGCGCTTCATCAGCAAGCGCCGACGGGGTGGGTACCGTAGCGAAAAATGCTTTCCAGAAATTTCTGCGCGGCCTGCCAGCGGCTAGAGCATTGCTGACGCGCTCGCGGAATCTTCGCGCCGCCTGCGCCAACTGGCCCAGTGACTGCGGCAACATTGCTTCGACATCCGCTTTAATTTGCCGTGCCAACACCGGTGCTGCGCCCTCAGTGCCGATGGCGACAACGACGGGGTCTCGGTCGACAATCGCCGGTGTAATGAAATCACAGTGCTCGGGCCGATCGAGTACGTTCACCCACGCACCCGCCCGCCTCGCCCACCGGGCAACACGCTCGTTGATTGCGTCTTCTGCACTCGCCGCGTAAACCAAACGCGCGCCACTGAAGTCAGCCTCGCTGGGTAATCGCTCGTGCAGAGCCACGCGCCCCGCGCGGCTCCAATCTCGCATGGCTTGTGTGGGGTGATCTGAAAACAGTGTGACGTGCACCGATGTTTTCAGGGCTCCGCGGCATTTCGCCTCGGCCAGCTGACCTCCGCCAACAACGACGATCCGTTGCTGGGCAGTCGCGACAAAAATAGGTAGGTATTCCATGGGCGCGCACCTTAGCGCCGCGCTCGAATAAAAAAAAGAATTCTTATTTCATGAATATATAACCAAAATAACTGAAAATTTTTCTGAATTATTTGTTTTATGAGAATAAAATATCTAATTGAGCCGAAGGAGTAGAACCGTGTCTCTTGACTATACCGACCGAACACTACTGGGCCTGATACAGCGAGACAGCTCGCTCTCGCTGGATGAACTCGCGCGCCGCACGGGCTCGACAAAGACGCCGATCTGGAACCGCTTAAAAAAGTTAAAGCAGCGGGGCGTGATTCGCAAAGAGGTCGCGCTCTGCGACCCCGATGCGCTCGGGCTAACGGCCTGCTTTTTTGTCCTGATCCAGACCAGTGAACACGATGCCGAATGGCAGACGCGATTTCTCGATGCGGTGCGTTCCCGCCCGGAGGTGATGGAAGCACATCGACTGGCCGGTGAAGTCGATTATCTGCTCAAGGTGCGGGTGGCCGACGCCAAGGCCTACGACGTTTTTTACCAGAGCCTAATTACCGAAGTAAAAATATTCAAAGTCACCGCACTCCTTTCGATGGAAGAGATCAAGTATTCGACGGAACTCGGTTTTGCAAGTCACGCTCCCTAACGGGTGCGGCGAAAAAACAGGGCGACAAAGCGGAATCGGAGCGAGGATACACAAAAGAAAACGTATGAATGCAATGGAGCGGGAAACGAGGTTCGAACTCGCGACCTCAACCTTGGCAAGGTTGCGCTCTACCAACTGAGCTATTCCCGCGTGCTTTCAATTGTAGGCAGACTGCCTCGCCCGTCAACTCCCTGCGTCCGAGTCGGCGTTTGTTTCGTTCAGGGTTGCAAGAAAAGCGCGGAAGTAGATCACCATAGACCACAGCGTGAGCAAAACCGCCACTGCGAGAAGTGCCAGGCCGAGCAACTTGAGCAACTCTCCCGCGGGTTCTGATGGATACCAGAGGAGGATCGGGATCGCGGTCATTTGCACACCCGTTTTGAGCTTCGCGATAGAGGTCACCGCCACCGACGCACGCTTACCGAGCTGCGCCATCCATTCACGCAGCGCGCTGATCACAATCTCGCGCCCAATCACCACCATGGCCGCCAGCGTGATAAACACGTTATCCATCCGATGCAGCAACAGAATGAGTGCGACCGACACCAGGAGCTTATCTGCAACCGGGTCAAGAAACGCGCCAAACTGTGAAGTCTGGCCCAGACGCCGCGCCAGCCAACCATCAAACCAATCCGTGACGCTGGCGACAATAAACACCATTGCCGCGCCCACCGTTGAGATCGGTTGGGGCAGGTAATAGCAAATCACCATCAAGGGAATGGCGGCCACTCTCAATGCGGTTAGAAGATTGGGTATGGTCAACGGCAAAACAGCCTCCCGTGTTGCTCGCTTGATTCTGACACAGCCTGAGGGGCCATGGGTCAGTCATTTACCGTGTGCAGGTGATCATAGATCGCGTGCGCGATCGCGCCGCTGATGCCCTTAATTTTCGCGAGCTCTTCAACACTGGCGTTTTCAATGGCTCTTGCGCTACCGAAGTGGCGCAACAGGTCTCGCCGTCGCTTGGCACCTACACCGGGGATATTTTCAAGGGTCGACTGCTTGCGGGCCTTTGCGCGCTGACCGCGGTGGCCGCTAATCGCAAAGCGATGCGCCTCGTCCCTGATTTGCTGGATGAGATGCAAGCCAGGGTGGTCTCCGCGGAGCCGCATTTCGGCGCCCGAGTCAGCATCTACCAAGGTCTCAAACCCGGCCTTACGAGTCGTGCCTTTGGCGACACCAACCACTTTGACGCTGGTAATATCGTAAGTAGCCAGTACTTGACGCGCCTGACTCACCTGCCCCTTTCCCCCGTCTATAAAAAGGATATCGGGCAACTGGCCTTCACCGGCAGCGAGCCGTCGATAACGGCGCTCCAGCGCCTGCTGCATCGCCGCGTAATCATCGCCCGCAGCCACATCTTTGATATTGAACTTGCGATAATCCGCCTTGCGCGCGCCGTTACCATCGAACACGACACACGACGCCACCGTCGCCTCGCCAGAGCTATGGCTGATATCAAAGCACTCCATGCGCGTGGGAATGGTTTCGAGATCCAGTGCGCGACGCAGCGACTCAAGGCGACCAGCCATCGTCTGCTTGCCCGCGAGAAATGAGCGCAAATTGTTCTGCGCATTTTGGGCTGCCATGTCCAACCACCGCGCCCGCGCATCCCGCACCTTTTCTTTGATAGCGACTTTCCGCCCCGACTGTTCGCTCAGCGCCTCCTCTAATAGTTCGGCGTCCGCCAACGGGTGCGTCAGGACGATCTCTTGTGGAATTTGCTGCTGCCCGGACAGATAGAACTGCGGCAGAAAAGCCTCGAGGATAGCCGGCGGCGACTCATCCAGTCGGACCTGAGGGTAGTAACTTCGGCTACCCAACACCCTCGCCTCCCGCACAAATAGCACCTGCACACAGGCGTGACCGTGCTCGCTGAAGACCGCCATCAAATCGAGATCTCCGCGGGTGCCTTCTATATTTTGGGTCGCCTGAACATTTTGCAGCTGGGCAATCTGGTCGCGGATTTCGGCCGCCTTCTCGTACTCGAGATCCCCTGCCGCCACCTCCATCTCGTCAGCGAGCCGATTCATCAAGTCCTGAGAGCGGCCGTTTAGAAACAGCACCGATTTGTCGACCTGCTCCTGATAATCCTCATCTGAAACCAATCCCACACACGGCCCGGAACATCGTCCAATCTGGTACTGCAGGCAAGGCCTAGAGCGATTGCGAAAATAGCTGTCCCGGCACTGGCGCACCTTGAAGACTTTTTGCATCAGGTGCAGCGTTGAGCGCACTGCCCCGGAGCTAGGATACGGCCCAAAATAGGCGCCTTTGCGACGTTTAGCGCCCCGATGAAAACTCAGCCGTGGCCACCTGTCCTCGGACGACAAGTAAATATAGGGGTAGGACTTATCGTCTTTCAGCAGAATGTTGTAGGGCGGCCGATACTGCTTGATCAGATTATGCTCGAGCAATAGCGCGTCGCGCTCGGTACTGGTCACGGTAACTTCGATATTGCGGATCCGTGCGACGAGCGCCATGGTCTTCGCTGACAGGCCCGAAGCCCTGAAATAGCTAGTCACCCGATTTTTGAGATTTTTGGCTTTGCCCACATAGAGGAGCTCGCCGGTCTCATCGAACATCTGATACACCCCCGGGCGGGTGGTGAGCTGAGCGAGAAAAGACTCTGGGTCAAAGGTCGTCACGGGGCGGCATCCCCGAGCGCCTCACCCAACAGTTGTGCCTCCCACTCGAGATGGACGCCAAACGCGTCCTTGACGCTGCTGACAATATCCGCCGCTAAAGCGCACCAGGGTGCGGCGGAAGTCGCGCCACATCCAACCAACACCAGAGCGTGATCATCGGATACCTTGACCCCGTCGCGCTCAATGCCGCGCCAACCGAGCTGATCGATTAACCAGGCGGCGGAGAGTTTCGCATAACCCGGGCTCGCGGGATAAACGGGCAACCCCGCAGCGCGCTGAGCAAGCGTGTCGGCGTCGGCCTGACTCACCACTGGATTTTTAAAGAAACTACCCACATTCGGGGTAACCACGGGATCGGGTAATCGCTCGCGCCGGATGGAGATAACGGCGGCCAACACTGCGTGATGAGTCAACTCCGCGTCCTTTAGTCGCGTACGTAAACTGGGATAAGACGCCTCCACCGGCGCGTCACGATCAAGCGTAAAATCGACCGCCGTCACAACCCATTGCGCGCCCTCGGGGCGCTTGAAAATACTGTCCCGATAACTAAAGGCGCAGTCATCGCGAGATAACTGACGTCGTTCACCGGTCCATCGGTCCGTAACGTGCACCGCACGAATGCGCTCTGCAACCTCAACTCCATAAGCACCGATATTCTGGATGGGCGCAGCACCGACCGAACCCGGGATAAGGGCCAGATTAGCTAACCCATGTAGCCCCTGGTGATGGCACCACAGCACAAATTCATGCCAGTTCTCGCCCGCGCCCGCGCGCACGGTGGCGATACGGCCATCATCGGCGCGCAAGCTTCGCTCTCTCATCTGGATTAGAAGCACGGTACCCGGCAGAGATGGCTTTAGAACGACATTACTGCCGCCACCCAGCACGGTGATCGGCCCTGACGAGCGAGCTGCTTGAAGGGCGTCATCGAGGTCGGCCTGCGTGTTAATAATGAGAAGACGCTCCGCCGTGGCCTCGAGCCCCAGCGTATTGAATGCGCTCAGATCTCCCTCAACATCCATCGCACTAGCTGTCCGAGGCCAGCAAATCGCGAACGGCCGCTAGGTCAGCCTCGGTATCGACACCTGCGGGCACGGGTTCGGGCGCCAATTCGACCTGGATGTGGGCATCATGCGCCAGCGCCCGCAACTGCTCCAAGGACTCGCTCTGCTCAAGCGGTGATCGCGGCCAGCTGACAAATTTCCCAAGGAAGCCCGCGCGGTAGGCGTACAGGCCAACATGCCGAAACACCGGTGCCGCCTCACTACCCTCGCGGTGGGCCGGGATGACCGCACGCGAAAAATACAACGCCCTGCCGCCGTCACTGCAGACCACTTTGACTATCGACGCCTGAGTCGCGTCTGCGCGCGAGAGTGGCTCCATCAATGTCGCCATGTCGGCATTGGGGTGCTCAGTCAACATAGCAGCGACGCGGCGAATGTTGGTTGGCGGCATCAAAGGTTCATCGCCTTGCAAATTTACGACAATCTGATCATCCGGTAGTGATAGCTGGGCCACGACTTCCGCAAGCCGGTCGGTACCCGAGGCATGATCCGCTCGCGTCATCGCGACCTCTGCACCCAGGCTCGTCATTGCGTCAGCGATCCGCGGGTCGTCAGTTGCTACGATCACGCGGTCGGCACCCGCTTGCATCGCACGCTCCCATACCCACGCGACCATCGGCTTATCCAAAATGGGAAGCAGTGCTTTGCCGGGTAGCCGGGTAGAGCCAAAACGCGCTGGAATGACTATATGAAACATGACGACCTCGTTTACTCGCTTCAGTCTGACGCCGGCTGTGGCAGCCGGGTTTTAAGCATCGTTAGTAATGCCGGTGGCAGCCGCGCCTCAATCTCAACAATCCAAACCCGTGCCCAGGCTGCTGACGCCGTTACATCAGAAAGCTTTGCTGCGTCCTTGGCCGTGATCAACACAATTTCGCTATCGATGTTATCGAGGTCATGTTGCGCCAACGGCTCGTGATCGGGCAGTGCCCTGCCCTCCACCGAGAACCCCTGTTCAGCCAACATAGCAAAAAACTGCTCCGGCTGACCCAGACCTGTGATTGCGGTGAGCTTTTGCTTAGCCCATGTCGCTCGACAGTCGGACCACGATAGCACTTGCTGGCTGATCAGATTTCTCACACCACGGACGTGATAGACGAACCCACGATCAACATCGTCACTGTTGCGCTCAAGCACCCAATCTACCGAACCCAGCTTGAGTGCCGGTTCCCTGAGCGGACCGGCCGGCAGTAACCAGCCATTTCCCAGCCCGCGATCGTGATCCAGCACGGCGATTTCAATATCGCGGGGCAAGGCATAGTGTTGGAGCCCATCATCCGATAGCACCACGTCCGGCTGGCAGCGCTCTATCAAGAGCGCCAGTGCAGCTGCTCGATCGCGGCCCACCACCACGGGGACCGACAGTGCACGCTGAATCATCAGCGGTTCATCGCCAGCCCACGCCGCGCTGTCTGCTCGCGTCACCCAGTGAGGGCCTCGGCCGCAGGCGCCACGATAACCCCGGCTGACCACACCCACCCGATAGCCCTGCTGTTGCAGCCACTGTCCCAGGGCGAGCAACACCGGCGTCTTGCCCGTACCACCGACCGTGATACCACCGACCACAATCACCAAAACCCCTTCAAGTGTTGCGCCCTTCGCCGGGGCGCGCCGTCGACGCCGGCTGATTTCCCACCGGACGAGCAGAGAAAAAGGCAGTAAAGGCCACGCAAGCCAATGGCCGCCGTACCAGATCCGGTTCATCAACCGCTCCAGCGCACCGCGCACTGCGGTCATGGCGCCTTGAAACCCTGCTGATACAGACTGGCGTACAGGCCGCCCTGATCAATCAAGTCAGCGTGTGTTCCCGTCGCCACAATGCGACCCGCATCCATCACCACAATCAGATCAGCGCGCTCCACGGTGGATAGCCGATGCGCAATCACAAGCGTAGTGCGCCCCGAAGATGCCGACTCAAGGGAAGCCTGAATCGCAGCCTCCGATTCGTTATCCAGCGCGGAGGTTGCCTCGTCGAGAATGAGTACCGGCGCATCTTTGAGAATAGCGCGGGCGATAGCCAGT
>Ga0181588_10001777_pt1 | contig 18917 bp, 13 predicted proteins | sample 071ome_26_FD_148607 | JGI IMG/M metagenome (GOLD analysis project Ga0181588, IMG submission 148607) | Coastal salt marsh microbial communities from the Groves Creek Marsh, Skidaway Island, Georgia - 071409BT metaG (spades assembly) | ecosystem: Environmental > Aquatic > Marine > Intertidal zone...
GGGTAGCTCAACGGGAGCAGAGCGGGCTCTTGTGAGGCGTCGAGCTTCGCGTCAAGTACAAGCGACTGCGTGAGCTCAAACTTGAGCTGACGGGCCCTCACGAGCAGGGCGTCGCTCGCCCCGCTCAGGTTCACAAAGGTGTCCCCTTCATAGAGGGGGAGCGCCCCTTTAATGATGAGGAACTGAAGGGGGTCTGCGCGATAGAAACGCCTGCTCTGTGCTCGTTTTTTACCTCTACGTCGCTTAAAGGCCTGAGCGGTGAGCGCCCGCACCTCCGACTGAGACAGGCTCAGTAAGCAAGACGACCTCTCACAAGAGACGAGGGTACGAACCCTGCCCTCATCAGCTAGCGCTACCCAGGTCGGTGACTCAGAGGTCGCGACTAACCCCATGATGTTCACGCTACCAGAGTCAATATGAACGCTCACCCGAGGGCTCTGCTGAGCGCCCGCCTCACCCTGAGGTTCGTCTTGGAGCACCACAAGGGCGCTTAAGGTCTGCGAGCAGGGCTCAGGGGCTCGCTCACCCATCACCTCACCGAGGGCGAGAGGAGCGTCAAAGGTGAGCTCAAGGCTCCTTAGGTCTCTCAGCAGGCTAGGCTCCACTGTGATGCTCATAGCGCTCGAAGACAGAGACACCTGAGCGCGCGCGCGTCTAGGGAGCTTCACCTCACAGACCTTAAAGGGGAGCTTGAGCTCACGAGCCCTCTTGATGAACCACACTTGCCTGCCTGGCTCATCATCAAGCGTGTCAGGGTGGGCAGGCGTTGACAGCGCGATCGTCAGCCCTAAGTAGAGCGATATGAACGCTACAACAAGCCACGGTCGCCAGACCACGTCACTCGCGCATATCGAGAGGGGGGGTATCACACGCTCACCTTCAGTTCATCACCAACCTCTCGATCATATCTTACCCCAAGCGCCCTTGTCATCCAAAGGGTGCGTAAGAGATGAAATCATGGCATATATCCTATACTAAGCAAACAGCTCTAAATCGGTAGCCCAACCATTCGTGGTCAAGCGAAGGGAGGCGTAATGGCAACTCAAGGCTCCGCTCAGGTTATGCTCCAGCTCTCAAATGGAGCAGAGGTCACCGTGAGTGACCTGCCCTTTTACATCGGCAGGCGCGCTCAAAGTGATCTTGTCATCCAAGACCCACGGGTGTCGAACACCCACTGCGCGCTCGAGCGAGGCGCTCAAGGGTCGGAGCCTCTGCTCTTTATCCGTGACCTCCGCTCACGAAATGGGACGATGTTGAGGCGCGCCGGAGACGACCTGATCGTTCATGGGGCGCCTCTCGCTGTTCAAGAGGGAGACTTGATCATGCTCGGTGACAGAGGGGGCGAGGTTCACTTGAAGGTCGTCGAGCTTCACCTCAACCGCGACGTCGACGAGGTTGAGACGGCCACCGCCGCCCCATCCCGTCCGCTTGACCCCCCCACCTTGCTCGCGACCCCTCTCCCTCCCTCACGAGGCGAGGAGGCTGAGCCTACAGATGATAGGGAGACAAGCCAGGCCGATGACCACCTGTATCAGGTCGCGCTGAGCCTCTCTTCTGCCCTTGGAACCCATGAGGTCGCCTCTGAGGCGCTCCGCTCGGTCAGCCCAATCCTCCAGCGCGCTCACGTCGCACGGTTCTATCCCATGAGCGACGACACGACAGGTCAGCAGGTTGAGCTACCTGCGCCAGTTGAGCTTGACGAGGCGACCCACCCCCTCTCGATTGACCCTACCCAAGTGAGGCTCGCGGTCACCCTCAACAAACGGACCCCCCTCCACATGCTCCCAGAGACAGACCCTGAGCTCAATGAGGGGCTGATTATCCCCGTGCGCTATCGGGACAAGGCCTTGGGCGCCTTAGTGGTCGCCTGTGTTCACCCTCCGCTCTCTAGCGCTACGCGCACGACGCTGTATGACTTAAGCGCGTTGCTTGGCGCTCGCCTCCACAGCGCGGGCTATTATCAAGCGCTCAAGGCCTCCGCCGAGGAGCTTGTGAGCAACTATGAGGCGCTCTATCGCGCTCACGTCGAGCTCATCAAGCGAGCGGAGGGGGTCGGAGAGGGAGGATGACTCAGCGCGTCGTGCGCCTCACCCTCTGCGACTACGACCAGAGAGGAGCTTAACGAGGTGGGTCCAGTGCCTCAACACAATCACGACCGCGCTCAAGATCGCGAAGAGCTGTGTCGCCTCACTGACCCCCTGAGCTTGACTCAACAAGAGCATCACAGCGCAGAGGATTAAGCTCGCCCAAGCGGGTCGCTGGGTGACCATTAACGCGAGGAGCCAGCCGAGGCTACAGAGGAGCCCGAGCCCTGGGTGGAGGGCGAGGAGCCCTCCCCCTGTCGTCGCGACCCCACGCCCCCCCTTAAAGCCAAGGAATGGCGAGCTACAGTGCCCTAAGACCGCCATGAGCCCCGTGAGCGCACCCCACAGCTCACGAGAGAGCCAAGCCTCAGGGTCATGTGCTGTGAAGCGGAAGATGAGGGTGACCGCGACAAAGCCCTTCAAGCCGTCAAAGAACAGGGTGAGGAGCCCCCATTTCACGCCGATGGTCCGAGCGACGTTAGAGGCGCCAGGGTTCTTCGAGCCCCTCTTTCGAGGGTCTACGCCCTTGAGTCTACCAATCCACACCGCGAAGGGGAGCGCGCCGAGCACGTAGGTGACCACTAAGCTGAGGCAGACGTTGAGTGGAGTCGCTTCGATTACGGCGCTCACGTGTTCTGCTCCTCAACCCGAGCGCTCAAGGCAGGGTGAGCGACGCGCTCAAGCGCTGAAAGCTGACCCGAGGCCCACTCCGTAGCCTGAGCCCACTGGCCCTCCGTGCCAGCCTCTGTGATGTGCTCAGACCACCACGCCTCATCGATCGTCGTCGCTGACCCAAAGTGGACCCGCACACGTTGACCTACACGGGGTAAGGTCGCGCCGATCGGCTGGACGAGGTGCATACCGTAATGAAAGAACGGCATCACCACGGGGCGCGCCTCGCAGATCAACCGGCCAATCCCAACCTTAAGGGGGAGCTGGAGGCGACCCTCTGAGCGCCTGCTCCGTCCCCCCTCTGGGAAGATGTGCACCCACTCACCCTTGAGCAGACGCTCTCGTAAAAAGTCAAAGCCAGGTTGCTCAAGGCCACCTCCACGGATGAGCGGGACACACTTGCCTGAGCTAAACAGGAGCCCTTTGAGCTTATTTCCAAAAAAGTTAATGTGATCCGCAGCGATCCAGCGCACGTCACGGTAGCGGGTCGCTCCAAGATTAGAGATCAACAGAGGGTCATCAAAGAGCGAGACGTGATTACTGAAGGAGAGGAGGCCTCGCCCCCCCTGTCGCTCCCAAGAGCTCTGGTCGGGCCCAAACAGCGCGTCCCATCTCCCGCGCCCCTCAAAGGTGAGCTGGTTTAACCCCCTCATGAGCAGCTGAGAGCTTCGCACCACGAGTGAGCAGATCGCGGGGTGGTACCACTGTGGATCAGGGCGCCAGTGTCGGAGCTCTGGTCTGCCCTGATGCGCAGGGTGCAGGTGAGAGGAGGCGGGTCTATCTGTCATCGTCTGAGCCCTCTTGTTGCTAGAGATCGGGTCTCGATGACTTACCCGCTCACTCGAAGTGACTCAAGCTTAAGTGTAAGGGAGCGCCCCAACTCAAGCGATCAACTCACGCTCAAGGCTTGTGCGCAGTCCTGTACCCTCACCCCTCGCGCGAGCACCTCACGGGTGAAGGCCTCTCCGACCTCCTCAAAGCCTGGCACGTCGCTCATGGTGTCACTCAGCAAAACAAGCCTCTTGGCGAGGGTCGCCCCCCCATATCTGATCAGGTCACGGACCGTGTTCCCCACGCAGTGGCTACGCGCCCAGCCCGCCACATACACCACCTCCGTGAGGAGGAGCTGAGCGATCAAATCATGGTTCGGCAAGGTGTGAGGGTCGCTGTCATCAGGCACCTCCGCTTCAACCGCGCTGAAGTGCTCTGTCCAGGGGCTCTCTCCTTTCGAAATGAAGCGCACCTGCCCACCATGATCAGCGTGTCGCGCCGCCCAGGCGAGCGCCTGCTCCTGAATCAAAGGGTAGACGCCATGCCCCTCGCTCCCAATCAAGCAGTGCTCTGGCCAGATCACATGTGGGTATCGACCCCGACGCTCTAGCTCCTCTAGGTAGTGAAGCGTGCGCTCCTGTCGCCCACCACGCGCGCTCCATCGACGCGCTCTGAGCGCCTCGCTTGTGATCACCGTAAAGGGGTCGGGTGAGCGCCCTTGGTCGTCCACAAACCAGAGAGGGTGGCTGATGTCGACGCGCTGGTGGCTGTCGAGCGAGATGATGATCGAGCTGAGCTGGTCGCGAGCGCTCTCCATGAAGCGCGCGAGACGCGACGCGTCCTCTTTTGCCCCTGCGACGCTGAGCGAGCCGTGTGGTGAGACGAAGTCATTCTGTGGGTCGATGATCAAGAGCTGGGCGCCTTGAGGGGGAAGTAGCGTTTGCGTGTCTGCAGTCATCACATCTCCAAGGTGAGGGAAGAGCGCGTGAGGCGTTTGGGTTCAGGGGACGGTCGAGGCAAGCTCTCTGACGCCTTTGACCACGCGGTGTAAGACGCTATTCCCAGCTCGATGACACAAGCTCCTTGACGAGCATTTCCCCTCAAGGTACGGCAGAGCGTCCTTGTCCCCTAGATCATCCTCGCACAAGGTCTCACATGAACCAACACACAGGCGCGCTGAAGAGTGATGGACAGCGCATCCTCATCCAAACCATCGTCGCCCTTGTAGGGCTCGTGGCCGGCCTCGCGGCCGTCTCGCACTTCTTCCGACCTGAGATGGAGGCGCTCAGCCGACGCTTCATTGACTGGGCTGGAGTGTGGGGAGTTGGGCTAGGCTTTATGATCCCCGACGCGCTCACGCTCCCGATCCCACCGGACACATTTTTAGTCGCGGGGCACCTCGGTGGCCTTGAGTTTTGGCCAATGACCTTGTGGGGAGGTGTAGGGAGCGTCCTTGGAGGGACAAGTGGCTTCCTTATGATCCGCGCGCTCTCCGAGAGGCCGACGATACGGGGTTGGCTCGAGGGGAAAATTCAACGGGGGGCAAGCTTTATGGAGCGCTATGGGCTCCTCGCGCTCGCGCTCGCCGCCTTAACACCTCTCCCCTACTCGCTCGTGTGCTGGGCCTGTGGCGCGACCAAGGTCCGTACGCTCCCTTTCATCCTCGTGTCACTGCTCCGAATCCCACGGGTCGCCGTTTACCTGTTGATCATCGAGCAGACCATGCAGCTCTCCGCGACCCCGATCCCAGGCTAAGCGGACCTGATCTAGCGTCCACCTAGCGAGGTCGCTCTGAGGTCACTTAAAAGGGTCGCTCAAAGAGGTGCCACCGAGCGCCTCGAGGTGTATCCTATCTCACCATCTACTAAGGAGGACCATTGAGACAGAGCACTTACCTGCTATACACGCTCGGCATCTGCGTCGCGTTTATGACCCTATCCCCCCGTGAGCTCCTCGCTGAGGAGGAGCCCTCACCTTTCGCCTCAGTTGAGGTCATAGAAGAGAGGCTCCCTAACGGCCTGACCCTCATCATGAGCCCGGACCACAGGCTCCCGACCGTCGCGGTTGAGGTCCGTTACCTTGTCGGCTCTGGGCATGAGCCTGAGGGTAGGAGTGGCTTCGCTCACCTGTTTGAGCACCTGATGTTCCAGGGCTCTAAGTCGTATGATCATGAGTACTTTGATCCCTTTAGCCCCATCGGGGGTCGGGTCAACGGCACCACGAACGTTGACCGCACAAACTATTATGAGCAGGTGCCCGCAGAGGCGCTAGAGCTCGCGCTGTGGATGGAGTCTGACCGTATGGAGGGGCTCCTAGAGGTCCTCACAGAGGAGAAGCTCAACAACCAGCGTGACGTGGTGAAAAATGAGCGACGTCAGCGCTATGAGAACACCCCTTATGGGATGGTCTGGAAGCTCCTTTACGAAGAGATGTTCCCAAAGGGTCACCCTTATCAACACACCACGATTGGCTCTCACGAGGACCTCACCGCCGCGACGCTAGAGGACGTCAAGACCTTCTTTAAGACCTACTACGCGCCCGCCAACGCGACCTTGACGATCGTGGGCGACTTTGAGCCTGAAGAGGCTCGCGCGCTGGTGTACCGATACTTTGCTACGATCCCTGCAGGGGAGCGCGCTCCGCGCCCACAGGCGAGCCAGCCGACCCGCTCGAGCGGTAAGCTCATCACCGTGCGAGATCAAGTGAAGCTCCCCCGAGTGTACCTCGCGTGGCACAGCCCCGCTCTCTACGCCAAGGGAGACTCAGAGATGGACCTGCTCGCGACGCTCCTCAGCGAGGGGAAGACCAGCCGGCTCTACCAGCCTCTTGTCTTCGAGTCGAAGCTCGCCAAAGACGTCGCTGCCTTCCAGATGTCGATGGGCTTAAGTAGCCTGTTCGTCGTCTACGCGACAGCCGCGCCGGGGGTCAAGATTGAGGCGCTTGAAGCCTCGCTCACTCAGGAGCTCGCTAACGCCCTCAAGCGCCCCGCGAGCGAGGATGAGTTCAGCAGGGCGCTAAACGGGTGGCAAAAAAGCTTCTACCATCGCGTCGAGGGCGTCATGAGCCGAGCGCAGATGATGAGCAACTACGCGCACTGGCTCGGGACCCCCAGTGGCTTCAGCGCCGACCTCAAGCGCTACACCGACCTCACCCCTGCCTCGGTCTTTGAAGAGACCCAACGCTGGATCCATGACCAGCCACTTCGGGTTCGATTTATCCCGAAAGACAGCGAGGGCTATGAGCCACCCAACCGTAAGGAGCTCCCTACCCTTAAGGAGAGCGCGAGCTGGAGCCCACCCGCCGTGAGCGAGTGGACGACCCCGAACGGGATTAAGGTGATGCACGTCGAGCAACGCCAGGCGCCCCTCGTCACCGTGAGCCTCATCTTACCTCACGGCGCAGACACCGACCCCGCCGAGCGAGCTGGGCTGAGCGCCCTCACCGTATCCATGCTCGACGAGGGCGCTGATGGTCGCTCCGCTCTCGAGCTCAGCGACGCCTTCCAGCGCCTCGCGACCGACTACTCCTCACGGGTCAGCTCGACCTCAACGACCTTCAACCTGAGCTGCCTCGCCCACCAACTCAGCCCATCGCTCGAGCTCCTCAACGGGATCTTGACCCGACCCAACCTCGAGCAGGCTGACTTTGACCGGCTCCAAAAACAATACATCGCGCAGGCCCTCAGCGCTGAGGCAGACCCGAGAGCGACCCGCAACCTCGTGATGAAGCGTGTCCTCTTTGGTGACGGCTTCTTTGGGCTCCCCTCAAACGGGCTCCCAGACACCCTAGAGGCAGTCACCCTAGCGGACGTCAAGCGTCATCATCAGGCGCTCGTGAGCCCTGTTGGCGCGACCCTAATCGTCACCGGCGCCGTCGACCGCGCTACGCTTGAGGGCGCGCTGAGCAAGAGCCTTGGCGCCTGGCGAGCGACACAGGGCGCACAGCTCGTGACTCGACCGCTCACGCTCAGCCAAGAGCCCCCTGTCGTCCACTGGGTCGACTTCCCTGGCTCCTCTCAGTCCGCGATCGCGGTTGTGCGCGCCGTGGGCGGGACAAAAGACGCCCAGAGCCCACTCGCTGATGAGCTCTTTAACCGTGTCTTTGGGGGGGACTTCACGAGTCGCCTCAACATGAACCTACGTGAAGACAAGGGCTACACCTATGGTGCGTACAGCGGGCTCTACCAGAACGCAGAGTCTGGGATCTGGTTTATGGGGGCGATGGTGAAGGGGGAGACCACAAGCGCGAGCCTCACAGAGATCAACAAAGAGCTCGAGCTGATTATGAGTGAAGGGAGCCTCACACAGGAGGAGCTCGATCGCGCGCGAAACGGGCTACTAAAGGGGTTCCCGAACCGCTTTGAAAAAATCTCTAGCGTCGCCTCTACCCTCTCAGAGCTCGTCTCTGAAGGTCGGGGCCCCGCGTGGATGACCGCCTGGAGTGAGGGGATGCCTAAGGTGACCCTTAAGCAGGTCCTTAACTCTGGCGCTCAGCTGACCCCGGCCCGCCACCTGCAGGTGATCATCGCGGGTGACCTCACGAAGCACGGCGCCTCGGTCGCTGAGCTAGGCATGAGCATCCAGACCTACAACGCGAGGGGTGAGCGGGTTGGGGCTTGGTCACCTCAGACCTTAGCGCCAGCGCCAGCTCAGACGCCCGCTCAGACGCCAGCGCCGGCTAAGCCTGAGTAGGGTTCGCTGTAGCGTTGAGCGACTTAATTAGCTGGAGCTTCATCGTGTAGGCGCCACGGAAGCTCCAGAGGCTCACGGCAAGCTCGACCATCAAGCTGAGGGCAAAGTAGCCTGAGGAGAAGGTAAACAACGCTAGCTCAGAGGGGTTCACGGCTGTTGTCACTGGCCCCCAGAGCGCCTTAAAGGCGTAGAGCACACCATAAAGTGGGCTCAGGCTTGCGCAGAGCTCAACGAGCGACGGGAGCTGGAGTTGATGAGCGCCGAGCGCGAGTAAGAGCGGGAGCAGGAGGATCGTCAGCCCCCTCACCCAAAGGGTCAGGTTGTAGCTCTGCCGACCTCTCAGCGCGCTCGCGTGCTCGCTCACCCCCGCCAGAGCGAAGAGGGTGACGCTCACCGACAACATGCTGGACAGTACGCCCCCTCTGAGCCCCACCTTAAGCGCCTCGTAGCCCCCATGAAGGAGCAGGTAGCTCGCCACAAGTGTGCACATCGCCGTGACACAGAGGCCACAAAAGGGCAGGAGCGAGGCCCCCTCAACCGACCAAGGGAGCCTCGTTGTCGGCGCCCTCCCATGTCGCCTCGCCTCACGGGCGCTCGCGCGCTGAAAGCTAATTAAGCTTGGGCTTGAGGTCACGAGCAACCCAGTGAGCGCGAGTAAAGAGAGCAGTAATAAAGTCAGGCTCCCTGGTACATAGCCCAGAGAGACGTTGAGCGCCTGAAGCTGGTTCAGCGCGCTCGGGTTTAGGTCTACCCCCATGACGAGCAGAGAGGTGACGCCCCACATCAGCAGGCCACCCGATCGGTTCACGACAGGTTGCCCCTCACGCTCAATCGAGCGTGTCGCGATCCAGAGACAGGCGCACAAGCTGAGCCCTTGTATCAGTAAGGTATACGTGAAGCTTGAGAGCGAGAGCCCGAACAGCAAGACGTCCCCACGGCTCACCTGCTCTCCCCAGAGCGTTAGACCTAAGGCGCTGAAGGCAGGGACCGGCGTCAAATGCGCGACGGTCTTGACCCCAACGTCGCTCAGCGTGTCTGAGATAAAGTATAGAAAGATAAAGGCGAAGCGGAGGGTCCCGCTGAGCTTACCCTGCCCCCTCAACGCGAGCAGCAGGGTGAGGCTGTGAAAGGTGAGCGCGCCGAGCGCTAAATAGAAGAGGCCTGCGAACATGGTCCCTACGCCTTCACCCGACAAATGTCCCATTATCACCCACGGGAGCGCGAGGGTGAGGGCCGCGACATACGCTCGACTCGCGCCCCCCACAAGGTAGCCAAAGGCTACGCTGAGCGCGCTGAGCGGAGAGGAGCGAAGGAAGACAAAGATCCCGCTTTCTCGCTCTGTTGAGACCGCCTGCATGAGGTAGCTACCCCCCTTCCAATACAGGAAGACAAACATCAGCCAAGAGGTCGCGTGCATCGCAGAGGCCCACGCCTCAGGGGCCTTGAGTCCCGCGATGGAGTAGGTGACGAACACGATGAGCGAGGAGAGGAGCCCTGCGATTTGGATGACGCCGAGCGCTCTCTTTTTTCTAAGCTGAGCGCGTAGCTGAGCTCTTAAGATAGGGTTATCCAAGACCCGTAGCCAGGGCTCACGGCGCTCGGAATCAAACAGGTCCCCCCTAAATAGATCACCGCTCATCGCTCACCTCCTCGGGGCTGAGCGTGAAGCTCACCTTGAGCGTGTCGCTCAGCGAGGGTTAAGAAAATATCCTGCAGGTTCGCCTCACGCGCGACAAAGCGAGTAGGGCTCAGCCCTGCCGTGATGAGCCCCTTGAGGTCTGTAGCGAGGCGCTCAGGGCCCAGCGCCCCCTCCTCCGCGTGGAGCTGAGCTCGATAGCCCACCGCGGGCTCTCCAAGCGCTGTTAAGGACTGAAGGCGCGCTCCAAAGTAGCCTCTGACGCGACGCTCGCACTCCTCTGAGACCCCTTCAAGGAAGCGTAACTCAAGCTCAGGTGGGGGGTTCAAACGAGCGCGGACCTCCTCGATCCGCCCCTGATCGAGGACCTCCCCGTTCGCCATCACCGCCAAGGAGTCACAGACCCCATTCAGCTCCTCGAGCACATGAGAGGAGATCACCACCGCGACCCCCTCCCTAGCGAGCCGTTTAATCAGCTCAGCGAGGTCTCTTCGAGACATCGGGTCAAGCCCCGAAGCGGGCTCATCTAGGATCATCAAGCGTGGGGATGGGAGCATGGTCTTGGCCAAAAACAAACGCTGTCTCATGCCCCGCGAGAGCCCTTGAGCGTAGGCGGATCGATGCTCTGTGAGCTTCACGAGCGCCAAGAGCGACTCAATCCGCTCAGCGCGGATCGAGGGTTTGAGCCCATAGGCGCTCGCGAACAGCTCAAGGAACTCATAAACCGTCAGCCCTTCAGCCATCGGGGGGACATCAGGTTGAAACCCGAGGCTCGCGAGCGCCTCAGCGCGCTGATCATGAAGCGAGAGCCCATTGATCAACACCTCCCCATAGGTCGCCTCAACGAGCCCCGCGACACAGCTCATCAGGGAGGTCTTCCCCGCGCCATTTGGGCCAAGGAGCCCAAAGATCATCCCTGGGTAGATCTTTAAGCTCACGTCCTTGACCGCGACGAGCTGATCATACTCAACGCGTAGAGCGCGGAGCTCTAGCGCAGGGGACTCAGAGGCGTTGGGTGAGGTCATCTCGCGCTCCTTTGGAGGGTAAAAAAAAGCCCCACATCAGCATGCAAGGCTCAAGAGAAACGCTCGCTTAGGAGCGCTCACAGAACACCTACGAGGCTCAGCGACAGCAGAGCACCCGGCGAGCGGTCCCGCAACCTTGCCCACGTGCGTAAAAGACAACAGGACCTGTCGCGTTGCCACCCCCGCCGTTACTAGAGTGGTTAATGTCAACCTTGATCGTCGTCCCGGCCGCGACGTCACCGCTGTTATATAGGAAGTTTTGGCAGGTCTCTGCGTCAAGCTCGACATGATTAGGTGCCGCCCAAGTGGTCACATCATCAATGTTGGCGTTAAAGTTACCTGTGGAGATCGCCTGTCGGACCTCATCTGAGCTACAGAGGTGTGCGGTCGAGACATCCGTAAACGTGCTCTTACACATCTCGGTAGCGGCGCGAACCCCTTGCTGGCCACCAAAGCTGAACTTACCGTCCGAGGACGTGGCGCTCACACCCAAGATCTCAGCTACAGAGGTGCCATTATTCTGAATATTCGTCACGTTCGTCGTGAGGTTCTCAACGTTGGTCGTGTTCGTGTTCACCTCATTTGTGAGGTTGGTCACGTTGGTCGTGTTTGTGTTCACCTGATTTGTGAGGTTGGTCACGTTGGTCGTGTTGGTCGCGATCAGCGTGTCTTGGTCATCGATGCGCTGAGTGAGCGTCGTGATCGAGTTCTGGAGGGTCGTGATCGTGTTCTGAAGGGTTGTGATCGTCTGCGCTTGAGTCGCGACAGTCTGCGAGAGGTTCTGTACGTCGGTCTGTAGCGTTGAGATCAGCTGAGAGAGGCTCTGATCCAGCGTTGAGATCGCCGCGGCGATCCGCTGGTCTACCACGTTCGAGGCGAGATAGTTGCGCGCGTCAATCAGCTGATTGATCAGCGCTGTAGCGGAGGTAGAGTCAAGGTGACCGCTCCCATCGATGAGCGCCTGTACGTCCGCCTCGGTGATCCCGTTCGCCTCGGTGATCGCCACGCTAATCAGCGCGTTGATCTCGTCCTCAATGAGGTAGCCACGGTCATCAATCAGGGTCTCAACATCTGAGCTACTCAAGATGGTGAGCGCGTCAATGAGCGCCTGTACTTGTGCCTCTGTCGTCCTCGCCTCGGCGGTCTCCTGGGCGGTCTGGGCAGCTTGGGTGGCGACCGCGACCCGCTCATCGACCTGCGTCGCGCTGAGGTAGCCACGCGCGTCGATCAGCTGGTTGATCAAGGTGGTCGCGCTAGTCGTCGTCAGGTGCCCGCTCGCGTCAATCAGCTGGTTGATGAGGTCGGTCGCGCTGGTGGTCGTGAGGTAATTACGGGCGTCGATGAGCTGGTTAATGAGCACGGTCGCGGCGTCTGTCGTGAGGTGACCGCTCGCGTCGATCGCCTCGGTGATCTGGTTGGTGACCTCGACCGTGGTCGTGGCGCCAGACTCTGTGATCGCGGTGTCGATCAAGGTCGTGACCTGCGTCTCGCTGAGGTGCGGGTATGCGTCAATCATCTCCTGAACGCGTGTCTCAGTGGTGCGCGCCTCTGCAGTGGTCTGCGCGGCGTCTGCGCTACTTTGGGCGGCCTCAACGTCAACCACCAGCTCGTCAAAGGCTGAGGTGCGGACGAGCTCTGAGACGCTCACCCCCTCAAGCCGGTAGCTGTTATAAGACATCTGCGCGTACGGCTGAGCGCCGAGGCGTTGCCTTGGTAGCTCAGGTCCATTGTTAATCGAGATCCCAATGTACTGGGCGCGACGCTGGCGGATCAGCTCCGCGAGCCCCGAGTTCTGATCTCCCAGGTAGACCGAGAACGCGCCATTGACCACTGAGACCTGAAGGTTCTCTGTCCACATCGCGACCCCACTGTCGATCGACTCGTACGCCTTAAAGGTGAGCGTGACGGCTCCAGTCACCGCGGTCCCCGTCTCGTCAGCGAGGAAGCCTTGGTACGGGACTGCGCTTGGCACAGTTTGAGCCTGAGCTGTGAGGGGGGCAAAGGCGAGCGAGGCCGTGAGGATGAGCGCTCGGATCAACTTCTCTGATCGCTTCATAAGGTGCTCCATGAGTAAGGGGTCAAGGTGCTATGATCAAATCAAATACACATATAAGAATAAAGCAGAAAAAGTACTCTAGCTCTAATTTTATATGACCATTGAAGCTCTACAAAGAGAGTCAATATACGACAACCAGAAAATAGAAAGGCCCTCTGCGTCTCAGGACGCAAGAGGGCCGTTTATAGAGGGCTCTAGCCTCCTAAGCGTAGCCTTAACGGCAGCAGAGCACCTGACGAGCGGTCCCACAGCCCTGTCCGCGCGCATAGAAGACAACTGGGCCGGTCGCGTTTCCACCGCCACCGTTACTCGTGTGGTTGATGTCGACCCTGATGGTTGTGCCTTGCGCGACATCCCCGCTGTCATAGAGGAAGTTTTGGCAGGTCTCAGCGTCGAGCTCGATGTGGTTGGGCGCCGCCCAGGTGGTCACGTCGTCAATGCTCGCGTCGAAGTTCCCTGTAGAGATCGCCTGGCGGACCTCATCAGAGCTACAGAGGTGAGCGGTCGAGACGTTCGCGAAGCTCGCTTTACACATCTCAGTCGCGGCGCGGACCCCTTGCTGACCATTGAAGGCGAACTTACCATCCGAGCTTGTGTTGCTTACACCCAAGATCTCAGCGACCGCCGTGCCGTTGTTGCTCACGTTCGTGATCTGGGTTTGGAGGTTGTCGATCTGCTGTTGGAGGGTCGTGGTCGCGTTCGTGACCGCCGTGTTGATCAGGTTCTGGATATCTGTAGCGGATAAATAGCCACGGTCGTCGATCAGCTGGTTGACGTCGGCGGTCGTGACGTAGCCACGGTCATCGATCAGCTGGTTGACATCAGCGGTCGTGACGTAGCCACGCGCGTCAATTAGCTGGTTGATCAAGGCCGTGATCTCGGTCTCAGAGAGATACTCGCGCAGGTCAATCAGCGCGTTCACCTGAGCCTCAGTGAGCCCTGCGCCCGCCTGAAGCGTGAGCTCATTGAGCTGCTCGAGGGTCGCAAAGTGAGCGGGCTCATAGCCACCAAACCTCGACGCGTTATAGGCGAGGTACGCGTAGGCCTGTGAGCCGATGCGCTGGCGAGGGGAGACGCTCTCACCGTTGACCGCGACGCTGAGGTACTGCGCGCGACCGTCGGTCATGTAGCTCTTCATGTTGGGGCTCACGCCACCAAGAGAGACCGCGAACGCGCCACCGGTCACGGTCACGCCTTGGATGGTCTCCTCCCAGAGCGCGGTCTGAGAGTCAGAGGCCTCGTAGAGCTTGAAGGTGAGGTTGTACGTCCCGTCAACAGGAGCGCCGGTAGAGTCGGCGAGGAAGCCTTGGTAGGGCATGTACTCAGAGACGCCCTGGGCTGAGGCGAGGCTGGCGCTCAAGGCGAGCGTAAGGCAGGTCAGTAGGAAGGTGCGAAGTGTACGCATGGTTCAGTGCTCCTAAGTTAAGCTCAGCGTTGAGGGAAGGCGGTGAGCGTGTAGCTCTGGTTCGTAAGGAAGCTGGGGCGACTCCCGAAGGAGCCCCCAAGGAGGATATAATTTGCAGAGGATGAGCTCGCGGCGACACCAGCGGTGCCCCCGAGCTGGAGGGTCATTGTCACCGGTGGAGGCTGGCAGAGGTCACCATAGCCGTCACCGTTCTCATCGGCCTGATCAGGGTTTGAGACGCTCGGGCAGTTGTCACACTCATCCCCATAGCCATCAAAGTCGCTGTCGGTGTTCTCCGAGATGAGCTCAGGACAGTAATCACAGGCGTCACCGATCCCATCCTCATCGATGTCAGCTTGATCTGGGTCGGCGTCGCTTGGGCAGACGTCGCAGGCGTCACCATAGCCGTCCTCGTCTTGATCCGCCTGAGATGGGTTCGCGAGCCCGAGGCAGTTATCTTCACTGTCGTCGATCCCGTCGTTATCCTCATCGGTTGGCGCGATGATCTCGCAGACGCCGTCATCGGGGAAACACTGGCCGAAGGTCTCGTTACAAGAGAAGCTTGAAGGGCAGTCCTCATCGCTCTCACAGCTGACAGAGCAGAAGTTACCCGACATGCCTGGCATACAGAGGTCTTCGCTTGAGCCACACTCCCAGTCCTCCTCACAAGGCGCACAGATCCCCTTAGGCTCTACAGGCACACACACGTCGCCAAGAGATGGGGTTGACTGACAGGCCCAGCGCTCATCAGGGCAGGGGTTCGCGTTATCATCACAGGCGACCGTACAGACGCCGTCAGCGTCGACGTCATCTGAGAAGCAGAGGCGAGACTCACACTGAGCGGGTGAGCTACAGGCGTCCCCAAACTGGAACTCGACTTCTTCGCCAGCGATCGGTGTAAAGCCACCCATCACGCCACCACCGGGCTCTCCACCGATCGAGATCCCAGCGGTCGGCACCCCAGCCATCTCATCTCCGCCCATGGGCGCGTCTGGCAGGGTCGGGTCTGGGCATCCAGCGAGGCCTGCCACCAAGAGGAGCCCAACCGCGCTCTTCAAGGTATGATCATTGTGTCGTATGCGTCTCATCTTCACTCCATTAAGTGGCTGATAGCTGAGGGAGCTGTCTTGTTTTGTATGTCTGTTTGTTCGATTTGGAGGCGACGCGTCTTCGCGATCTATGTTCTCTTGGATCCCCAAACCGCTGTGAGTTTAGGAGCACTCTTGAGTAGATAGGTGACATTTCGCTGATAGACCGAACTGTAGCTTACCCACAATATGTACCTTTCTCATCTGATTCAAGCTTAACTCACTTGACTTGATTTTTTTATCATTTCAACCCATATGAGCGTCCATCTCTCCAAGCCAACGCCACCCTGCAACCGGAGCACTCAGCCATGAGCCAGACCCCTTCACTTGACCAGGAGCGCATCGGCCTAACCCGTCCTGTGCGCCTCTCACCTATAGAGCGCCTCACCTCAAGACACGTCATCGTGATTGGAGGGGGGCTCGCGGGCTGTGAGGTCACCTTACAGCTCGCAGATCGAGGGGTTCAGGTCACCTTGTATGAGATGAAGCCTCACAAGCGCACCCCCGCTCAGCACAGCGACTCGCTCGCTGAGCTGGTCTGTAGCAACAGCTTTCGAAGCGATGACCCTTGCAACGCGATCGGGCTCCTTAAGCGAGAGATGAGGACCCTCGGGAGCAGGGTCATGGAGGCAGCTGATCAGTGCGCGGTCCCTGCAGGCTCGGCGCTCGCCGTCGATCGAGACCTCTTCTCAGAGGCCCTCACCGCTCGCATCCAAGAGCACCCTAAGGTCACGCTAAAGCATGAGGTGATCGAGCGGCTCCCGAGCGAGCTGGAGCTTAAAGAGCGAGGGATAGACGCGGTGGTCGTCTGCACAGGCCCGCTCACCGACACGAGCCTCGCCTCAGATATCGCGCGCTTCGCCGGCGCTGAGAGCCTCTATTTCTATGATGCCATCGCGCCTATCATCGACGCGGACAGCATCAACTGGGACATCGTGTGGCGTCAGAGCAGGTATGATAAGGGGGACGCTGACTACGCGAACATCCCCCTCGATAAAGATCAGTATTACGCCTTTATCGAGGCGCTCACCTCCGGTGATAAGGTCACCCCAAAGGCCTTTGAGGAGGCGAGGTACTTTGAGGGTTGCCTCCCCATTGAGGTGATGGCAGAGCGTGGCCCTGAGACCCTCGCACATGGGCCCATGAAGCCGGTCGGGCTCACCCCACCGAGCGGGATCAAGCCCTACGCGATCGCCCAGCTCCGGATGGAGAACCGCGAGGCGACCGCGTGGAACATGGTGGGCTTCCAGACCCGCCTCACTTACCCAGAGCAACGCAGGATCTTTAAGTCACTCCCTGGCCTTGAGGAGGCCGAATTCTTACGCATGGGGAGCATCCACAGGAACACCTACCTCCACGCGCCAAGCCTGCTGAGTGACCAGCTCGCCTCAGTGTCTCAGCCCACGCTCTATTTTGCAGGTCAGATCACGGGCGTAGAGGGCTATGTCGAGTCAACCGCCTGTGGTCAGCTCGTGGCGCTTCACCTGCTCGCCCACCTCCAAGGTAGCTCACTGCTCACTCCCCCAGACACAACAGCGCTCGGGGCGATGTATCGTCACCTCCGTCATGAGGGCATCTACAGCGCATACACGCCAAGCAACCTCAACTGGAGCTTCTTTGCTCCGATGAGTCGCGCCCACAGGAGGGAGAAGAAGCATGAGAAGCGCGCCCGTATGGCGGAGCGCGCTGAGCTCGCCCTCTCTACATGGTGGGGCGAGGTCGCGGGGCTACTCAGCTGAGCGCAGGGCGCCTGCGCTGTGAGCGCTTAAGGAGCTTCACCCTCACCCTCATCAGTCCCCTCACCCTCATCAGTCGCCTTGGTCTCTGGGCTTGATGAGCTGAGCTCAGTCTGATCTCGCCCCTGAAGGGGGTCAGCCTGTACCTCAGAGGGAGGTGAGAGCATGTTGATCGTGTCCTGGACCTCCTCGGGTGACGCGCTCGGTGAGGTCATCTCCTCTGTCTCTTCATCAAGGAGCTCATGTCCAGGCGACGTGACGCTTACGGTCGGCATAGACTCAAGGTCGTCTAGTGATTCGAGCGCTGGGAGGCCGTGCAGGGTCTGGGGTTGCGCAGGCTCGATTTGAAGATCAGGTTCGTCCTTAACGCTGACCTCTGAGAGCTCCTGTGCGACGAGCTCCTCTGTTTCTTCCACAGGCTTGACGCTGTCCTCCACGCTCGGAGCCTCCTCGGAGGCTGTCGTGTCCACACTTGGTTGAGCCTCGGCCGTGGGTGCCTCTGTAGCGGTCGCTTGATCATCAGCAGAGCCCGACCCCTCTGACCCCGTCTGGTTGACTTGAGCCTCTACCTCAGAGGCTGGCTGAGCTTGCGCGAGGCTCGCAGGTGGAGCGAAGGGGTTTGGGGTCGCTGAGGCGACGAGGGGCGCGCTAGGCTCCTCGGGCTCCGATGTCGACGCCCTTTGCTCCTCAACGGGCTCCTCAACGGGCTCCTCAACGCGGTCAGGCTCAGATGAAGGGCGGGCCTTCGAGGGGGCAGCCCCTGAGCGTGGCGTGAGGAGTGGCTCCACCTGAAAGTGACCCCGCATCGTCATGTCCTCTCCCTCAGGGGGGGTCGCGGGCTCATCAGATGAGCGCTCGGGTTGACTCACCTCCTCTTTGCGCCAGGTCGGCTTGGCGCTCACGCGGGGCACCTTCACCTCGATCGACTCCCCGTCGACCTCATCACAGCGCACTAAGATCACCGTCACGTTGTCATTACCACCGTTGCGGTTCGCGCCGTTAATCAGCGCGACGCAGAGGTCATCGAGGTCCACCTGTCCAACCCCACCTGACTCCTCCACGGCGTGCGTGATCATCTCATGCATCTCCTCATCAGTCAGCATCCCTGAGAGGCCGTCAGAGCAGAGCAGGAGCAGGTCACCAGGGATGACCTGCTCGGTGATGATGTCTACCTGCACGTTCTCTTTCATCCCAAGCGCACGGACGATCACGTTCTTGTGCGGGAAGGCCTTGATCTCCTCTGGCGTCATCCCGCCAGGGCGCATCTTGATATAGTCATTGAGCAGTGAGTGGTCCTCTGTCACTTGACGCAGGACATCTCCTCGGAAGTGATAGACTCGGCTGTCACCTACGTGACCTACGGTGAACCTGTCATCATAAAAGGCGGCCGTCACAATGGTGGTCCCCATCCCTTTCAGCTTCGCGTCATAGACCGCAGACTCATAGATCCTGCGGTTACTTAGCTGGACGCCTACTCGGACTCGGTTCTCCATGTAAGTCTCGGTGTAGCTCTGCTTAAAAGGCCAGGTGAGCTCCTCATCTAGCGCGCTCACGGTATAGAATCGGGCGAGCGCCTCGACCGACATCTCGCTCGCGACCTCCCCGGAGGCGTGCCCACCCATCCCATCCGCGACGATGAAGAGGCCTTGATCACGGTAGATCCTCAAGCAGTCTTCGTTGTGTGATCGCTTCATCCCGACATGCGTTAAGCCGCTAGAGCTGAGCTTCATAGATATGCCTCATCATGGTGTTT